>Ga0265316_10000031_pt1 | contig 161451 bp, 142 predicted proteins | sample 4522metaG_FD_202092 | JGI IMG/M metagenome (GOLD analysis project Ga0265316, IMG submission 202092) | Rhizosphere microbial communities from Carex aquatilis grown in University of Washington, Seatle, WA, United States - 4-5-22 metaG | ecosystem: Host-associated > Plants > Roots > Rhizosphere... | reverse complement strand
TCGCAGCCAACATCTTCCGCCGCGCCACGCTGCTCCCCGGCGCGCATCAGGCGGCGGCGTAACACCACCGCCCGGTCTCACGCACTTTCCGTTCCGGACCGACCACGCCGTTCCCCGAACGGATACCGTTGGCGTGGAGGAAGTAGCTCCAGAAGTTGTTGAGGACGATGAAGAGCGTCCACGCGACTGGACGGCCGCCAACCAAGGCCATCGGGAAGGTCCGAATGAGCGTCTCGATCACGCCGTCGAAGAAGTGCGTCCGATACGTCGTCATCGGATTCAGATTCTCCTGCGAATGATGAATGACGTGGAAGTACCAGAACCACTTCACCGAGTGACGCAGACGATGCGACACGTAGAAGGCGAGATCGCCGATGAGGAAGGCGCCAATCATCTGCACCGCGAGTGGCTGGCCGTCGAGAAGACCGGCATCCAGAAACGGGAAGGTCCGGTGGTAGAAGGTCGTGATCACACCGACCCACGCAGCCGTGACGGGCAGCAGCAGAAACTTCCCGACGGGATAGAGCAGATCCAGCCGCAGTGACGCCTGTCGCGCCTGGTTGCCGCGAACCGCGGGCCGCCAGCGCTCCAGCAGAACGCACGGCGCGACGCCGAGCAACCAGACCCGGTAATTGAAGACGTAGTCGCGAGCGACGGTCCACACCGGACCGAGGCCGTGGCCAAAGAGGAAGTCCTTCAGCCCCTCCTTGCCAAAAGGCAGCAGGCTGAAGATCAACGCAAAGAGCTCGTCAACCCACTTCTCCATTTGGTGCGCGGTGGTGGCGGCCCGACACATATCCGATGACGATCCGCTGGCCAAGTGAGCGGCCAGGGCGGGTGGGCCTGGGGGTCTTGAGACGGCTGGCGGGCTTGGCGCTCGTCGCACGAGACATCGAAAGCCCGCGCCCGACAACCATCGCGGAGCGCGTTTGACAGGGGCAACCTTCGGCGCCGACTCACACTCACCCGTTGGGTTTCCTCACTCCCTTCTCGCTCCTATCATTTCTCGGCTTAGCGCCGGATCAGCCGGATCAGGGGCGATCGTGGACGTTGACCGTTGTTTGTGGTTGACCGTTGTTTGTGATAGACGACTGGACCGCTAGTAGGAGGGATGATGAACGCCAAACGCTGTCTGCTCGTGCTGCTGGGATTTGCCGTGTGTCTGCTGATGTTCGGACCTCGACCCGCGCTCGCTGATTGCTGCACCTGCACCGCGCCGTTTGGCAATGGCAGTTTCTGTGCACCGGATCCATCGAATGGTGTCCAATGCGGTCAGAGTTATAACGGCGGCGTACCCGACTGCACGGTGAACGCAGTCATCGTGGGTGGCACCTGCAGCGGAGGCAACGATGCGGGTGGAACGGGGCTCAACGGTACCTGCGTCGCGCCACCAACCCCGACGCCTACCAGCACGCCAACGCCCACCAGCACGCCCACTCCGACATTCATCCCACTGGGCGACCCGTGCACGACATCGGAAATGTGCGCCAGCGGGGGAGTGTGCAGAAGCGGGAAGTGTGAAGTCCCTGCACCTGCGGCGTCTGGGTCGGGACTGGTCGTATTGGGAGTCCTGCTAGCCGCTGGTGGCGTCTATATCACGCGACGGCGAGCCACGCGCTGAGGCCTACCGACCCAAAACAGACTCAGTAGAACCGAATCCAGCCATTCGGGGTAGTCGCTAGTGTAGTGATTCATCCTGTTGAGGCATTATGAAATTGCAAGCATTGCTGGATTTTTCCGGAAACTCCGCGTGTGGCGCGCAAAGATAATGCCCCGTATTGGTGAATCACACCACTAGCCCAGGCAGTTTGTGGCGAATGCTCGGGCTGGGCTCTTCCATCGCCAGTACCTGCGGAAGCCGCGGCGTGCCAGGCGATGACCGTCTCGGGCTTCACCACGAGCAACGCCTCACCAGGCTGGGCAGCGCTCCGCGGTACACGCGCCCGAGCCGGTGCTGCTTGAAGTCACGCAAGAGCCCTGGCCAGAGATCTTCCGCCTCGCTGACCACGACGGCGTCGGCGAAAGCCAGCGCCTCGATACCTAACGTCCGGATCTGTGCGGAGGGTGCCGAGTGATCGGTGTCCCTACCGCGACCCGCACCTTCCGCGGGCATTGCGACTGTGGGCCAGTCAGCGTGGCTCGCGATCGAGGGTATCTGTGGCGTCTGCGGCGATCGCCGTGCCGACCAAAATGATGTAGGAACGACATCCCAAAGGAGGCGACATGGCGAAAAAGGCGGACCCCCTGAACAAGAAAAGTTACGGCGCGGTTTCGGCGATGCTCACTGTCTCTGACATGAAGGCCGCGGCGAGTTTCTACCAAAAGGCTTTCGGATTCGAAAAGCGCGGAATCATGAACGGACCCGATGGCAAGCCGATCCATGCCGAGCTCACGCTACGTGGCACGACCCTGATGCTCGGGCCGGAGATGCCCGAGCGCGGCGCGCGGAGCGCCAAAATTGTGGGAGCTTCTCCAGCGACGTTGTATCTCTTGACGGAGAACGTCGACAAAGTTGTCGCCAAGGCGATCAAACTCGGCGCGACGTCGCAGATGGCGGTGACGGACATGTTCTGGGGCGATCGGGTCGGCAGCGTTCTCGACCCAGACGGCAATCACTGGATGATCGCCACGCACGTGTCCGAGCCGACGCCGAAGGAGATGGCGAAGAAAATGAAGGAGATGATGCAAGGTCAGCCGCAAGGTTGAGCGCACTCCTCGTTCCGACCTCGTGGCCAGACAGCACCGGGGAGCGCGGCATGAAGATCTCCATACTGGATGACTATCACGACACGCTTCGTGCCCTCGAATGCTTCAAAAAGCTGGCGGACCACGAGGTCACGATCTGGAACGACCACGTCCAGGATGTCGCCGCGCTGGCCGGGCGCCTTCGGGATACCGAAATACTGGTCCTGATCCGGGAGCGGACACAGATCCGCCGCTCCTTGATTGAGCGTCTGCCGAATCTGCGGCTGATCAGTCAGCGCAGCGTCTATCCACACATCGACATCGATGCGTGCACGCGGGCCGGGGTGATTGTGTCTTCGAACCAGCACGCTGGCACGCCGTCCTATGCGGCCGCCGAATTGACCTGGGCGCTGGTGTTGGCGGCGATCCGCCAGATTCCCCAGCAGATGGCCGCGCTCAAGGCGGGAAAGTGGCAGATCGGTGTCGGCAGCACGCTGCGCGACCGCACGCTGGGCATTTACGGCTATGGCCGGATCGGTCGCGTCGTTGCGGGCTACGGCCGCGCCTTTGGCATGAGGGTGCTGGTGTGGGCGCGCGAGGACGCTATGGCCCAGGCTCGGGCCGACGGGTACGCCACGGCGCCCAGCAAGGCCGACTTCTTCGAGACATGCGATGTTGTTTCCCTGCACCTGCGACTGGTCGAGGCAACGCGGGGCATCGTGACGTCAGCCGATCTGGCGCGCATGAAGCCCAGCGCACTCCTGGTCAACACCAGCCGGGCGCCGCTGATCGAGCCGGATGCGTTGGTGAACGCCCTGCGTGCCGGGCGACCCGGCATGGCGGCCGTGGACGTCTACGAAACGGAACCGCTGCCCGATAGAATCCATCCGCTGCTGATGATGGACAATGTCGTGTGCACACCGCACATCGGCTACGTCTCGCGCGACGAATACGAAATCCAGTTCGCGGACATCTTCGACCAGATCACGGCGTACGTTGCGGGTGCGCCAATTAATGTGGTGAACCCAGCGGCGGTGGCTATTGCACGCGGGCGCGGCTGAGGCCCTTGCGCTCTGGCACTCCAAGCAGGGCCGGTTCGCAGTCGATCTCGTAGCGCGGTTCATCGGGGAACGAACCCGACGGTCATCGTAGCAATGTCACGTGCTTGCGCGCGTCGGGTGCCACTGGGGTGCCGTTTTGTCCGCAACCCCTTTCCGGTTGGAACGCCGGTCGCGGGGGCCGTCCGTCAGTGCGACACCCACTGCTGGCTCGGCGAGCCGTTGCAGGGGGCGATGATGAGCGGGGCGCCCTGAGCAGGATAGCCACCCGCGATGTCGAGGCACTTGCCGCCGATACCGACGACGGCGCCGTTCCGGGCGGACCAGCGCTGGCTCGGCGACCCGCTGCACGGCGTGTAGATGACCGGGGCGCCGTCCGTCGGCGCGCTGCCTTGCACGTCGAGGCAGAAGCCGCCGACGCCGGTGACCTGCCCGCTGTCGTCGAACACCCACTGCTGGTTTCGCCACGGATCGCAGACCTTCATGATCACCGGGGCGCCCGGCTCGGGGGAGCCATGGTTGATCACGTTCATGCACATGTTGGTCTCGCCGCTCGTGAGCTGGATGGGGCTCGTGCACCCGGCCGCAGCGAGGACCACGGCAAGCAGCGCGGCTCGGACGCAGAGAATCCTGTTCATGTGGATAGCCCGCACAAAGCACCAAGTTGACGTAAAGCCTCAGTATCAGACATTCCCAACACTCCCGACGTCACGCTGGAAATCCCAGACGGACCGTGTATACGGGCAACGTCGTGACCCGGCCGGCCATGCGCCCGGCAGACGGTGTCGCACCATGCGGCGTTGTTGTGTACTGCCTGCTGCGTTCGCTCGTGCATCATCCGCGCCTGCTCATTGGGTTCCATGCTGGATGTATCTCCAGTGCCCCTTGCCTTTCAAACCCACGAGGCCGTGGTCCACGGGCACAACGCCCACTCCGGTTGCTGATGCCCTGGCGGCCATGCACAATGCGCCCAATTACAGCGAAGGGAGAAGGTCCATGCCTGGTAAGCAAGTGAAGTACTATTTTGCATTCCCGTCGCCGTTCGCGGCGCTCGCCGATTCACGCATCGATGACCTGATCGCGCAGGCTGGCGCGGAGCTGGTTCCCATTCCCATCGTCCCGCCACCGGCCGACCCGCCCACCGGCATCGCCGCGCAGATCGCCGAGGCCAAGCTGAGCTATTTGCTGGAGGATGCCGAGCGCTGGGCGCACCAGCTCGGTGTACCGTGGCATGCGCCCGCGCAGGTGGCCGTCGACAGCACAGACGCGGCTGCTGGCTACTACTTCGCACGCGACAAGGGCAAGGAGCGTAGCTACCGCAACGCTGTCTTCCGCGCCCGCTGGGGCGAGGGACGCAACATCGGTGATCGCCAGGTGCTCGCCGACTGCGCCGCGAACGCAGGGCTGTCGCGGGCCGAGTTTCTGGAGGCACTCAGCAGCAAGCGCTACCATGACGAAGTGCCGAAGGCGCTGATGCTCTGCATGCAAGACAAGATCTTCGGCGTGCCCATCTTCGTTGTCGACGGCAAACGCTACTGGGGCAACGACCGCCTCGACGTCCTAGCGGACGCGATCAAGCAGAGCTGAGCGGACAACTGCAACACGAGGAGCGCTAAGGTCGCGCTACGCTGCTCGCGCCCCCTTCGATGTTGCCAGGTTAGTGGCCATTCAGTGTCCGCGGGATGTGCCGTTCGATGGTGGCCATTTCGCGCTGCACCTGGCTGTACGCAACGAGCGTGAAGGGTTCGGTCCGGCGCACGAAGGCGGCGAGTAACGTGGCCGTTTGTTCCTGCTGGGTGACGTGCTGTGCCAGCGCGACGCGCTTGGACGCCAGCTCCTGATCCGTCATGGTGAGGAAGCGTTCAGGGCCTTCCTGCTGCAGCTGCGCAGGGAGCTCGAGCGGTTCCTGGTCGGCTTGGGCTTGGGGGACGATGGTTTGCCACCCCGTCGGCCAGTTGGGCCAGTGGATGAGATAGGCGAGCAGGCGTGGGGCAACGACGCCCGCTTTGCCACTGTCTCCCAGCCAATCCGTGAGGGCGAGCATCGTAAAGAGCCCGGTCGCGTGATGGTCAGGATGGACGTCGTGCAGATCGGGAAACGCGATGAGCGTCGGCTGAAATTCACGCAGGATGGTGTCCAGCTCTCGGCGCAGGTCATCGCCGTCGTAAGGACAGTCGGGCTCCACAGCATCGGTGTAAGGCGGGTCGGAGGCGTGGGTGGTCGCCGAACGCTCGCGCCGGCTCCGCCACCAATGGGCGCGCAGCAGTGCGTCGAGTCCACCATCCGGAAAGCCAAGGAATTGGAGTCGCACGCTGTCGGGAGCCAGCTGCCGCACGGCGGCACGTGCTTCGCGGAGGCGACGTTCACCGTAGCGAATATACTCGGCGGGTCGCGGTCGCGGTTTGCCGGTTTCGTGCACCACCGCCTCGACGTACCCATCGCCTGCGGTGATCAATACGATGCGCGCGGTTCCGCCCTGAGCATGGACGCGTTGCACGAGGCCGCCCGCACCGAGCGTTTCATCATCCGGATGCGGGGCGACAACCAGCAAGCGCTCACCCTTTCCAACGCCAAGAGCGGACTGGTCGGTTTGGGCTGCCCACGCCCGCGGTGCCAAGGCTATCGCGATGGCCGAGCAAGCGAGCGACCACCTCACGGTATTTCTCATCACACCGCACGCTAGCGTCCGTGTTGGGGGCGCTCAACGCCGCACTCACGCTGGGCTAGTCGCGGCGAGACCGGACGGGGAGTCAGGGTCATCGGGTTACCAACCCGATGACTCCGCCCGTTCCCGCGGCGCTGACAGCGACGACACAGCGCTGCGGCAAAAGCCTGTTCGGGATATGCAATTGAGTAAACGGGTGAGTAAACGGGGCAAACGAGTAACCAAACCCATCCTCCGAAGCTGCCAAGCTGGTACCAAACCGTGACGGAGCGGTCGCTCGTGTTCGGAGGATTACGCCGCCTGGCCTCGCTGGTACAGGAGAAGTTGTCGGACGTCATTGCACACATGCGTACATTCGAATATTCTGAGCTACGGCATGGGAAGCGATGCGAGCGGGCAGGAAGCTCTACGGCGGTTCAAGGCTGAATTGTTCCAGGCTCTTGCAAATCCGACCAGAATCCACATTGTCGAGTGCTTGAGAGATGGCGAGCAGTCGGTGGGCGCCATCATGGAACGTATCGGCGTCGAGCCGGCGAATGTGTCGCAGCACCTCGCGGTCCTGCGTTCCAAGCAGCTGGTTGTCAATCGGAAGGACGGGAACCAGGTCTTCTATTCCCTGCGCGATCCCTTACTGATCGAGGTGCTCGACACCATGCGGCGCTACTTTCAGTCCCACCTCGAAGAGGCGCTGGCGATGCTCAAGGACGTGTAGGACCTCGTCCGATGCCGCGACCTACCAAGCGAGAACCGTTCGTCCCGAAACTAATTCTGTGTCTGCCACACTACACCGCGCGTACCTTCGCGGCGGATCTAGTTGCCGGGATCACCGTTGGGTTGGTGGCGTTACCGTTGGCGATGGCCTTCGCGATTTCATCTGGCGTCGCCCCTCAAGCGGGCATTTATTGCGCCGTGGTGGCGGGGTTTCTGATCTCCGCACTCGGGGGATCGACGACGCAGATTGGTGGCCCCACCGGCGCGTTCGTCGTCGTGGTTGCTGGAATCGTAGCCAAGTACGGGCTCGATGGACTGTTCATGTGCACGATGATGGCGGGCGTGATCTTGATGGCGCTTGGTCTGACCGGCCTGGGCACCGCCGTAAAATTCATCCCTCGCCCGGTCGTTATCGGCTTCACCAACGGCATCGCGGTGCTCATTGCCAGCACGCAACTAAAAGACTTCTTTGGTTTACAGATCGAGAAAGTCCCTGGGGAGTTCATTGGGCGCCTAAAGGTGATTGGCGAGCAGTGGCACACCCTTTCGTGGGAGACGACAGTTGCCTCTTGTGCCGCACTCGCCGCGCTTGTTGTCCTGATGCGTTTTGCGAAGCGCGTCCCCGGCTCGATCGTTGTCTTATTCGTGGGGACGGCATTGGCGTGGGCTTGCGGGTTCCCTCTGGAGACAATCCGGGACCGCTTCGGGGGAATTCCGAGCGGGTTGCCGGCGTTTGCAATGCCTCGGTTCCGTCCCGATTTGATTCTTCCGCTTCTTTCGCCGACGCTGACCGTTGCGATTCTCGGCGCAATCGAGTCACTGCTTTCGGCGGTGGTTGCGGACCGCATGTCCGGGGACAAGCACAATCCGAACGTCGAACTCTTCGCTCAAGGCATCGCCAATATCGCGTCGCCGCTCGTGGGTGGGTTACCCGCAACCGGAGCCATCGCCCGGACGGCAACGAACATCCGCGCCGGCGCACAAACATCGGTAGCGGGCATCATCCATGCCCTGACGCTGCTCGTGGTGCTCATGGTCGCGGCTCCGCTCGCTGGCCACATCCCACTGTGCATCCTGGCGTCTATCCTGCTCGTGGTCGCCTACAACATGGGCGAGTGGGGCGAGATTCCAGAAATTCTCAAGCTCAGCAAGGCTGACATAACGGTGTGGTTCATTACCTTCGCTCTCACCGTGTTGGCTGATCTGACTGTGGCGGTCGAAGCCGGGATGATCTTTGCGGCCCTCCTGTACATCCAGAAAGTGACCGGCACGACAACGGTCTCAAGGGTGACCCCCTCATACGTCCAAGCTGGATTCGTCCATAGCCTGCAAACCAACGAGATTCCGGACGGAGTTGTGGTCTACCGCATCCACGGGCCGTTTCTGTTTGGGGCGGCCGACAAGCTTGCGACCATCGACGCGGATCTCAACGACCTTCCGAGAGTTGTAGTGCTGCGCTTGCGGAACATGACGGCGATTGATGCCACGGGGCTCCACGCCCTAGAGACTCTTGCGGCGAAGCTGCACAAATCCGGTCGCCACCTTGTACTTTGCGGTATGCGTACCCAACCCGCGAAGCTCATGGACCAAGCTGATTTCCACCGGCACATCGGGGAGGAGAACATCCAGCCGCACCTCGAAGCGGGGCTACGCCGAGCGCGTGAAATACTGGCATTGCCGGCGGGTGCGGAGAAACCGTCCGGCCGCAGCGCCGCGTGACTTGCCCGGCGCGCCGGGGCGTTGGTTCGAATCCAAGACGGCTCAGCTTGCTCCATCAGATTCGAGACCCCTCCGTGTATTCCGACCGTTTCGCGGTGTGTCGCTAGTCCGCAGCTACTCCATCCTGCGGCCTTGCTCTTGACCCATCACTCATGCCAAATGAAGCCCATTGCTCAGGTTCGACAACCACGCTCGAAGGTCGGACGTCGAAGCCCACCTGGAATGTGCGACGCGCATGCCCGTACCTCGCGACGCCAACCGCCAACAGGGCTGAAAGGCGGGCGCTCGCTCCAGATCAGCTGCAACACCGGTCAAGGGGGAACAACCATGTCAAACAAGATCCCGCTCATGCTCACTTCCGGCTGCCTCTCGCTTCTCATTGCTTGTCTGGTTGGCTGTGGCGAGGACACGGCTCCAGGGGGTGCTGGCGCTCCAAACTACACCCCGACGACGACTGGTGCTGCACAATACACCCCGACAGCGACTGGCGCTGCAAGCAATACCACGACGGCAACACCGACCTCGACGACCGACGTCGGCATTTCTGGAGCCTCTTTCACTCTCAATGGCACACCGTGGATACCGAAGGCCTTCAACATCTCGGGCTTTGTTTCCACCCCGGCCTATCTGCAATCACAGACCCGTTCGCCAGCCAAGTACAACGGCTGGGTCGCGGACACGAACTGCGGTCCAGCGCTGTTCGCCGCCATCAAGGGGTGGGGCGCGGATACGGTGCGCTTCCTTGTAAGCCAGTACTTTCTCAATCTCAGCCTAAATCCGCCGCCGTCTCCGCCGCCGGCGTATTATGATCCTCAGTACTTCGCGAATGCCTGTTCGATCATCCACCAGGCTCGAGAAGCCGGCCTGGTCGTTGAAATAGCGATGCAAGACGAACCGGAGAGCGGGGGCCCCATGTTCCATGGTCTGCCGACCTCCGAAACCCTGGACAATTGGCTCGCGTTGGACCGGGAGTTTGGCACTGACCGGGGTGTGATGTACGAGCTCTACAATGAGCCTCAACAAGAACCTCCTGGAACTCACACTCCGGGAACTCCTACTCCGGCACCGACCTGCTCCGCGGGGCTCACATCGCCGCCGGTTCCCTCTCAGGCGGATTGGGCGCTTTGGCTCAACGGCGGGCCAGCGTATTACCCGCCCAAGTACACAGAATCATTCACGGCCATAGGCATGCAGCCAATCATCACAGCGCTACGAATGAACGGGGCGACGAATACCTTTGTGCTCGATGGTCTCGCGCTTGCAACAACGCTCAATGGCATTCCGACCGTAAGCGATCCAACCCTCAACCGCATAGGCTACGGCATCCATCAATATCTCCAAGGAGGGACAGTCGGCCCATGCGATTGGGAATTGAACTTTGGCAATCAGAGCGAAAGCCTGCCGATCTTTGTCGACGAATGGTTTGCTTGTGAGAACACTAAACCTGGGCTCGCGGGGTTGGATAGCTATCAGCCCGCCGTGGATTTTCTGAATTATCTTCGAGAGAAGGGAATTGGCATTGGCGGGTGGGCCATAGACACTCCCGGCTACATGGTAAACGATATACCGGCAAACCCAAACACCAATCCGTCAGCCTGCAACATGGGGTGGCAACATCCTTCCTACTACGCAGGGTTTCCGTCTGCACCAATTGGCGACGCCGGGATGCTCATCATCAATGATTTCCTTGCAGGCTACGGCCGCCCGTTGACGCTTACGGACGGGATGACACTCTATAACCAGCCCCCCCCAGATTATCCGGCAATCGATTGCTCAACCTGAACTTGTGTCCCAACCGCGTTGGCTACGCGACCGGCGTCGGCGTCGTCCATGAACATATCGACGGGGTGCGGGCAAACAAGCTGTCGCGGCGGGTACCGAAAGTGGACACCTGAAAGCCCATTCGGACAAACTGGCACCCCAGTGGCACCCGACGCGTGTAAGTGCGCGACAACAAAGCGATGACCGTCGGGTTCCGTGCCCGACGCCCCACCCAGCACTCAATTTCGCCGCGGATCGATGCGCCTGGCTAACTAAGTCTAAGCTAGCAGCCTGTCGGACTTGGCAGTGCCTAGCGACCAAATCCTGTCCTGAGGCTCCCCGAAGGGGGGAGCGGTCCATAGAAGAGACGCCGGCCGCAGGCCCTCAGTGTCCGAGATCGAGCGGCTTCTTCTGCCACTCACCGTCGTTGACCCAGCGGATGTAGCGCATGAGCGCTTGCAGCTGTTGCTCGGTGATGAAGTCCTTGAACGCCGGCATGGAGAGGCGCTGCCAATTGATGAAATGCTTGGCGATCGGATGATCGCGCAGCCGCGGGATCTGGCCGTCGAGAATCCAGCCGCGCAACTCGTCGTCGTTGCGCACCAGATCGCGGTAGTCGGCGCCCCACCAGCCGGGAATGTAGCCTTTCAACGAGCCGGGATTCTGACTGCCCCCGGCACCCATCGGCCCGTGACAGTGATAGCAGCCAAGACGAAAAGCAAGATCCTGGCCTTGCGCCGCCAGCGCATCTGTCGGCACGACCAGGCCGGAAACGGCACGGATGTAGACGACCAGATCTTCGACGTTGCCCGCACTGAGATAGCCGCGGTAGGCGGGCATCGCCAAGATCTGGGCTTCCGTCTGCTGCTTGAAGCGCGGGTTGTTGCGTTTACGGGCAGGCGCTCCATCGAGGATGTACTGGCGCAGCTCGTCTTCGCTCTTGGCCCACATCATCGGCGTGCCGCCGCTGAAGCCGGGCACCTCGCCATCCTCGCTGCCAGGATTCTTGACCCCGCCGATCCCGTCAGGACCATGGCAATTGAAGCACCCGGCGCGCGTGGCCACTCGATAGCCGCGCTCCGCAGGTGTGTCCTCGACGCGCAGGGCCAGATCCCGCAGCGTCGGATAGAAATGCACAGCCGCGATCACGACGAACAGGATGAACCACAATCGCCGGCGCCACGCTGCCACAGTCGGAACCTTGCTGGAATCTCAAACGTGGCACGTGGCGGGTGGCACGTCGCTCGTTGTTCCGACTACTTGCCACCTGCCACGTGGCACGTGCGCGAGGCGCGCCCACATAGTGATCGCGTCGGGACGCGCCTCGCGACTAGAGGTCGGGGAGCACGGTCGCATCCCACGTATTATCGGCGCGTTGGGCATTGAGTCGGTGCAATGTAACTGCCTTGGTATCCCCGGACAACCAGTCTCGTGATGGATCAATGGCTTCGCCTTCCGTGGTCGCATCGACGACCCAGCGGCTGTCCCGCTCGTTCACGGAAACGCTCGCGGCGCACAAGAAGTTCCCGTGGGTGGCGCATTGGTGGACCGAGCATCTGCTCGGCTTATCGCTCGGTTCGAGTCCGCTCACCCTGAGGCTCTCGAAGGGTGAGCGCGCGCTGGGCAGGATGTTTCGGTCATGCCGAGGATGAGCGTCGCTGCGCAAGCAAGCGAAGTCGCTCCCAATCGCGAGCGATAAGCGCCGCCTTCTTCTGGCGACTCCAGCCCTTGATCTGTCGTTCGGCGGGTTCGTACCCTGCGCGTGGCACTCTGCCAAGATCGCGCTCACCCTTCGAGAGCCTCAGGGTGAGCGGGTGCGGCGGCACCCGTTGCTGGTACCCTCGATCCGATCGAGGCCCTCCAACCTCACACACGCCGATTCAAGCTGGACGGGGAGCCCCAATCGGAGTACGACCGCGCTGCAGGCAAGGGGGAGAGACTGCGGAGCCGGCGTGGCATTGGCAGTGCCGGGACGCGTCAATATGCGCCGACGGCTTTCAAAACTCGGGGTTGCACTCGCAGCACCCTTTATTGCCATCGTCGTTCTTGCAACGGGCCACCTCCTACTCGCGACAGGCGGGTCGGACCACCGGATAATCGAGGCGAGCCTATATTCTGCAGCATATCCATGGCGTGTCCTTCTTTTGCCACTTCTCTGGGTGGCCTTGGCCGGCATTTTAAGCCCAACCTCCAATCTTTTCTCATTCTTGCTTGTTATGTGCACGCTCTTCAACGCTGGTTTCGTCTACACAGCAGGAGGATATGCGGCGACACGCGCGCGCTCAACGGTTGGCCTTTGCCTTGCCGTGATCTACGCGGTGTTGTGTTTGTGTGGATGGCTGTACGTGCTGTCAGTTGTCCGAACCGCGAACCTATCCGGTGCCCTTCTTGTAGTGTTGGCCGAACCGTGGAGTACGGCTTTAGTGGGTGGTCTCACCAGCGTCCCGGCAGCTGTCGCTGAAGCCTCGATCATTGCTGGCATGCTTTTCAATGTCGGCTTGCTCTACTGTGTTGGGACAATGATTGGTTCATGGAGCAGCACACTGTGGCAGGCAGCGGTGGGCGGCCGATCGCGCATCTAGTGCAGCGATGGGACCGAAGTCCTCGCGAATCGCCTCGATGCACAAGGATTGATTCCGCCGCTCTCGATCTCACACAATCAACGTAAACGTGGTCCCCTCCGAACCCGTCTCAAAGCCCACGCTTCCGCCGCGCGTCTCGGCGACGGCTTTGACAATCGCCAACCCCAGACCGGTGCCGCCGGCGTCACGCTCGGTGGTAAAGAAACGATCGAAGATCCGTTCACGGTTTCCCGGGCTGATGGCGGGGCCGTGGTTGCGCACCGTGAAAGCGACCTGCGCGCCGTGGCGCGCGACGGTAAGATCGGCGGGCTGACCCTTGCCGTAGCGCACCGCGTTGTCGAGCAGATTGCGCAGCGCGGTTTCCAGATGCTCGGGCACCATCGTAAGGCTCGGCGGCGCGTCGCTCGCGTGCAACCGGACCTGGCCGTCGTAGCGCGCCACCAGCGCGGTGCAGAACGGTTCGAGCACAATCGCCTCAGCCGCCTCCGGCGCGCTTTGGATGCGCGCCAGCTGCAAGAGCCGCGTCACCAGATGCTGCATGCGTGTCGCGTCGGCGCTGATGTTGTCGAGGAAACGGCGGCGCTGTGTGTCAGGGATCTTCTCCCAGTCTTCGCGCAAGAGCTCGACGGCGCCACGAATGCCGGTCAGCGGCGTCTTGAGCTCGTGGCTCGCCGTCGCCGCGAACTGCTCGATGTAGGTGGCGCGGTCCGTCAGCTGCGCGGTCATCCGTGCCAGCGCGGCATTCAGGGTTGCCACCTCGGCGGGGACGAAGCCGCCGAGACGCAACGCCGGCGCACTCTCGCCGCGCGCCACCGCATCCATCGCGACCGTCGTGGCTTCAACCGGGCGAATGATCCAGCGCGACAAAGCCGTGCTCACGACCAGGGTCAGGGTGAGACACAGCGCCAGTGCCGCGAGCACGGTGTACCGCAGGTCCCAGACCGCCTCGAGCGGACTGCTGCTGGTGCGCGACATGTAGACGGCACCGATGACTTGTCCGTCGTCGCGAATCGGGGTGATCGTAAACACGCGCACCGCGCCGCGGCGGCTGGGGCTGTCGTACGGCGGTGACGGCTCGTTGTGCAGACGCTCGCGCGCAACGGCGGCATAGTGCCCAGCGAGCGCGGACCGCACTTCCGGAAGATGATCCAGGCAGGCGCCGCGGTCGTCGCCGGTCGAGGCCACGATGCATCCGGAGGCATCCAACACTCGCGCCGCGCTGAGGTTCGTGCGTTGCGCCCGCTCCATCAGCGGCAGCACGCGTGTGCCGGCCCGCCACGCCGTGCCGTCGCGCTCCGCAGCGAAGCGGCTGGGCGGTGGTACGGGCGGCTGCACGCTGTAGTTCAGCGGCAAGACCGGGGCGATCGGCGACAGTGGCGCGTTGCGCGGATCCCTGTCGTCCGTCGCCCCGTGCTCCTCTCGGACGCGGTCGCGGAACGCCTCGCCGATCAGCACCGACTCGGCGATCAGCTGCTGCTCCGTGACGCGTACCAGATGCCCGTCCCACAAGTGCAGGAAGACACCGGCGAAGATCGGGAAGAGCAGGACGGAGGCGTTGGTGATCAGCAGCAGATGACGAATGCTCGGGCGGCGCGTCATTCGCGTAATCGGTACCCGACGCCGTACACCGTCTCGATCGGGTCGGCACCGACGTCGTTGAACTTACGCCGCAGACGGCGGATGTGGCTATCGATCGTCCGATCGGTGATGGCGTGGCCCAGGCCGTAGGCGCGATCCACCAGCTCGCTGCGCGTGTAGACCCGCCCCGGCGCGCCCATCAACGAGCGCAGCAAGCCGAGCTCGGTGACGGTAAGGATGACCTCGGTCGCGCCCCAGAAGCACTTGTAGCGCTGGGTGTCGAGAACCAGATCACCGCGCCGCAGCGGTGCTTCGTTGGTCTCAGCGGTGGGTGCGGCAATGCGCCGCAGCAACGCCTTTACCCGCGCCACCAATTCGCGCGGACTGAACGGTTTGGTGACGTAATCGTCGGCGCCGATCTCCAGGCCGATGACGCGGTCGATCTCTTCGTCGCGGCTCGACAGAAACACAATCGGCACCGGGCTGCGCTCGCGCAGCTTGCGACACACCTCGAGTCCATCCATTTCCGGCATGAGAATGTCGAGCACGACGACGTCGCACGGCTCCTCGCGGAACCGGCGCAGCGCCGCGGCCCCGTCGGCAGCTTCAAGCACCGTGTGCCCCGCCGTCTCCAGCGCAAAGCGGACGACCTCACGGATGTGGCCGTCGTCGTCGACTACAAGAATCTTCGCCATGGGCCTGCGGCCGGCGTCCTTTCTATGGTCCGCTCCCCTCCTTCGACGGGGCTCAGGACAGGGTTGGGTCGCTGCGGGCTGCCAAGTCCGAGAGGATATGATTGCACGCCCGCGATACTACGCTCAGGCAACATCGTCCGCCAACCGCGGCTCGCCGGTCAGGTGGTACCAATCGACGCTACGCGTCAGATACATCGTCACGGCGAGCGCAACGAACAGACCGAGCGAGCCCATCAGCAATGAGTAGTCTTCGTTCGTCACCAGCACGTAGAGATACGCATATAAGGCAGCCACCACGCCGGCGACGCCGGCCGCCGATCCAGCACCGCGCAGCACGACCAGGCCATAGGCGCCGATCAATCCGGTGACCGCCGCGCTCGCCGCCAGGTACGCGATGCCGAAGCCGAGTTGCTCGGCCAACGACAGCTCGAGCAGGTAGAAGATGCACAGCGCCGCGCCGATGAGCAGGTACTGGATCGGATGTACGCGCAGCCGCGTCAGGACCTCGATGAGCCAGATGGTGCCGAAGGTCAGCAGAATGAACAGGTGGGCGTACTTCACGCTGCGCTCCGCCATGCGGTGCTCGTCAACGGCGGTAATAAGCTCCACGCCGAAAGGCGTCGCGCACAGATCGGGAGCCTTGGTGGCGGATGTCCAGACCTGTGGCTGGTTGCGTCCCAGAAACGGAATCTGCCAGGTGGCGGAAAATCCCTTTGCGCCGACGGTGCGCTGCGCCGGCAGCCAGTTGCCTTGAAAGCTGGGGTCGGGCCAGTTCGAGTCGATGTCGACGACCGTTTCCTGGCCGACGGGTGTGAAGTACACCCCGCTGCTGCCGTTGATGTCGAGCTGCAGGGCAAAGGCGACGCGCGGGATGCGGAACGGCTGCGCGACGGCCGCGTGAATGCCGCCATCGACGCCATCGAAGTCTCCCGGGCCCGGCACGAAGGCGTAGGTGTCGCCGTCCCACAACACGGCGGCGCGGTTTTGCACGGCCCGCACATCGGCAATTCCCAGCGCCAGCTCGCTCCGGCTCCACTCAACCAGCGCCGGATCGATGTTCAGCGCCGCAAGGTCGGGCGCGACAAACTCGCCGTTCACTTCGACGGCGAGCCGGTACACCGGGACCGCAAAGATGCCGCGGTAGCGATTTTCGGCGTCGATGCGGGCATGCACGTGCACTTGGTCGGGCAGGATCGTAAGGCGGCGCCTCTCGGTCTTCTCGACCGCCACACCCTTCGCATCGTTCTCCGTCCAACGCACCGCATAGGGCACGACCAGCGCCGGACCACTGACCGTCTGCGGGTGTCCCCACTTGGCGGACACCTCCTGCACCGCCTGTTGTCGCCGCTGCGTGCGTTCGCTGATCAGATCATTGATCCAGCCGATCGGGATGAACAGCAGCAGCATCAAGACACCGAGGGCCACTATTCTCCAGAGCGCCGAACCGCGCAGCGCCTCTCCGAGTGTAGGGATTGTGCCAGTCATCGCCTCGCCTTCCTTTCCGTCAGACCCATCAGGCCGCGCACTCGGCAAGCCACAGCAGCGCCAACAGCGACGGCGCCAGCTGCATCGTGGCGTTGTCCCACCCGTGCGGCGACAGCGCTTCCGCGACGGTGCACAACAGCGCCACGACGAGCAGCCGCGGCGTCAGCTGAATGGCATGGTGCACAGTGCTCAGCGCGGCGATGCCACCGAGCAGCGCGACGACCGAGACGACGAACACGCCGGCGGATCCCTCGACGCTGCGCCGCGCCGAGCGACCGCGCGGCCCGGGCACGGGGTACCAGTGCCGGCCCCATCGTGCTCCGACCGGCTCGCCGGCGGCGTCGCCGAGGCCGCACACGAGATACCCGAGGAACGCGAGTCGGCCCGCCAGCAGATTACTCAACACACCACCCGCGAGCGTCGCCAGGTAGGCCGTCACGATGTAGTACGTCCGATGCGGCGCGTCGGCCTCGCGTGCCAGGGCTTCATAAAACGGATGGCCGCTGCCGCGCGCGATGGCGTAGGCGAGGACGAGTGTCGTCGCCAGGCCCAGGGCACAGACATACGGCAGCCCGCCACCAAGATGCGCCGCGCCCGCCGCGCTGAAGGTGAGCAGGTGGAACAGCTTGCGGCTGTACCCGGTGCGCCCGCCGGTTGCGCGCTTCAACCACGCGGCGGAACGCAGCGCCGCGGTACTCCAAACGAGAAACCCCGCGCCCGCGCCCAGCAGTGCCGGCGCGATCGACAGACACTGATTCCAAAAATTACGGAACGCCGCCGGCGCAATGCCGAGGACGAAGTTGCCTGCCATCGATACCATGGTCGACCCTCCCTGCTCCGAGAAAAGAGCAAGCGAGGGTGCCGTGGTGATGAAGGCGTCGTGACAGCCTCACGACGGACTTGTGCAAACCCGGTGCAAGGGGCTGCGGGGCCTGCGGCCGGCGTCTCTTCTATGGTCCGTCCCCCTTCGTGGAGCCTCGGGGCAGGATTGGTCGCTATGGGCTGCCAAGAGCGTAATGTCGATTTCCGATGTGGGCGTGCCGGACCGTTCCGTCGGCCTCCGCCGCGGCCTTGATAATCATGTACGGCGTCGCCGTATGGAAGCCGTCAGGGACGGGTTTCACTGGATTGGCCATGAGCACTCCTCTTCAGTCGAGGTGCTGCGCCCCAGGATTCACGCATGCGCCTTCATCATCGCGGCGTAGCGCTCGCCCATTTCATCGGGCGACACGTCTTCGGTGTGCGTGGAGAAAATCCACACGTGCCCGAACGGATCTTCGAAGCGGCCCGAGCGGTCGCCGTAGAACTGATCCGCCACCGGTCGGAGCACCTTCATACCGGCGGCAACCGCACGACTGGCGAAGGCATCGACGTCGGCGACGTAGAGATGGATGGTCACCGGCGAGCCACCGAGGGCCTGCGGGCTGCGCACACCGAAGTCCGGATATTCGTCGGCGAGCATGATGAGCGCGTCACCGATCTTGATCTCGGCGTGCCCGATGCGTCCGGACGGCTCCGCCAGACGCATCACCTCCGTGGCACCGAACGCGCTCTTGTAGAATTCGATGGCGCTGGCGGCGGTGCGGCAACACAGGTAGGGCGTCGCGCCGTGAAAACCGTCGGGAATGGGTTTCGCTTTGCTGGTCATGTCTTCCTCCTTTCGTTGTTGGAAACATTGCAATGGCACACAACCAATCGCCGCTCCTCCGGCTCCGTACCCGGAGCCGTCAATGCCGAGTCCCGACGCGCCATGGTTGCATCCACCATAACCGGCCGGGAGCAAAAAGGTTACGAGTAAATTGACGTTGGCCGCGCCTTTTCAGGGAGCATACGGTACGGCGCCCTAGCAGAGCTGTCAGCCTCGGATGATGGGTGTCTCAATCCCTCTGCTGACGATGATCAACACGACACCCGCGAGTGCGGTTGATCCTCTCATCCGACAGCGAAACAACCCGATGAGGGTTCCGTTCACCATGGCCTCCGGTGCTCCCGGGCTCCGTAGTACATATGCTCTTCCATGGGATGGATCGCTGAAGAATTGCAAGCGCTTGAGCAAGCCGAAAACCAATTAGGACGCACGCCCTCTCGAGGGATAGACGGCCTTTGTTTCCATCGGCTCATACGTAGCACCGTACGCTGTTTTCCCGCCCGAATCCAACGTTATTTCCTCCTATAGTGGTGCAACACACCAACCACTCATGCCGTGCTGGATAGCGGACTAAATGTTACGGCAATAGCGTGTTCAGCGGCCTGCAGACTCCTTGTCGATGGGCACGGCTGGGGATGCGACGCCACATCGGTAGCAGCATTAACCGGTCGGATAAGCTGCGCGAGCGCTTCGCCCCGGCGCACGAGAATGCGCAACTGCCGCGGCGTGAGCGTGCCGCGGAAGCCCGTGGCTTCCATCTCGTCGGCGAACCGGCGCGCGATCACGTGATAATCGCCCGGCGGTTTGACCAGATGCTTCAATGCGTCAACGCCGATGTCGATCTTCGCCGCCCGCGCCACCGCGCCGTTCTTGCGTTTGCGCACCGGGCCATTGGCAACCGGCGCCGCGCCTTTGCGTACCTGCCGCGTGCGCCCCGCACCACGCCGCTTCGCTGGTTTACGAATCATTCCTGCCTCCTTTCTCTGCCGGTGATTCGAATGGTGACCGTTGTGACACACTACTCTTGCCATTGTCCAGCATTTTGCCTCTGACGGTGCCAGATCCCCTCCTTACCAAGGGACTGTTGATTTTCTCGGGTTCGGCCACCTCGCCTGTAGGGGGCAGTTCGGGAACTGCCCGAAAGGGCGCATCGAACTGGGAGCAGCGCGTGGGGCGATTCCCGAATCGCCCCTACATCCGAGAAAATCGACAGTCCCGGTAAGGAGAGGGAGCCCGAACATCTGGCCTCCATCATCAAGCCGACGACCCACCACGCCTTTCTTTCTGCATTGCGCGTGCAGGACGTCCGCGCAACACGCAAACGGATGAACATGCTCTACGCGCCGGGCCGATTTGATGAAGCAGCAGGCGTAGAACGCATCGCTCCGTGACACACACCTGCGCGTTGTGATCGATTCACGGCATGTCATCCTCATTTTGCCTCCAAAATCGAGACACGACCCGCGTTTTCATCACCGGCGGCGCACGCGCGATGCAAATCTGCGGCATTCGGCGCAACTCGGCCGCGTGTTTTTTCGCGAAACGACCGCTGTTTCAACTACTTACAAAACCGCACCGGAAGCGGCAAAAATTTGCTGAAGTTTAGGGTTTTTTGGCTCGCCGGGAGAGAAATTTCCCAGCGCTTGAGGGTTCATTCGAGCGCCGGTAGCAAAAATTTGCCGACATTCAGGGTTTGTTCGAGCGTCGCGCTCGAAAATTCGCAGCGGTCGAGGGTTCATTCGAGCGCCGTGAAGGAATGAACCCTCGCGGCGTCCGAATCAACCGGCGAGTCGCCCGATCAATCACGCCCGCGTCTCGAACGAACCGCGGCGCGCTGCGACAAATCCCAAGTGTGGACAGCCGCTGCACCAAGTTCGGCGGCGGAAGCGCACGCCGCCAGACCTTCATCAGCAGATCAGCAGCGCCAAATGGCCGGCGGAACCTTCCGTGAAAAGGGTCCGCATTTTCGCGGACCGTGTCGAGAGGTTGCTTCAGAGAAAAGCAGTTCCGCTCACGGAGCGCTCAGGGATGGAAACAAGAGGCAGCGCAACTTACAGCGCGCGTTCGATCGCGCCGACGATTTCGTCCGATACCGGTGCCGTCGTCGGCGCGAAGCGCGCCGCGACGTTTCCCGAGCGGTCGATCAGGAACTTGGCGAAGTTCCATTGGATGGCGCCGGGGCCGTCGGGCTGCGTCGCTTGCTCGGTGAGGAACGCATAGAGCGGGTGGCGCGCGGCGCCGTTGACGTCGATCTTGGCGAACATCGGGAACGTCACCCCGAAGCGGGTCTCGCAGAACGTCTTGATCTCCGCTTCGCTGCCCGGTTCCTGCGAGCCGAACTGGTTGCACGGAAAGCCGAGCACGACGAGCCCGCGCGTTCCAAACTTCTCGTGCAGCTCCTGCAAGCCCGCATAGTGCGGCGTCAAGCCGCATTGCGAGGCGACGTTGACCACGAGCACCACGTTGCCGGCGTAATCCCGCAGCGAACGCTCCTGTCCGTCGATGGTCTTTACCGTAAAATCGTAGATGGTCATGGCTCGCTGATGGCAGAGTCGGCGGCGGGATGCAACCGTGGGATCACGCACTCCGTCTACCTCGCACGTAGCGCGTGGCACGTTGCGCGTGGTTCCAACCACCTGCCATCAGCCACGTGCCACATGCAGGCTGTCGTCAGAAGATCGACTCGCGCTCGGCGAGCAGCGTGTGCAGCATCGTCTGGATCTGCAGGCGCGTCTCGTCGGTCAGCCGCTCGAGCGTTCGTTTGGGCGGCTGGCGCGCCGAGGGACGGCGATTGTCGTAGGGCCGGATCGGTGTGCCGAAACGGATGTGCCAGCGCGTCGGCAGCGGCACGACGCCCAGAATGCCAAAGAGCGGGAACAGCGGCGTCACCGGGAGATACGGGACATTCAGCAATTCCTTCAGCGGTCCCAGCCGCTGCAACTTGCCGATGACCGGATACGTTTCTTCCGCGCCGACGACCGCGGTGGGGATGATCGGCACGCGCAGCTGCAGGCTGAGCCGTACGAAGCCGGTGTGAAACGGCTGCAGGCGATAGCGCTGCCCAATCCCCTTGGCGACGCCGGCGACACCCTCGGGGAAGATGCCGACCACGTGGCCCTGCTCCAAAAGCTGTTGCGCGTTGTCGAACGACGCGACCACCGAACCCATGCGGTTATAGAAATCGCCCATCATCGGCATCGCCGCCACGAAGCGATCATAGAGAAAACGCACGAGGCGGTGCTGCGGATGCTCGAGGTCCACTGCCGCGCCGATCATCGCCGCGTCGAGCGGAATCCCCCCGGAATGGTTGCCGACGAGCAACGCCGGTCCGGTCGCAGGAATGTGCTCCAGGCCATCCGTTTGCACGCGCCAATAGCGCCGATAAAAGAACTCGGCGTACGGACGCACGCGCGCCTGAAAATCCGGGTCGAAGCCGAACGGATCGGAAGGTGGCTTTCGGCGCGGCGCCGCGGCCTCAGGAGAAGACATGGTCGACACTGTGACCGAGGCAGCAAGCCGGGGCAAGCCCGCCCCTTCACCGCCGAGTGCTGTTCACGTCCGAGTTGGATCTGTTGTCTGTCCGTCTATTGTCTGTTGTCTGTTGTCTCTCCAGCTCCCGGTCACCCGGCGGCGAATCACGTGGCGGTCGCACCAGGTTCGGTTGTCGTCGCCGCCGCGCCTACCTGCAACGACTGCCAATGCGCCTCGAGCTCCGACTTCTTGAAGAGCGCGGCAACCGGAATGTCCGGGCCCGCCGCGGCCTGCACCGCAGCCATGCCGCCTTCTTCCCGATCGACCAGCACCACGACCCCGACGATCTGAATCCGGGCGTCGCGGCATTTGTTGATGGCATCGATGGTGGACCCGCCCGTGGTGACCACGTCATCCAACACGACGACGCGCGTCCCCGGGCAGCCTTCGATGAACTTCATCATCCCATGGCTCTTGGCGGTCTTGCGGACCGTGAAGGAGTCGACCGCCCGCCCGCTGCTCTGACAGTAATAAGCCGTCGCGCCGGCGATGGCATCGGCACCCAGTGTCAGCCCGCCCACCGATTCGGTCTCCGCCGGCAGCAACGCGGCCACCGCTTGCCCGAGCAACGGCATCGCCGCGGCCCGCATGGTGGTTGTCTTGCAGTCGATGTAGAAGTTGCTGCGCTTGCCGGAGGTGAGCTCGAACTTGTCGTACGAGGCGCGATTGTACGAGTGCGTCACCAGCAGGTGCAGCAGTTGCTGGCGCACTTCATTCCCCATCTGCAGTCCCACGTGCTCCTGTTTCATTCCGCATCGTTCCCTTCTGCTGCGCAACACCGGCGCGTTCACAGCGGCAACTGCACACTCGCCGTGCCGGTCACCAGGCGGTCACCTTCGGCACTCTCCAGGACGAGATCGCATTCGATCACGTCGCCGTGATCGCTGCGATGCTTCTCGGTCACCACGCCGCTGATGACCAAGGCGACATCCGGACGCACGAGGCCGCGGAACGTTGCGCTCAGCCGCCGCAGGTTCGTGCCCGGAAACGCCTCGTTCAACAGCCGCGAGAACAGCGCCAGGCTCATGTTGCCGGGCACGATCTGCCCGGGGAGCCCTTCGTGACGTGCTTCCTCGTCACTCATGAAGCGACCGCCCGGCATGCGTGCGGTGATCGCATAGCGCTTCACCTGCTCGCCCGAGAGTGTCAGCCGCAACGGCGGTACTTCGTGACCGACATCGATGTCGGCAAAGTGGGTATTGTCCGTCATAACGCGACCTAGCAGCCTTTCGGACTTGGAAGTCTGTAGCGACCCAAGGGAGAGCGAGCCATAGAAGAGACGCCGGCCGCAGGCCTAGCGGAACATCATCTTCTGGTCCATGACCGCCACCTGCTGCTCGCGCTGATTGGTGACCACGGTGCGCAAAACCAGAAACTTCATGGTGCCGGTGCGCCCGGTCTTCTCGAAAATGTCGTGCACCGTGCTCGACGCCGTGAGCACGTCGCCGACGCGCACGGGAACGCCGAACTCGATGTCTTTGCCGGCGTCAAGCCCGATGCGCAGTTCCTTGGGCAAGTTCGATGGCATGAAGCGCCGGCCGCGGAGGCGCACCACGAACGTCGGTGGTGCGATCAGCTCGTCGCCCGCGTTCGCCGGCGGCTGCGTCTCGCCGGTGGCGGCCATGTATTCGAGGACGTCCTCGCGTCGCACCGGGTCGAACACCGTGTGATCGAATTCTTCGCCGATAAAGGAACGGTCCATCTCTGGCATTTCATGCACCCTCGAGTCGTGTTCGTGATCGTGCGCGTGTTCGTAGAGAAGGGGGAGTCTTCTCCCTCTCCCATTTTGGGAGAGGGCCGGGGTGAGGGCTCTTCACGAGCACGAACACCAGCACCAACACGTCTTCACTTCTTGAGCCGGTCGCGAAAATCAACGGGCCGGTAGCCGCCGGCATACAGCGCCTGCACCAGGTCGTCGATGCTGCGAATGGTGCGGTCGAACTCGGTCGCACAGATACCGATGAAGCTCACCAGGTGCGAGTCGCTGCCACCAAACGCGTGATAGCCATAGTGGTCGATCAACTGCTGGACACGCTCGTTCTCGCCGCGCCGGCTGCCACCGTTGAGCGCTTCGACCGCAACCACGCCGTCGAGCGGCCCCTGCTTCTCGTAGTGCTCGCATAATCCAACCGTGGGTCGGCCCGGATGACACGGCAGCGCGATGCCGCCCAGGCGCGCCACCTCCGGAATCAGCTCGCGGGCCGGCAGGCGAACGTTGGCGAAATCAAAGCGCCGGGTCATGTCCTCATTTACGCCATACACCAGCACGTGCCCGTAGTCGGTCTCCACTTCCGCGCCGCGCAGGATCAAGATACCGAACTCATCCTCCAAAGCGCGATAGTCGAGATCCGGATTCCACTGCCGGTGCTCGGTTAATACAATGCCGTCGATCGGCAGCAACTCGCGTTTGCGCACCAACCATTTGAGATAGGTCTCCACCGGCGCTCGGCTGTCTTCGGAAGCTTCGGAATGCGTGTGCAGGTCCAAGATCATCAAGTGAGGTTCTTCTCCCTCTCCTATTTTGGGAGAGGGCCGGGGTGAGGGCCGTTAGCTTATGGGTCTGAACTTCGGCAGCGTGACGTCGGGTGTCACGTCCTCGAACGTCACCTCTACCGGCATGCCGATCCTGACGTCCTCCGGCGCACAGCCGACGATGTTCGTGAGCAAGCGCACGCCTTCTTCGAGCTCGACGTACGCAAGCACGTACGGCAACGCGTCACGGAAGCCCGGTGATTGGTTTTGATATGTCACCGTATACGTGTACACCGTGCCTCGCCCTGAAGAAAGCACCCAGCGCGTATCCTCCGACAAGCAGGACGGACACAGGGCGCGCGGGTAGTGACGCCGCGCGCCGCACGCGCCGCACTGCTGCACGTAGAGCTCGTGTCGCTGGCACGCTTCCCAAAAGCCCTTCGACTCCTCGTCGATACGCGGCAACGGCTTCTTGTATTTCCTCTCGTCAGCCATCAGCGATCCGCCATCAGCGTCTTCTTCCGAGTCTCTTCTTCTCCCGCCATCAGCGATCAGCTTCTTCCAAGCACCAACGTCGCACCGCTGTGCCGCAGGCCCAACGTGCCGCCGGTCCCGTGACACAAGGCAATGTCGCAGTCTTTGACTTGACGCGGGCCGCACTCGCCGCGCAATTGCTTCGTGGCTTCAATGACCAGGAAGATGCCGCGCATGCCCGGGTGATTGGACGACAAGCCGCCCCCGTCGGTGTTGATGGGCAGCGCGCCGCCGAGGCCGATGCGCCCGTCTTGCACGAATGCGCCGCCCTCTCCCTTCTTGCAGAAGCCGAGGTTCTCGAGCGTTTCCAGGACGGTAATGGTGAACGAGTCGTAGATCATGCACATGTCGATGTCGGCGTGCGCGACGCCCGCCATCGCCATGGCGCGCGGCCCCGACTGCTTCGCGGCCATGTCGGTGAGGTCGCGCTTGCCCATACTGGTGTGGCAGCAGGCTTCGGAACCGCCGAGCACGTACACCGGCGCCTTTTTCAAATCACGCGCCCGCGTGGCGCTGGTGACCACGATGGCACCACCGCCATCGGTGATGATGCAGCAATCGAGCAAGTGGAGCGGCGACGACACGACGCGCGACGCCAACACGTCCTCCACGGTGATTGGATCGCGAAACTTCGCCACCGGATTGAGCCCGGCGTGCCGGCGGATGGTGACAGCAATCTCCGCGAGCTGCGCCGCAGTGGTGCCGAACTCGTGCATATGCCTTTGCGCCACCAGGGCGTACGACCCGAGCACCGTCGGACCGAACGGCGCTTCGAAGTGATCCGGCGGATCACCGGCAAAGGCGCCGCCTGTGCCGACGGCGAAGCGTTCCGACGACGCCGTGCTGCCGTAGGTGATCAGCGCCACCTCGCACAGCCCGGCGGCGATCGCCGCGGCGGCGTGCGTGACATGGGCTACGAACGACGAGCCGCCGATCGAGGTCGAGTCGAGATAGCGCGGCTGCAGGTTGAGATGCTCGGCCATCGACAGCACGCCGATGGGTCCGACGCCGGAGGTGAAATAGGCGTCGACGTCCTTGATGCTCAAGCCGGCGTCGTCGAGCGCGCCACGCGCGCTCTCGGCGTGGATCTGAAACATAGTCTTGTCCGGCGCCCAGCGGGTGGGATGCTCGTAGACGCCGGCAATGATGGCTTCGCGATTGAAACCCATGGCGCTTAACAAGAAGGGGGGAGCCGAGTCAGGAACTCGCTCACGGTTTGATTGAGCTCCGCCGGCTTCTCCGCCGGCACGGTGTGCCCGGCGTCCTCGATGACCGCGAGTGTCGATCCGGGAATTCCCTGGTGCAGGACCTCGGAGCGTTCCATCGGCGTGACGCTGTCGTCACGGCCGGCGACGATCAAGGTCGGCACTTTGATCTCCGCCAGGCGCGCGGTGATATCGAAGGCATTGCACGCAACGAAGTCGCCGTACCGCACGCGCGGATCGGTCTTCACCTGCTCCATCCAGGCCTCGCGCATAACGGCGAAGTCGGTCTTGGGCGAGAACGCGTCGGTGGAAAACGGCTGCTGCGCGCGACCGAGCATGACGTGCCGCCATGTCTCGAGCGTGGCCTCCGGCAAGTTGAAGCGCGCCGCGGTCGCTACCAGCACCAGGCCGCGCACACGCTGCGGATGTGCCAGCGCGTAGGCCATGGCGATCGCTCCCCCCATCGAGCGGCCGACAAGCACGCTCGGGCGCGCGGGCAGCGCATCGAGGAACGCACCGAGACAATCGCGGTACGCTTCGATGCTCTTGAGGCTCTCCGTTCCACCGGAGCGGCCGTGGCCCGGGAAATCGAACGCCAACGGACTGTGCGCATCGGCGAAGGCCGTCAGCTGCCGATACCAGGTGTTCCCGTTCGACCCCGCGCCGTGGATGAATAGCAGCAACTCGCCACGGCTGATGTCGGGCGTGCCCCCGGGCAAGCTGGTGCGCCCGGTGTGGAAGTAGTGCATGGCCGTGCCGTTGACGGTGACGTACTTCGTCGGCATGAGCAGCCGTTGCGGTTACCGGAGGGGTAGGGTGAAGTCAAGGTCGTACGCGGGTTCACGGGGCACCTCCGCCGCAACGCCGGAAATCCTACTCGCCAAGCACGTGGATCGCCGTCGCCTTGAACGTCACCCACACTGCGGCGCCGATATTGAGTGCCAACTCGTCGTACGAGTGGCGCGTGATGCGCGCCACCAGCGGCCGCGCCGACGGCTGCCCGCACGCGACGGTGACCATGATGCCGGTCCCCTCGTGCTCCACCTTAATGATCTGCCCCACGAAGCTGTTGCGCGCGCTCGAGTGCAGCGGCGCACGTGAGATGATGATGTCCTGTGGGTCGATGGCGATGGTGTGCGGTGTGGCGTCGGCGGCGATCTCGATGCGCAGCCCGTCGGTATCGAAATAAGCGGCGTCGCCGTGCCGGCTCGTTGTGCCGCGCAAGACGTTGACCAACGGCGCCGAGGTCACACGGCCACCAACCAGCGAGAGGACCGCGTCGCTAACGCGATAGGCCTGATCGACATTGTGCGCCGTCAGCAGCACGGTCTTGCCGGCGGCACCGAGCTGCTGGATCAGCGCCTCGATCACGCGCACATGCTCGCGATCGACATTCGCGGTGGGCTCGTCGAACAAATAGACCGCCGGGTCGATGGCCAGCGCCCGGGCAATGGCCACGCGCTGCGTTTCACCGCCCGATAGCTTCCATGCCGGACGGGCGCCAAATCCGTCGAGGCCCACCGCCGCGAGAGCGGCGGCGACGCGTTGCGCGTCCGGCCGCCCGCGCGCGCGCAGACCGTAGGCGACGTTGGCGGCGACGCTGCGGTGAAACAGCAACGGCGATTGCGCAATAAACGTGACCTGCTGCCGCAAACGCAGCATCTCACCGTCGCCAAAGTTGATCGGGTGGCCATCAAACTCCAACGTACCCGACGTGGGCGCCAGCAGCAGCGCCAGGACGCGCAGCAACGTCGTCTTGCCCGCGCCGTTCGGCCCGACAACTGCAGTGACCCGTCCCGGCGTGAGCTCGAGCGCCGGGACATCCAGCACGCGACGCCCGGCGCGGTCGACGCACAGGTCACGCAGGCGGTAGATAGGCGTTGCCAAAGGATAAGAGACCATCTGCCGGACGCATTACACTAGCAGCCTGTCGGACTTGGCAACCCCTAGCGACCAATCCTGCCCTGAGGCTCCCCGAGGGGGGGCGCGGACCGTAGAAAAGACGCCGGCCGCAGGCCTATCGTGGCGAGCCGAGAAGTGCCACACCGACGTTCACCGCCAGTGCCATTGCCAGCAGGATGATTCCGAGCGCAAAACCGAGCGCGAAGTCGCCCTTGCTGGTTTCGAGCGCGATCGCCGTAGTCATGGTTCGCGTACTGTCCAGAATATTGCCGCCGACCATCAGCGCAACCCCGAGCTCGGAGATCAGGCGCCCGAACCCGGTCACCACTGCGCCGATGATCCCCCGGCGCAGCTCCGCCAACACGGTGAGCGCCGCATGCAGACGCGACGCCCCCAAGGTCAGGGCCGTCTCTTCGATCCGCGGATCGGCGCCGCCAACCACACCGATGGTCAATGCGGCGAGCAGTGGAATCACCAGGACGGTCTCACCGACCACCATCGCCCACTGCGTGTAGAGCAGGCCGAGAGAGCCCAGTGGACCCCGACGCGACAGCAGCGTGTACACCAACAACCCGACGACGACAGTGGGAAAAGCGGTCAGCGTCTTGAGGAGCAGCTCGAGGGTCCGGCGCCCGCGGAACTCACGCGCCGCAACACAGAAGCCCAGCGGCACACCGGCCAGCGTCGCCAGCATCGTGGCAAGGACCGACACGCGCAATGACACACCGGCGGCGTTGAGGACGTGGGGGTCCGCGGTCCGCAGCAGTTGCAGCGCCGCGCTGAACGCCTCACCGAACGACATACGGTCTTCACGGCGACGGCGCCACGGCGGTCGGATGAAACAGCACTTCGCCGTCCTGCTTGTAGCTGCCGATGAGTTTCTGGCCCTCGGGTGACGTGAGCCAGGCGATCAGCTGCATCGCTTCGATGTACTTCGCCGTCGGGTAGCGCGCCGGGTTCACCGCAGCAATCATGTACGGATTGAACAGCGCGGGATCGCCTTGGGAGAGGATCTGCAGCTCGTCGCGTTTTTTGTATGCCAGATACGTCCCACGGTCGGACAGCGTATAGGCCTGGCGCTCGTTGGCCATCAACAGCACCGGCCCCATGCCCTGGCCGGCGGACACGTACCAGGCGCCGCTCGGCGCAATGCCGGCCGCCCGCCATAGCTCCTTCTCCTTCTGATGTGTGCCCGAGTCGTCGCCGCGCGAGATAAAGACCGCCTGCGCCGCCGCCAGCTTCTTGAACGCATCGACGGCGTTCGTCGTACCGCGCAGCTGTGCCGGATCGTTCGGCGGCCCGACGATGATGAAGTCGTTGTACATCAGATCGCGGCGGTTGACCCCGAAGCCGGCTTGCATGAACGCAGCCTCGAGCTCCGGGGCGTGCGACAGGACGACGTCGACGTCCCCGTTCTCCGCCAGCTTAAGTGCCTTGCCGCTCCCCACGGCGATGACGTCAACCTTCAGATGAAACCGCTGCTCGAACGGCGACAGGATAACCGCGAGCAAGCCGGACTGCTCCGTGCTCGTGGTCGTCGACAGTCGCAGATGCTCCTGCGCCGCCGCCGGCCTGACGGGCGCGAGGATCAGGACGACCCACGAAAACAGAACCCAACCGCCAATATACCAAGCTCGCTTCATGGCGCCTCGCAACCTGTCGGACTTGGAACTCCCTAGGGCCTGCGGCCGGTGTCCTTTCTATGGCCCGTTCCCCGTTGGGTCGCTAGCAGCCTGTCGGACTTGGCAGTGCCCAGCGACCAACGGGAGCGGACCATAGAAGCGACGCCGGCCGCAGGCCCTATTTCTTGATGTTGATCACCTGGATTTCCGTGAACTCGTTGTATCCCCAGCGCCCGTTCTCGTAGCCGATGCCGCTCCATTTGGCGCCGCCGAACGGGGCGAAGGGGGTCAGGTCCATGTGCTGGTTCACCCAGCCGGTTCCGGATTCGATCTCCTGCACGACCGCGGCAGCGCGCGCCGTGTCGGCGCTCCACACCGATGCGCCGAGACCGTAATGCGTCCGGTTGGCTTGCTCGAGCGCGTCGTCGAGGTTGGTGTACTTGATGAGCGGCAGCGCCGTGCCGAACTGCTCTTCGTCGACGAGGCGCATGCCGGCGTGCGCACCGGTGACGATCGTCGGCGGGTAGAAGTAGCCGGAGCCTTCCAAACGCGTACCGCCGGTCTCGATCGTGGCGCCGTTGCGTCTGGCGTCCGCAACCAGGTCCGTCAGCTTGCCCAATTGCATCTCATTGTTGATCGGCCCGAGCTGCGTGTCCGGGTCCAGACCACGGCCGACCTTGACCGAGCGAGCGCGGGCAATGAGGCCGGCGCGGATCGGCTCGTAGACACGCTCATGGATGTACAGCCGCTTGATGGCGGTGCACACCTGGCCCGAGTTCTGGAACGCGCCCCAGAAGAGGCCGTCAAGGATCTGCTCCGGATTGACGTCGTCAAGAACGATGGCGGGATCGTTGCCGCCGAGCTCGAGCGTGACCCGTTTCAAATCGTCGGCGGCCACCGACATGATTTTCTTCCCCGTGGCAACGCTGCCGGTGAACGAGATCTTGCGCGCCAGCGGATGCGCGGCGATCTGCGCGCCCAGCTCGTTGCCGCCGGACAGCACGTTGAGGACGCCCGGCGGCAGGATCTCGCGCAGCGTTTCGGCGAGCAGAAGTGAGGTGAGCGGCGTGTAGGGCGACGGCTTGGCGACCACCGTGTTGCCGGCGAGGAACGCGGGCCCCAGCTTCCAGCTGAGCAGGATCAACGGGAAATTCCACGGCGTGATCGCGGCCACGACGCCGAGCGGTTTGCGCACGACTTCGATGCGCTTTTTGTCATCGTCGAGCAGGATCTCGGGATCGAGCTGCAGCTTGGCGAAATAGCTGAACCACACCGACGCGCCGATGACCTCGCCGGTGGCGGCGGTCAGCGGTTTGCCTTGCTCGCGCGACAGCAGGGTTGCGAAGTCGTTGACGCGGGCGCGGATGGCGGCGCAGCAGGCGGCGAGCATCTCACGCCGGACTGCTTCGTCCTTGCGCCAACTCTTGAAGGCTTCCGCCGCGGCGTTCATGGCGTCGTCGACGTGTTCGCGCGTGCCGTGTGCGCACGTGGCAAAGGGCGCGCCGTCGGCCGGATCGATGACCGGGTCTTGCGCGCTGGTGGTCACCGACTGCCCGTTGATCAACATCGGATATGACTTCATTGCGTTCTCCTTTGGAGCTCCAGAACACTGCAGCGCGCCAACTTCACGCCGGGGACAGCAGGTCGGGGGCATACTTGGCGAAAAACTCGTCGCACCACAAGCAGTGGTTGCCCAGCTCACGCGTGCGGCGGATGCCGTCGGCTTCGCTGATCCCCAAATACTCGCCCATCTTCTCCGGGCGTCCCTCGTTGAGGGCTTGATACACCGGGTGCCGCGCGCACCGATCGAGAATCGCGACCAGCGGTTCCGCCAGCAAGCTGCCAATGGGACGACAGGTCATCGGGCAGCAGGGATAGACATCCGCCAGCTGCACGTTTACCTCGCAGCCTTGGCCGCGATAGTCGAGGAACCCTTTGGCTCCGCTCCAATTGCCGCAGAAGTTGGTCTCGGGTTGTGCGGTCGATAGATGGTTTGTGCGGGCGCGGCCGCGCGGCCACAGCGGCCCGATCCAGAGGTCCTGTGTCGCCCCCCAGAACGCGTAAACAGGCGCCTGCATGCCCCCCGAATCCGTGCCCGCGGTCGCGGCGATCGTCCCGGCCTCGACCATGCCGCGCGATGCGAAGAGGCCGACGAGATGTTCGCGGCGGCGCAACGTGCTCTTCGGGTGGTAGGTGTCCATGCTCGACACGTCGAGCCGCCGGACATGCGCGGCCAGCAGACGATCGAGCAGGGCCTCATCGAGCAGGTCGCCGTTCGTCTGCACCATGAGTTGGGTGCGCTCCCCGTAGCGGCGGTGCAAGCAGGCCAAGCCCTCGAACAACAACTCGGGCCACACCAACACCTCTCCGCCGGACAGAATGACGCGACCGACGGCCACGTCGTCAGGGTCGGGCAGATGCTCGACGCACGCCGCCACCTGCGCCAGGGTCAGACCCGGCGCGCCGGGTTCCGAGTCGTTGTAACAATGCCGACAGCGTTGGTTGCAGTCGCGCGAGATCACCCAGTAGATGGAATCCATGGCGCGCCGGCAGCGAGCACTACTTGCCGATCATCACTTCGGTGGCTTTGACGATGGCAACGACGTCATCGCCGACCTTGATGCCGAGCCGCTCCACCGAGCTGCGCGTGATCGCTGAAACGATCTCGCTAGTGCCAACCAGCACGTGCACTTCAGCCATTACGTTGCCGAGGGTTATCTTGGTGACTTTCCCTTTGAGTTGATTGCGCGCGCTGATCTCCATGGTGTCCTCCTTGAGTGCGGAATTCATCAACTACGATGACGTATCCGCCCGGCGCAATCTCCCCCAGCCCCTCCTTGGGTAAGGAGGGGAGATCCGCATGCATTCCCTCCTTACCAAGGGATTGTCGATTTTCTCGGATGTAGGGGCGATTCGGGAATCGCCCCACGCGGCGCTGCCAATTCGACGCGCCCTTTCGGGCAGTTCCCGAACTGCCCCTACACGCGAGAGGTCCGAACCCGAGAAGCGACCGTCCCAGGGGGGCAGGGGAGGTTGGAGCGGCTGAAACGTCATCGTAGTTACGAGTACTACAGCTTTGCGAATACCCCTTCGGCTGCGGGAACGCCAGGCACTTCCTCAGTGCGTATTTGGGTTGATCCAGCAAAGCCCAATGCCGCCGATCCTGCTGCCGAAAGAGTTGCGCTGCCCGGTGGCCGGACATAAGACTTGCCCGTGCTCCACATTCTCCGCCGTGTTGCCCCGTGGGTCGCCTGCGCGGTCCTGGTTTGGCCCCGCATCCTCGTGGCCGAGCCGGCACCGATCCAACTTCCGGGCGCGCCCGCGTTCGACGCCGCCTTGCAGCAGCGGCTGCGCGCCGCGTGGTCCGCCGCAGAAAAAGCGGCGAAGCCGCGCACCACACACGTCAACACCGACGGCTCGCCGCAATACCTCAACCGCCTCGTCTTCTCCCCAAGCCCCTACCTCCAGCAACACGCGTACAATCCGGTGAATTGGTACCCGTGGGGCGAGGAGGCGTTCGCCGCGGCGCAACGCGAGAATAAGCCGATCCTGCTCTCCATCGGCTATTCGACGTGCCACTGGTGCCACGTCATGGAACGGGAGTGCTTCGAGAACGAGGCCATCGCGCGGCTGCTCAACGAGAAGTTCATTGCGATCAAGGTCGACCGCGAGGAGCGTCCGGACATCGACAGTGTCTACATCGCCGCGGTGCAGCGCCTGAGCGGCGGTGCGGGGTGGCCCTTGAACGTGTTCCTTACGCCGGATCGCCAGCCATTTTACGGGGGCACGTATTTCCCGCCCGAGGACCAGGGCGGTCGTCGGGGCTTTCCGAAACTGCTGACGACGTTGGCGGACGCGTGGCAGACACAACACGACAACGTGATCCAGGCCAGCGCCAGCCTGACAAAAGCGATCCAGGAGTCGACGGCGCCTCCGGCCGTCATGAATCTTACGACCGACACCTTGCGCACCGCGTATGACCAGATGCGCCAGAGCTTCGACGCGACCAATGGCGGCTTCGGACATGCCCCCAAATTTCCGCAGGCACACATGCTGGAGCTGCTGCTGCGCTATGCCCAGCGCAGCGGTGCGCCGATGGCTACGCAGATGGTCGAGATGACGCTCGATCACATGGCGCGCGGCGGTATCAACGATCAGCTGGGCGGCGGCTTCCATCGCTATTCGACCGATGCGCAGTGGCACGTCCCGCACTTCGAGAAGATGCTCTACGATCAAGCGATCAATGCGCGCGCCTATCTCGAAGCCTCGCAAGCGACGGGCACGGCGGCCGGCGCCGCAGTGGCACGCCAGATTTTTGGGTACGTGCTGCGCGACCTCACCGCACCGGGCGGCGGGTTCTATGCTGCCGAGGACGCGGACAGCGACGGGGAGGAGGGGCGCTTTTATACCTGGTCGCGTCCCGAGATCCTCGAGGTCCTCGGCGCACCGAGCGGCGGGCTCGTCGCCGACTTCTTCGATGTGACGGAGCCGGGCGTTTTGCCAGGCGCACGCAGCCCATTGAGCATCCCGCTGCCCGTGGCGGCCTTCGCCCAACAACACCAGCTCGACACCCACCAATTCGAGCCAACGCTCGGGGATGCGCGCACACGGCTGTTGGCGGCGCGAAATCGCCGGCCGCGGCCGCTGCGCGACGACAAGATCATCACCGCGTGGAACGGCTTGATGATCTCCAGCCTGGCGTTCGGCAGCGGCGTGGTCGCCGACCCACAGTATGCCAGAGCCGCGGCGCGCGCCGCCGACTTCGTGCTCAACAACCTGCAGCGCAATGGTCGGTTGCTGCGCAGCTACCGTGACGGTGCGTCCGCGACGCCGGGCTACCTCGACGACTACGCGTTCTTCATCCTCGGGCTCACCGACCTGTACAGTGCGACGCTTGAGGTCCGTTGGCTGCGCGAAGCGGAGCGGCTGACGCGCGACATGCTCCGTCTCTTTGCCGATCCCGGCAACGGCGGCTCCGGAGCCGGTTTACGGTTCCGTGCGGCCGACCATGAAGCGTTGATTGCCGCGGTCGACGATATCGACGACGGGGCGCTGCCGTCGGCGCAATCGGTAGCCGCGCTGGTGCTCGTGCGCCTAGGGCGGCTGACAATGAACAACACCTTCGACGCTCAGGGCCGTGGCATTCTCGCCGCCAACTCGGCGGAGCTTGCCCGGGCCCCAACGGCGCACACGGAAATGCTGATGGCGCTCGATTTCATGCTCGGCCCGACCAAGGAGATCGTCATCGCCGGACCGGCGGACGCAGCGGGCACGACCGCATTGTTGCGCGCGGTATGGCGCCACTACTTGCCGCGCGCCGTGCTCGTCTTGCACGCACCAAACGATGCCGGCATCGAAGCGCTGGTGCCCTTCGTCAAGCAGCAGCCGATGCTCAACAACCAGCCGACGGCGTACGTCTGCGAGAACTACGTCTGCAAGCTGCCGACAAGCGACCCGGCGAAGCTCGATGCGCTCCTGACGGCGGCGCCAGCGCCGGGGCAATGATGAAAAGCAGGGCGTGAGGGCTTGGGGGCTTGAAAGAAGGCTGTCATGCGCGCCCTCACGCGCTCAAGCCCCCATCCCGCCATCCCCAAAAAGCGTGGCCATACGAAGCAGATTGGGCTAGTGTGCCGATCCATGCGAGGGCCAGGAAAGGACGAGACATGTATCTCAGGCGAATGATTGCAATCCTTGCGGTGGTAGCCGTGCTTGCGGTTGGCACCTTGACGCCCTCGTCGGCGCGTGCCGATAGTACCACGGACGATTTCATCTATGCGGGCATCGCCCTTGGCGCCTATGTGGGAATCGTCATTCTGTTCACCTCGGTCATCTACGGCTCGCCGAGCGATCTGATGCTCACGCCGGCAGACGTCGACGTGCGGCGTGACGTGCCGCAGCCGGAGGTGCGTGTCGGCCAGCACTGCCGGCAAACGTCCACCTCGTATACGCTGCTCTGCTGGTAGCCACGCTGATGCGTTGGGCATCGACGGCCTCGCTCGCGCCGCACCTTGAAGGCGCCGTCGCGGAGGCCAGCGCCGTGCTGCGCGGCCAACTCGCCGATGCGAGACCCGACCTCATCGTGGCGTTTGCGTCGGAGCATTACGCCGACGAGTTTGACCGCATACCGGATCTCATCCAGGCGCACCTACCGGCCGGTCTGCTCATCGGCTGCTCGGCGGGCGGCGTCATCGGTGGCGGCAGGGAAATCGAGCAGCGTCCAGGCTTCTCGCTTACCGCGGCGGTGCTGCCGGGAGTCGAGCTGGTACCGTTCCACCTCGACGGCACCGACCTGCCCACCGGCAGTAGTGCGCCCGGCCTGACAGAGCGGCTCGGAGTGCCGGCGACGACGCAGCCGCACTTCGTGTTGCTTGCCGACCCGTTCAGCTTTGATCCAGAGCCATTGCTGCACGCGATCGATCGGAGCTATCCGCACAGCCACAAGATCGGTGGACTCGCCAGCGGCGGGCAGCACCCGGGCGCCAACGCACTCTTCCTCGGGCCGCAGGTGCACCGCTCCGGGCTGGTCGGCGTGGCGTTGAGCGGCAACGTCGACGTAGACACCATCGTCGCGCAAGGGTGCCGGCCAGTCGGCCAGCCGATGTTCGTCACCAAGCATCACGACAACATCATCTGGGAGCTCGACGGCCGCGGCGCCATCGACGTGCTCCAGGAGCTTTTCGAAGAGCTCAGCCCTGCCGATCAGGAGCTGGCACGCGGCTCGTTGTTCCTCGGCATTGCCATGACGGGTGACCGGCAGGAGTATCGGCAAGGGGACTTTCTGATTCGCAACCTGGTCGGCATCGATGCAACCCGTGGAGCGATTGCGCTCGGCGCGGTGCTGCATGAGAACGAGATCGTGCAGTTTCACCTGCGCGACGCGCACACCTCGGCGCAGGACCTGGAGCAGCTGCTGAACCGCTATGCGGCCGATCGCCACGAGGTCCGTCCCGCCGGCGGATTGTTGTTTTCGTGTCTGGGACGCGGCGCGTATCTCTATGGCCGCCCCGATCACGACACCGACGCCGTGCGGCGGCTTCTGGGCGACGTGCCGCTCGGCGGCTTTTTTTGCAACGGCGAGATCGGCCCGGTGCATGGGACCACCTTCTTACACGGCTACACCAGCGCCTTCGGCTTGTTCAGGAGTCGTGGGACATGATCGTCCTCGCACGCAACCGCTGAGCTGAGACATGTCGGGCACACTGCGACGGGTTGCCGTTCTGCCACGCTGAAGGTTGGATAATGTCCCAGCCGCACGCGCAACCGATCGTCGTGTTCACCGACGGCGCCGCGAAAGGCAACCCCGGCCCGGGCGGTTGGGGTGTGATCATCGTCACGCCCGACGGTCACGTGACCGAGCTCGGCGGCGGCGCGACCCACACCACCAACAATCAAATGGAGCTGAGCGGCCCGATCGCGGCACTGCGGCATGTGCAGGGCACCAGCGGCGCCGTGGCCATCCACACCGACTCGACGTACGTCATCAAAGGCATCCGCGAGTGGATCTGGGCCTGGCGGCGGCGCGGCTGGAAAACAGCGGACGGTGGCGATGTGCTGAACCGCGAGCTCTGGGAAAACCTCGCAAGTCTAGTTGCCGCGCGCGGCAAGGGCGAAATCGAGTGGCACTACGTCCGCGGCCACAGCGGCATCCCCGGTAACGAGCGCGTCGATGAAATCGCCAACGCCTTCGCACTCAAGCGGCACGAGCCACTTTACGACGGCCCACTGCTCCGCTACCCGATCGCGGTTCTCGATCTCCCCGACGACACCAGCGTGCCACAACGAACTGCCGGCACGTCATCACGCACGGGAAAGGTGGCGGCGTACTCGTACCTCAGCGTCGTCGACGGCAAGCCGATGCGTCACGCGACGTGGGCGGAATGCGAGCGCCGCGTCAAAGGACGCTCGGGCGCCAAGTTCAAGAAGGCGATGAGCGCAGCGGATGAGGCGGGAATTCTGCGCGGCTGGGGGGTTGGTATCGAGGATGTGTGAGGTAGTCGCGTGCGTCGGAACCCAACCTCGAACCTGGCGCAACCGAAAATCACGAAAGCACGACATATCGAAAACACGAAATTGAAGATGGCTCTTTTTCTTCTTTCGTGCTTTCGCTCTTTCGTGTTTTCGTGATTCTCCTATTACAGAAACGCGAACGCTGCCCTGAAACGCCCGCGCCCGCCGCTTTCGAGGACCTCGCCGTGGGTGACGGTCACGCGATCGAAGTCCCACTGCAGGATTTTCTCGACGGATGCGCGCGCGGCGCGCCGGTCGCGCATCAGGAAACGGACGACGCGGTGCGGGCCAAAGCGGCCCGCGGCGCCGACGAGCCAATAGAACAGTCGCGCACCGCTGGTCTTGTCTGCCGCGACGTTGAACGCCAGGTCCGTCAGAATCAACGTGCGCGTCGCCGGATGGAAAAAGACAACCTCGTTGATGAACGGCGCGCCGCGAAAGATGTGCTGCTCGACCTGGCCACGCCACGCTTCCGGCGGATCGTCGGTCAGCACGACATCGAACCGAATATCCTTGCGCTTCTCCGCAAGTCCCGGAGCGGCGTAGAGGCGCGCCTCCGGATAGGCGGCCACGTAGTCGGGCACGAAGAAGTGGTGCACCTTGCTCGGCGCAATCACGCAGCGCACCGGCCCGAGCGCATCGAGGGCGCGCCGCGTCTCCGCATCGAGCCGCACGGGCGAGTGCACGAACAGGCCGCCGTCCTGCAGCCGAATGACGGTCATACGCGTGCCGACATCGCCGGCCGCAAGCTTCAATGGCCGCTCCGCCACCCACAAGTCGGGCGCCAGCGGGCGCAGGGCGGGGGTATTCATACGCTCACGTGGCCTGTCGTTGTGGCTGTGCATGCGCCGCTTGCCTTCTACCGACACCAGCGCGGCACCGCAACGGCCAACGCGCCGCATTGACTCCCGACCGCAATCCACGGCAGCATCGCACCACCCCCGATGACGCCCACCGCCGAATCCGCTCCAGCACCACTCACGGCCGAGCATCTGCGACTCGCGGAAGATCAAGGCCGCGAGAAGAACTGGAAACGCTGGGGACCGTATCTCAGCGAGCGGCAGTGGGGCACGGTCCGCGAGGACTACAGCGCCGAGGGGTCGGCCTGGGAGTACTTGCCGCATGACCACGCTCGGTCGCGTGCCTACCGCTGGGGTGAAGACGGCCTGGCCGGTATCTGCGACCGCCACCAGGTCATCTGCTTCGCGCTCGCCTTGTGGAATGGGCGCGACCCAATCCTCAAAGAGCGCCTCTTCGGTCTCACCGGGAACGAAGGCAACCATGGCGAAGACGTGAAGGAGTACTATTTCTATCTCGACTCGACGCCGACGCACTCGTACATGCGCTATCTCTACAAGTATCCGCAAGCGGAATTTCCCTACACGCGCCTGGTCGATGAGAACCGCCGCCGCGGGCGCTCGGCACCCGAGTTCGAGCTCCTCGACTGCGGCGTGTTCGACAACGACCGCTACTTCGACGTGTTCGTCGAATACGCCAAGGCAACGCCCGAAGATCTGCTGATCCAGATCGAGATCATCAATCGCGGACCGGACGCGGCCGTCATCGACGTCCTGCCGACGATCTGGTTTCGCAACACCTGGGCGTGGGGGTTTGGCGAACGGCCGCCGCGTTTGCGCCAAGGCGCGCCACTGGCCGATGCCAGCGTCGTGGAGCTCGACGACCCGTACTACGAGCGGCGCTGGTTGTATTGTGGCGCGGCGCCGCCGCTTTTGTTCACGGACAACGAGAGCAACGGCAAACGGCTCTTCGGCATCGAGAACCAGTCGGCCTATGTGAAGGACGGCATCAACGACTACATCGTGCACGGCACGCAGGCTGCCGTGAATCCGGCACGCACCGGCACGAAGGCGTCCGCGCACTACCACCTGACGCTGGCACCGGGCGCCGGCGTGAAGCTGCAGTTGCGCTTCACCGACACCGCGCGCGCCGCGCCACGCGCGTTCACGGCGGACTTCGACGCGACCCTGGCACAACGCCGGCAGGACGCCGATGCGTTCTACGCAACCGTCATTCCGCAGGAGCGCTCCGCGGACGGCCGCGGCGTCATGCGGCAGGCACTCGCCGGGTTGCTGTGGAGCAAGCAGTTCTATCACTACGACGTGCGCCGCTGGCTCCGCGGCGATCCCGCCTTCGCGCCACCGCCCCCCGAGCGCCTGCAGGGCCGCAACCGCGAGTGGCGACACCTCTACAACGCCGACGTGATCTCCGTGCCCGACAAGTGGGAATATCCGTGGTACGCCTCCTGGGATCTCGCCTTCCACTGTGTCGCCATGGCGCTGGTCGACCCGGACCTGGCCAAGCAGCAACTCATCCTGCTGCTGCGCGAGTGGTACATGCATCCCAACGGCCAGCTACCGGCCTACGAGTGGGCTTTCGGCGACGTCAACCCGCCGGTGCACGCCTGGGCCGCCTGGCGCGTCTACAAGATCGAGCGCAAGCGCCGCGGGGTCGCCGACCGCAACTTCCTCGAGCGCGTGTTCCAAAAACTACTGCTGAACTTCACCTGGTGGGTCAACCGCAAGGACGCCGACGGGCGCAACATTTTCCAAGGCGGCTTCCTCGGCCTCGACAACATCGGCGTCTTCGACCGCAGCAAACCGCTGCCCACCGGTGGGTGTATCGAGCAGTCCGACGCGACCAGCTGGATGGGCATGTACTGCCTGAACATGCTGGCCATTGCCCTCGAGCTGGCGCGCGAGAATCCGGCGTACGAGGACGTCGCCAGCAAGTTCTTCGAGCACTTCGTCTACATCTGCCGCGCCATGAACAACATCGGCGAAAAAGGCATCGAGCTGTGGGACCCCGAGGACGGCTTCTACTATGACGTGTTGCGCCTGCCGGACGGCCAGCACTACCCGCTGAAGGTGCGCTCCATGGTCGGCTTGATTCCCCTGTTCGCCGTCACAATCCTGGACTCCGAGATCATCGACAGGTTGCCGGGTTTCAAGCGGCGGATGCAGTGGTTCCTCGAGAACCGCCCCCAGCTGAGCGAGTACGTCGACATCCAAACAGGGGCAGACCTGCACGTGCGGCGTTTGTTGTCCCTGGTCAATCGCGAACGGCTGAGTCGTGTCCTGCGGTACATGCTCGATGAGAGCGAGTTCCTGTCGCCGTACGGCATCCGCGCCCTGTCACGCTTCCATCGCGAGCACCCGTACATGTTGTCCGTCGACTGCACGGAGCATCGGGTCGCGTACGAGCCGGCGGAATCGAGCACCGGGCTGTTCGGTGGCAACTCGAACTGGCGCGGCCCGGTCTGGTTCCCCGTCAACTTCCTGCTGATCGAGTCGCTGCAGAAGTTTCATCATTACCTCGGCGACGACTACCGCGTGGAGTTTCCCACCGGCTCGGGGCAGCGCCTCACATTGTGGGAGGTGGCGGCAGAGATTTCCCGGCGGCTCACCCACCTTTTTCTGCGCGACGCGGATGGCCGGCGTCCGGTGTGCGGCGGCAGCGAGCGGTTTCAACAGGATCCGCACTGGCGCGACTTGGTCCTGTTCTACGAGTACTTTCACGGCGACAACGGCGCCGGCATCGGCGCCAGCCACCAGACCGGATGGACCGCACTAGTTGCCAAGCTGCTGCAGCAGAACGGCGAGTGATGGAAGGCAGTGACACGTGACGAGTGACCAGTGACCAACTGGAAGCACGCACGGTGGAACCAGGTCGCCCGCTTGTCACTCGTCACTCATCACTCGTCATTGGCAATCGAACGGAAGCAGACTATGGACGACGCATTGAAGGCGGTTGGGCTGTTGATTCTCTCGAACACGTTCATGACCATGGCGTGGTACGGTCACTTGCGGTTCAAGTCGTTGTCACTGCCGGTCGCCATCGGTGTGAGCTGGGGTCTGGCGTTCTTCGAATACCTGCTGCAGGTCCCCGCGAACCGGATCGGATATCATTCACTGTCGGCGTACCAGCTCAAGATCATTCAAGAGAGCATCACCCTCGTGATCTTCATCATCTTCGCCGCGCTGTGGCTCGGCGAGGGCTTGCGTCTCAAGTATCTCCTGTCGTTCGCATTGATCCTCAGCGGCGCAGTGGTTGCCTTCCTCTAACGCCAGCAGCCGAGCGATTCAAAGGTTGCCACATCTTGTCACTCGTCACTCATCACTTGTCACTTCTTGTCTTCGACCTCGACGGAACATTGATCGACTCGCGTGCCGATCTTGCCGCCGCGGTGAATCACGTTTTGCAAGGCTTTGGTCTCGCGCCGCTCTCTCTCGATGTTGTTACCGGGTACGTCGGTGACGGCGCGCGTCTGCTCGTGCAGCGTGCCCTCGGCGCCGCGCAGAGTGCGCACGTCGACGAGGGCTTTCAGCAATTTCTCGGCTATTACGGCGCGCATCTTCTCGATCGGACGCGGCCGTATCCTGGAATCCCGGAGATGCTTGCGGCTCTGGCCACCCGCGGCGTCCAACAGGCGGTGCTCTCCAACAAGCCGGAAGGCATGAGCCGCACCATCCTCGAGGGCTTGGGCCTGGCATCCCGCTTCATCGCCATCCTCGGCGGCGATTCGCTGTCGTCGCGCAAGCCGGATCCAGTGGGTGTGATGCATCTGTGCCGGCTCACCGGTATTGCTCCGGAACGCGTCTTGGTGGTGGGTGATTCACCCGTCGATCTATACGCCGCCGCGGCGGCGGGGGCGGGCTTCTGCGGCGTCACTTGGGGGTTCGCCGCCGCGGCGTTGCGCGAGGCGGCACCGGCGGCGCTCATCGACCATCCCAGCCAGCTGCTGAGCCTTGTGGAAGGAATGACGTGAGCGGCCGTCCTCTGCGTTGGCAGAGCAACCATGGAGCGTAGAGCAGGAACCCACGCGTCGGCGGTGCGTGACGCCGGCACAGGAAAGAGCTGGGACTTTGCAGCAGACGTCGTCGTCGTCGGTTTCGGCTGCGCCGGGGCGTGTGCCGCGATCGAGGCGGCGGAGGCAGGCGCCGACGTGCTCGTGCTCGAGCGCGCCAGCGGCGGCGGCGGCACCTCCGCGATGTCGGGCGGACTCATCTACCTCGGCGGCGGCACACCGGTACAACGGGCGTGCGGCTACGACGATTCGCCGGAGGAGATGTACAAATTTCTGCTCGCCGCCTGCGGTCCGGAAGCCGACGCGGACAAAGTGCGCATTTTTTGCGCCGAGAGCGTGGTGCACTTCCACTGGTTGGTCGCGCATGGCGTGCCCTTCAAGCACAGCTTCTACCCGGAGCCCTTCATGGAGCCACCGACGGACGACTGCTTGGTGTACTCCGGAGGCGAGGACGCGTATCCCTTCGACCGCCTCGCCAAACCGGTGCCGCGCGCTCACAAGCCGCGGCATCCGGGGGCCGCCGGCGGCTTCCTCATGCAGAAGCTCATGCATGCAGCCGAGGGCAGTGGCGCGCGGATCATGAACGACGCGCGCTGTGAGACGCTCGTCGTTGACCGGCATGGGACAGTGGTCGGCGTCGTGGTTCGGCACGCGGGTGGCGAGCACTGCGTCCGCGCGCGGCGGGGGGTTGTCCTCACCGCTGGCGGGTTCATCCAGAATGAAGAGATGGTACGGCGCTACAGCCCGCTGTTGGCGAAGTGTAACTACAAGCTGGGACAAGATGGCGACGACGGCCGCGCCATCCGTATGGCCATGGGCGCCGGGGCCGACATCATCCGCATGGACGCCGGCGAGGTGGCCATCCCGCTGACCCCGCCGCGGCGGCTCATGCGCGGTATCCTCGTCAATCGCTTCGGGCAGCGCTTCGTCAATGAAGACACGTACTACGGACGGGTCGGTCAGGAGTGCCTCATGCGTCAGGACGGCCAGATGTACCTGATCGTCGACACCGCCATCTATGAGCGCAACCTGGCCCGCATGCGCGCCACGCACGTCGAGGAGACAGTGGCAGATCTCGAGCGTAGCCTGGGCATGCCGGTGGGTACGCTGGTAAACACGGTCGCCTTTTACAATCAAGGCGCGGCGCGCGGCGAGGATCCCGTCTTTCACAAGAACGCTGCGATGCTGCAACCGCTTGCCACCCCGCCCTATGCGGCCATCGACTGCTGCACGGGCAAGGCCATCTGGGCAACCTTTACCCTCGGTGGTCTGCACACGCACCCGACGGGCGAGGTGCTCGATCCCGACGGCGCCGTCATTCCCGGCTTGTATGCCGCCGGCCGGACTACATCGGGGATCGCCGCCTACGGCTATGTCAGCGGCATCTCACTCGCCGACGGTACTTTCTTCGGCCGCCAAGCGGGTCGCAGCGCCGCGAGCACGGCGCCGCGGTAGCAGCGCTGGCCTGCGTAGCCGAGGCGCTGCGGCTCAGCTGGCCGATGACGGCGGCTCACGGGAAAATCGTCGAGCGCGGCTGCCTGCTCCGCGGCGGCGGCGAGCGCGTCCATGTCCCGCAGGATCAGGTGCTTTCCTCCTTCAGCCAAGGCTTCGATACCGTCGATCTGCGCAATGCCCGGGAGATGCTCGGCGCTTTCTGAGCGACGCGAAGTTCGACGAGCCCGGCGCGGGGTTGGTTGCGGTCGGTGTTCACCTTGACGCCGATCCCGGCTATGGTGCCGCGCATGACGATAACGACGACGGCAGCTACGGCACACGCGGCGGCAGCGGCATGATCCCGCCCAACACCGCCCTGCTCTTCGAAGTCGAGCTCCTCGAGCTGCGCTAACTCGGGAGCCCGGAGGCACGGCGCATGGGTTTTCTTTTCCAAGACGATTTGCACGACGGCTTGGGCACCTGGCTGCTCGGCTACATTCCGTACGGCGGTGCCGACTTCGGCGAAGTCGCCGCTGTGGCACAGGCGGTGGGCAACGGTGATGATAGCGCCTTCTATGAGGCGTTCGTCGCCGCGGGTGACGGCATGGTGCGCGAAGCCGAGGACACGCTGGCTCGCGGCCACCGCAGCAGCGCGCGCGAGTTGTTTCTCCGCGCCAGCGCATTTTACGGTAAGTCCTACCATCCCATCTTTGGCAAGCCGGTGGATCCGAGGCTGTTGGCGGCGTTCGCGAAGCAGATTGCCGCATTTGACCAGGGGCTCGGTCTGAGTGATCCGCCGATCCGGCCGCTGCGCATTCCCTTCGAAGGCGCGTCGATGGCGGCCTACCTGATCCCGGCGGTCGGACACGCGCACGACGTGCGTCCCCTGCTCATCCTCAATAACGGCTACGACGCAACGATCACCGACATGTATTTCGCCTCCGCCGTCGCCGCCTCCCGGCGCGGCTATCACGTGCTGATGTTCGACGGGCCAGGACAAGGCGACATGCTCTTCGTGCAAGGCGTGCCGATACGCCACGACTGGGAGACGGTGATCTCCACTGTCGTCGACTTTGCGCTGACGCTGCCGTTCGTTGCGCCCGACAAGATCGCTCTCAGCGGCTGGAGCCTCGGCGGTTTTCTGGCGCCGCGCGGCGCCTCGGGGGAGCCGCGTCTGGCAGCGCTCATCGCAGACCCAGGAACCTGGTCTCCGGCCGAGGGTGCGCGTCTGCTGCTGGCGAAAATGGCACCGGGTGTCGACAAGGTCACGCCCGCGCTCCTGCAGCATATCCAGGAGCTGATCGAGCAGAACCGTCCGCTGCGCTGGCGGGTCATTCAGCGTGGTTTTTGGGTGCACGGCGTCGACAGCCTTGAGGCCTATGCGCGCGCGATCGAGCCATTCACCATGGAGGGCCGCGCCGAACGCATCCGCTGCCCGACGCTGTTGACGTGCGCCGAAGATGATGTGCTTGCAGCCAGAGCGCCGGAGTTCTTCGCCAGGCTGCAGTGCCCCAAGAAGCTCCTTCGCTTTACCGCGCGCGAGGGTGCCAGCAACCATACCGAAGCCTACAACCGTTCCCTCATCAATCGCCGCGTCTTCGATTGGCTGGACGACACCTTGGGAACGAGATGAGCGGTGGCCAAGGTGCGCGTAGGTGCCAACGTGCGGCGCTCAAGCGCAAGAGTACCGACAGCGGCGCCCGCTCGGCCTGACCAACAGCCTCGTTACCAAGCGTACATTCCTTTACTTCCGCCCTGTGCGATGAAACAAACGCCTGCGTTACACTCAACTGCCATGCGTTTGAGGAGGTGCATGAGAAGGCCGATGCTCATCGCGGCGGTGTGCGCTGCGATCGCCGCGGGTTGCGGCGAGAGCTCGCAGCCGAGTCCCGTCGGTGGCGGGAACGCGTTTGGTGCGCCGGTCACCGTGAACCCCGCAGATCTCGAGCGCTGGGTGTGGATCTCCGTCCCCGAGATGCGCTGTGCAGATGATTCGCCAGGCGGGTTTGCCGTCAACTTCACGAACCAGAGCCGAGAGCTCGTCGTGTACTTGCTCGGCGGCGGCGTGTGCTACGACCTGTTTACGTGCACGCTGTACCAGCCGTTGTTGCACGGGTTGGGAGCCGATCCGCTGGCCTTCATGTTTGGCGACGATTACAGCGGCGAGCAGGCCGGGATCTTCGATCGCACGGACCCCGACAATCCGTTCCGCAAGAGCAACTTCGTCGTGCTCCCCCACTGCACCGGCGACGGCCACTCCGCGAACAAAGTATCGACGTACCCGCCGCTCGACCCGGTGCATCAAGTCGGCTATGCCAACGTCACCGCCGCGCTCAAGCGCATCGTGCCGACGTTCCGTGACGCGTCGCGCGTCGTGTTTGCCGGGTACAGCGCGGGCGGTATCGGCGTCACCTTCAACTACCATCAGTTCGCCACCGCCTTCGAGTCCGTCGGACAAGAACCGCCCATCTTGATCAACGACGCCGGGCCAACGATGCGTCAGCCGTTCCTGTCCCAACACGCGCAGGACACGCTGCGTGCCGGCTGGGGCCTCGAGCAGACGGTCGATCCATGGTGCCCAGCGTGCAAGACAGAGGGACTCCACGCCGTCCATCGCGTGCTCGCACAACTCCATCCCGGAATGCGCAGCTCCGTCGTCTGCGCCTACTCGGATTCGGTCGTGACCGCGCTCTACGCCCTGCTCAACGGCGGCAGCGCGCAGCTCAAGGCGGGGTTGCTGGATCTGTCCGATTGGACCGGCGGCTATCAGGATGAGGTGGAACCGAGCGTCCAGCGCGAGTTTTTCTATGCGAGCAGTCGACATGGCGCGACCGTGGTGGCTCCGCTGTCCTCGACGCCGGGGCTGAGTGAATTCTTGAGTGACCAGCTCGATGGCTCAGCGAGCTGGTCGACCGTACGGCCGTGACCGTATGTCCCCTCGGCCCGGGTTGCCGTGTAGGGTCATCGCACGAAAGATAGGGGCTGTTCACGGCCGATCGATTCCGGTATCCGCTGGCCTCGATGTTGCTCGTTTTCAGAGGCAACAGCGGGTCCGTGGAGAAACCCTTGTACCGTCCAAATTTCAAACGCCTGGGGGATGTCGGCCTTGGCGCGATCGTCATTTTTCTGCTCGCTGTTACTTGCGGTAGCGCTGGGGCGCAGCTCGCCGGGATCGATGGGACGGTCCACTACTACAGCAACGGCGCGGCGGTGGGCGGTGCGACGGTACAACTCACCGGATCGGCATCCGCAGCGGCTCAAACCGACAACAACGGGCAGTTCGCGTTTGCAGGCCTATCGCAGGATACGTGGCAGATGCAGCCGCAGAAGCTCGGCGACACGGGTGATGCGGTCAGCGTGCTCGACGCCGTCTACATCTTGCAAGCGTTGGCCGGGTTGCGCACGTTCAGCGCCGCGCAGCAACATGCTTGCGACGTCAGCGGCAACGGCACGCTCAGCGCGTACGACGCGGTCCTCGTCCTGCAATATCTGGCCGGATTCATCACCCGTTTCCCGGTCGCACAAAGCTGCGGCTCGGATTGGCTCTTCATTCCCACCGCCAGCCCAGCGCCCAACGAGCAACTGATCGATCCGCAAACGACCACCGGTGCGTGCACCCCTGGCGCGATCGTTTTCCAACCGTTGACAGGTCAAGCAGCCAACCAGGACTTTGCCGCGGCGGTGTTCGGCGACTGCACCGGCAACTGGCAGCCCCCAACTTCGACCCCGGTTCCAACCCTGAGTCCGAGCGCCACGCCGACGCTGAGCGCCACGCCCACCGCGTCATCGCTGCCCACGCAAACACCGAGCGCCTCGCCGGCACCGAGCAATACCCCATCATCGACCTCACTCCCGACTCATACCGCCACGGCAACTGCCACACCCTCGTCAACCGCATCGCCCACCGCCACGGCAACACGAACACCGTCGCCGACCAACACGGCGACGCGGACATCGACTGCAACCGCCAGCGCGACGCGGACACCGACACGGACGGCGACGCGAACCGCGACGCGCACGCCGACGGCTACCGCTAGCGCGACGCCGGCTCCGTCGGGGAGTCCATCGGGCCCGACCATCGGCGGCTGCCAGGTCTTTCCGCCCGACAACCCGTGGAACCGCGATGTCTCCGCCGACCCGGTCGATGCCAACTCGAATGCGTACATCGCCAATATCAGTCTCAACGCGACGAACCTGCATCCCGACTTCGGCTCACCCGCCGACTACGGCATTCCGTACGTCGTGGTGCCCGGTACGCAACCGCTGGTGCCGATCACTTTCACCGACTACGGCGACGAGAGCGACCCCGGTCCGTACCCGGTGCCGCCGGACGCTCCGGTCGAAGCGGGCAGCGATCACCACGTGTTGGTGCTCGATGCCGGCAGCTGCATCCTCTACGAGATGTTCAACGCCAGCAAAGACGCGCTGGGCGCGGGCTGGAGCTGCAGCTCCGGCGCGATCTTCGATTTGCACTCGAACGCGCTGCGGCCCGACAGCTGGACCTCGGCGGACGCCGCCGGCCTACCCATTCTGCCGGGCCTGGTGCGCTACGACGAAGTAGCGTCCGGCGCGATCAGCCACGCGGTGCGCTTCACCGTGTGGCGGGCGCAGCGCGCCTGGGTACATCCCGCGACGCACTACGGCGTGAGTACCGACCCGAGCTTCATCCCGATGGGCGGCCGCCTGCGCTTGCAGGCGAGCTACGATATCTCCCACTTCACCGGCGAGGCGCGCGTGATACTCACCGCCCTCAAGAAGTACGGCATGATCGTCGCCGACGCCGGCACCAGCTGGTACATCACCGGCGCCACCGATCCGCGCTGGGACGACACCGATCTCGATCAGCTCAAGAGCGTGCCGGGCACGGCGTTCGAAGTGGTGCAGCTCGGGACGATCTATCGGCCCTGACCGCCTGTCGGGCTCGGAAGAAGAAAATGAAACACCGGAAACAGGAAACCGGAAATTAAATACTGGTCAACGAACCATCCATCCCCATTTGCCCATTTTCCGTTTCCTGTTTCCTGTTTTTCATTCCTGTCGGACTTGGCACTTCGTAGCGACGCAACGCGGAGCGGACCATAGAAGAGACGCCGGCCGCAGGCCTCATGCCCATTCTTCCTACCGGGCCTGGTATCCACGCGCTCGCTGCGGTAAAGGCGCTGGCTGAGTCGCGCACACATGGAATGTATCATCGTCTCTCACACCCACTGGGATCGCGAGTGGTACCGCACCTTCCAGGCGTTCCGCGCGCGGCTGGTCGACATGATCGACCGGGTGCTCGAGCTCATCGAACATGATCCGGGCTTTCACTTTCTGCTCGACGGACAGACCATCGTGCTCGAGGACTATCTCGAAATCCGTCCGCGGCGGCGTGACGCGCTGATCGCAGCGTGCCGTGCGGGGCGCATTGCGATCGGGCCCTGGTACGTTCAGCCAGACTCTCTGCTGCCGTCTGGGGAAGCGCACATCCGCAACCTCCTCGAAGGGCGCCGCAGCGCGAGCCTGATTGGTCCGGTTTCACGCGTCGCCTACACGCCCGATTCCTTCGGTCATCCGGCGCAATTCCCGCAGCTCTTCCACGGCTTCGGGTTGGAGCCGTTCATCTACTGGCGCGGCAACGGCAACGAGATCGACGACCTGCCAGCCGAGTACCTGTGGGAAGCGCCCGACGGTAGCGCGGTCCTCGTACATCACTTGAGCGAAGGGTACTTCGCGGCCTGCGGTCTGCCGACGAACAGTGCGGCCGCCGCGGAGTTTCTCGGCGGCGTGGCGCACACCCTGGCGGCACGCACGCGCAACGACACGGTGCTGCTGATGAACGGCATCGACCACGCCTTGCCCGACGCGCACGTCGGTGCCGCGGCCGAGCAGTTGGCGCGCGCCACCGGGTGGACGGTGCGGCGTGGGTTGCTCGAGGACTTCGCGCGCCCGTTGTCGCACGACGCACCGCATTTTCACGGCGAGCTCACCGGTGGCCGCATGGCGAACCTGCTGCCGGGTGTCTGGTCGACGCGCACGCCGCTCAAGCTGCGCAATCGGCATATCGAGACCCTGCTCGAAGGCTGGGCCGAGCCCTGGTGCGCGCTGGGTCAGAGCATCGGCCGCGTCGGCGGTCTTCCCGACGAGCGCCCGGCGCTGCGATTGGCGTGGCGCGCTCTGTTGCAAAATCAAGCGCACGATTCGATCTGCGGCTGCTCGCACGACCGGGTCCATGAGCAGATGCAGGCGCGCTACGATACCGCCGAGGAGCTCGCCAACGAGACGACGCGCCGCGTTCTCGAGCGGCTCGCCGGCTTGGGCGCGGAGCGCCGCGTGCCGGCGCGGGAGAGCTTCGACCTTGCAGTCTTCAACCCGTCGCCGCACGCGCGCACCGACGTCGTGCGTTTTGCGATCGATCCGCCCAGCTGGTTCGAATTCGGCGGTGACACGGCGCGTACAATGTCACTGCACCCGTGGCTGCGCGCCAGTCTCAACACCACTGGTTACACCGTCAACGGCGCGCCGGCGCGGCTGATCGCCGATGCAACACCAGGACGGCAGCGTCTCGTCCCCGACCTGCCGCCGCAGAGTATCGAGTTCGTCGCCCGCGACATTCCGGCTTTCGGCTGGCGGCGCTTCACGGTCGAGCCGTCAGCGGCTCACCCCGACCATGAGGATGACGGCCGCGAGATCGCCTGTGGCGACATCTGGGTGCGCGCCGCCGATGACGGCACCTTCGAGCTGCGCACGAGTCACGGTGTGTACGCCGGCTTGTGCAGCATCGAGGATATTGGCGATCGTGGCGACACCTACGATTTCGATCCCGTGCCCGGCGGCGATGTGACCATCGAGCGTGTCGAGGTACGGCGCCGCACGCACGCGAGCGGCATTCAGTCCCTGACCGTGCAGCGCACGCTTCGCGTCCCCACGGAACTGGCCCCCGACCGCACCAGTCGCGGCCGGGAGCGCGTGCCGCTGGTCATCGAGACAGCGGCGCAGGTCACACCGGGTGTGGAGCGCGTCGATCTGCGCGTGCATCTCGACAACAGTGCGAAGGATCATCGCCTGCGCCTGCTCTTCCCGACCGGCCGACCGGTGACCGACCTCGAAGCGGCGACAACATTCGATGTGGCGCGCCGCTCCACGGCTCGCCGGAACGACACCGGTTGGGTACATCCTGCCCAGCCGACCTTCGTCCAGCAGGGCTTCGTCAGCGTCAACCATCTGACCGTCGCGGCGCCAGGCTTGCCTGAAGCCGAGGTGACACCCGAGGGCGTGATCGCCATCACCCTCGTACGGGCTGTCGGCTGGCTGGCGCTCATGGATCTCACCACCCGTCCGCAGCCTGCTGGCCCGGTGGTGCAGACGCCCGGGGCGCAATGCCAAGAACGCATCACCGCACAGCTCGCGCTGTTTGTCGGCGACCAGCCGCACGCGGCGCGCGACGCCGAGCTGGGCCTGCGCGCCGTGCCGGCCGGCGACACGCCGCTGGTGCCAGCCGATCAAGCGCTCCTGCTGATTGAACCGGGCGCGGTTCAGCTCAGCGCGCTGAAGCCGGCGGAAGATGGCGACGGATTGATTCTGCGTGTGCGCAACCCCACCAATGCAGCCGTCGAGGCGCGCGTTCAACTCGGCGTCCCGATGTCGTGTATCGAGAGTGTCCGCCTTGACGAGAGTCCCACGGAGGGTGCCGCGGCCATCGCGGCAGACGGCGTCACGCTCACCGTCGCCGCGCATGCGCAGCGGTCGCTGCGAGTGCGCTGAGCGCGGTGCACATCCGCAGTAAAGTTGGCGTTGCGAGTGGGCGCCAGCCGTGATCCATTTGGCCCGGATTTCTCACCACGGAGGCGCGGAGACACGGAGACATCGCAAGAGCTAGATGCAGAAAATGCCCCTTCATCTCTCTTGCGATCGGCACAATCCGCACTTCGTCGATGACCTGGGCAAGGTTCAGAAATTCCCGTCTTCTCCGTGCCTCCGTGGCTCCGTGGTGAACCTTTGGGTAGAGTCGAGATGTGTCGCGGTAGGGAGCGGTCGCACAGCTCGAAGATTTCTAGGACCTGCGGTCGGCGTCTTTTCTATGGACCGCTCCCCCCTTCGGGGAGCCTCAGGACAGGATTGGTCGCTAGACACTGCCAAGTCCGACAGGCTGCTCGGTGTCACGGCCCGACACTGATGTTGCTCCCGGCGCCCGCAGCTGGTAGCGATCCAGGCCATGAAAAGCCGGTACGAGGATGCCGCGGCCGAATCGTTCGTGCAGCAGTTTGCATCAGTGCCGCGCGACGTGGCGTTACGCGTGTACACCTCGCGCCTGATCGGTCAAGACGACACGCTCGTCATGCACGGCGGCGGCAACACCAGCGTCAAAGGCCGGCATCGGCTGCTCATCGGTGAACAGGTCGAGGCGATCTATGTCAAAGGCAGCGGCTGGAACCTCGACTCCATCGAGCCACCCGGCTTACCCGCGCTGGACCTCGCCTATCTGCGCAAGCTGCGCGCGTTGGGGACACTCGCCGACGAAGACATGGTCAACGAGCTGCGTTCGCACATGTTCGATGCCAGCGGCCCGACCCCCAGCGTTGAGACGCTGCTGCACGCGTTCTTGCCCCACACGTTTGTCGACCACAGCCACAGCGATGCGATTCTGGCGCTCACCAACCGAACCGACGGCGCATCACTGTGCCGCGAGATCTTCGGCAACCGCGTGGCCATCGTCCCGTACATCATGCCCGGTTTTGCGCTCGCCAAGGCCTGCGCCGAGGCCTTCGAACACGACCCCAAGGTCGAAGGACTCGTGCTCATCAAGCACGGCTTGTTCACATTCGGCGAGACGGCGAAGGAAAGCTACGAGCGCCACCTTGCAATGGTGACGCTCGCCGAGAACTGGCTCGCACGCGGAGGCAGGACACTCACCCCAGGCGGTGGCACCAGACGCTCGCCGCGCGAGTTGGCGGCACGCGTGGCGCCGCTGCTGCGCGGCGCGCTGAGCGAGGCGACGGGCAACGCCGATGCGCCGTACCGGCGACTGGTTCTGGAATGGCGCGCCACGCCCGAGATTCTGGAGCTGGTGAATTCGCAGGAGCTGGTGACGATCGCCAATACAACACCACTGACGCCCGACCACGTGATCCGCATCAAGCCGTGGCCGTGCATCGTTCCGGCTCCAGACTTCGATGACGAAGTGGCGCTCGTGCAACAGATTACCAGCGCGGTCGCCGATTTCCGCGCCCGTTACGAGCGCTACGTCGCCGACTGCATCGCGCAGAAGGGCGTGCAGCGCCGGGCTTTGGATTCGTTCCCGCGCGTCGTCCTCCTTCCCGGTGCAGGCATGTTCTGCTGGGGGCCGGCGAAGAAGGACGCGCTCATCGCCGCCGACCTGTACGAGCACACGATCCGGGTCAAGACCCAGGTGCACGCCGCCGGGACCTACGAGGCGCTGACATTGCCCGAGCTCTTCGACATGGAGTACTGGCCTTTGGAACAGGCCAAGCTCGGCAAGGCCAAGGAGAGGCCCCTGGCGCGCCAGGTCGCACTGATCACCGGGGCGGCGGGCGCCATCGGCAGCGCCGTTGCCGCGCGGCTGATGGAGGAAGGCTGTCACGTGGTGCTCAGCGATTCCAACGCCGCGGCGCTGGCACGCGTGGCCGCCGAGCTGGGCAAGACCTACGGCAAGGACCTGGCGCGTCACGTCGTCTGCGACGTGACCAGTGAAGCGAGCGTGGCAGATCTGTTCGCCGCAGCAGCGCGTGACTTCGGCGGCGTGGACATCGTGATTCCCAATGCCGGCATTGCGCTCTCCAAGCCGCTGGTGGAGTTGAGCGGCGAAGAATTTGCGCGCGTGCAAGCGGTCAACATTCACGGCTGCTTCCTGGTCATGCGCGAGGGCGCAAAGCTGTTGCGCAGGCAAGGGACCGGCGGCCATATCATCGTCATCGGCAGTAAGAATGTTGCCGCACCCGGCGCGGAGTTTGCGGCCTACTCGGCCAGTAAGGCTGCGGTGCACCAGCTCGCCAAGGTGGCGGCGCTGGAGCTGGCGAAGGACGGCATCCGGGTCAACACGCTCGCCCCGGACGCCGTGTTCGGTGATGATCGCACTCCCAGCGGACTGTGGGCCGAGGTCGGCCCCGGCCGCGCCAAGGCCCACGGGATCGACCCGTCACGACTCGAAGAGCACTACCGCGAGCGCAATCTGCTGAAGGCACGCGTGACCGGACGGCACGTCGGCAATGCCGTCGTATTTCTCGCCACCCATCAGACGCCAACGACAGGAGCCGTCATCCCCATCGATGGCGGCCACGCACAGACCTTCTCGCGGTGACGGGCGGCATCTGACCTGAGTGCTGGTGGGATCGCGCGCGCGAGTCGCTATCGACCAGGCGGCGATGTTGGTGTGTCGCTCGATTAAGGGCTCGTTTCCCGCTAGTAGCCTAGATACTCAACATCACCGATTCATCGTGCCAGGATTGGAAAAGCCTATGGTTACGCCACAACAAGTCCTCGAAGAGCTCAAGAAGGTAAAGTACCCGGGCTTTGCCCGCGACATCGTCTCCTTCGGCATGGTCAAGGACGTCGAGGTCGGCTCAACCGGCGTCAACGTCATCCTCGCACCGACGACGGCGCGCGACGAGGTCGTGCAACAGATACGCGAGGCGGTCACCGCCACCGTGTCGCAGATGCCGGGCGTGACGGCTGTGCAAATCAGCGTCACCGCGCCCGAGGCGCCGGCGCGCCGGGTCCAACAAGGCCCCGCCGGCATCCCCGGCGTGGCGCACGTCATCGCCGTCGCCAGCGGTAAGGGCGGGGTGGGCAAGTCGACGGTCGCCGCCAACCTGGCGCTGGCGCTCGGCAGCTTGGGGCACCGCGTCGGTCTCATGGACGCCGACGTCTACGGTCCCAGCATCCCGCTGATGCTCGGGTTGCACGAGCGGCCACAGTCGACGGAAGACAAGCGCATCATCCCGTTGGAAAAGTTCGGCTTGAAGGTCATCTCTCTCGGCCTGTTCATCGACGACCGCACCCCGGTCATCTGGCGCGGGCCGATGATCAACAAGCTGCTGACGCAGTTCCTGCGCGAAGTGGACTGGGGTGAGCTCGACTACCTCATCCTCGATCTGCCGCCGGGGACCGGCGACGCGCAGCTGACCATCACGCAGCAGGTCCCATTGACCGGCGGGGTCATCGTGACCACCCCGCAAGACGTGGCGCTCGAAGACGTCAAGCGCGGCATTACCATGTTCCAACAAGTCCACGCCCCGGTGCTCGGTGTGATCGAGAACATGAGCTACCACATCTGCACCGGCTGCGGGCACCGCGCCGACCTGTTCGGCCACGGCGGCGGCGCGGTGATGGCGCGGCAGTTCAATATTCCGTTCCTCGGTGAGATCCCGTTGGTGCGCGAGATCCGCGAGGCCGGCGATACCGGCGTGCCGATCGTGGTCGCGCAACAGGCGCACCCGCAGAGCCAGGCGTTCCGCGCCATCGCGCAGCAGCTGGTGGCGCAAGTCAGCGAACGCCCGGCACCGGCCCTACCGACCATTCATTAGCCTAGTACGAGAAGCAAAGATCACCACGAAGGACACGAAGGGCACGAAGGAGTCACCAAACGCAGTACCGGTGGTTTAAGAGCAAGACTTCGGATGACAAAGTTTTCCTTGAACTGCATGGATGACGCCTATTGTTCTCTCTTCTTGGTGATCTTAGTGCACTTCGTGGTGAATTGTATTGGGTGAGACACGATGGGATACGAACAACAGTATCGGCAGAAGCTCACGAGCGCCGAGGCAGCGGCGGCGCTCGTGCGATCCGGCGATTGGGTCGACTACGGATTCGGCCTCGGACAACCCGATCTGTTTGATCGCGCCCTGGCGGCGCGCGAGACCGAGCTGCGCGGCGTGCAGATCCGCGGGGCGCTGAGCCTGCGGCCACGCGCGGTCATCGAGTGTGATCCGGAGGGTGAGCATTTCCTGTGGTTCAGCTGGCACTTCTCCGGCCTCGACCGCTCATGGCACGACGCCGGCCGCTGCAATTACGTGCCGATGAATTTCGGGGAAGGCCCCGACTACTACCGCCGCTTCATCGAGCGCATCGATGTGGCGTGCCTCAAGACCTGCCCGATGGACGACCACGGCTACTTCAACTTCGGCGGCGCGGTGTCCTACGAGAAAGCGGTCACCGAGCGCGCCAAGACCTTGATCGTCGAGACCTGCGAATCGATGCCCTACGTCTACGGCTCGCAAGAGGCGGTGCACATCAGTGAGGTCGATCACATCATCGAGGGTGACGGCACCTCGATCCCGGAGCTGACCAACCCGCACGCCACGGAGGTCGACCATACGGTTGCCGGGCTGATTGCGCCCGAGATTGAAGACGGCGCGTGTCTGCAGATCGGCATTGGCGGGATGCCCAATGCCGTGTGCACGTTGCTGTGTGAGAGCTCCGTCACCGATCTAGGCATTCACACGGAAATGCTGGTCGATGGGATGATCGACCTGTGGGATGCCGGCAAGATTACCGGCGCGCGCAAGACCCTCAATCGCTACCAGATGATTTTCACCTTTGCGGCCGGCTCGCGACGGCAATACGACTTCATCCACCGCAACCCGCGGGCACACAGCTACCCCGTCGACTACACCAACCTGCCGCACAACATCATGCAGAACGACCGCGTCGTATCGATCAACAACACCACGCAGATCGATCTGCAGGGCCAGGTGGCCGCCGAGTCGTCGGGCCACCGGCACATCAGCGGCACCGGCGGCCAGCTGCAATTCGTCCGCGGCGCCTATGCCTCGCACGGCGGCAAGTCGTTCATCTGCCTCGCGTCCACCTACGAGAAGGGACCCACGCAGCAGAGCCGCATCGTCTCGACGCTCACCCCAGGGAACATCGTCACCACGCCGCGCACCGATGTGATGTACGTGGTCACCGAGTACGGCATGGTCAACCTGAAGGGCAAGTCGGTGGCCGAGCGGGCGCGCGCACTGATCGGTCTCGCGCATCCCGATTTTCGCGAGCAACTCGAACGCGATGCCCGCCAGTACAATCTCCTACCCAAAGGCTTCTTCTAAGAAAGTCTTTCGGAGAGACGCAGAGAAGACGCAGAACGTCTCCATTATCTTGTCTCGCGGGACAATCTGAATGGCACGAATCTGGCCATTTGAACCGTCTCCCTTCTTCGTCTCCGCGCCTCTGCGTCTCTGCGTGAGATTTCATTTGTAAGCTTTGTTGCGGTACAAGCCTCACATGAGTGCACGTGATCGTCTGCGGCTGACATCGTTCAGCCACGGCGCCGGTTGAGCTTGCAAGATCGGTCCCAAGGATCTCGGTGAGATCCTCAGCAAGCTGCCGGGCAATAGCGACCCGAACCTGTTGGTTGGATTGAACACTGCCGACGACGCGGCGGTGTATCGACTGACACCCGAGCTGGCTATCGCGCAGACGGTGGACTTCCTCACGCCGCTGATCGACGACCCGTATGAGTACGGACAGATCGCCGCTGCCAACGCCATCAGCGACATCTATGCGATGGGCGCGGCGCCGTTGCTGGCATTGAACATCGTGGCTTTCCCCACCGAGGCGCTGCCCATGACGGTGCTCGGCGAGATTCTCCGCGGCGGCGCGGACAAAGCCCGCGAGGCCGGCGTGCGGGTCATTGGCGGCCATAGCATCGATGACAAGGAGCCGAAATACGGCATGGCGGTCACCGGTGTGGTGCATCCCGACCGCATTCTGCGCAACTCCACCGCGCGTCCCGGCGATCGACTCTTCCTGACCAAACCGCTCGGCATGGGCATCATCTCCACCGCCATCAAGCGCGATCTGGCCAGCGCCGCGCTCGTCGCGCGCGCCGTGGCGGTGATGACGACGCTCAACCAAGGCGCGGCGCGCGCCGCATTGGACGTCGGCGTCAACGCGGCCACCGACGTCACCGGCTTTGGCTTACTCGGGCATCTCCACGAAATGATCGCGGGCAGCGGCGTGGGCGCGCGCCTTCTCTGCAGTCAGGTGCCTGTCCTCGATGGCGTGATGGAGTTGGCGCGCAACGGCGCGGTGCCCGGCGGAACCAAACGGAACGCGGCTTATGCCGAACCGCTTACGTCCTTTGATGCAAAGGTCGATGAGACGCAACGGCTCGTCCTGGCCGACGCGCAAACCTCTGGTGGATTACTGCTTGCGGTACCGCCGCACCATGCGGAGGCACTCGCCCGTGCGTTGGCGGAGCAAGGGGTGCCGGTAGTGGCGGAGATCGGGGAGGTCACGAGCGATCCGTCGGGACGGATCGTGGTGGAGCCATGAGGCGGGACATTGGAGGATTTGAGGATTGGAGAATTGGAGAATTTGAGAATTTGAAAGATTGGAAATGGTCTTCAATCCTTCAATTCTCAAATTCTCCAATCCTCAAATTTTCGGCCTCAGTGCCACCAGCATATGCCTCACCCCGGTGTGCTTGTTGCTCCGCGTCCACTCGATCGGTCCCGCCAGGGCAATCTCGTCGAAGCGATCGAGCAACGCGTCGAAGACGAGTCGCATCTCGATGCGCGCCAGGTTGGCGCCCAGACAGAAGTGGGCGCCGTTGCCGAAGGCGAGATGGGGATTGGGTTGGCGCCGGATGTCAAAGCGAAAGGGATAGGCGAATACCGCGTCGTCGCGGTTCGCCGACGCCCACCACAGAGAGATCTTGTCGCCGGCACGGATCGTCTGGCCGCCGCGGACGACGTCACGGGTTGCCGTCCGCCGGTTGTAGGGCGTCGAGGACGCCCAGCGCAGCATTTCTTCGACCGCGGTCGGCAGCAGCGCGCGATCGGTCTGCACGGCGCGCCACGCCGCGGGATGCTCGATGAGTGCTGCCAGGCCGACGGCAATCGAGTTGCGCGTCGTTTCGCTCGCGGCGTGCACCAGTAAGCTGAAGAACATCTGCAGCTCGAGATCAGTGAGCGGTTCGAGCCGTCCGTCGCGCCCCTCGACCATGCCGTGCGTCACCGCCGAGAGCATGTCGTCGGCCGGCTGACGCCGCTTCTCGGCGATCAGCCTTCCCGCATACTCGAACATCGCCGCGGACGCGGCCATAGCCTTGGCGCTGTGCATACCAAGATCGCGGTCGTCGTAATCGAGCGTTGCCGTCGACCACTGGAACAGCTGGCGGCGATCCTCTTGCGGCACGCCGAGCAGGCGGGCCGCGGTCTGCAACGGCAGCTCGGCGGCGACTGCAGTGAGAAAATCGCAATGTCCGCGTTCGGCCACGGTGTCGAGAATCGCCGCGGTGCGCTGCCGCAACTCGTTCTCCATTGCGGCCAATGCGCGCGGCGAGACGTGCGCCGTCACCAGCTTGCGGACGTGCTTGTGGTGCGGGTCGTCGGTCATGTTGAGCAGCACCCCGGCCGCGAATCCAAGCGGCAGGTCTTCGATCAACGTGCCGCCGCCATCACGCGCGCCGCCGGAAACCGACGAAAACGCCACCGTGTCCGCCGCCGCGTCTTGGATGTCGGCGTAGGCGCTCAACACCCAAAACCCTTCGCCGCCCGGCGTGTGCGCCGTCGGTGGATGAAACCACACCGGCGCTACTTTCCGCAGGAACGTGAACAGTTGATGCGGAAAGCCGTTGGCGAAGAGATCGAGATCGGTAAGGTCGATGTCGTCGAGGGTCATGGGTGCGGTGCGGATGATTCTTCATCGTGATGCAATGCTCAAGCCCGTTGCCTAAGATTGGGGTCGTGTGTAAAGACGGATGCGGCGTGTCTCGATGAAGACGATGAGAGACAACTACGACCTCTCCCAGGCGAAGGCCAATCCCCATGCGAAGCAGTTGAAGCAACCGGTCACCATCCGCCTCGATCTTCCATCGCTCGCTGCCCGGTACCGTGAGATCCGTCGCGCCACCGAATATCTCTGTGCGCCGCTATCGCCGGAGGACTGCCAGGTGCAGTCCATGGATGATGCCAGCCCGGCCAAATGGCATCTCGCGCACACCAGTTGGTTCTTCGAGACTTTTGTCCTCGAGCAAACGGTGCGTGACTATGTCGCCTTCCATCCGACGTTCCATGTGTTGTTCAACTCGTACTACCAGACCGTGGGCCGGCAGCACCCGCGCCCACAACGTGGCTTGCTGACGCGGCCGACGCTCGAGACGATCATGGCGTACCGCCGGCACGTCGACGAGGCGGTGCTGGCGTTGCTCGACCAACCCGGCGCCGTTTCGGCGGCACTCGCCGCCGTCATCGATCTGGGACTGCATCACGAGCAGCAGCATCAGGAGCTCATCCTCACCGACATCAAGCATCTCTTTTCATGCAACCCGCTGTCTCCAGCCTATCGCGAATCTCCGGCGGCGCCGCTCGTCGAGGCCGCGCCGCGGCGCTGGCACCGCTATGCGGAAGGACTGCAGTGGATCGGTCACGACAGCCCCGGCTTTGCCTTCGACAACGAGCGCCCGCGCCATCAAGTCTTCGTCGAGGGATTTGAGCTCGCGGATCGGCCGGTGACCAACGGCGAATTTCTCGGCTTCATCGAAGACGGTGGCTACGCGCGTGCCGATCTCTGGCTATCGGACGGTTGGAACACGGTGCGGGCCCGCGGCTGGAGCGCTCCACTCTACTGGGAAGCGCACGACGGTGTCTGGCAGACGCTGACGTTGGCGGGCCGGCGCGCCGTCCGCGCCGACGAGCCGGTGTGCCACGTGAGCTACTACGAAGCCGATGCCTTCGCGCGGTGGGCCGGCGCGCGGCTACCGACCGAGGCCGAGTGGGAAGTCGCCGCGGCGCCCGTGCCCATCAACCGCCAGACGGACAACTTCGTAGAGCGTGGCCGGCTGCATCCGGCGCCGGCGACAGCCGGCAGCAGGGGTCCGACGCAGCTCTTCGGCGACGTCTGGGAATGGACGCAAAGCCCCTACACGCCGTATCCCGGATACGAGCCGCCGGCCGGCGCGCTCGGCGAGTACAACGGCAAGTTCATGTGCAATCAACTGGTGCTGCGCGGCGGCTCGTGTGCGACGCCGGCGTCGCACCTGCGAGCCACGTATCGTAACTTCTTCCCGCCGGACGCCCGCTGGCAGTTCAGCGGCATTCGTCTGGCGCGCGCGGCGCGCTGACTCACCAATGAGCGTGGAGGTCATCGGCATCGATCACATCTACATCGCCGTGCGCGATCTGGCGCGCGCCGCAGAGTTCTACGACCGCGTCATGCCGATTCTCGGCTTCCGCAAGGCGCAGTCGGTCATCGGCGGTGATCCGCACCACCACTACTACAACCGCCAATTCGGTTACTCACTACGGCCGGCGCATGCGGGGACACCCGCCCACGATCCGTACGCGCCGGGGTTGCACCACTTCTGCTTTCGCGTCCTCGACACCATCGCCGTCGAGCGCGCCGCCACCGAGCTGGGTGCCGTCGGCGTCGAGGTCACCCCGCCGCGCTACTACCCGGAATACGCCGCCGACTACTACGCGACGTTTCTCAGCGATCCGGATGGCGTGCGGCTCGAAATCACCAATTTTCGCGAGAATCGCCGGCGGCGCATGTACGATTGGGACGCGGCACGCTAACATCGCGCCGCACACCATGAATCGATCGGTCTCTCATCACATCTGGCGGATCAGCCTGCGCAGCGCGCAAATGGTGGGCGCCGCAATTGTGGCTACGGGCGTGTTCCTGCGCGAATGGTGGTGCAGCCCCGCACGCGGGACGGATGCCCTCCTGCAGGCCATCGGCCGCGCCGTAGTGCGCCTGTGCACTACGCTGGGTGCGACGTTCATCAAGGTCGGACAGATTGCTTCGACGCGCGCCGATTTGTTGCCGCGCCAGTTGATTCAGGAGCTGGCCACGCTGCGCGACCAGGTACCGCCGTTTTCCTTCGACGCGGTGCGCCGCACCATTGAAGTGGATTTTGGCGCGCCGCTCGAGACCTTGTTCGCCGAATTCGATCCCGAGCCGGTCGCCGCCGCCTCGGTAGCGCAAGTGCACCGAGCCGTGCTGCACACGAACGGTGGCAGTGCCACAAGCGGCAGTGCCGCAAGTGACCGTGCCGCAGGTGACGGCCGCGGCGAACGGGTCGCGGTAAAGGTGCGCCGTCCCGACATCATCGAAAAGGTACAGCTCGACCGCTCGATCCTGTTGTTCGTTGCCCGTTGCATGGAACGCCTGGTGCCGTCGCTGCGCTTGATCGCACTCGAGGGGGCTATCCGCAACTTTTGCGTCGCCGTCGAGGAGCAGCTGCATCTCACCAACGAAGCACGCAACAATGAGCGCTTTACCGCCAACTTCGCCGACGATCCGGACGTCTTGTTCCCAAAACTGTTCCCCGCGCTGTGCTCTGATTCCGTGCTGACCATGGCGTTCATCGACGGCGTTCGCGAGGAGGATCTGGAAGCCCGGGGCATCGATGTGCGGCGCGTGGTGGAAGCGGGCATGCGCTGCGTCTGCCGCATGATCTTCCTGCACGGCTTCGTGCATGCCGACCTGCATCCGGGGAACATGCGCTTCTTGCCGCCCGGGCGTGCCGTGCTCTTCGACCTCGGCCTCGTCGGCTCGCTGATCGATGAGGATCGCCTCACCACCGCCGGCTTGCTGCTGGCGTTCGCGACCGGCGACGGCAAAACCGTCGCGAAGATCCTCTTCGACAGCGCCGCGCACACGGCGACACCGGACTATGCGGCGTACGAGACCGAAGTGTGCGCCATGGTCGACAACCTCAAGTCGCGCGGCCTCGGCAACATGCAAATCACTTTGGAGATCGGACGCATCTTCGACATCCTGCGCCGCCATCACATTCAGGCGGATAGCCACATGACGATGGTCAACCTGGCGCTCATGACCGCCGAAGGGTTGGGCAAGCGCCTCGCTCCGGACCTGTCGCTCGCCGATGAGGCGCTGCCGTATCTGGCGGAAGCGCTCGGCGTCAGCGTGCCGTTGCCGACGGCGAGCGTTAAGCAGACGCCGGTTTAGGACCAATGCCAGTGAGTTAAGATCGACGCCAGCGCGTTCGCCGGGGAATGGAATTCCCTGGCTGAGTCGACCCAAGTCGTCTGAAGACGACTACCAACAGCAGATGGCCAGCGTTCACGAGGCCTTGCGGGAGGTCAGTCGGCTTCAGCCGACTTCGTACGACTCAGCCAGGGAATTCGATTCCCTGGCGGCTGGCGCGCCGTGCGGCTTAACTCACTGGCATTGGGGTTAGACAAGTTTTGACGGGTATTGGCGCGGCAGCCGGGGCGCCCCAAATCCTTGCGGCCGCAAACAGTGCTCCGCTATAAGCCCACGCCATGCGCCACACTCACCTGCTGTTGTGTGCCGCGATGGCTCTGGCTGTCGCATTGGTCTCTCCATGTGACGCCGAGCCGCCGGCCAGTGCGGCGCCATTCAAGGTCGCGCTGCTGAGTCCGGGACCGGTGAGCGACGCCGGGTGGAACGCGCTTGCCTACGAAGGGCTGCTGGCCATCCGCGATCAGCTCGGTGCCGAGGTCGCGCAGATTCAAACCAAAACCCCGGCGGAGTTCGAAGAGGGTTTCCGCGACTTCGCGCGGCGCGGGTACAAGCTGGTCTTCGGTCACGGCTTCGAGTTTCAAGACGCCGCCGCCGCCGTGGCTCCCGATTTCCCGGACACCGTCTTCATCACCACCTCCGGCAACACCGTGCGCAAGAACGTCGCACCGATACGCTTCATGCTCGAAGAAGCGACCTACCTCGAAGGGATGCTGGCCGGCGGCATGTCGAAGACCGGCAAGGCCGGCGTTGTCGGCGGTATCGAGATCCCGTCGGTGAAGAGTACGATCATCGCCTTCCAGGCCGGCGCGAAGGCGGTACGTCCCGACTTCAGCATCGTCACCGCATACGTCGGCAACTGGGAAGATGTCGGCGCGGCAAAGGAAGCGGCGCTCGCGCAGATCCAGCAAGGCTGCGACTTCCTCTTCCATAACGCCGACGCCGCCGGGCTCGGCGTCTTCCGTGCCGCCGAGGAAAGGAAGGTTTACGCCTTCGGCAGCAACAAGAACCAGAACGACGTGGCGCCCGACGTCGTCATCGCCAGCGCCGTTGCCGACATCCCACGGGCATTCGTGCAGGTGGCGCGCGAGGTCAAAGAGGGGCGCTTCGTCGGTAAGATCGAACGCATGGGCATGAAAGACGGCGTGGTCTCGTTGGTCTTCAACCCGCGTCTCGAACCGCGCATCCCGGCCGACCTCAAAACCCGCGTCGATCACGCCCGCGAGGCGATCATCGCGGGAACACTGAATGTGCCTACCGCCGAGTTCTAGGGCCTGCGGCCGGCGTCTCTTCTATGGTCCGCTCCCGTTGGTCGCTATTGCTCGGCATCGCGAAGGCTTTTGACTCACGCGTAACATGTTCCCAACAGCAAGTAGCCCGATAACCTGCCCCGACGTGGAAGCGTGCAGCGACCCAACGGGGAGCGGACCATAGAAATGACGCCGACCGCAGGTCCGCCGACTGCAGGTCTGCCGAAGGCAGGTCTCTCGGTGCGCGGCGTCAGCAAGCGCTTCGGCAGCGTCCAGGCGCTAGCCGGTGTCGACCTCGACTTCCGCGCCGGAGAAATCCACGCCATCCTCGGCGAAAATGGCGCCGGCAAGTCGACACTCATGCACGTGCTCAACGGCGTGCTGCGCCCCGATGGCGGGACGCTCCTCCTCGACGGCCGGCCGGTGTCGTTCACCTCGTCGCGCGCCGCCCGCAACGCCGGCATCGGCATGGTGCATCAGCATTTCACCCTGGTGGAAGCCCTCACCGTCGCCGAGAACCTGGCGCTGAGCTTGCCGGGACCAGCGAGCTGGCGCTTCGATGCACGCGCGGTCGCCGCCAGGGCCCGTGCGCTGGCGAGTCGCATCGGTCTCGACCTGAGCCCACCTGAGGCCCGGGTATGCGACCTACCGGTCGGCGCCCGCCAGCGGCTCGAAATCATCAAGGCATTGGCCGGAGCCGGGCGGGTGTTGATTCTCGACGAGCCGACTGCCGTCCTCACCCCCCAGGAGGTCGCGCAGTTGTTCGCCATGCTGCGCGCGCTGCGCGCCGAGAAGCGTCTGGTGATCTTCATTACGCACAAGCTGCGCGAGGTCGCGGCGATTGCGGACCGGGTGACGATCATGCGCCGCGGCCGCGTCGTCGATACGCGGTCGGTTGACACCGTCAGTGAGAGTCAGATGGCGGAGCTCATGGTTGGCGAGGTGACCGGCGCGCCACCCCGTGCGCCGCACGCCGCGTCAGCGGGTGAGCCCGCGCTGGAGGCATTGCATCTCCTGGCGCGTGACGTCCGCGGCCTGCCGGCGTTGGTCGACGTCAGCTTCGTGGTTCGCGCCGGCGAGATCTTCGGTGTCGCCGGCGTTGACGGCAACGGGCAACGCGAGCTGTTCGAGGTGCTCGTCGGCTTGCTACCGCCGGACGGTGGAACGGTCGCGGTGGGTGGGCATCCGTTACCCGCGTTCACACCGGCGGCGGCGCACGCCGCTGGCATTGGACATATACCGCCCGATCGACATCGCGAGGGGCTGGCGCTGTCGATGAGCGTCGCCGAAAATTTTCTCCTCAGTCGGACGATGCTCGATCGCTGCAGCCATCACGGCGTACTGCAGTGGAGCGTTGCACGCCGCGTCGCTGCCGAGCTGGCCCGGCAGTATGCGATCGATTACGCCGGTCTCGATGCGCCGGTCCGCTCACTGTCGGGCGGCAATCAGCAGCGCATCATCGTCGCCCGCGAGCTGGCGCACCAGCCGCGCGTCCTGGTGACCGTGAACCCGACGCGTGGTCTCGATGTCCATGCGGCACGGGCGGTGGCGGATGCTCTGGTCGCGGTCGCCCGCAAGGGGTGCGCCATCATCCTGATCTCCACCGATCTCGACGAAGTCCTGGACCTGAGCGATCGGATCAGTGTCATCGCCCGCGGGCGTCTGAGTGCGCCGCTCGCGCCGCCGCTCGATGCCGAGCGCTTGGGCCTGCTGATGGCTGGAGCGGGAGAGAGACAACAGACGACAGACAACAGACGACAGACGCCACACGACACATGACAGACGGAACGCAACACCGGCAAGCATCTCAGTCTGTCGTCTGTCATCTGTTGTCTGCCGTCTCTCTCCGCCTGCTCCCGTCGCTCCTTGCGCTCCTCGGGGCGCTGATCGTCAGCGGTGTAATCATCGTGGTAGCCGGTCACAGTCCGTGGCTGGCGCTGACGGCGGTGATCGATGGGGCCTTTGGCAGTCTCGACAGCTTGTCCGAAGTCGCGGTGAAGACCTGTCCGTTGTTGCTCACCGGTTTGGCGATCGCGGTGGCATTCCAGGCCGGGGTCTGGAACATCGGCGCCGAGGGACAGCTGCTCATCGGCGCGCTGGCCATGGCGGCGTTGGGCACGCACGGGGCGACGCTGCCGGCGTGGCTTGGCCTCGGCTTCGACCTGGTCGCCGCCGCCTTCTGCGGCGCGGCCTGGGCCGGGATTGCCGGGCAGCTCAAGCTGCGGCGCAACGTGAACGAGGTCATCAGTACGATCATGCTGAACTTCATCGCCCTGGCGGTCATCAGCTATCTCGTGCAGGGGCCGTTGATGGAAGCCGGCGGTCGTTATCCGCAAACCGATCCGATTCTCGCAGGGCTGTGGCTGCCGCGTCTCCTGCCGCCGCATCGCCTGCACGCCGGTGTCGTCATCGCGTTGGTGATGGCGGCAGGGGTCCAGGTGCTGCTGTATCGGACGGTGGCCGGGTATGAGATGCGCGCCGCCGGCGCCAACCCGCAAGCCGCGCGCCTGGCGGGTTTCGACGTCGGCGGGCGCTTGCTGCTGGCACTGATGCTCAGCGGCGGCCTCGCCGGACTAGCGGGTGGCATCGAAGTCAGCGCCGTGACCCGTCGCCTCTACGAGCACTTCTCGCCCGGCTGGGGGTTCACCGCCATCGCCGTGGGCTTGCTCGGCCGCTTGTCGCCGGCGGGCGTCGTCCTCGCCGCGTTCTTCTTCGGCGCGCTCGACGCCGGCTCCAACGCCATGCAACGCGTCGCCGGCGTGTCGTCAGTGCTGGTCTCGATCATCCAGGCAACGGTGATTCTTTTCCTCGTCACGCTGGAGCGCATCCAGTGGTTGCGCCCGGCGCCGCCGAGCGGCGAGTGATCGGCCGCCGATTCGCAAGAATGACCAGCATGAGATCGCGGAAGCCTTGGCACGGGTGCTGGTGAACGCTACCCATAGGCTCAATGCGCTCGAGCGCCGGTAGGTAGTTGCACTGCCCGCCGCTCTGAGGCAGCGTGCACCCCTACATGACTCGTCGCGCCGCCGACTCGGTTATCGAGACACTGACACCCGCCCAGCTCGATTTGCTCAGAGGAGAGATCGTTCTCTTCTCTGCGCAGACGTGCGAGCGTGGAAGTCGCTACGCCGCCGGGGGCCGTGTGGGCGACCGCTCGTTCGACGGCGCGCGCATCACCGCCCCGGTACGGGGCAGCGAGTGGTACGAAACGTCGTGGGAGTGGATGGGCGATGGCTGGGAGCCGGACTGTACCTGTCCGGTCGCGCCGGACTGCAAGCACGCCTACGCCCTGGCGTGCTGCATCCTGGAAGACCACCGACTCCTTCCCAAGGCGCCCGCCCGCCGGCGGACGGTGGCGTCACGGACGGCGCCCGTGGCGGCGCCGTCAGCGCTCGATCGGCTGCGTTCCGCAACCGATCCGTGGGCCCGGCGGCAGCACGCGCAGACGCTGCTGCTGCGCGCCGTCACGCGCGGCCTCCTGCTGTACATGCCGCCGTTCGAGGAGATCTTCGAGGAACCCGATCCCGATTTGCTCTGCTGGAGACTGGCGCACGAGGTCGTGCAACGCCTGGGCGCCGACTACTTGCCGGCGGCGCTCGATACGTTCCGCAATCGCCCGGACCTGGCCGCTCGCCACGCGCAGCAGGCGCGCGTCGCCCTGGCACGCGAGCTGGTGCAGTGGGCCGAGCAGCAACGCCAGACAACGCAGCGGCAGTTGCGCTTCGTCTGTGATATCGACGTTGCCTCCGCGGACAGAGCCCATGTGTCGGTCGAAGCGCGGCTGACAACGCCGCGCATGACCGATGAGCCGCGCACGCTGAATCAGCTGGGGCTGCTGCGCAATGAGCTGCGCCGCACGCCCGGCCTTCTTCCGCTCGATCAAGCGGCGTTGCTGGAGTGGTATGTCGACGCCACTGCCGCCGGCGCCGACACCTACGGTCTAGGCCACTTGCCGTACAGCACCAAACGCCGCCTGAATGCGACCGCCCTCCGGACGTTTCTCGCGCGCGCCACGGATGCGACGCTGGTGTCGTGGGCGACAGACGTCGCCCCGGAGGTCGCGGCGCGTACCGGCATTACACCCGGCGGGGCCGTGCGGCTGAGCGCGACGCTCGCACGCCTCCTGCCGGCATGCACCACACGCGACGACGCGCTCTGGGTCGATCTCTTGTTCCACTGGCCGGATGGCCGCCAGCGCCGGCTCGACGAGGTCGTGTACCTGCGCGGTGGCATGGAAGCCTCCCGCGCCCATCCCAGCTTGGTGCTCGCGGATGGTGAGTTCTCGCTGCTGCTCGAGGAGCCACCCCCTACCGTGCTGGAGCACTTCCACGCCGCCGGCGGGTTGCCGCTGGCCCCGGAGGAGCGCGCCCCGATCGTCGGCCTGCTGGCCGCTCACTTTCCGCACCTGCAGGACACGCTGGCGGCGCACACCACGTTTCACACGGTACAGCCGGTGATCGCACTCGATCTGCGCAACGACGACTGGCTGCAGCTCCGCATGTTCGCACACACCGGTACGGTGCCCTGGCAACCGGGCGAACCGGTACCGGACAACACGAGGCTATTCGAATACACGCCAGAGCAGCGCTGGATGCGCCCCACCGACACCGGCGACGAGACCACGACGCCCACGGCGTTCGCCGGGATCACGCCTGCCGTAGACGCCGCGGTCGCCAGCACTCCGGAGACGGCTACGCTCGCCCCCGCGGAGGTATGGGCCGAGGCGCCGGATCCGCCCTGTGTTGAGCCGGCGCTGGCGTGGCTGGCGGCGACCGAAGCACAGCCCGGCGCGCGTACCCGCCCAGGAGGACGGCAGCCGCCGTGGTCGGATCGCGGCGTCGGGTGGTGGATGACAGCGAGCCCGAAGCAGATGCACGCGCTCGCCGATCTGTGGGAGCAACGTCCCGCCGGCGTGATGTTCGTCGGCACCGACCGGGTGCGCCGCTTGCTGCGCGGCGATGAGCGCGTCACACCGATCCTGCGCATCGAATCGAGCGGCCTCGATTGGTTCTCGGTCTCGGCGGAATGGGAAGCGGAAGGCGTGCAGTTGACCGACGCCGATCTCGCCAAGCTGCGGGCCGCGAGCACGCGTTTCGTGAAGCTGTCGTCAGGCTGGGTGCGGCGCGACATCGCGGCGCTGCACGACGAGACCGCCGAGGTGCTGGCCGATCTCGGGATCGAAGCCGGCGGCGGCGAGCAACGCCTGAGCATCTGGCAGCTGGCGAGCGCCCAGCCCGGCAGCCTCGCGGCGCTCGAACGCTTCGGCGCCGATGCCGCCACCCTGCGGGCCGCCAAGGCGCTGCGCAAGCGGGTGGCCAGCTTCACCGGCTTGCCGCAGGTGCCACCGCCCGTTGGTTGCACCGCGGAGCTGCGCCCCTACCAGCAGCGTGGCCTGGATTTTCTGACCTACACCTCGTCGCTCGGCATCGGTGCCGTGCTGGCCGACGACATGGGGTTGGGCAAAACCGTGCAGGCGCTCGCGTGGTTGCTCCATCTGCGCGAACAGGAGCCCGATGGTGGCCCCAGCCTCGTCGTGTGTCCCGCTTCGGTGGTCCACAACTGGGCGCGCGAGGCGGAGCGCTTTGCGCCGAGCCTGCATGTGCTGCTGCTCACCCGCGGCGAGACCCGCCACACGTTGCGCCGCGAGATTCCGCTGCACGACGTGATCGTCACCAACTATGCGCTGCTGCGGCGCGACCTCGACGCCTGGCGCGACGTCGAGCTGCGCGCGCTGATTCTCGACGAAGCGCAGAACATCAAGAACCCGGACGCGGCGGTAACGCGCGCGGCGGCCGCATTGCAGGCACGCCATCGCCTGGCGCTCACCGGCACGCCGTTGGAAAACCGGGCGCTCGACCTGTGGAGCATCATGCAGGTCGTCAACCCGGGCTACCTCGGCAACCGCGCCCGTTTCGAGAGCCGCTTCGATCGCCTCGACGCGCCGCTGCACATCCGCACGCTGCTGGCAGCTAAGCTGCGGCCGCTGCTGCTGCGACGCACCAAGCTGGAGGTGGCACCCGAGCTGCCGGAGCGTATCGAGGAGCGCCGCGATTGCGAGTTGACCAAAGGACAGCGGCAGCTGTATCTCGCCGAGCTGCGCCGCAGCCGCGCGCTCGTCGAGCAGCTGAGCGGCGCCCCCGGCGGCATCACGCAAAACAAGATCCACGTCCTCGCCGCGCTCACCCGCTTGCGACAGATCTGCTGTCATCCGGCATTGGCCGGGGGCAAAGCGAATCTAGGCTCCGGAAAATTCGAGGCCCTGTTCGAGCTGCTCGCCCCGCTCTTGGCCGAGGGCCACAAGGTGCTGCTGTTCTCGCAGTTCGTCGAGTGCCTGAAGCGGCTGCAGATCGAGATGCGCGAGCAAGGCATCCCGTTCCATACGCTCACCGGGCAGACGGTAAAGCGCCAGCAGGTCGTCGATGCCTTCCAAAACGATCCGCAGGCGTGCGTCTTCCTGATCTCACTCAAGGCCGGCGGCACCGGGCTGAACCTCACCGCCGCGAGCTATGTCGTGCTTTTCGATCCATGGTGGAATCCGGCGGTCGAAGCGCAGGCCATCGACCGCACCCATCGCATCGGCCAGGACCACACGGTCATCGCCTACCGTTTGGTGGCCACGGGCACGATCGAAGAAAAGATCTGGGAGCTGCAGCAACGCAAAGCCGCGCTGGCCCGCGACCTCCTCGGCGAAGGCGGCTTCGCCCGCGCGCTGACGCGCGACGATCTGAACTACCTGCTGGCGGAGACGTGAGTGTGTGCCGTCCGCTTCGCAGGTGGACACCGCACACCGCTCTGCGAGCGTCGCGGCGAAAGACGGTGGGCCACTAGCCTCTTGCTCCCTCCTCCAGTGAGCATGTCCGCGAACGGAGGAGGGAAACAGAGACCGGTGGGACCACTTTTCGAACCCCGTCAGAACGTCCCGAGCACCGCGGCGCCGGCGCGCACGAAAATCGGAATGCGCTCGAGGGGCACGGTCTCGTCGAGATCCATCGGCCCGTCGAGCACGCGATCATGATTCCAGTAGTCGACCCAACGGCCGGCCGGTAGGTAGACGTGCTGCGTTGTCTGGCCGATGTGCCAGATCGGGGCGACGAGGATGTCGTCGCCGTAGAGGTACTCCTGCCAGAGGTCGGCGGTGCGGGGATCGTCGGGATAGTTGAACAGCAACGGTTTGGCGATCGGCCTTCCGGAACGTCCGGCTTCGAGGGCGTGCTGATAGGTGTACGGCACCAGCGCATGATGCAGCGTCGTATAGGCGCGGTAGATATCGATCATCTGCGTGTCGTAGTTGGGTTCCGTCGGCATGTCCCACGGCGCGTGCGTACCCGTCCCGCCGATTTCCATGATGGGGCAGAAGGCGCTGAACTCGATCCAGCGCGCGAACAGCTCGCGATCGGCGAACTGTTCGTAGCCGCCGGTGTCGGAGCCCCAGATGGGAAAGCCGTTGAAAGCGTTATGTTGCAGCGCGAGGATCGCGCCGCGCAACCCCAGGTCGGTGGGTCTGCCGAAGAAATCCTTGCCCGGGACGTCGCCGGCCGAGAACACGCTCCAGTGTTGCGCGCCCGCGTAACCGCTGCGCGGATAGACGAGGAAATCGTCGCCGCGCACCTGTTGCGCGGCGTCATGATGCACCCGCGCTTGAATTTCAGGATAGGCGTTGTGCAGCTCGCGGCCGGTCCGCCCGTCGAAGTACACGTCGGTTGCCGCCGACGGCGTGTCTTCGTCGCCACGGTCGAGCTTGAGACCGGACAGGCCCATTTGCATCAGATGCACGATCTTGGCCGACCACCAGTCGACCGCGGCGGGATTCGTGAAGTCGATGATGTAGCGTGAGTTGGGGGCGAGATAGCCGTTCTCCACCGCCTCGCGGTTGGTGGTCACGCCGGTCGCCCAGGGCGCCACCCATAAGAACAAGTGGTAGCCGCGCCGATTCAGGGCGTCGATCATTTCCTGCGGATGCGGAAAGCGCACCTCGTCCCAGGTGAGATCACCGAAGCCGGGCTCTTCCGGCGCCGGTCCGGAGTCGTTGATCTCCGGTAGATCGCCGGTCCCCCACGGGCGATCGATGGTGTAGTTGCCGATGGGAATGTTGAGCTGCTCGTAGTGCGTGATGTCGTCGACCAGATCGGCGTTCATCGTCACGCCGTCCAGCGTGGCCGGCGCGGCGATCCGGTGCTCATCACGCCAGCGCCAGTGCTTGAACGCCCACGCGGGCGGAACGAACGGACGGCCGGTGATCGCGGTGTAGCGGTCGACGAGTTGATCGTGACTGGTGCCGCCGATGCACAGATAGCTGAAGCTCTCGACACCCGGCGGCAGATCGAACTGCAGCGCCAGAACAGCCGGGTCGGTGGCGGCCAGATCGTAGTGACCAATGGCGGTACCTTCGACGAATACGCCGTAGCCGCGCGAGGTCTGGAAGAACGGGGTGTACAGCGCAAAGCTGGGTTGCACGGACAGATCCACTTTCGTGCCGCGACGATCGAGCGAGCCGACTTCCTGCGGTACCAGCTCGCTTGCCGTCCGATCGGAAACGGTGCGTTCGAGCAACCCATAGATATGCTCGCTCGCCGGTGACGCGAACCGTTCCCCGACCGGGCTGACGGCGATGCCAGCGGGCGGCGTCAGCGCGACGCGGATCACTCCCGCGCTCGGAAAGGATAGCTCGACGGTTGCCGCTCCGGCCGCGCTGGCGACCGTCAGCTGCAGGTTCGTCGTGGTCACGTTCATCGCCGCGACGCGATCGAGCGAGACACGCTGCCCGGCTGAGCTGAAGTACAAGCCGGCGGCTTGATCAACCTGCGGTCCATCCGCCGGCACGAGGGCGAGATGGAAGGGATCCTTCGTCACCACGGCGCGGCTGGCACCGCCACGCACCTCGACGGTCGCCCCCGTGTCGCTCACGGTGATGGAGAGTAGTCCGGGTGTCGAATTGAGTGTCGCCGTCGGTATTGCCGCGGGCGTCGGCGTGTCGCTCGGGGCGCTCGTCGGGATCGGCGTCGAAGTCGCAGCTTGCGTTGCCGTCGGCGTTGGCGGATTCGCGACGATGTTGTTGGTGCCGCACGCGGAGGTGAGCAGCAGCACACCAATCATTGCCCAGCGGATCTGATGGATCATGCCTGCTCTCATGGCAGACAACCGGCATGACTTTCAATACGACAATGAAGCCTGCGGCCGGCGCCCTTTCTATGGGCCGCTCCCCCCTTCGGGGAGCCTCAGGGCAGGATTGGTCGCTGCAGACCGCCCAGTCCGACAGGCTGCTTGCGAGGCAGGGTCTCGGACGACAAGCCCATGGGCGCGCCTCGCGTTGATGGCTGATCGCTGATGGCAGATGGTTTGCGTCTCTCGTCTGTTGTCTGTCGTCTGTTCTCCCGCAGGAGATACGACAGCCTCTTCAGGACACGGTCCACGGCAAGGACAGGTGGCGTCTGACGTAGGGGCCGCGCGCGTAGACCCCGGCAGCGACGTCCACCTGGAAATCCGGACAGCGGCCGAGCAGCTCCTCGAGAACCACGCGCGCCTGCAGGCGTGCGGCCGCGGCACCGATGCAGTAGTGCGTACCGTAGCTCAACGTGAGGATCTTGGTGATCGCGCGTCCGACGTCGAGCTCTTCGGCGCGTGGCCCGAACTCTCGCGGGTCGCGGTTCGCCGCGGCGTAGCCGAGTAAGACCTTCTTCCCTTTCGGGATCGTGACGCCGTGCATTGCGACGTCGCGCGTCGCCGTGCGGGCGAGATTCTGCACCGGCGAGGTGAGGCGGAGCAGCTCCTCGACGGCGTTTGGAATCAGCTGTGGCGCGGCAATGAGCCTGGCGCGCTGCTCGGGGTGTTCGGTCAGCAGACAGGCCGAGCCCGAAAGCATGCCGGTGACGGTGTCGTTACCGCCGGTGACCATGGTGAACGCGAACCCCAGAATGCGCGCGGTCGACACCACATCCCTACCCAGCTGTGCCAGATTCGACACGATGTCATCACCCGGCCGTTGGCGGCGACGCTTGACGAGCTCCGCGAAGTAGCCGAGCAGCTCGCTGAACGGGTCGCCGGCCGCTGTTGGGTTACCGCTGGCCGCGGCCTGCACAATGGCTTCGGTCCAGCGGTCGAACAGCCCCCGATCTTCGACCGGTACGCCGAGGTAGTGGGCGACGACGAAGCTCGGCAGCGGCTTGAACAGCGCGGCGACGATGTCGGCACTGCCCAGCGCACGGATCTCCTCCAGCCGTTCGACGACGAAGCGCCGGACGGCAGGTTCGATCGCCGTCACCTTGCGCGGCGTGAGCGGCTTCGACACGAGGGCGCGAAACTGCGTGTGCGCCGGTGGGTCGAGAAATACCATCGGCGTGGCGTCGCCCATACCGGTGGCTTCGATCTCGCCATAGTTGACCGTGAGACCGTTGGCCGAGGAAAACGTCGCCGCATCGCCGGCCGCCGCCCACACGTCGGCGAAGCGGGTGAGCACATAGAAGTCGCGGTCGGCGACGTGATGGACGGGATCGTGGTCGCGCAACGCCGCGTACATGGCGAACGGGTTGCGCCACGTTTCGCCACCACGCAATTCGAACCTCGGAGCGCTCAACTCGCTGCCCGGCCGTAACATCGCAGCGTCGGATACCAGCTCGGCGCCGGCGCGTAAACAGTGCTGCGTGCAACGGCCAGATCAGCTCGCTACAAGCTCAGCACGAAGATGGCCATATCAGCGTTGAGGTTCGGCTCCTCGGTGATGCGGCGATGCGATTCGCTGTCGATGTAGATCCGGCGGTGCAGCCGGATTCCCTTGGCGGCGCAGAGCTCCTCGACGTCGGCAATCGACGGGAAGCGCCGGTTCGGCGTATTGTACCACTCGAAGTGATACACCCCTTCCGCTTTTGGCGAACGGCCCTCGACGCTGAGCATGGTGCGAATCTTGTGGTACGCGAAGTTCGGAAAGCTGACGATGCCGCAGCGCCCGACGCGCAGGATCTCGTCGAGGATCCCTTCGGTATCGACGATGGACTGCAATGTCTGCGACAGCACCACGACCTCGAACTGCCCGTCGCCGAAGGGCGCCAGGCCCTTCTCCAGATCGTGCTGGATGGCGTCGAGGCCGCGTTCGACACAGGCAAGCACGGCGCGCTCGTCGAGCTCGACGCCGGCCAGGCGGCCGTGGCCGCGCGTCCGTAGCCGCGACAGGAGCTCGCCGCGGCCGCAGCCGAGATCCAACACGCTCGCACCGGGTGGAATCAGTTCCAGGATCAGATCGTAGTCGAGGCGCTGGTCGTGGAAGATGCTGGTCGGTTCGTCGACCACCGTCGGCGTAATCACGGGTGGTGATGAGGGATCCCCAGCAGCATCGACGTGCGCCAGAAACGCACCGACCAAGCCTCCGTAGATGGACAGCTTCTCTTCCAGCAGAAAGGCGTCGTGTCCTCCGGAGGCGTCGACGTTGCAGTAGCTTACGGGATGGTCGGCGGCGATCAGCGCGTCGACGATCTGCCGGCTTTGCTCGGGCGGGAACAGCCAGTCGCTGGCGAAGCTGATGACCAACCAACGACAGCGGCTCGACGCAAACACCGCTCGGAGTTGCTCGCACGTGTCGCCCAGGTCGAACAGGTCCATGGCCATCGACAGGGTCACGTAGCTGTTGGCGTCGAAGCGCTCGACGAAGCGGTGTCCCTGGTAGGCCAGATACGAGCCGACGGAGAATTTCTTCTCGAAGGCCGTCGCGATGTCCTTCGGCTGCAAGCGGCTCGGATCAAACTTCGCGGTCATTGATGCGCGCGACAGGTAGGTGATGTGTGCCAGCATGCGCGCCAGTGCCAGTCCCACGACCGGCCCGCCACTGCCCGCGCCGGCAGCGCCAGCCTCGTAGTACTGGCCGCCGCAGTAGCCGGGATCGTGGAGAATGGCATTGCGGCCGACGACGTCGAAGGCGAGCGCCTGGCTGGTCAACCGCGGTGACGTGGCCAACGCCACGCACCCGCGCACCCGCGTGGGGTGGCGTAGCGCCCAGGTCAAGGCCTGGTGCCCGCCCAGCGACCCACCGACCACCGCGCGCAACGCCGCGACACCGAGACGATCGATGAGCCGTCGTTGGATCTCGACCATGTCGCCGACAGTGATGGCCGGAAAGTCGGCACCATAGGGCTGCCCGGTGCCTGGATTGACGCTGTTCGGCCCGGTGGTGCCCCGGCAGCCGCCGAGGATGTTGGAGCAAATGACGAAGTACTGTTCGGTGTCGATCGAGCGGCCCGGCCCGACGAAACGGTCCCACCAGCCGGCGTCGTCGTCTGCATCGTGGCGGGCAACGTGCGAGTCGCCGCTAATGGCATGGCATACCAACACGGCGTTGTCGCGCCGCGCGTTGAGCTGCCCGTAGGTTTCGTACGTGACCGTCACAGCGGGCAACTCCCCACCGAGCTCGAGCGCCAGCGGCTCGGCGAAGCTGACCCGCTGCGCGTGACGCAAGTTGCCCGAGCTGCGGGTGCTGTCGCTGCTCTCGAACGGTGCGTCAGTCATGTCGCGAAGCAAGAAAGGGACAGTCTCACGCAAAGACGCAAAGCCGCAAAGGATAAGCCGCGAAACCTCGAAGCCAGGTAAGAAATCAACCCAGGGGAGAGTTCGAAAGACGACGTCAACATTTCTCTGATCCTCGGCGTCTTCCTTTGCGGCTTTGCGTGAGCTCTTCTCTTCGCCTTCAGTGTTGCGATGCCGATAGCGCCTGATCCAGATCGGCAATGATGTCCGCCACGTCCTCGATGCCTACCGAGATGCGGACGTACTCCGGGCTCACACCGGCCTCGCGTTGCTCCGTTTCGGTGAGTTGCGAGTGCGTCGTCGATGCCGGGTGGATCACCAAGGTCTTGGCGTCGCCGATGTTCGCCAGGTGGCTGGCAAGCTTGACATTGTTGATGAATGCAATCCCGGCGGCGCGTCCGCCCTTGATGCCGAAGCCGATGAGCGCGCCCTTGCCGTTCGGGAGGTAGCGCGTGGCGCTGTGATGATCGAAGTGACTCGCCAATCCGGGATAGTTCACCCACTCGACTGCGGCGTGTTGCTCCAAGAATTCCGCGACACGCTGCGCGTTCGCGCAGTGCCGCTCCATGCGCAGGTGCAAGGTTTCGAGCCCGAGCAGAAAGAGAAAGGCGGCGAACGGGCTCATGCATGCGCCGGTGTCGCGCAGCCAGTGGGTGCGCACGTGCAGGATGTAGGCGATGTTGCCGATCGGCCGCAACGCCTCCTCGAACACCAGGCCATGATAGGAAGGATCGGGAGCGCAGAGCTCCGGCCATTTCTCCGGGTGCTTGGCCCAGGGAAACGTGCCGCCATCGACAATCGCACCGCCGATGTGCACGCCGTGGCCGCCGATGAACTTGGTCGTCGAGTAGATGACGATGTCGACTCCGTGCTCGATGGGCCGCAGCAACAGCGGGGTGACGGTATTGTCGCACAGGACCGGAAGATTCAAGGCGTGCGCCGTGTCGGCGATGCGTTTGAAGTCCGGCACGTCGTTCTTCGGATTGCCGAGGCTCTCGAAATAGACGGCGCGCGTGTTCGCATCGGCGAGCTCGGTGATCTTTTCGGGGTGATGTGGATCGAAGAAGCGGACTTCGATGCCGAGCTTGGCCAATGTCTGGGTGAACAGGGTCCAGGTTCCGCCGTAGAGGCTGGTAGCCGATATGAAGTTCTGGCCGCTGTGCACGATGGTAAGCAGCGCGGCGGTAATCGCCGCTTGCCCCGAAGCAAACGCCAGCCCCGCGGCGCCGCCGTCGAGCGCGGCGAGGCGCTTCTCGAGCACGTCGGTGGTTGGGTTCATGATGCGCGAGTAGATGTTGCCGAACTCTTTGAGCGCGAACAGATTTGCGGCGTGCTCGGTGTCGTTGAAGACGAATGACGTCGTCGCATAGATAGGGACGGCTCGGGCGGTGGTCGTGGGGTCGGGCATCTGGCCGGCATGCAACGCCAGTGTGCCCAGCCCGAGCGGTTTTGTGTTCTCTGTGCTCATGAGGTTCTCCTTGGTCTGATCGATGCGGACATCGAACGCAGCACATAGCATGCGGCCCCGCCCAAGCGGTAACGGATGACGGCCGGCGTCCGCAACAGGTAAATTGTGATAGGAGTCAATGATGGTCGGCGGGCTCGCCGACGGAGGGGTGATGCAATGACAGCGCGGCAGATGCGAAGGGGTGTCGTGGTCGTAGCGATAGCAGGCGTCGTAGTTGGTTGGGGCAGCAACCCAGCCGTGGCAGTGTGTGGGAATGGCGTCGTCGAAGGGGACGAAGACTGCGATGTCGGGGGAACATGTATAGGCGGCGCGCAGGCTGGAACGGCGTGCCACGTCGGCGATACGACCTGCACCGGCGGGACGTGCACGACATTCGGTGGCAAAGGCTGCGCGGCGAACTGCACGACCGAACATGATGTGCCGTACACGCTGAGCGCTGGCAGCGGCGTGGCGCTCGCCCCCAGTGACTTCCTTGCGATTCCGCTGCCCATCGGTCCCGCCTGCAACGGTGGCGCCAATGCCGGCGCAACGTGTGCCGCCCAGGACGATTGCCCGGGGGGCACGTGTGTTCAATCGGCGCAAGTCTTGACGGTCGGGAAAGAGTCCCCGGACGGCTCGATTCCGGTGGTGGTGAAGGCGGCGACGGTCAAGTTCCCCGGCATTCCGGTTGGGAGTGGACTGGCGTGCGGCTGCATTCGCGGTATTGCCTCCAAGACCTGCGGCGGCAGCTTCTTCGAAGCGGACGGCCACACCTTGTCGCCGAACTGCACGCCCGGATTTTCGACATGTAGGACTGCGATCTGCAACGCTGCGGGTGAGCCGTGTGAGGGGAAAGCCCCCTGCGCCTTCGTGCACGGCGATGACAACACGGCTGCCGGGACGATTGGCTGCAACGGGCTCGACAATCTCGACATCTCCTTTTCGCAAGACTCCGGCGGTTCGAGTGGTGCGTGTGCAGCGCCGAACACCTGTCCGGCAGTGGTGACGTTCAGTGGCCATGGTGGTCCCGGCTCCGCGGTGCTCTTCCAGACCCTCGGCATCACCGCCGCTCTCGGCAATTGTGTCGGCAGCGACCCATCGGTGTACGGTCCGGACGGCATCTTGTGCACGGACGATGATCCCGTAGGCGGGATCATCGCCGTGGCGGGAACGTTGCCGCTCACGACCGGCACGGCGACGGCGGTGGTGCACAACGCCAACGGCTCGAACGGGATCGACCTGGGCCCCGTCACAACCACCGGCGCGCCGTTCAACTGCTCGGGCCTCGAATCGGGCGACACCTTCAGTGCGGTCGGCGCGGGACTCGTGGGAGCCTTCACCTTTGTGCACTTGGATACCGTGGGTGATGTGGCAGCCACTTCCCAACTGTTTGCCGGCGGCAGCACGCTGTCCCCGACTCCGACACCGGTCCCGTGTGCCGGTGATTGCGATCATGATGGTACGGTGACCATCAATGAACTGATCACAATGGTCGACGTTGCGCTCGCTGCTATCGACCTCGACGCTTGCACCGCCGGCGACATCGACCATGGCGGACAGATCACCGTCGACGAGATCATCGTCGCTGTAAACAACACGTTGAACGATTGTGGCGCCGGTTGAGAACACTGTCGGTGCATAGATGTTGGCCTTGCGGAATTCCGCGCTGCGGGCAAATAAGGGACGCGTGCGAACTGTGACACCGTGGGACGGGGGTTCTGGTGAGTGACGGACAAACTGGGCGCGTAGCCAATGGGGCGCGGCCGCTGCGCTTTGCGATCATCGGCGCGGGAATGTCCGGCATCTTGAGCGGGATCAAGCTCGACGAGGCCGGCTATCACGACTACACGATCTACGAGAAAGCTGGGCGCTCCGGCGGCACGTGGCGAGAGAACACGTACCCCGGTATCGCGTGCGACGTACCCTCCCATCTCTACAGCTATTCGTTCGAGCCCAACCCCGACTGGAGTCACGTCTTTTCTCCAGGCAGCGAAATCCAGGCCTACTTCGAAGGTGTCGCGCGCCGCCACGGCGTCGACCGGCACATCCGCTACGGCGCAGAGATCGTGCGCTGCGAGCGCAGCGGCGGACGCTGGCACCTGGAAACCCGGACTGGCGAGCGCGACCAGGCCGACGTGGTCATCGCGGCAACCGGCGTCCTGCATCACCCGAACCTCCCCGACATTGCCGGTCTCGACACCTTCGACGGTCCCTGCTTCCACAGCGCGCGCTGGGACCACAGCGTGGCGCTCGACCAACGCCGCGTCGGCATCATCGGCACCGGCTCGACCGCGGTGCAGATCGTCTCGGCCATCGTCGAGCGTGTCGCCCAGCTCGTGCTCTTCCAGCGCACCGCGCAGTGGATTGCGCCGCAGGACAACGCGCCCTACAGCGACAAGGAGCGCGCCGAGTTCCAGCGCCATCCGGAAAGCATGCGCGAGCTGCATCGCGACCTGTCGCGCCTGTTCGCCGAGGCCTTCTCGAACGCGGTGGTGGATGCGACCTCGCCGCAGATGCAGCTGCTGGAGGACCTCTGCCGCGCCAACCTCGAAACCAACGTGCACGATCCGGTGCTGCGCGAGCGTTTGCGGCCGAGTTATCGCGCCGCCTGCAAACGTCTCGTCGTTTCGCCGGACTTCTACGCGGCGATCCAGCGGCCGCATGCCACGCTCGTCACCGCGAGCATCGACCGCGTCGAGGCGCGCGGCATACGCACGCGCGACGGACACTTGCACGCGCTCGACGTTCTGGTGCTGGCCACTGGGTTCCGCGCGGACCGCTTCATGCGCCCCATGCAGGTGATCGGACGCGGCGGCGCGCGGCTCGACGACATGTGGGGCAAGCGGCCGATCGCCTACCTGTCCGTCTCGATTCCGGATTTCCCGAACCTCTTCATGCTCAACGGCCCCAACGGCCCGGTCGGCAACTTCTCGCTGATCGAGGTTGCCGAGTTGCAGATGGCGTACATTCTGCAGCTCGTCGAACGCCTGCGCGACGGGCGCTGCCGCGAGATCAGTCCGACGGCGGCCGCCACCGCAACGTTCGACGCGGCACGCGTCGAGGCGGCACAGAAGACCGTCTGGGTCACCGGCTGCCGCAGCTGGTACCTCGACGACCGGGGCATCCCGGCGGTGTGGCCGTGGACCTTCGACCGTTTCCGCGAGGAGATGGCCGCGCCGCAGCTCGACGCCTACGAAGAGGTCAGCTGACCGAAAAACAGAAGCTCACGCAGAGCCGCAGAGGACACAGCGACGCTCCATTCCGCTCCCCATGCCCCGATGGACAATCTCATTCACAATGAACTGGATAGAGGACAGCTTGGAGCCCACTTCGTAGTGACGATGTGGTCTCATCAAGTGTAGTCCTCGGGAGGTGTCGGGATGCATGAGCTCTGGGTTCGCGTTGGCTGTTACACCGGTGCCGCGCTGCTGCTGGCAGCCAGTGTCGCCCGCGCCGGCGACGCGGATGAGGCGCGCGATCTCATGCAACGCGGGCTCGACGCCGTGCCCAAGACGGCGTTCAGCGCCAAGGCCAAGCTGACGTCCGATCGCGGCTGGGTGCGCGAGCTGACGATGAGTCACAAGCACCTCAACGACCTCGATGCGACCTACATGGAAGTCACGGCGCCGATGGACCTCAAAGATACCCGTTTCCTGCTGCTCGACCGGCCGGTAGGCCGCGACGAACAGTTCATCTACGTCCCCAACATCAAGCGCACGATTCAGGTGAGCACGGAAACCCGAAAGCAGCCGTTTCTCGGCTCCGACTTCTATGTTTACGACATGGTACGGCCGGAATTCGATGCCTACACCTACACGTTCGCCGGCGACGAGAGCGTCGCCGGTCACCGGTGCACGCTGGTGCAGAGTGTTCCCAAGAATCCGACGGAGGATCTGTACAGCAAGAGCATCGTGGCGATCGACCCCGCCGACCTCACGGTGTGGCGCACGCAGTTCTTCGATCACTCGGGCAAGCTCTTCAAGGTGTGGACCCTGGAAAAATTGGACAAGATCGACGGCAATTTGACCCCGCTGCTGCAGAAGATGGTCAACGTCCAGGACAAGCACGAGTCGGAGCTGCAGCTGCTCGAGGTGAAGTACAACCCGGAGCTGCCGGACGAGATGTTTCAGCGGTCCTACCTGTCGCACTGAGGGCCTGCGGCCGGACGACACATGAAGGCACTGGGCGCCATGATCCGCAAGGAGTTCATCCACATCCGGCGCGACCCGACCATGGTCGGATTCATCCTCGGGCTGCCGATCCTGCTGCTGATTCTCTTCGGCTACGCCTTGCGGCTGAAGGTCGACCACATGCAAGTTGCGGTGTGGGACCAGGACAAGAGCTTCTTCAGCGTTACCGTGAAGGATCGGCTGGTGAACGAAGGGCAGTTCAGGATCGTCGAGGTGGAGTCGGAAGAGGCCATTCGCGACATGCTGAAAACCGGCCAGGTGCGGCTTGCGCTGGTGATTCCCAAGGAATTCAGCGAACGGCTGGTGGGCCAGCAGCAGACGACGTTTCCGCTCTTTGTTGATGGGACGATGCCGACGCTGGCGCAGGCGGCGCTCTACGGCGCCCGCGTGCTCAGCAGCGAGGAAGCCTCTGACGAGCTGCACGTCGACGACCCGGACCACCCGGCGCCGCCGCTGCGCAAGCCGCCCATCAAAATCGAGCAACGCATCCTCTTCAATCCCGAATTGCGCGACTCCGACTTCTTCCTGCCCGGCACCATCGGCATCGTCATCATGATCGTCGTGTTGACGCTGTCGACCGGACTGGTGCGCGAGAAGGAGCATGCCACCATCGAGCAATTGCTGGTCACGCCGATCTCACGCTTCGCGCTGATCGTCGGCAAAATGATTCCCTACGGCATCTTCGCGGCGCTGGATTACGCCGTGGTGACGGTCCTAGCGCTCATCGTCTTCGATCTGCCGATGCACGGCGCAACCGTGCCCGTGACCGCGCTGGCGCTGCTGTTCATCCTGTCGCTGCTCGCGCTGGGGGCGTTGATCTCCACGATGTCGCAAACCCAGCTGCAGGCGATTTTCATGGTGGTCTTCGTCATCGTGCCGTCGGTGGAGATGACCGGCTTCGTCTTCCCGATCGAAGCCATTCCGGGATGGCTGCAGCCGGTGGCGTGGAGCTTGCCGATGACCTACTTCGTCGAGGCGAGCCGCGGTTTCATGCTGAAAGGGGCGTCGGTGGCGGATCAGATGCGCGACTTCGTGGCGCTCAGCGCGTTCACCGTCGGCTTCACCGGCCTCAGTTTGCTGGGCTTCCGCAAACAGCTCGCGTAACCTGCGCCGGAGGGATCGCCATGTCGACGTCACTGCGAGACGAGCTGCACCTCAAGAAAGGCGAGGTCATCTTCCGTCAAGGCGAGTCGGGCTATGAGATGTTCGTCATCTCCGCCGGCCGGGTACGCTTGCGCATCGGCACCCAGGGGCACGAGAAGGAAATCGCCAAACTCGGCGTCGGTGAGTTCTTCGGCGAGCTCTCGCTGCTCAGCGACGAGCCGCGCAGCGCCACCGCCGAGGCCCTGGAAGATACGACGCTGCTCGCCATTGGGCGCGACATTTTCGCCATGATGGTACAAGACGACTTGGACATCGTCTTCCGGATGATGAACATCCAGGGCCGGCGCTTGAGTCAGACCAACCAACCCATCCAAGTCTTGGTACAGCGTCTCGACCGCGTCCGCGTGGCGGCCACCGGTCTGCGACGGTTCTTGGAGGCTGGCGTGTTCCCGACGACCATGAATGCCACCGAGCTTGCGGCGGATACCGGCCTCAGCGTGCAGGTGGTCACCGACACCGTTGCGGAGCTCGTGCAACGCGGCGTCGGCTCCGCCGCCGACAGTGGTTGGACACTGCACAGTCGCGACCAGCTCGGGAAGCTGAGTGCGGCGGTGTGCGCCTATGCCGCCGAGGAGTGACACGGTAAGCGCCCGGGTCGCATTCGGCCGCGCCAAACTTTCGCGAGCGAAGGTGCGTCGGCTGCAGCCCAGCATGGTGCTGAAGGTGCTGTCTTCTGTGGCGATGACGCTGGCAGCCTTGCAGGCGGGAGCGGCAACCCTCATCGTCAACGACTCGACAGACGTCACCGCCGCCCGTGACGGCCAGTGTACGCTGCGCGAGGCGGTCGCCAACGTCAACGCAGCGATGGATATCAGCGGCGGAGACTGCACCGCGGGGTCCGGCGCGGGTGACACCATCGAGTTCAATCTGATTCTGCCGGCAACGATCACGCTGACCACCAAGGGCGCGCTGGCAATCAGCAAGGATCTGCACATCAACGGTCCAACTACCGGTGCGCTGGCAATCGACGGGAATGGCCAGACTGGCGTCCTTTCAATCACGGCCGGAGTCGTGAGCCTTGCCAACCTGATCATTCAGAACGGTCACGCCGTCGGCACAGCCGGCGGCGGCGTCTACAACAACGGAATAGTAACGCTGAACAATTGCACGCTCAGCGGCAACTCCGCCGATGCGGACACCGGGAACGGCGGCGGGCTCTACAACGACAGCGCCGGGACAGCCACCCTGACCGACTGCACACTCAGCGGCAATTCGGTAACCAGTGACGACTTCGGCGGCGGCGGTGCCGGTCTCTACAACGCCGGGACGGTGACGCTGACCAACTGCACATTCACCAACAACGTCGCCAGCGTCGGTGCTGGTGGCGGCCTCTACAACGATCATGCGGGAACGGCGACGCTGACCAACTGCACACTCAGCGGCAACTCGTCAGGTATCGTCGGCGGCGGTTTCTACAATGGCGGCCATGCGACGTTGACCAACTGCACGCTGGGCGGCAACGCCGCCGTCAACGGCGACTTCAACGGCAGCGGCGGCGGGCTTTATACGACCGTCGACGGCTCTTCGACACTGACGAATACCATTGTCGCCAACAGTCCCGGCGGCGAAAACTGCGCCGGTCCAGTTCTCGATGCTGGCCACAACCTGAGCAGCGACGGTACCTGTTTCAGTCCCGATTCGATCAACGTCGACCCACGTCTGGCGCCACTGGCAAACTACGGCGGCCAGACCGCGACATTGGCGCTGTGCACCGCGGTGGGCATGCCCGACCCGTCGTGTACCGGGCCGAGCCCTGCCATCGATGACGGGGACGATGCGGTCACCGGACCGCCGCTCAATCTCGACACCGACCAACGCGGCCTGCCACGCAAGGCCGGCCTGCATGTGGACCTTGGCGCCGATGAAGTCCAGTCAGCCGCGCCGCCGGCATGCGTCGGCGACTGCGATGGCAGCGGCGAGGTCACCGTGGATGAGCTGGTCACGATGGTGAACATCGCCTTGGGCATCACCCCGCTCCCGACGTGCTCGGCCGGCGATGCCGACGGCTCCGGTAACATCACCGTCAACGAGATCATCGTCGCCGTGAACAACGCGCTCACGGCCTGCCCGGATTCGTGAGGGCAATGTGACAAAGGCGTTCACCGCGAAGGGCGCGAAGATCACGAAAGACGGCCCGGGGATCCTCCATCCTGTCGCGCCAATCCTATTGGTGATAGCGCATTCACTCCGCGTTGATCGCCTTCTCTCTTCGTGCGCTTCGTGAACTTCGTGGTAAGGATTCCGCTGCTTCTCGAAGATGACCGTGTCCTTGGCACCGCGCCTCAGAGGTTCTGATAGCGATCCAGATCGAAGAGCCCGAATTCGGTCGGGCGCTGCCGGCGAAAGTGTTCATGCATCCAATCGACGGTCGACCAGAGCTGCGGGCTGCTGCGCCGCACGCCCCAGCGCGCCGCCAGCTGCTCGAAGTCGGAAGGGTTTTGGACCGCAGCCAGCGCATGGGTGAACGTCTCGATCTGCTCGGCCTCGACGTCGAAGATGAAGTTAGGATAGCTGCCAAGATAGCCCGCGGCGACGGTCAGCGTATCGTCGGCGGGCACCAGACGCTTCTGCTCGCCGAACATGTAGGCAACGTTGGTGTGCGCCCGGTTGTGGACCAGCGCATAGACGGCGTCGCTGTCTCCGCCTCGTTCCGCATGTACCCGCAGGAAAGCCACTTCCGGCAGCTCCGCCACCCACGGCCCGCGCACACCGGTCAGCGGCTGCAGCGCCCGCTCGGCGCGCTGCTCGAGCGCGGAGGCGCCGGGACGGTCGCACGGTGGCGCGCCGCAGCGGTTGAGCAAATCCGGAGGCCCTGACACCGCGGGGGTGCGCGCCAGGATCATCTGTAGGAGCTCGGCCTTCGGATCCGCCGTGTGGAACGGAATCCGCGTCCCGTGCGAGATGCCATGCAGGCGATCGGCGAGATCGTAGTCGAGCGTGTAGGTCGCGCCCACGTACCAGGAGGCGCGGATCGCTTCGCGGCGATTGGCGGGCAGGAAAGTGAGGAAAAGGTTCTCCGACTGCATGCGTAGGTGGTCCATGTACAGGCGCGTTGCCGCCTGGTGGGTGACGTTGCCGAAGACGTCGTAGCCCGCCACGAGGTTGTAGTAGATGCGCTCGAAGATCGGGAAATCCATCACCCACGCCGTTTTCGGCATGGCGCCCAGGAAGCCGCGCACGACGGTGGCATTGTCGAAATGCCGGAAGACGGTGAGCTGCGCGTTGGTGTTGTCGCCGTCGCCGTTCCAGATGTAGTCGAGCGTCGGGCCGAGGCGCTTGGGATCGACCGCGTCGTAGTAGCGCGCGCGCAAGTCGAGGTAGCGCCGTTGCTCGTGATCGTATTGCAGCCAAAACTCGCCCGGGGCGAAGTGGCTCAGGTGCTCTGCGGGAAGATTGAGCAACGGCTTTGCTTGCTCGAGGAAGCTCGGGTTGGTGACCGAGAGATCGTGGTTGGGATCGAGAAAGGCCACGAAGAACTGATCCTCGATGACATCGACGGCGACCTGCCCGCGGCACACCGGGCCGCGGATGAAGGTCATGACGAAGTACTGGGCGTCGTCGAGCATGTATTGGTAGCGCGCGCGCGCCGGAATCTGGTCGAAGCTGATGAACGGGTTGGAGGCGTCGTCGACGTCGTAGCTCGGCAGCCGCGTCGGTTCCCAGTTGGAATCGAGAAAGAGCGCCGACAGCCGCTGCATTCTGGCGTCGCTCAGCGGATACACGATGTGCGTCTTGTGCACGATGGTCTCGGTAAGCGGCCGTAGGCGATACCAGAAGTGGTCCACACCGGGCGGGTCGTAGGGCCGGCGCGAGGCGATCTCGTCGATCGCCACGCCGGGCGGTGTCTTCGACCTGACGACGCGGAAAAACGGTCCGGTGGGCAGATCCTCAAAGTAGAGGTGCGCGACGAACCAGTGCTCGTAGAGATAGCGGGCGGTGATGCGTTGTTTGAGCGTATTGCCGTTGAGGAAGGTTTCCCAGCGCGCCACCTGCACCGTCGCCGCCTCCGGCAGCCGCGGCGCCTGTGCGGGCAGCGGGGCGCCGCGTTTCACCCAGGCGGTGAGGATGCCGAGCTCCGCATCGCTCAGCGGCGCCATGCCGTAGGGCATCCCGCCGAGCGGCTGCCGCTCGGCGTAGGTGGGGAACTCCGTGTCGCGCGCGCAGGTGAGTGGGCGGTTGATGTCGAGCGCGACCGTCTCGGGGAGCTTCTGGTTGGCGGCAAAGGGGTGGGCGTGTCCGAGTTGCAGCATCAGCAGCATGAGCGCCGGCGAGTTCGCCCCCTCGGCGTTGGCGGTCACCCCGAAGAAGCCGCGGGCGCGCCATGCGGCGGCGCCGTGCGCGTCGATGAACAGCCGCGTCGGCGGTATCGCCGTCAGCCGTTCGGTGTCGTAGACCACCGCCTTGGTCGCGCCGCGTTCGATCCCCTGCGGCGACGACAGCAGCAGCTGACACGGCGCATCGTAGCACCCGTGGCAGACGACGCAGCGATGCTCGACGATGGGCTGGACCTGCTCGCGGTACGAAACAGCGGCCGGATCCGCCGCCTCGGGCAAAGGCGGGAGCACCGGCATCGGCGCGCGCTGCGTGCACCCGGCGACGGTGCCGACGAGGACGGCGAGCGCGATGCCGATAGCGCTCTTGCGGAGTGTCAGCCGGGGTGTGCCAACCGCGAGGTGGGGCAGTGTGGCCCTGTGTCTTTTCATGCTCTGTTCCTCTTCTCGCACGTTGCTCACAACCCCTGTCCGCGAAATCCGATCGCCGCATCCTTGAACTCCGGCGGGATGCGCTGCGGCTTACCCTGCTCGTTCAGCGCCGCCAGCACCGTCTGGCCGCTGACGAGAAGGCTGCCGTCGGCTGCCACCACCTCGTAAGCGATCGTCATGCGCGCCCGGCCGACATCGGTGACGCCGGCGCGGATGCCGACCTCGTCGTCGTAGCGCGCCGGCTTGATGTAGCGGCACGCCACCTCGATGACGCCCAGGTACAACCCCTGCGCGATGTAGCGTGGGAACGGATGGCCGAGCTGGCGGAAGAGTTCGGCGCGGCCAATTTCGAACAGCCGCAAGTAGTTGCCATAGTACATGATGCGCATGGCGTCGGTGTCGGCGAAAATGACGCGGTAGCGCGCCACCTCGATGAGTGTCGGAACTGGTTGCGGATGGGTCACCGTGCTCACCTCAATCGCCGGCGTATGGCAGATGGTTCGGGCCATCGGCCATCTGCCATCTGCGGGAGACGCGCCGCATCACAGTTGCGGCCATTGATGACGCCACGGCCGCAGTTGCTCGTACTGATACGCAACCTGCAAGAGCAGATCCTCACGAAAGCGCGGCGCCACCAGCTGCACTCCCACGGGCAGGCGGTCGTCACTCAGTCCGGCACGCAGCGTGATGGCCGGGTTGCCGGAGAAGTTGAATGGATAGGTGTAGGCAATGCCGCCGCCGACGGTCTCCACAAAAGTGCCGTCAACCTCGAATGGCAACGGCCCTGCGGCGGCAAAGGCCACCGTCGGCAGCGTCGGCGTCGCCAGCAAGTCGAACTCCGCGAACAACCCGGCCAGATAGCTGACGAGCGCCGCGCGCGCGCGCAACGCCAGGCCAAGGTCCGCCGGTGTCATCTGCTTCGCCAGCTCGATGCTCGGCAGGAAACCGGGATCGAGCAGGTTTTCGTCCTGCAAATACGGAGAGAGGAACGCCACGTCCTCCGACGCCATGATCCGCACCCAATCGACGATAATGTCGGAGATGCCGCCTTCGATCGGCTCGACGCGATGGCCGCCGGCTTCGAGGGCGCCGAGCGCCAATTCGACCTCGCGCCGCACTTGCATCGCCGGACGCGCATAGCCGAGCGTCGGCGTGTACGCGATGCGCAACTCCTGCGGCGCGCGCTCCATGATGTCCTGATAGGCGTAGCCCGGATGCGGCAGCGAGAACGGATCCAGCGCATGCGCCCCGATGGTCACGTCGAGCCAGCGCGCCGCATCGCGCACCGAACGGGTCAGCGGGCCGCTGACAATCGCCGCCGAGCAACGCAGCATCTCGTCCGGACCCCATGGGATACGTCCCTGCGTCGGTTTGAGCCCGACAAGCCCGGTGTAGGATGCGGGGATACGGACCGAGCCGCCACCGTCAGAAGCCGTCGCCAACGGCAGCAAACCGGCGGCAACCGCCGCCGCGGAGCCGCCACTGGACCCGCCGGGCGTACGTTCGAGGTTCCAGGGATTGCGCGTCGTTCCGTAGACGCGGTTGGTGGTGAACGCGGTGTAACCGAACTCCGGAGTATTGGTCTTGCCGATGACAATCGCGCCCGCCGCCTTCAAGCGTTCCACCTGGATGGTGTCGCGCTCGGGATAGTGATCCTTGAACACCAGGGAGCCGTGGGTGTTGGGCAAGCCAACGGTGTCCTCGAGGTCTTTCACCCCGAGCGGCAAGCCAGCCAATGGGCCGATCTCCTCACCGCGTGCCAGGCGATCGGCCATTGCCTCCGCCTCCGCCAACAGCTGCTCGGCAGGTCGGAGACTGACAATGGCATTGACCTGGGGATTGACCGCATCGATCCGCTCGAGCGTCGCGCGCATTAGATCGACGGGCGACAGCTCGCCGCCGCGCACCCGCGCCACCAACTCGACGGCGGACTCGAAGAACAGCTCGTTGGGAAGCGTAGTCGGCATGGCGAACCTCCGGCAAATCGTTGCACTGGTTAGCAAAGGCAGCGGCGCTTGCGCAATGCAGGGGAAGGGCTTGGGGGCGTGAGGGCTTGAGGCTTGTTGGGGAGCCGGCCCCCCAGGCCCTCGAGCCGTAGCTCACCGAGCTTGCGACGTGCGCGGCGACATGCGCACCATGCGCTCATGGTCGTCATCGTCCACGGCTACGACGGCTCGGGTCCCGGACATTGGCAACGGTGGCTGGAAACCGAGTTGCGCCAACGCCGCGTGCCCGTGACATTTCCGGAGCTGCCCGAGCCGCTCGCGCCGCAGAAGGATGTCTGGGTCGCGACACTCGCCGAGATTGTGGCGCAGACCCAGAACGATCCAGTCACCTTCGTCTGCCACTCGCTCGGCTGCTGGGCGCTCGATCATCTGCTTGCGGAACGCGGGGCGCTGGGGGTGCACGCGGCGCTGCTGGTGGCTCCGCCGTCGCCGTTTCTGCTGTTCGACCCGGTCGAGAGCTTTCTCCCACCGCCGCGCCGACGGGCCGCGTGGGCGCCGCTCGCGGAGCGCTCGCTGCTCGTCGGCAGCGATGACGATGCGTTCACCTCCGTCGAAGAACTCGACGAAATCGCTCATGCGCTTGGGGTGCGCTGTCAGGTGATCCCGGGCGCCGGCCACATCAACACCGCCGCCGGCTACGGCCCGTGGCCATTCGTGATGGAATGGCTCGCGGTGGTTGGTGCCTGCTAGGACCTGCGGGCTCTGCGGGCGGCGTCTCTTCTATGGCCCGCTCTCGTTGGTCGCTGCATACTGCCAAGGAGGGGCGATTCGGGAATCGCCCAGTCGGCGCTGCCGATTCGACGCGCCCTTTCGGGCAGTTCCCGAACTGCCCCGACACGCGAGATCTCGGAACCCGAGAAAATCGACAATCCCCAAAGGGCGAGGGGCAAGAGGGTTCCTTCACGCCTCATTGATTTGCCGCACGCGCGCGGCAAGGTTTGCGGTGTCGTGTAGCAGCGCGCCGACCACGACAGCATCGCAGACACCGCGCACGGCGCGGCACTCCGCAAGCGTCGACACCTCAGGGAGCACGATGACGGGGTACGTGGACGGGATGTGTTGTGCAAGCCGACCGGCAGACTCCAGGTCGAGACTGCCGTCCGCCCGCGCACAGCGTATGCCGATGATCACGTGTGCCAGCGCCAACGGGTGCGCCAGTTCAGTTTCCGCTGCCACCTCGATTACCGAGGCCATGTGCAGCGAGTTGGCGACCGTCACCAAACCGCGCAGGGTTGCCTCGTCGAGCACGCCGGCGGGATAGATCGCCGCATCGGCGCCGTGCAGGCGCGCATGGTAGAGCTGGCTCGGATCAATCGTCAGCGCGTCGCGCAAAATCGGTGCGGTGATCGCGGCGGCAACGGCTGCCATGTCGGCAGTCGAGAGCCCATCCGGTTCCGTCAACACGGCGAGCGCCGCGATCTCCGCATCGTCGCAGGCACGCGCGTACTCGATCAGCGCATCGCGCTGCGCCAGCGTCGGGCCACTCGCCAGATGCGCGATCACCGCCAGCTCGCTGCGTTGCGTCGACACGTACTGGGCGAAGTCGCGCCGGCTCGGCGTCACCTCGCTGATCGGCTGATTCCCCAACCGGCGCACCTCCTCACGGCTGGCAGCCATGCGGCGATGCCTCTCATTACTCGTCACTTGTCACTCGTCACTGTCTTCTCCACTCGCAGAACACGCCGGCCGCGGAGGACCACCCACGCGACCGTCCCCTTCGACGAGAACACCGGCCCCCAAAGCACTTCGTCGAACGAACGCACGCCGCGGCCGTCGAGGAACAACATCGGCCGCAGGCCACGCTCCGCTTCCCAGGCGATGTGGGCGCCATTCTCGTTGAATCGCGGCGGCCACACCTGCGCGAACTTGAGGAGATCCTGCTTGCCGTCGACGTGATAGGACCAGTCGTAATCCTTCGAGCCATCCGACGCCATGTAGGCGAAGTGCGCGCCGTCGTCGGAAAATGTCAGGCCCGCGGCGTTCTCGTACGGGCCAAACTGCTTGCCGTCGGCGACGACCATGACCTTGTCGTCCTCTTGTTGCGCGTTCACGTAGCACGGGTAGGCCAGGTGCCGACCATCCGCCGACAACACCGGCACATGGTCTTTCCAAAAGCGCGCACAGACAACCGCATCCGGCGCGTCATTGCGCGTGACCCGCCACTGCTCCTCCTTGCCCGGCAGCCGTTCCCACCACGCGACGACGGCTGCCTTCTCCGCGATCGAGAGCGATTGGGCGACGACGGCCGTCGACGCACCAACCGCCGCGCCGACGTTGACGGACAACCCCGCTTCCGGTGCCACCACGTTGTACTCGTACGAGGCCACTTCCTGGTCGCCGCGATACACGATCCAGCCGGCGCCCCCCGGCACGATCGCCATCAGCGTACCATCGGACAAGTAGGCGACGCGGAGCTGCTGCGAGAGTCCGGAGCTGCCGCCCTGGGTAATCTCGGGCCGCGCGTTTGCCGGGCGCGTGAAACTACGTTGCTCGCTGCCGTCAACGATCAGCTTGACCTGTTCATCATCACTTTGAACGAGATACGCCAGGTGGGTACCGTCTCGGCTGAACACGGGTAGCGAGGCATCTTTGTAGCGACCGAGAACCCGTCCGTCGGCAAGCACAGTGACAGCGCCAGGCGTTGTCGTGTTGCCGACATGCTCCTCGGGCGCCCTGCCCGCAACCGCCCAACGCGTCCCTTCGGTGTTGAAGATGAGCGGAGATCCGTACACAAACCCTGGAGCAACGACCTGATGATTGATGACCAGGACGGGAATTCTCTGGGCAGGCGCGCCCCAGTTCCGCACCCAATTGAAGAGGCGCCGGTACGCGGGCAGGGATTCGGTTGCCCAGTAGAAGACCTGCTTCGACACCGGTGCAAATTGGGGCCGGCCGCATTCCGCGAATACCGGTCCGACTCGGTTGCGCTCAACCACGGCACAGCCATCGGACGGCTGAATTACGAAGGCATAGTCGCTGCCGTCGTCGGAGATGGACAGGCTCGCGGGGCGATATTGCGCCGGCAGGCGCACCAGCAATGGGCCAGCCGCCGGTACGGGCGCGATCTTCGGTTGCGGCTCGGTGCGAGGCCTGAGCCACACGGTCAGCACCAGCACGACCGCTGCACCAACGAGCACCGGCAGCCAGAGTCGCCTCATCGTCGATCTCCACTCGAACGGGTTGCGATGCAGAGCGCGCGCGTCACGCGGGTCTTACTGCACCGCGGCGCGCACGGCGGCTGCGACGCCCGCAACGTCGAGCCCATGGATGCGCAACAGTTCCGGATACGGCTCAACCTCGGTGCAGAAGACGTCGCGAATGCCGACGCGGGTGAGGCGGCCCATACCGAGCTCGGCGATGACCTCGGCGACGGCGCCACCAAGGCCGCCGATGATGGAATGCTCTTCGACGGTGACGATGCGTCCCGCGCCGCGCGCCGCGGCTTCGATCGCGACGCGATCGAGCGGTTTGAGCGTGTGCATGTTGATCACTGCCGCCGCGATCCCGCTGCCCTTCAACACGTCATGCGCCATCAACGCCGTGTTCACGCAGCTGCCGGTTGCAATGATGGTCACGTCCGTACCGGCGCGCAGCGTGACCGCCGCACCGACCCGGAACCCCGCATCGTACCCGTCGATCGGGCTGAGGAAGCCGAGGCGAATATAGACCGGCCCATCGATCGTCGCCGCGGCGCGGACGGCGCGCTGGCTCTCGTTCGGATCGGCTGGCGACAGCACGGTCATTCCGGGGATCGTGCGCAGCAGCGCGATGTCTTCCTGGGCATGATGCGTTGCCCCCCAGGGTCCGGCTTCGAGCCCGGCAAATGGCGCGATAAGCTTGACGTTGTTGCGGTTGTAGGCGCAGTCGTCGCGGATCTGCTCGAAGCCGCGCATGCTGACGAACGGCGCCATCGCGATCACGAACGGCAGCTTGCCGGCATGCGCCATCCCGGCCGCCACGCCGACGAGGTTTTGTTCGCTGATACCGAGATCGAAGTGACGCTGCGGGAAGCGCGCGCTGAACGAGCCGATCGGACCGAAGTCCTGCGACAGCAGGACGACGTCGGGATTCTGCTCCGCCAGCTCGGCCAAGACTTCGGCCGAGGACATCGCCGCAAAGTAGCCGCTCATTCCGCGTCCTCCAGCGCCGCGAGGGTGCGCTTGACCTCATCGTCGGTCAGCATCGTGTAATGCGCACGCCCCGTGCCTTCGACACCCGGCACGCCCTTGCCCTTCACCGTATGCGCGATGATCACCGTCGGCCCCTTGGCAGCCGGAACGCGCTCGAGCGCGCCGACGATCGCTTGCATGTCGTGTCCGTCGATCTCGTCGACATTCCAGCGGAAGGCACGCCACTTGTCCGCCAGGGGCTCGAGCGGCATGACCTCGTCCACGCTGCCGCCGGCCTGGAAGCGGTTGTAGTCGACAATGGCAATCAGCCGTTCGAGTCCGAAGCGTGGTGCCGACAGCGCCGCTTCCCACACGGTCCCTTCCTGCAGCTCACCGTCGCCCAGCAGAACGACCGTGCGCGCCGCAGAGCGATTGAGCTGCTCCGCCATGGCGATGCCAATACCGACCGACAACGCGTGACCGAGCGAGCCGGTGGCGAACTCGATGCGCGGCGCCCGCTTGGTCGGGTGGCCGGCGAGACGGCTCCCCGAACGCCCGGAGAGCGGCAGTTCGGCCGCATCGACATGACCGAGCTCGACCAGACACGCGTGCAGCGCCGTGACCGCGTGCCCTTTGCTCATCAGGAAGTAGTCGCGCCCCTGGCCGGGCGCGCACGCGGCATCGTCAAGACGCAAGAAATGGAAATGGAGCGCCGCCATGATGTCGGCGCACGACATCGCGCCACCGAGGTGCGCGAAATAGGTCGACGCGGGCGCCAGGATATGGCGGCGCAACGCCGTCGCGCGGCGCTCGAGCGCTGCGATGGTTGCGGGATCACTCATTGGACCTGCGGTCGTTGTCTTTAATCTCTAGCTGCCCTTTGGCGTGTACTTGATCAGCACGCGGCTGCCGTCCTTGAATCCGGTGCGAAATTTCGATTCGAACTGCTTCCAGCCGTCGGCATATTTCTTCGCATAGGTGTCGTACATCGCGGTGAGCACGTCCGGTTCGTTGACGATGGCGCCGGTGACAGTGAAGGACGGGCCATCCACTTTGCCGACAGCGATCTTTGCCGTCGTCCGCCCCTTCTTGATACGCTTGGCGCGCCACGAAGTCGGCGGCGTGCCGACATAGACCGCGCCGTTGTGGTAGAGAAACCAGATCTCGGCGGGCTTGCCGAAGCTGCCGTCCTTGCGCGTCGACGAGATGTAGACGTACTTGCTGGTTTCCAGAGCGCTCTTGACGTCCGCCGGCAACTCACCGGCATGCACCACGCCGGCGAGCGCGGCGCCCACCACCAACGCCACGATACACAGAGCGGCCAACCGTGCGATTCTCGTGCGTGCGGGCATGTGACCTCCGATCAGACTGCTCCTCCGCTTTTAGTGCGTCTGCAGAATGAGTCAAGGCGGCGGGGCTGAGGGAGGCTGCCTCGAGCCGGCTGGACGACAGACAACAGACGGACAGACAACAGACCATCGCAGCGCTGATCAGGCCGTGCGTCTGTCGTCTGTTGTCTCAATGGCCTATAGCGACGGGACCGGCGACGGCGACGGCATTCTTGCTGCGGCGCTTGACGGCATACATCGCGGCGTCAGCTGCCTTGAACAGCCCCTCGGCCGTGCGCGCGTGGTCGGGGTACACGGCAACGCCAACGCTCGCGGTAACCGTCGAGATGTCCACGCCATTGCCTTCGAGAGTGCTCACGGCCTCGACCGCGGCGCGGATCGTTTCCCCAATGCCGCGCGCCGTTTCGATGTCGGTGCCGGGAAGCATGATGACGAACTCGTCCCCCCCGAAGCGGGCGCCCACGTCGCCGGGGCGGATGAGGTGACCGATGATCCGGCCGATGTAGCCGATGGTACGGCTGCCCACGAGATGTCCGTAGGTATCGACAACCGTCTTGAAATTGTCGAGATCGAGCACCAGCAACGCCACCGGCCCGCGCGCCACCAGCTCGGGCAGCAGGCGGTTGAAATGCCGCGTGTTGCCGAGGCCCGTGAGGTCGTCGGTGATCGACGCCACATACGCTTGGCGATACAGCGAGGCGTTCTCAATGGCGATAGCGGCGTGATCGGCGAGTGTTTGCGCCAGTTGCAGCTCGTCTTCGGTGAACGTCGACCCGTCGATCTTGTTGATGACCTGGATGACCCCGAGCAGGGTGTTCTTGCTCACGATGGGGACACACAGCATCGTGCGCGGGGTGAAGTGCGTTTGCTTCTCGACCCCGGCGAAATAGCGCGGATCCTTGGTGGCATCATCGAGACGCACCGATTGTCGATGGCGCGCTACCCAGCCCGCAATGCCCTGATCGCAGCGCAAACGGATGCCGTCGACCACCCCGGATTTCAGCGTCCGCGACGCCGTGAACACCAGCTCGCGCCCTTCGGGGTCGTAAAGGAGCAGCGAGGACGCCTCGCCCGGCACCACCGCCACGACGCTCGCCAACAGCTGGCGCATGGCGGCGCTATCGTGCGGCAGCGTCGCGAGATCGATGCTGTTGCCGATCGCGGCGGCGAGGGCTTCCAGCTTCTCGCAATCGGCCTGACTGAAGGAAACGCTGTCGTAGCGGTTGGCAACTTCGATCACCCCGATGACCTTCCCGTCGCGCTTCAAGGGAACGGCCAGAAGGCTGTGCGTGTCGAAGTGCGCGGCGCGATCGATCCCACGGTAGAAGCGCGGATCGTTGGTGACATCGTTCACCACCGCGCTTTCCCCGGAATGCGCCACCCAACTGGCGATGCCCTGTTCCGGTGGCACGCGCAGACCAGCGACGGTGTTTTCCTGCAGGGTTTCCGTGGCGGCAAACACCAACTCGTCACGCTCTCCGTCGTAGAGCAAGAGCGACAGCGCTTCCGCCTGGGTGAGCACCTTGATGCGATCGAGCACCAGGCGCAGCACCTCGGGGAGCTCGAGGGTCGAGGTGAGCGTCTTGATCAGCTCGTTGGTAACCGTGAGCTCCCGTAAGCGCTGTTCAAGCGATCGTGCGGGGGGCGTTGCCATGGGTGGCTTCCGGTTAGCACAGGCCTCGGGAAGTCGCTACCGAAAAAACGGGCCTGCGGCCGGCGTCTCTTCTAGGGACCGCCCCCCTTCGGCGGGCCTCAGGACAGGATTGGTCGCTAGGCACTGCCAAGTCCGACAGGCTCCTTAAGGCTAGGGCGCTTGAGGTTGGGAAGTCGTTGCCGGCAAGTCAAGTTCAGTTTCCTCGAGCGCCCGCCTCCCCGGCTGACCGCTTAGAATCACCCTTTGCGACAGAGCCCTGTGTTGTGCTCTAGTGCCGACTGCACATAACTGCGGAGGTTTTCATGAGTGACGCCGTCATAGCCGACGTCAGATGTTTCGAGTGCAACACGTCAATTGCGGAGGGCCAGCGCAGCGTCAAGACGGAGAACGGCGTGTTCTGTGCCGAGTGCTTCGATCTTCTGAAGGACCAGGTGAAGCAAGCGGTGGCGGCCCAGTCTGTCGATATCGACTACTCCAGAGCCCTGATCGGAGCGCTTGCGGGCGGAGTGGGCGGAGCATTGGTGTGGTGGGGCTTCACGGTCACCACGCACATCTCGTTCGGCCTCGTCGCCGTGGTGATCGGCGTGGCGGTTGGGAAGGGAGTCCTCTTCATGGTTGGCGGCAAGCGCTCGCAAGGACTCCAGATCCTCTCGGCGACCGTGGCGGTCCTTTCATTCGGGCTCGGGACCTACCTCGTCAACCGCAGTCTCATCATGGAACAACTCGCCAAGGGTGGCCATGACGTTATCCTTCCGCTATTCCCCTCGAGCCTGGCGATGCTGGTGAGAGTGACGACCGCCGGTTTTCAAGTCTTCGACCTGATCTTCCTGTTCATCGTCGTCAGCCAGGCCTGGAGAATGCCCGCACCTCTTCGTATACGGGAATAGCATGGACGATCGTTTGCTCGACGCGCAAGCCCGCGAGCGCCGGCTGCGCAATCTGCGGGCCGTCGCGCAGCACTTGGCCCAGGATGCGTCACCACCGACGTCATCACTCACCGCCGCGTCGCCAGTCGATCGGGCCGCCGCGGCGAAGCGCTGGGGTCCACTGGCGGTCCCGTTCCTCTTCCTCCTCGGCAAGCTCAAATGGCTGCTGGCCATGTTCAAGGTGGTGAAGCTGGGCACACTGCTGAGCATGTTCGTCATGGTCGGGATCTACGCCACGATGTGGGGGATTCCGTTTGCCGTGGGCTTTGTCCTTTTGATCTTCGTTCATGAGATGGGCCACGCCTGGGTCATGCGCCAGCAGGGCATCCCGGCGGGAGCGCCAGTCTTCATTCCGTTCGTCGGTGCGGTGATTGCCATGCGCGGACGACCGCGCAACGCATACGTCGAGGCACTGGTCGGAATCGGCGGGCCGCTCCTCGGCACCCTGGGCGCCGCCGTCTGTTTTGCGGTGGCGGTCGGAACCGGAGACCCGTTTTGGTATGCCCTGGCCTCGACCGGATTCTTCATCAACCTCTTCAATCTCATTCCCATTCACCCATTGGATGGTGGGCGCATCATCGGCGCCATCAGCCGCTGGTTCTGGGTCGTCGGTTACGCGATTGGCATCAGCGCCTTTCTGGCCACCCACTCTCCCCTGCTGCTGCTCATCCTGATGTTCGGCCTGTTCAACCTGCCGGCGCTGCTGCGGAACCCCGCCGACGACTACTACGCCATCTCCGCGACCCGGCGCTTGACGATGGGTGCGGCGTACTTCGGGCTCCTGGCCTTCCTGGCGCTGGCGAGCTGGGAGGCGGAGCGTCCGCTCGCGCACCTCGCCATGGCGCAGCCGCTTGAAATGGCGGCGGCGGCGATCCTGCTGTCGCTCAGCGTATCGAGCGCCTCGCCATGGCCGTCACGCCTGCGTCCACGCGAGGCTCTGCTCCCAGAGTTGCCCCGCTAACGCGGGCGTGGCGACACGGCTCGGACGACCCTCTCTACACTCGTGATAGTAGCCGCCGCTGCGCTCCGCGAGCTCAGGCGCGGTGGCGCAAAGCACCAGCGGGCGGGCGCCCTCTTCCGTGGTCTTCATCCGCGCCACACGCATGTAGATTTCCCGGAACGGCGACGGGATGCGGCGCCAGATGTCGGAGGCAATTACTCCCGGGTGCACGGCGTAGGTGGTGACGCCCGTGCCGTCGAGACGGCGCGCCAGCTCCTGGGTGAACAGGACATTGCACAGCTTGCTGACCGCGTACTCCGACAGACCGGCGAAGGAAGGGGTACGCTGCCGCAGCGCCGCAAAGTCGATGCCCTTGGCCTGCGGGTGCGCGGCGCTGGACACGCTGACGATGCGTGCCGGCGCGCTGGCGCGGATCCGGTCGAGGAGCAGCTGGGTCAAGAGAAAGTGCCCCAGGTGGTTCACGCCGAACGCCAACTCGAAGCCATCTTTCGTGATCCCGCGCTGTCCGGCCACGCCAGCGTTGTTGATGAGCACGTGCAGCGACGCGCCGCCGGCGAGGAAGCGCTGCGCGCCGGCGCGTACCGAGGCGAGATCGGCGAGATCCAGGGCGAGGAATTCCACGGCATCGTTGCCGGTATCACGCTTGATGCCGTCGATCGCCGGCTGCGTCTTGGCTTCCGAGCGGCACGCCAACACCAGACGCGCCCCGCGGCGCGCCAGCTCGCGCGCGGCGGCAAGGCCAATGCCGGTGTTGGCGCCGGTGATGAGGATGGTGCGGTCGTGGAGGTCGCCCTTCATCGAGTCTCCCTTCTTGTGCACGCGGTCTCGAAGACGTTGCGCACGCACTGGATCGGCGTGGTATAGCACAGCTGCGAAAACGGAGGTGCATCGGGCATGGGTTCAGACAACAACCGCTCCATCTGGGCATCCTCGCGGCGCCCCCGGCGCATCCACCAGGTGCTGGCAGTGATCGCACTCGCGACCGGGCTGGCGGCGTGTGGCGACAGCACGGTCACCTCGACACCGGCGCTCACCCTGACGCCAACCTTCACCTTAACGGCCCTCACCTCGACCGCAAGCATCACCTCGACCCCGACCGTGACAGTTACCCCAACCCCTGCCGATCGGCCCATCGCCCCATTGTCGAGCGCCGGGCGCTGGTTCACCGACGCCGCCGGCCGCGTCGTTATGTTCCACGGTATGAACATGGTGCAGAAGACTGATCCCTACTATCCCGCCGCGTACGGCTTTGGGGACGACGACGTCGCCTTTCTCGTCGAGCAAGGCTTCAACGCGCTGCGCCTCGGTGTGGACTTCCGCGGCCTCATGCCGACGCCGGGCATCGTCGAAGAAACCTACATCGATCACCTCGCCGAGACCGTCGATGCCGCGAGTCGCCATCAAATGTTCGTGCTCCTCGATTTTCACCAAGACGGTTTCTCACCCATGTTCAACGGAAACGGACTTCCGGATTGGATGGCAATCACCGACGGCCTGCCCAACCCCCCGAATGCCGTCTTTCCGCTCTACTACATCCAGAATCCCGCCATGCAGCGGGCCTTCGAACATTTCTGGGCCAACAGCCCGGGGCCCAATGGTGTCGGGCTACAGGACTACTACCTCCAAGGCGTCGAACGAGTCGTGGCCCGTTTCGCCGACAATCCACTGGTGCTCGGTGTGGAGCTGATGAACGAACCATTTCCGGGTGCCCAGTGGCAGGCCTGCGCTCTGAACGCCGCCGGGTGTCCGGATCTCGAACAGCAGCGCCTTGAGCCCTTCTATCAGAAGGGCGCCGCAGCAGCGCGCGCGCTGGCCCCGCGCCAGCTCGTCTTCGTCGAGCCGTTCGTGCTGTTCAACTTCGGTCAGGCGGCAACCTCGCTGCCCGGGACAAACCCCGGTGTGGCCCTCGCGGTGCATTCATATGCGACCAGCCAGACCGGCGAGGTGGGCGTCGTGACCCACGCAGTCGATGCGGCGCAGCGCGACCAGGCGCCGCTGCTGCTGACGGAGTTCGGCGCCGTGACCGATGCCGTTGTGCTCAACCGCCTGACGGCCGAGATGGAAGCCGGGCTCGTTCCGTGGATGTTCTGGGCGTACGAGGGGGAGATCATCAATGATCGGAGTCAGCCGGCCGGCCCTGACAACCTCCGCAGCCCCGAAGCGTTCGACGCGCTCGTGCGTCCGTACCCTGTGGCGCTCACCGGAACGCCAACCGCGATCGCGTTCGATCCGGACACCAATGCCTTCGATCTCACTTACGACACCACCGGCCCCGGTGGCGTGCACTACGCAAGCGATCTCGTCAGCGTCGTGTTCATCCCGCAGCGGCACTACTCCACCGGCTACGGGGTTACCGTTCAGGGTGCCATCGTGATCTCCGCGCCATGTGCGTCACCGCTGCTGTTGCGCAACCAGCCTGACGCGGCGTCGGTGTCGGTACACGTGGTGCCGGCGTCTGGCGCTTGCGAAGGGCTTGGCGGTGTGCAGTGAAGTGCCGCTTGCGTAGCAGCCTGTCGGACCTGGCAGTGTCTAGCGACCAACGGGAGCGGTCCATAGAAAAGACGCCGACCGCAGGTCCTGGTCCAACCTACTCGAGCCGCTTCTCGAACCAGGCAACGTCCCAGTAGCGTCCGAGCTTGCGGCCGTTTTCGTTGAAGCGTGCGACCTCGACGAAATCGAAACGTGCGTGCAGGGCGACGGACGCGGCGTTGGGAAGGGTGACCCCGCCGAGGACGCGGTGCACGTCCTCGCCCGCGAGCGCCTCGAACAGTGCCGCGTAGAGTCGCGAGCCGATACCACGTCCGGTCGCCTCCGGGGCACAGTAGATCGAGGTCTCCACCGTGGTTTCGTATGCCTGCTTGGCACGGAACGGGCCGGTGCAGGCGTAGCCGACGACCGCGCCGGCATCCTCCGCGACCAGCAACCGATACCGCCCGTTTGCAGCGTGTTCGTGAAACCACTCCATGCGCCGCTCGACGGAATACGGCTCGATGTCGAAGGTAATCGGCGTGTGGATCACGTAGTGGTTGTATATCGCGGTCAACGACGGCAGGTCGTCGATGACGGCAGGGCGAATCCGAATCTCGGTCATACAGGAACCTCTTCAACAGACGACAGACGACGGACTGCAGACATCAGACTGCAGACAACAGACCGCGGACACGAAACTGGAGCCGCCTATTTGAAGCCGGCGGAACCGGCTGTACGCTTTGCCCCGTAATTCGGCAGTGCATAGAGCGTTGGCAGCGCCGCAACCGACACCACCGCCGGCTACTCACTGACCTACGAGCCACATCGCTGGCACCGCCGTTGCTTTTCAATGCACATACGGGAGGGTCGACTCGATGATCAATCTGAAGCGCCGCGCACACCGCATCGGGGGAGTCGTGCTGGTAAGCGTGACGGTCTTGGCTGGCAGTGCGTTTGGGGTCCAAACACCACAGAAAGTTCCACCGACACACGCGCGACAGTGCGTAGCCACCGGGGAGATTGCGCCGGGTGATGCGCGGACGATTACGGTCACATGGAAGCATGCCTTTGCCACCAGCGCCTACGACGTGATCGGCTCAGTCTCGGAGCCGGGAGATAGCCTGCAAGCGATCGAGCTGGCGCATGTGGTGATCCCCAGCACGCCAACGACGGCCGCCGCCGTGGTCTTCAATCGCAATCCGAGCGCCGCTCAGTCCGGCGTGCTCTGCCTCGATGCCAGCGCAGAGTAGCATCCCGCGACCCGAGAGCGTCTTCCCTGCGGCCTCATCCACCCCGCTTTTTTTCGTACGGCGCCAGGATGCGGCGTGCCACCACCATTTTGTGCACTTCGTCCGGACCGTCGTAGATGCGCGCGAAGCGGGCTTGGCGGTAGAACATCGAGAGCGGATGGTCTTCGGTGACGCCGGCGGCGCCGAAGACCTGAATCGCCTTGTCGACGACGCTGTGCAGCACCTTGGCGCCGAAGAACTTGATCAGTGAGATCTCCTCGCGCGCGCCACTGGCGCCTGCCGTGTCGACCTTCCACGCGGCGTGCAACGTCATGAAGCGCGCCGCTTGAATGTCGGCACGCGCTTCGGCGATCCAATCCTGGATGTTTGATTTGCGCGCCAGCGTGCTGCCGAACATCTCGCGCTGTGTGGCGTACTCGCACATCAACTCGAAGGAGCGCTGCGCCACGCCGAGCCAGCGCATGCAGTGATGGATGCGGCCCGGTCCGAGGCGCTCCTGCGCAATCGCGAAGCCCATCCCGTCACCGCCGAGCCGGTTGGTTACCGGCACACGGCAGTCCTCGTACCAGATCTCGGCGTGGTGGTTATCATAGTCGCCCATCACCGGTACGCCGCGCGCAATGCGAAAGCCCGGGGTGTCGGTGGGGACGATAATCTGGCTGAAGCGGAGGTACGGGTTTTCCTGCTCCGGGTTGGTCATCGCCATGACGATGGCGAACGAGGCGCCGTGCGCGCCGCTGGTGAACCACTTGTGGCCGTTGATAACGTAGTCGTCGCCGTCGCGCGTGGCGGTGGTACGCAGCAGACGCGGATCGGAGCCGGCGACCTCCGGCTCGGTCATCGAAAAGCAGCTGCGAATATCGCCGTTGACCAGGGGCGTGAGCCAGCGGGCCTTCTGCTCGTCGGAGCCGAAGCGCCACAGGATCTCGGCGTTGCCGGAATCCGGCGCTTGCGAGCCGCACGCCACCGGCGCAATCGGACTGCGTCCGAGGATCTCGTTGACGAAGACGTAGTACATGAACGGCAGGCCCGCACCGCCCGCTTCCTTGGGCAAATGGAACGCCCAGTAGCCGGCTTCCTTCGCCTTGGCTTGCAACGCCTTGACCGCCGGCGGATACGCCGGCCCGCCGACTTCCATCACCCAGCGCTCATGGGTGCGCTCCATCGGATACACGTAGCGCTCCATGAACGCGTGGATGTTGCGGCACAGCTCCTGAATCTCTTCGGGTATCGTGAAGTCCATTACGTCCTCCAGTTGGCGAAACGTGCAGCGCGGCGACGCACCATCATTCCGGCCCGGTTGTCTTCGCCAGCGTTCTATCGCCCGAACGATCGCCGAGCAAATGCGCGTCGTGCCTCGTCAGAAACAATCGAACTGCAAGCGCGTTTGCGCGAAGTGCAGATTCCCATCGTTGGCACGATCGCGGATCGCCGCAAAGCCGTACTCCATGTCGAGCGACAGGTAGTGATTGATGAACCAGGTAAGATCGGCCGTGAAGTTGGTTTCCCGGCCGCCGCTGACCGCGCCCTCGCTCAGGTCGAGATGGGAAACGCGCACCGCCGCCCGCAGCGCACCATACGTGCGCGCCGACCACGAAAACGGCCGCGGCGGCTCGAAGCGAGCCAGGCGACCGGAGGCCCGGTCGTACGGTTGCGCATCGTCCGACAGGAAACGACTCAACGACGCATAGCTGCCCCACAGCGTGGTCGTGCCCTGGTCACGCACGGCGGCGAGCAGGGCCTCGCTCATGAACAGCCAGGGACCGCGAAAGTGCGCCATCTCGAGACCGGACACAAACGAGTTGCCTGCCGAGCGCAGGGTCCCCGTGTTGACGAACTTCGGCGCCAGATAACTCTCCGGCCGCGAGCTGAAGCTCACGTCTTCAGCGGCAAACAACACGCCGCTGCTCAAACCGAGGTGCGTCAATTGGCGCGCGCTGGGCGTGTCCTGCGGCAGCCAGGTGAGGCGCCCGATCGCCCGCTCACCGTCTTTCGACTGATCGCCCACGGTCGGCTTTTGGAGCGTTCGGAATACTCCGACCGCCCACGTCAAGCGCTGATCGCATTCGGGTCCGCCGACCTGGGCGCCGGCCGAGCGGCCAGGGGCGAACGCCTGGACGGGGAGACCATTCTCCATGAAGACCGTGTCGCGCGCCGCCGTCACCGACTCGAGCGACATGGGTGGAGTGAAATTGCCGATCTTGAAGGCGTTCACGATCGGGAGCTGGCTCCTCCAGAGGTAGACATCGCCCATCTGAAGATCCGCATTCACCAGCTCCAGGTCCACCGCGTAGCTCGCATGTCCCAGCAGAAAGAAGTCGCCGCGCGTGCCGAAACGAAAGCGGCGCAGCTCGGTGCCACTGGTTGCCCCCGCGAGCCCACCGGTTTCGCCGTAACCGGCAACGTCCACCTGCATGATGGCGCCGATCGTACCGACAAAGGCAAGGCGCTTTTCGATCGGTGTACCCGCCAACGGCCTCCGTTCAGGGCCGATCCAATAGCGGTCGAAAGGTAACTCGACATCGTAGTGCAGGCCCTGATCCCAGGACCAGTGCCAGATGATGCCGTTCTGCTTCTCCTCGCTAGGCGAGCTTTCGGGGGCGCTGGCAGCGTCGTCGTGCTGATCGACTGCTGCGACGCGCATGACGGACAGGACGAGGATCACCAGCACGAGGGCGTGCGGCCAGACCTTCGGTGACGCACGTCCCGTCGGGTCGTGCTGTCGGTGCAACATCCAACAGCCTGCTGCTCGAACCATCGCGGCAATTCTCCGGCCGAGCTCGCGCATCGTCCGCTCCTATCACGAGTCTTCGCGGAGGGAAGCTCTGCCAACGGGGCCGGGAAATGGGTTCCAGAGCAGAACCAAGGCGCGCTCGACCGCCCCGCGCGAGGGCAACCCCCAGCGACCAATCCTGTCCTGAGGCTCCCCGAAGGGGGGAGCGGTCCACCGAAGAGACACCGGCCACAGGCCTATTCGGCGGGGAAGCGGATGGCGGTCAGCTTGCGCGACGCGACGACGGAGTAGAGCCGCGTGATGCGGCCCGCGTCATCGATCGCGCACCAGAGAACGGCGCGCGGTGGCTGGCCGGGCTTGTCGTCGTGGAACTCGGAAATCAGTGCCGGCAGTCCGTTGATCAAGCGCATCTCGGCGTGGAATCCCGCGGCGCCCCGCCGGCTGATGTTCCAATGGAAGCGCGCGACGCGGCAGGCACCCACGATGGGCACGCGGGCGGCGAAGAACTCGCCCGCCCCGTCGTTCACCGCGCGCACATCTTCCGCGAGCAGCGCCTCGACGGCGGCGACGTCCTGGCCGGTCAGGGCGTTGACGAAGCGCAGCAATGCGTCGCGCGTCTGCGCCTGCAGCTGCCGCGTCGGCGGGCGCCGCTCGCGATCGTACGCCTGCATGGCCCGGCGCGCGCGGTGGTGCGTAGTTTTCACATTGGCGTCGGAGATTGCGAGCGCGTCGGCGGTCTCACGCACCGAATAATCGAAGACGTCCATGAGCAGCAGGACGGCGCGCTGCTGCGGCGTCAGCGCTTCGAGTGCCAGCAAGAACGCGAACGACACGCTTTCAAGCAGGTCGTACCGCCCTTCGGTGCTGAGCACGCCGTCGAGGATCGGCTCGTGCGCCGGCGGGGTTTCCTCGTCCATCTCAATCGGTGATGGCAACCATGGTCCGACGTATGCGCGGCGCTTGCGCCGGCGCAACAGGTCGCGGCCGAGGTTCAGCGCGACCCTGACCAACCACGGGCGCCACGACTCGTCGGTGCACTGCGGTGGATGCTCCATGGCGCGCACGAAGGTCTCTTGCACCAGGTCGTCCGCGTCAGCAGCGCAGCCGGTGAGCCGATACAACAACCCCCAGAGGAGGCGCTGGTGGTGCCGGAACGCGTCGGCGTAGTGTTGTTGGGACAATTTGCTGGCGGCGTGCATGGACGCTCAGCAGCGGTTCGGAAGTGACATGGTGAAAAGCCGGGCGGAAGGAGAACTGGAACACCGAGGACCGGGAAAGGAGAATGGAGAGGCGGACAATTGCCGTGAAAGCCCGTTTGCCGGTTCTCCATTCCCGGTTTTCCATTCCCGGTTTTCCATTTTCTTTTCCCAGGTAGCGCGCACCGTGCTCCGGCGACCTCACGCGGCGGCCGCCGCCTGCACGCCGCGGCGCTGCGCAATAATCAGCTGCGCCGCCTGAGCGGCGCTCGCCAAGCTGGCATCGGCGAGCAGGCCCTCGGACCCGACCCAATCACCGGCGACATATGCCCCATCGATATCCGGCACCACCGGGCCGGGCCGTCCGGCGACGCCACCGGTGGCAGCCGTGACCAGCGCATTGTACACGACCATGCTCGGCAGAAAGCGACGCTCGACCACCGCGTCGCGCCAGCCGGGCTGCAGCAGATCCAGTATGGCTTCCAGCTCACGCTCGTCGGCTTTCGGATCGGTCGCGTGATCGGGCACGAGATACTTGGCCAGTTGAATCGTTGCGCCCCCTGGGGCCGCCAGCTTGGCCACCGCCGAGTGCACGGAGAAGTACAGCGGCTGATCGATACCCAAGGCAAACGTGGCGCGTGGCTGCGGCAAGCGCGACAGGGCGACGTCGAGACATGCGGCCTTGATCGGGATCGCGGCGGCGCTCCATTCGCGCAGCGCCGCGCTCGCCGGCAGCAAGGCCGCCGCGTCACCGGGCGCCGCCGCAACCACGACCGCGCGCGCCGCCATGCGCGTGCCATCGGCGAGCTGCACACCGCGCACCGCCGTGTCGTGTTCGATCGACGCGATTCGGACTCCCGACTCGATATGCACTCCGGCGGCGCGCGCGGTATCCCGCAACCCGTCGACCAGTCCTTGCCAGCCGCCGTCGAGATACATGACGCCGCTGCGCACGGCATCCTGCAGCTGCGCCAGCGCCGCCCCGGCGCTCTGCCGTTCCGGGTCGTTGGCATAGGTCGACAGCCGCAGCAACGCTTGCAAGAGTCGGTGCACTCCGGGCTGACGGATCGTGCCGTCCAGCCACGTACGCACGCTGACGCGCTGGATCGCGTCGGTGTCGATCTTTTGCACCGTACCCAGGAGCCGCGCCAGCTCGAGCTTCGCGGGCAGGCGCAGCAGCCCCGTGGTCAGCAACGACACGAAGCCGCCCGGCAACGTGTGCTTGACGCCGGCGTCGATAGCATAGGCACCCGATACGGCCGGTGTCCCGCCACTGAACTGCACCCCGAGCGCGCGTAGGATCTTGATCCCCGGACCTGCCTTGTACAACGCGTGCGGGCCGATGTTGAAACGGAAGTCGCCGTGGGCGTGGGTCACCGCCCGCCCGCCAACGGTGCGCGCCTTCTCGAACAGGACGACCTGCCGCCCGCCGCGCGCCAGTATGGTGGCCGCGGTCAGCCCCGCCAAGCCACCGCCCACCACTGCGACATCGACGCGGCGCGAAGGGAAGATTTGCGTCTGCATTGGAATACCTCCTTTGCCCATACCACGTTTGAGCACGCAAGAAGGTTACACCGGGATCCGATACATGCATGCGGGTGGTCCGCTGACGCCGATTCGCCGTCGACCGTCGCGCTATCGATCAACTCTCGACGCTCGACGATCAACTCGTGGCTAACTCGCGCACTTGAGTTTTGGCGGATTCGTCACGACGGGTCTGTGGCAATGAGCGCCGACGACCGCGAGGAGCGCATCGAGATCAAATGGTTTCTGCACATGCGCAGCGGCCTGCAGCCGCTGCACCACACGTTCCGGGTTGGCGACGTCGGAGTAGATCACCACGGGAATGTCCGCCAGCTCCGGGTCTTGCAGTTGCAGCCGGCGAAACTCGAAACCGTTCATCTCGGGCATTTTCAGATCGAGCAGTATCAGGCACGGTCGCAATCCGGCTTGCAGTTTCCTGAGCGCGTCCGCGCCGTGCACGGCCGTCACCACGGCATAGCCTTCGACCCTGAGCAGCCAGTCCAGTGAACGACGCACTTCCGCACTATCTTCCACGACGAGAATCGGCGCAGCCAATTGCTTGACCATGGGCAGTACCTCCAAGATGCGATTTCCGGAGACATTCGGTTTAACAGCGAGGAGTGTGCCAACACCCGGCGCTCGGGCAGACTCAGGTGACCGCGGTTGAAGACAATGGGCGCAATTGTAGGTCTTGCAGCTGGACCGACAGAGGGACAAGCGGCGTCGGGATGACGTAGTGGCGCGACGGATTCGCGGCTGCTTTTGCCGGTGCACGCTGCGTGATACCAAACGGCTGCAGAGGAGAATCAAATGGCCAACGACAGCGAGCGAGTGATTCGCGACTTCTGCGCCGCATGGACGCGCAAGGATATTGACGAGCTCTTGGGTTTCTTTACCCCGGACGCCGTGTACCACAACATGCCGCTCGTCCCGTTGGCCGGCATCGAGGCCATCCGCGAGACGTTGAGCATGTTCGTAACGCCGGCGGAGCGCATTGAGTTCGAATTGCTCGCGATCGCTGCCAGCGGTGATCTCGTCTTCACCGAGCGCGTCGATCACTTCCAGATGATGGGGAAGAACGTCAGCCTCCCCGTCGCCGGTGTGTTCCAAGTGCGCGCCGGCAAGATCGCCGCCTGGCGCGACTACTTCGACATGCAGACATGGATGACGCAGACAGGAATGGGGTAAGCAACCTCGGCCTCAAGCCCCCAGGCCCTCACCCCCTTTCGAAGCAGAGACCAAGAACCTGAAACCAATCCTCACTTGATCTGCTTGCGAAACGTCAAGCTCGCCAGGGTGAGGATCACGACGCCGTACACGAGCAAGATGCCAGCTTCATCTTTCAACTGCGGCCAACCGGCGCCTTTCAGGAAGATGCCGCGCACGATGGTGATGAAGTAGCGCAACGGAATAATGTAGGTGAACTTCTGCACCATCGGCGGCATGCTGGCGATCGGAAACATGAAGCCGGAGAAGAACATGTTGGGCAGCAGCAGGAACTGGCCGGCCATCGACGCTTGCTGCTGCGTGTTGGAGATCGCCGAGACCAGCAGGCCCATGCCGAGACATGTCAGGATGAAGAGCCCGGTGAGTCCCAGCAGCAGCGCCAAACTGCCGCTGATGCGCACGCCGAACCAAAAGCGGCCGGCCAGCAACACCAGCGTGATGTTGATGTACCCGATCCCGATGAACGGGATCGCTTTGCCGAGGATGAGCTCGTAGGACCGGATCGGCGTGACGATGAGCTGCTCCATCGTCCCCTGCTCCTTCTCGCGCACGATGGCGATGGCGGTGAGGATCACCAGCGACTCCATCAGCAGCACGCAGATGATCCCCGGAACCATGAAGCGCACGCTGCGCAGCTCCGGGTTGAACCAGACGCGCGGCTCAAAGCTGACCAGCGGGTGTCGGGCGACTGCTGCTGGCGCCCCATGGTCGGCAAACTGCACGTCGACAGCGTACGTCAACGTGATCTGGCCCAAGTAACCCGCCGCGATTGTCGCGGTGTTGGAGTTGCTGCCGTCGAAAGCGGCCATCACTTCGGCGGGCTGCTGCCGCTTCACCTTCGCGGAGAAGTCGGGTGGAATGGTCAACGCAACCTTGATGCGGCCGCGATCGAGCAGCCGATTGACGTCGGCGATACTGGCGCATGGCGCGGCGATGCGGAAGTAGCCGCTGCGCACGATGTGGTCGACATAGGCGCGGCTCTCGGTTGACTGGTCGTAGTCGCACACCGCGAGGTCGACGTTGGTGATGTCCGTCGCCACCACGTAGCCGAAGATGAACAGCTCCATGATCGGCATGAGCAGAATCATGGTGAACATGCGCCGGTCACGGCTGAGCTGGATGATCTCCTTCCACACGACGTGGATGATGCGTGAGAGGGAATCGGTCATCGGATTTCGTGAAGAGAATGGAAAACCGGGAACCGAGAACCGGGAATGAAGAACCGGCTAATTCGAAGAGCAGCACCTACATTCACCGGTTCTTCATTTTCCATTCCCGGTTCCCGGTTTTCCATTCTCTTCAGGCCCTTCAGCCGAGCTTTTCCTGAAACCGGCTGGCGCTCAGCCAGACGATCCCGGCGCTGAAGCAGAGGAGCAACAGCGCCTCCGGCCACAAGACGCTGAGACCGACTCCCTTGAGGTAGATGCCGCGGATCGCAGTGACGAAATAGCGTCCCGGGAACAGGTAACTGAACAGGCGGATCGGCAGCGGCATGTTCTCCAGTGGAAAGACGAAGCCGGACAGCAGAATCGACGGCATGAGCGAAATGAAGATGGCCGCCAACATCGCCGTCTGCATGCTGTCGGCAATCGTCGATACGAAGACGCCGATGCCGAGTGAGGCGATCAAGTAAAACAGTGCGAAAAAGGCCAGCTGGAAGAGACTGCCTTTGATCGGCACGTGGAACACAAAGTACCCGGCGAGGACGACGATCACCAGATCGATGAACGCGATGAGGACGTACGGGACGATCTTGCCAATCATCATCTCCAAGGGGCGAATCGGCGACACCAGGATCTGCTCGATGGTGCCGCGCTCCTTTTCTTTGACGATACTCAAGGCGGTGAGAATGGCGCCGACGATCATCATGATCACGGCGATGACCCCGGGCACGATGAAGTTGACGCTGCGCAGCTCGGGGTTGTACCAGACCCGCGTTTTGAGATCGATCGGCACCGGGCTCGGGCTTGAGGGCATGCCTCCGGCGAGTCCGGCGGCGTACCGCGAGATCATTGCCAGCAGGTAGCCTTGCGCGATGGTCGCGCTGTTCGAGTCGGAGCCGTCGATCAACGCGCCGACGCTTACCGGCTCACCGCCGCGAATGTGCGCGGCGAAGTCCACCGGGATGATGACCGCCGCTTTGCTGGCGTCGGTCATGAGGTCGTGCTCCACCTCGTGCTGGTTGTTCGCCCAGCGCACGACCTGGAAGTAACCGGAGCGGAGCATTTGTTGCGCAAGGTCGCGGCTTTCGGGCGACTCGTCATAATCAAGGATGGTCAGGGGCACGTTGTCGACGTCGTAGCGGATGCCGTAGCCGTACAAGATCAGCATGCTGATCGGGTAGAGGAACGTCAGGATCAGACTGCGCCGGTCACGGACGACGTCGATGAACTCGCGCCGTGTAATGGCGCGCATGGTCCGCCACGACAGGCGGCGCGGAAGCAGCGGCACGGTGTTCATCTCAGCATGCCTCGACACGGCCCCTGGGATCGTCTGACCTGGCGAATGAATTCGCGGCAACGAAAGGCATCCCAGTCGCCCTGCGGCGACTCCCCCCCGGCCCCGGCTGCAGGAATCGACAACGGGGAGGGGTTGAGGGCCCACGGCGGTGGGCTTGGCGTATTTTGCTGCCGCGGCTTAGCCGCCAGGCGCGGCGGTTTCATGGGTTCGCCGCACCAGCAGTTGCGCTCCGTCCCTCGATGATCGCGACGAAGGCATCTTCGAGGGATGGCTCGATCCGTTCGAGACTCTTGACGATGATGGAATGGGACTCCAGGCGCGCCGCGATGGCGGGGCGCGCCGCGGCTTCATCTGCAGCGATCAAATGCAGGGTGGAACCAAACAGGGCGACGCCAGACAGGGCCGGCTCGTTCTTCAGGACCGCGTACGCGCCCATGAGATCGCTGCAGTCGAGCTCGAGCAAAGCGCGCGACATGTAGCGGCGCTTGAGCGTGACCGGGCTCCCCGTGGCCACCACCTGGCCGCCGTAGATCAGTGCCAGCTCGTCGCAGTGTTCCGCCTCGTCCATGTAGTGCGTGGTGACGAACACGGTGATGCCGCGCGACGACAGCTCGCCGATCATTTCCCAGAAGTTGCGTCGCGACGCCGGGTCGACGCCGGAGGTCGGCTCGTCGAGAAACAGAATCGGCGGCTCGTGCAGGATGGCACAGCCGAGCGCCAGGCGCTGCCGCCACCCACCCGCCAAATCCGCGGTCTTGAGGTGCTCGCGGCCGCGCAGGCCGGCCATCTCCAGAGCCCAGGCGATACGGGCGCTGCGCTGGGCACCGCGCACGCTGTAGATGCCGGCAAAGAACAGCAGGTTCTCACCGACGGTCAGATCCTCGTACAGCGAGAAGCGCTGCGACATGTACCCGATGTGACTCTTCAGCTGCTCGGCCTGGTGCACAATGTCGAAGCCGCCGACGGTGCCACCGCCGGCGCTGGGTCGCAGAATGCCGCACAACATGCGAATCGTGGTCGACTTGCCGGCGCCGTTTGGGCCGAGGAAGCCGAAGACGGTTCCGGCCTCGACGTGCAGGTCGATGTGGTCGACGGCAACAAACTGATCGAAGGTCCGCGTCAGCCCCTTCACATCGACAGCCGGCGCCGTCATGCGGCACCGCCGATGCCTCGCCCGCGCGCGCGCCGGTTCAGAAGACCTCCATTGGAGCGAAGAAATGAGAATGGAAAACCGGGAACCGAGAACCGGGAATGAAGAGCCGGCTAATTCGAAGAGCCGCACCGACATTGACCGGCTCTTTATTCTCCATTCCCGGTTCCCTGTTTTCCGTTGGCTTCATTCTTCATTGCCGGCAGCGCCTCGCTCCCGCCGTGCGTGTAGTGCAGAAACACGTCTTCGAGCGACGGCTCGCGCAGCCGCCAGTCGTGCACGCTCACGCCGGCCGCCCGCACCGCCGCCAAAGTGGCCTCGGGTTCAAAGTCCTGCCGCGGCACGGTGACGTGCAGGTGTTCCCCAAAGGTCACAGCTTCCTCGAAGCCGCGCAGGCGCTGCAGCGCGCGCCGCGCGCCACGCGAATCGGCGCAGCGCAAGTCGAGGATCATCGTGCCCAGATCGCGCTTCAGCACCGCCGGCGGCCCGCAAGCGATCAACCGGCCGTCGAGCAAAAAGCCGACGCGCCCACACCGCTCCGCTTCGTCCATGTACGGCGTCGACAGGAGGATCGTCGAGCCCTCTTGCATCAGGTCGTAGAGAATCAGCCAGAGGTCGCGCCGCGAGATCGGATCGACGCCGATGGTGGGCTCGTCGAGCAGTAAGATGCGCGGTTGATGGACGAGGCAGGCGCACAGGCTCAGCTTCTGTTTCATGCCGCCGGAGAGGTTGCGCGTCAGCCGCTCCTGGAATGGGCCGAGCCGGCTGAACTCGAGCAGCCGCGTCACCCGTTTGCGGCGCTCGCCGTGCGGCACGTGCCACACCTCGCTGACGTAGAAGAGGTTCTCCGCCACCGTCAGCGTTTCCGAGAGACTGAAACGCTGCGACATATAGCCGATGTGTTCCTTGACTGCGGCCGGATCGACGCCAACGTCGATGCCATCGATACGCACCGTGCCGCCGGACATGCTGATCAGCCCGGCAAGGATGCGCAGGAACGTCGTCTTGCCGGCCCCATCGGGGCCGACGAGCCCGAACAGCTCGCCGTGCTCGATGGTGACGCTGACATCCCGCAGCGCGCTGGTGCCGGGGAAATCGCGGGCGACGTGGGACGCCTCGATGGCGGGATTGATGGGCAATTGACGATTGGGTGATTGAGTCATTGACGATTGAATGAACGACGATTGGGTCATTGGAGGTGTTTTTTCATCAGCCAATCGCAATGACTCAATGACCCAATGACTCAATTCCTTGAATTTCCCAACACCGCATCCGCCGGCATCCCCGCCTTGAGCACCTGGTCGCGGTTCTCGAGCTCGATCTTGACGCGATAGACCAGCTTGACGCGTTCATCCTGGGTTTGAATGTTTTTCGGCGTGAACTCGGCCTTCTCGGAAATGAAGCTCACCTTGCCGGGGAACGGCCGCGTCGGGAACGAGTCGACGGTCACCTGCGCCGGCATCCCCAATGAAACGCGGCCGAGGTCGCGCTCGCCAATGTAGAGGTTCAGCCACGGGCGCGTCAGGTCGCCAAGCGTGATAACCGAGGCGCCGGGCAGGGCGCTCTCGCCCGCCTCGCGATTCTTCGACAGCACGCGGCCCGCGATCGGGGCAAACAGCTTGCAGCGCGAGAGATTCAGCTCGGCGAGCTCCAACGCCTTCTCCGCCTCGCGCAACATGGCGCGGCCCGCTGCGAGATCCTCGGTACGCGACCCTTCCTGCAGCATCGAGAGCTGCGCGCGCGCCCGGTCGCGCGCTTTCTGTGCGCTGGTGTACGTGTTGGCGACGCGATCGAACTCGTTTTGCGACACAATGTGCGAGTCGTGCAGGGCCTTGGCGCGTTGGAACTCGCGCTGCGCCATCTGCATGTCGGCTTCCGCCGCATCGACGGCGGCCAGCGCCTGATCGATGTCTTGCCCACGCGGCCCCTTCACCAGCAGTTGGTAGCGGGCTTCGGCGGCGGCTTTGGCGGCGGTGGCGCGTTCGACCTGCAACTGGTACTCGCGGTCGTCGAGGCGCGCGATCGGCTCGCCTTTGTCAAGCAGCGCGCCTTCCTCGGCGTAGCGCTCCGCAATGGTCCCAGGCACTTCGAAGGCCACATCGACCTCGGTGATCTCGATAATGCCCGATCCTCTGATGGCGTGGTCGCCGCCTTCACGAACCGCGGTCCACCGCCACCACGCGATGGAAGCAATCGCCAGGACAACGATCAGAATGATGCCGATACGACGCTGCATGTGAGGAACTATTGAATCATTGAGCTATCGGGTCATTGACGATTGGGTCATTGACGAATTGGGGAATCGGAGAGCGTTTCAAGTCTGGAGTCGTTGAGCCAGTGCAGGGCAATCGTCAATGACCCACTGATCCAACCGTCAATTTCAGCAGTTAAGTTGCGGCCTCGATCTCCAGTGTATGGTCACGGAACTGTGCTGCGCGCTCGACGATGAGCTGGGGATATGTGTAGTAGTACTCGCCGCCCAGCCGCAAGAAAGAGTCCGCGTCGGTTTCCTCAAGGTCCAACTCGTGGATCGCTGCCATGGCGTCGTCACGGGTCTTCGCCGCCAACAATGCATCATAGATGCGCTGGCAATCGGGAATCTGGAAATCCTCACGGCGCGGCAATGGGCTCGTCCGGGCCATGCTCTCCGGATAGAAATGGAGCAAATACCGGAGCGCCTTCAGCTCGTGCCGTTGTTGATCGATGCGCTTGACGCGTTCTGCCATGCAGCGAAGATGCCGTCCCTGCTTCAACCTGTACCCCGTGCGCAGCGGTAGGTAAAGGCAGGCCGCTCGGCTCGGGACGGCCGGCATTCGGTTGCAAGCAGTGACGAGTGACACGTGACGAGTGACCAGTCCCCCCGCCCCTAGAAGCAGTGACGGGTGACGAGTGACCAATCTCCGCCGGCTAGCCGCCTGTCGGACTTGGAAGTGTGCAGCGACCCGATGGGGAGCGGGCCATAGAGGAGACGCCGACCGCAGGTCCTAGAAGCAGTGACGAGTGGCGAGTCCGCCACTCTCTTGAGCTCGTCACTTATCACTCGTCACTGCTTCTAGTATGCTCTGCGCCACGATGAGCGGTCACGCCCACCACAAGCATGATGCCGGACCCGTCGGCTGTGCGGTCATCACGGTTAGCGACACACGCACGGCCGAGACCGATGGGAGCGGCCGGCGCATCCACGAGCTCCTGCGCGATCAGGGGCACCGTGTCGAGCACTACCAGATCGTCAAGGACGAGCCCGAGCAGATCGTTGCGGTTCTGCGCGCCATGCCGGCAACCGTCGAAGTGGTGCTCATCAACGGCGGCACCGGGCTGGCGCGGCGCGATACCACGTACGAAGCGGTGCAGCGGCTGCTCGACAAGGAAATCACGGGCTTCGGCGAGTTGTTCCGCATGCTCAGCTACGAGCAGATCGGCGCCGCCGCAATGCTCAGCCGAGCCACGGCGGGGGTCGCCGGCCGACACGTCCTCTTCTCCATCCCCGGCTCAACGGCCGCCGTCGAGCTGGCCATGACCACGCTGATCTTGCCACAATTGGCGCACGTCGTCGGCCTGGTGCGAGGGTAAGCGCAATGCCGGTAACCATAGCCGCCAGGAGAACAGCAGCGCCCTTTGCCGGCTCGCAAACACCCTCACCCCCTGGCCCCCTCTCCCCAAGTGGGAGAGGGGGAAGACAGGTGTTCCCCTCTCCCACTTGGGGAGAGGGGTTAGGGGTGAGGGTCTTCTGCAGACCGCTTCGAGATCGATAACATGTTGCGCGTGCACCTGCGGTTCTTTGCATCGTTGCGCGAGCGGCTCCGTCGTGGCGAGGCGGAATGCACGCTGGCCGACGGGGCAAGTGTCCAGGACCTGTGGGCGGCGCTATGCGCCGAGTATCCGCAGCTCGTTGAGCTGAGCCCCTCGATATCGTTCGCCGTCAATCAGGAATACGTCTCCCGGGAGCATCGGCTGTCGGACAATGACGAGGTCGCGCTGATTCCCCCGGTGAGCGGAGGTCTTGATGTATGAGATCGTGGAACATCCGATCGATGCCACGGCGGTGACCGTAGCCGTCGCAGACCCGCGGACGGGTGCGACGGTGACCTTTATCGGCACGACACGCGATCACAACGAAGGCCGGCAGGTGACGCGGCTGGAGTACGAGGCCTATCCGGAAATGGCCGTCGCCGAAATGCGCAAGATCGGTGAGACGGCACGCCAGCGCTGGGCCATCGCCCACATGGCCATCGTGCATCGCATCGGCGTGGTACCGATCGGGGAAGCCAGCGTCGTCATTGCCGTGTCCGCCGGGCATCGCCGCGCCGCCTTCGAAGCCTGTCATTTTGCCATCGATCGTCTCAAGGAAGTGGTGCCGATCTGGAAGAAGGAGCATTTCGACGGCGGCGAGGTGTGGATCGGCTCGCAAACGGGGCACCGCTTTGATGAAACCCCGCCGCGCCGCTGAGGTGGTTCCCCTGAAGCGCAGCGCGTAGCCCGGCGTAACCCTTTGGTCCCCTCGCATCACCAGGAAATCGCGTCGGCGATGGCACGTGCGCCAAGGTAAAATGCGCCGCGGGCGAGAAGCAAACGTGGCAATGCTGCCAGCCCTCGCAAAAGAGCTAGACAAACTGTCACATCCGATGCCGCTTCGCCGTATGCTTCGTTCGGCCGGTCGTGCTGGAATGGCGCTTGCTTAGACCTTGCCTTGTAGGTTGGTAAACCGTGACTTCTGACATCACCGGACCGCGCCTGCGGCACCTGCTGCGCATGGAGAAGCTGATTGCGCAGTTCCGTTGCGCTGCCGTGCTACTCACCGGCGCGGTTCTCCTCAACGCCTCCCATCGGCTCGATGGGCTCGCGATGCGCGGCCCGCTGATTGCCGCGATGTGGGGCACGGCGTTGATCTATGCCGGCGCGGTGCTCGTGGCCGAGCCGTACCGGCGCCTGCCGGTGATCGCCTGGGAAGTGGTCAGCGGATTTATCGACTGGGGGCTCATCACATTGGCGATTGTGGTGACCGGAATGGAGAACAGCGACCTTTACGTACTTTACTTTCTTTCAGTTTTATCGATCGCCCTGCGCTTCGCCTTGCGCGAGGTCATTGTCGCCGGCGCGGGTACCGTCGCCGTATACTTCGCCTTGGTCATGGCCACGACATCCAACTGGACGACGGCGTTCCAAGTCGCGGGAACGCATATGGGTTATATCCTCCTCTTTGCCGTTGGGAGCGGCGTTTTGGCGCGCGAGGCGAAGCGACAGCTGCGCGCCCGGCTCAAGGGCGAGGCGCGCCGCCGCGCGGTGGAAGAAGTCACCGCAACCGTGAGCCACGATCTCCGCAATCCACTGGCCGCGATTACCGGCCTGGTCGAGATCCTGCTGGACGCCGCACCTGAGAACCTGTCGGTCGACCAACGGGTGTTGCTACATCGCATTGATGCCAACGCCCAGCAAATGAACAACCTGGTGAGCAATCTGGTCGATGCGGCGCTGTTCGAGCGCGGCCAGCAACGCTTTCGGCCGGTGCCGCTCGACCTCAACGTCGTCGTACGGCATGTGGTCGAAGCGCAGGCGCATCAAGCGGAGGTCAAGCAGATCGGGCTTGTCCTCGATCTGTGCTCGGGGTTGCCGCCTGCCAATCTCGATAGTGGCATGATCGAGCGACTGGTCGCCAATCTGTTGCACAATGCCGTCAAGTTTACACCCGAGAACGGCGCCGTCCGTATCTCGACCCGGCGTCGGGGAGCACACCTCTACGTCGAGGTGTGGAACAGCGGCGCCCACATTCCGCCCGCCTTGCGGATCACGATCTTCGAGAAGTTTGTCCGTCACGATGACAGCCGTGGCGTTGGTCTGGGGCTCTTCATCTGCAAATCGATCGTGGCGCTCCATGGCGGCACGATCAGTGTCCGCAATGTCTCCGGTGGCGGCGTCGCCTTCGTCGCTGGGTTCCCGGTGTTGATGCCCGATGTACGTTCACGAACGCCAACCGCCGCGGCTACCTGGCAGCCGGGTCGGCACATCGGCGCCTTTGGGTAGGCTTGAAGTGAGCGGCACGGCCATTCCGCCAACGCGACCACCGAGCCCTCACGCACTACCCTCTTGATCGGCAACCGGCAGTTGGTGTTCAATCGCCACATGCCATACGCCGAGGGACGGACCTTCTTCGACGCCGACTCGCATCTGATGGAGCTGCCGGAGTGGCTCCCATCGTACGCCGATCCGGCCTTCCGCGAGCGCATCACGCCCTACTCGCTCGGCAGCACGGGAACCAATGACCGCGTGCGCGCCATGATCGAACGCGGCACCCGGCGCGCTGGCGTGCCCAGCGAACGGCCGGGGCACGAAGCCGAGTTGCTGACGCGCAAGAGTTGGGACGCCTACGGTGCGTTCCATACCGAAGACCGCTCGCGCGCGCTCGATCTACTCGGCTACCGGCGACAGCTGCTGTTCTCGACCTTCGCACCCGGACAGGCGGAGTTCGTCAAGGATCTTGATCTCAGCTACGCCGCGGCGCGCGCGTTGACCCGCGGGATGATCGATTTCTGCGCTCGCGACCCGCGTCTGTTGCCGGTAACGTTCGTACCACTCTACGATCCTGAACGGGCAATTGCCGAGGTCCGGTTCGCGCTCGACGCCGGCATCAAAGGCGTGACGATTCCGCCCATTCCACCGACGACACACTCGATCACGCATCCGGTCTTGCACCCGCTTTACGCGCTGCTCGAGGAGCGTGGCGTGCCGTTGCTCTTTCACGTCGAGGGTGACGCGCCGCGCAAAGTGGCCAGGGGCTTTACGAAAAACGGCTGGGAAGGGCAAACCGACTTCCACGGCGGCGGCGAGAATTTCACCGGCCTGTTGTATATGGCCGTGAGCCAGTGGGTTGAAATCGCGCTGGCGGCACTGATCTTTGATCAGGTGCTGCAGAAGTTCCCAAAGCTCAAGGTCGGGGTGATCGAGCTCGGCGCGGTGTGGGTACCGGCGTGGCTGGAGCGCCTGGAGATCGTCATGGACACTTTCGGCCGCACCGAGAGCCGCATTCGCGATTTGCAGATGCGGCCGGTGGATTTCGTGCGCCGCCAGCTACGGATCACTCCCTACCCAACGGAAGACGTTGGCCGCTTGATCGAACGCTGCGGCGCCGAGCTGTTCATGTTCTCCTCCGACTACCCACACGTCGAAGGCGGCCGCAACCCGATCAAGCGCTTCGAGGCGTCGCTCTTCGCTCGCACCGAGGCCGAGAAGACGGCCTTCTATAGTGGGAATTTTGCGGAACTCATGGGACAGTGATCAGTGACGAGTGACGAGTTGAAGAGGGAAAGGTTTCATTCCCGCATCTTGCTCGTCACTTGTCACTCGTCACTTGTCACTGATCTCCCGCCAGCATCGAGCGCGCAATCTGCGAGATCTGAATCTCATCGGTGCCGCCATAAATCTGCAGCACCTTGGCGTCGCGGCACAATTGCTCCACGCCGTATTCGGCCATGTACCCGTTACCGCCGAACAGCTGGACCGCTTCGAGACAGACGTCCATCGTTGCCTGCGCGGCGTAGAGCTTGCCGGCCGAGGCTTCGGCGAACGACGGCTGTTTCCCGGCGGCCGCCATCTCGATGTAGCGGAAGAGCATGTTGCGGATGTTGGTCCGCGCCACTTCCATCTTGGCGAGCTTGAGCTGGATGAGTTGGAACTCGCCGATCGGTTTGCCGAACTGGACGCGGGTGCGGGCGTACTCGACACATAGCTGGATACAACGTTCGACCATGCCGTAGGCCATGGCAACGACGCCGGAACGTTCAGTGCCAAAGGTCGCCTTCGCCCCTTCGCGTCCACCGTAGGCATCTTCACTTTCTCCCACCAGGCGATCCTTGCCGACGCGGACATTGTCGAGAAACAGCTCGCCGGTCGGCGACGAGTGCATGCCCATTTTGCGCAAGGGCTTTGATTGCTCCAGCCCTTCGGTGCCTGTATCCAGGATGAAGCTGACGATCTTGCGTGCCCGCGCCTCGCTCTTCCCGTCGTCGAGCTTGCAGATGAAGACGATGGTGTCGGCATAGGGGCCGTTGGTGATGAAGGTCTTCTGACCGTTCAGAACATAGAAATCGCCGTCGCGGCGGGCGGTGGCCTTCATGGAACCGAACGCATCCGACCCCGATCCGGGCTCGGTGATGGCCCAGGCACCGATCTTTTCCAAGGTGAGCAATGGCAACGCCCAGCGATCCTTCTGTGCCCACGTGCCCTTGGACATGATCGCACTGGCGGTGAGCCCCATGCTGACGCCCATCGCGGTGACCATGCCCGGGCAGTACTTGGAGAGCTCGATGATCGGAATGAGCTGCAGCGCCGCGCCGTCCGTGCCCATCCCCGCAGCGTGTTCCGATTTCGCGGGCTTGTCGCCGGCACGTTGCGCGCGCTGCTTCAGCGCCTCGTAACGCATGCGCGCCGCCTCGGCGATCCCAAAGGCGCTCGCCAGCTTGCGCATGGTGTCGTACGGCGGCAGGTCGCCGTGCTCCAGCTGTTCGAGGTTGGGGATGATCTCGGCGTCGATGAACCGGCGCACCATATCTCGGATCATCAACTGCTGCTCGTTCCATTCGATCATGTGTGGGGCACCCCCTTGGAAAGATGCAAGGCGCTTAGCTGGGTCTCGCTGGGAACGCAACGGGAGGGCGGGTTCGAAGGGGTTCGGGGTTCGAAGAGAAGTCTCCCGGAGCGGAGTGGGGTGGGTTGTTTGGCAACGGTACTGTGGTCTAGAAAGGTTCGATGGCTTCGTTCATTCGTCCGTTGCCCGCCCTGGAACCGCGCACCGAGGCGTTCTGGCGCGCCTGCCGTGCGGGTCGCCTCGAGTTCACCCGCTGCGTGCCGTGCGACTATCTCATCCATCCGTCGCGGCCCATCTGCCCAAAGTGCCGCGGGCGAAATCTCGATGTGGCACCGGTGGGCGGCCGCGCCCAGGTCCACAGCTTCACGGTCAACCACAAGGCGTGGTACCCGGGGCAGGACGTGCCGTACGTGATCGGCCTCGTGGAGCTGGTCGAGCAAGCCGGGCTGCGGCTGATGACCAACATTGTCAACTGTCCGATCGAGCGCGTGCGCATCGGCATGCCCGTACGCGTGGTGTTCGAGATCCTCAGCGACGACGTGGCGCTGCCGCTGTTTGAGCCGGAGAGCTCACAATGACCGCGCGTGGTGCCGTAGCTGTAGGGTGGGCACGGCCCACCGTCGCTAGCACGAAGGAACGGTGGGCCGTGCCCACCCTACAAGGATTTCCACGTCATGCCTGACCCACTTGAGCGCCGCGCCATCATTTCGGGCGTTGGGCAGTCGGCCATCGGCCGCCGCCTGTTCCGTGACGATCTTGATCTTACCTGCGAAGCGGCTTTGGAGGCGATTGCCGACGCCGGTCTGCAGCCGGACGACATCGACGGCATCGCGTGTTACCCGGGCCCGGTGCAAGGCGGACCAGGATTCGCCGGACCGGGCATCTACGACGTGCAAGACGCGTTGGGCATCGACGTCCGCTGGCACGTGTCGGGGCTGGAAGGTCCGGCGCAAATTTCGCCGATCATCCACGCCACGCTCGCGGTGGCCGCCGGGTTGTGTCGTCATGCCTTGGTGTATCGCACCGTGACGGAAGCCAGTGCCGCCGCCGACACCGGCCGGCGCGGCATCGGTGCCGGGTCGCTGGAGATCGGCGGCTTCACGGCGTTCTTCATTCCGTTCGGCGCGATGTCGGCGGCCAACTGGCTGGCGCTCTACGCGCAGCGGCACATGCACGAGTTTGGCACCAAGAAAGAGCATCTCGGCATTATCGCAACCACGGCACGGCGGCATGCGGCGTTCAACCCGAAGGCCGTCTATCGCGAACCCATGAGCATGGCCGACTACCTCAACGCGCGTCTGATCAGTGAGCCGTTCGGGCTCTTCGACTGCGACGCCCCGGTCGACGGCTCGACGGCGGTGGTGGTCTCGAGCGCGGACGTCGCCCACGACCTTCCCAAACCAGCGGTGCGCTTCAACGCCGTCGGCACGGCGATGCGCAAGCGCCCGCTGTGGGATCAATGGGAAGACATCACGACGATGGCGGCACGCGACGCGGCGGCACATCTGTGGTCGCGCACCGATCTCAAACCGTCGGACGTCGACACCGCGCAGCTCTACGACGGCTTCTCGTTCCTGACGCTGGCGTGGCTCGAAGCCCTGGGCTTCTGCAAGCGCGGCGAGAGTGGGCCGTTCGTCGAAAACGGCCGCATCGCCCTCGGCGGCGAGCTGCCGCTGAACACCTGGGGCGGGCAGCTCTCGGGCGGCCGCCTGCACGGTTTCGGATTCGTCGCTGAAGCCGTCCGCCAACTGCGCGGCGAGTGCGGTGAGCGCCAGGTGCCGAGCTGCGAGGTCGCGGTGGTCGGGGTGGGCGGTGGGCCGGTCGCTGGGTGTTTGCTGCTGACGCGGTAGTGGCTTACGGGCGGCTCCGCGTCTGGATACGCACGCGGTAGAGGCGCTCGGTGAAGCCGCCTTCGTTTTCAAAAGCCGCGGCTTGCGCCGCCAGTTGGCGGTCGAGCAAGTGGCAGCAGAGGTTCAAAAGCGAGAGCGCCGCATTGGCCACCAGCTCAGCCGAGGACGGGCACGGACGAGCACGGACTGGCACGGACAGAGTTGGTGTCACTGATTTTGTCCGTGGGTGTCGGTGCTCATCCGTGTTCGTCCGTTGCCTGTGCCGCTCTTCCTCCACCCAGACGCGCACGTCATCCAGAGTTGCGCAGCGCGTCGCCTTGAAGCGCCGCAAGGCCGGATGGTCCGCCGGCCATGGCGAGCGCCCGCGGTGCCGCAGGAAGTCTTCGTAGTCCAGACGCAGCTCCTCGAGGCTCGCCCGCGCTACGTTCGTCAGCCGCAGCTCGGTTTTCTTCGAAGTCCCCGAGGCCTGACTGCCCTCGGCGATGTTCTGCACGCCGCTACGCGCGGCCTGCTCCATCTGATCACGCGTGCGGCTGCGGCGGTCGATGTAGCGGTCGCAGAACCGCACGGTCAGGTCATAGACCAGTTGCGCAACCTGGAAGCTTTTCAGCTTCCGGTAGCCGCCATGAGCGGGGATGAGCGTACCATCGTCCACTACCCGGTCTTGTTATCACAAGTCGAGCGCATAGTATACAAAACTATTAAATCATATTTATACTTGCAGAAATCATTTGCGCGTCGGCACGTCTCCCACCTTCTCCCCGCCGAGGTCGCTGCCCGGATCGAGGCAGAGCAGGCGTACGCGGCCCGTCGCAATGATGCGCTCCTGTTCGTCGCGCGCCGTGGCTTCCCACACCTGCGTACGACGGCCGCGCGTCAGCGGCGTCGCGGTCACCCGGACGCGCCCGGCGCGCGCGGCGCGGATGAAGCTGGTGTGGTTCTCGACGCCGACGACGCTCTGGCCCCGCGCCATGGCGTCGATCCCGGCGCCGGTCGAGCACGTGGTCTCGATCGCGGCGCAATGGACCCCACCGTGCACGATGCCGTACGCCTGCAGGTGCCTCGCCTCGATCTCATACTCGAGCACCACCTCGTCGCGCGACGCGCGCACGAAATGGAAGTTCATCGCCGTATCAAAGCCGGCACTCCAATCGCCACTGAGCTGTGCGACCTCTTGTTGCCAATCCTTTGCCATCGAAAGAAACTACAACGCCGTCACGGTTGATCCAAGCATGATGGCTGTGTTAGCCGGAAGAACCGTGAATCGTGTTCGTGCTCGTGTTCGTGAGGAGGAGACGGTTTCCCTCTGCCGTCCCTGCGGCGAGGCGAGCGGCAAGCTCTCATCTTTACGAACACGAACCCGAGCACGTCTTTTCCCGAAGGAGGAATAGCTGCCATGTGGAATCTTGCCGACTGTCTGGACGAAATCGCCACGATTCGTGGAGACGCTGAAGCGCTCGTACAAGGGCCGCGCGTGCTGTCGTGGAAAGACGTCGAGCGACGCGCCTCAAACCTGGCGACGTGGATGCTCGAACAAGGGGCGACCCGCCAAGGCAAAGTGGCCATCTACACTTACAACCATCCGGCATACATGGAAGCCGTCTATGCCGCGTTCAAGGCCGCGCTGGTGCCCGTCAACGTCAACTATCGCTACCGCGAGGACGAGCTGCGCTACCTGCTCGACAACGCCGACGCGGAAATCGTCGTCGTGCATCAGGACTTCGTCGACTTGCTGGCCACGGTGATCGACGGGTTACCCAAGATCAAAGGGGTGCTCGCCGTCACCGAGTCTCGCGGCGCCGTGTTGCCGCGCTTCGCGCAGGACTACGAGACCGTCGCCGAAACGGCGCGGCCGCGGCGCGACGTGCCCCGCGCCGGCGACGACATGATGTTCCTTTACACCGGCGGCACCACCGGCATGCCGAAAGGGGTGATGTGGCGGCAAGAGGACCTGTACCACCGCTTCGCCGGCGGCGGCCTTGGGCCGGCCCCCGCGGACATGCCGGCATTCGTGGAGTACGTGCAGTCGACGCCGATGCGCCTGCGCACACTCATCGGTCCGCCGCTCATGCACGGCACCGGCTGGTTCACCGCCATGATCGCGTGGTTGACCGGCGGCACCGTAATCATGCTCGATGACCCCAAAACCTTCGATCCGACACACCTGTGGGAGGTGGTGGCACGCACTCGGCCAACAGCCATCACCATTGTCGGCGACTCGTTTGCCAAACCGATGGTCCGCGCGCTGGAAGAATTGCAGGGCCGTTACGACCTCTCGTCGGTCGCCATGATCGCGTCGTCCGGCGTGATGTGGAGTCTGGAAGTAAAGCAGCAACTGCTCGAGCACAACCCGCACATGATGCTCATCGACGCCTTCAGCTCGTCGGAGGCCGTCGGCATGGGCATGTCGATTACCACCAAGGACGGCGCGTCGTCGACCGCGAAATTCCAACTTGGCGACAAGACCCGACTGTTCGACGAGCACCTCACCGTGCTCGAGACCCAGCCGGGCACCAAGGGCTTGATCGGCGTCGGCGGTCCGCAGCCCGTCGGCTACTACAAGGATCCGGAGAAGAGCGCGCGGACGTTCGTGGAGACCCCGCACGGCCGCTTTTCCGTTCCGGGCGATTGGGCGGTCGTGAACGACGACGGGCTCACGCTGACAGTGCTCGGCCGCGGCTCGGTGTGCATCAATACCGGCGGCGAAAAGGTCTTTCCAGAAGAGGTCGAAGAAGTCATCAAGCGGTTCCCAAACGTCAAGGACGCCGTGGTTGTCGGCGTGCCCGATGAGAAGTGGGGCGAAGCCATTACCGCTGTGGTGTCAGCCACCAGCGGCCGCATCGATGGCAGCGCCCTGCGGCAATTCGTGAAGGAACGCCTCGCCGCGTACAAGGCGCCGAAGCATGTCGTCGGCGTCGACGAGGTCTACCGTTCGCCCTCGGGCAAAGCCGATTTCAAGCGCACCCGACAAGTGGCCATGCAGGCCTTGGGGATCGAGCCACAATAGACTGTTGGACTGAGCAGCCTCGAGCGACCAACGAGAGCGGCTACATTTCAGTTATGACCCGGCTCCTTGCCGGTGGCGAGATCGACGACCCGCGGCAAGCGCGGATCGGGAGGGTTGGCTTTGACGTCGGCGAGCACGCGCATTGCTTCCGGGGTGGCAATTTCGCGCAAGCCGAACACCGCGGCCACCTGCGCGTCGTAGGAGCCCTGTTTGAACTGTTGCGCCAGCACTTCCATCGCCGCCGGGGAGCCGATGGTTCCGAGCGCCCGCCCCGCGGCGTAGACGACGCGCGTATCGTGCAGACTGAGCAGTGGCTCGATGTGCGGCAGCGCGTCGCTGCCCAGTTTCCCGAGCTGGTCCACCGCGGCGATACGCACCGCCGAGCTGCCCTCATGCAGCGCCAGCTGCGACAGCGTGCTGATGGCGTCGCGCCGGAGCTCCGCGTCCTTGCTGCGTGCGGCGAGGGTGGCGAGCGCGTCGACTCCCGCCAGCCGTTGGTCGTCCGAACCGCCTTTGAGATCGTTCTGCAATTGCGCGATGGGCACGCTGCCGCCAAGCGCCACGATCGTGCGATCCACAAATGGGGCGAGAGCGGCATCGTGAACCGACTGCAGGATCGGCAGCACTGCAGTGACACGTTGATCGGCCAGGAGCGTCAGCACTCCGCGGCGCCGGTCGAGCGGGATGGCGGTATCACGCAAGAGCACCCCGATCCGGTCGTACCCCGCGCTCTCCAGCGCCGCACCGAGCTCGACAGTCGTACCGAGCTCGGCGAGGGCGTCCCTGCCGAGCCGAACATCACCGATGTGATCAAGCAGCAGCTGCACGCGCTTTGTCGTACGCTCATCTGGCGACAGTGGGCGGAGCGCCAGCCACTGTCGAGCCACGGGTGCCACCGATGGATCCATGATGGGGTGCTCACGTTTCGCAAATTGGTAGTACGGTCCGGCAGTGAGCACGGCTCGGTACGCCGAGTAGTGCGGCATCGCCGTCAACACACACAGCCCACTGGCCCCGGTGGCAACCGCCGGGACGTCACTGGGAAACAAGAGTTCCTGAACGACCGCCGGGGACGATTCCGGGGGCGGCACATCACCCTTCAACACATCGCCGGTGCGGACGTGAAAGAGCACCAGCGGCGATCCGGACGGGCGGTCCACCTGCACAACCTGACACATCGATACCACCGCCGCGGCGTCGAGCGCCCCAAAGAAATTCTCTACGGGCAGCGCGTGCGCGCTGACCGCGACGAGCAGCAGCGGTGCGAGCAACGCCGCACCGCTGCTGACTCGACGGAAGAACGTCATGGCTGTGACATCGGTGGATCGAAGCGTCCGTTGCCGTTCACATCAAGAAAGATGGGATTGGTGTAGGCCAGAGCGGTCACCCCACCTTCGCCGAGATTCCCATCCAGCAACTGATCGAGCGTCGTGTTCGTTTGCGCGTTGATATCCTCCGGGTTCATCGGCCAGATCGGCTTCGACACGCCATCCGTACCACGCACGACCACGACGACCCACGCATCCGCCGGCAGGTGCAGCGTCTGCGAGATGTCCGCTTCGAAGCGTGAGGCCCCTGCGATTGCCGGGTTCACGTTGACCGTCTGTACGGCAAAGTCGGTTCCCCGAACCTGGCGGACGCTCGGACTGACGGCGTAACTGGGTACGGTGATGCCGTGGTAGTTCGTGTCCGGGACGGTCGTGGGCACGGTGTTGACGTAGAACTCGACCGTATCGAATTCCGCCCATGTCGGGCTCTCGACGTGGAGGTGGACCGTGGCGGCTCCCTGCGTCGCTTTCACCAGCTTCGGCAAGCCGAGAGCGAGCCCGCCGACTTCGCCGGCGTCGCCCTCGACGGTCACGCGGACAAACGGCGCGTTGCTGCCGATGACACGCCCGTCGTTGACGTTGTGCGCCAGCTCGGCATCGTTCAGCTGCCCGGGTGCATCGCTCGACGAGGCCACGAAGTTACGTGGACCACCGGCCTGGATGGCCGCCGTCGTATGCGTATCGGAGTCGGACGTGCCCGTCTTCACGATTCCCTGATTGAGCAAGTTGAACCAGTCACCCAGGTTTGCGTCGAGCAGCAGCGCGGTTTGTTGACGGCTGCCCTCGATCCACAGCTCCAACGACGTGTAGCCGTCATCGTACAGATTGGTGATCGCCGGGTTCTGTCGCACGCTTGCCGGGTCGGTGAAGGACTGCGGTGGATGCAGCGCGGTGTCGACGCCGGCCAGCGCGAAAAATCCCAGGGTGGAGCTATTGAAGTGATTGATCTGCTTGACGCTGTCGGCCGGCCCGGACGCGAAGATCTCGGCCGGCGATAAGTCGTAGCTGCCGAGCGCGGGATAGTCGGCCCCGACGGCAACCCCGGTGCGGCCCCAGTCGAGCGCACCGCCGGTGATGCTATTGGGATCTGCCGCCAGCGGCCACATATTGAAATGCCCCAGGTCGAAGGTGGTGACCTCTTCGCTGACGACGAACCCCACATGATCCAGCGCTCCCAGCCGCACGAGGTCGGGATGCAAATCGGTGCGGAAGTCGTGATCGCTGGCGACGAAGTAGTCCACGCCTTCGGCGAGCATCGTCACGATGCGTTCCTCCTTGGTGACGTCCGAATCAGGGCTGTTGATCATGTGCACATGGTAGTCCGCCGACACGAATCCCGCCGTATCGATGACATGCGCCAGTTGCGCCGTGACCGAGGTTTGCGCGCCACTGGTGATGGTCACCCGCTGCGTCACCGCCGAGTACTCCGGCCCATGGCTAACGACGACGCCGTACTCGCCGGGCTGCAGCGGAAACGCGCGCGTGTCGCCGTCGAGGTCGGCGAAGGCAACGAAGGGGACGCCGAAAATGACCGCGCCTTGCTGTTTGGTGTCGCTGCCGAACACAAATCCACCCAACTTGAAACCCGCGACGTTTTGCGTCGACGTCGGATCCGGGCTCTGGTCGAAGCCGACGATCGAGACCTTGGCGGCCAGAGGCGCGCCGTCTTGATCGGTCACCGTGACCCGCAGGCTGCCGCTATCCGGCAGCGCGATGTCCTGCGTGACGCTGCCGTCGGCGCTGACCGTAATCGGATACACCTGCGGCGTCGTGGTGCCGGAGTCGTACGGGTACCCGTTCAGCTTGGCCATCAGCTTGTAGTTGCCCGGAGCCAGCGTGCCGGCATACTGCCCGTCGGCGTCGGTGCGCAAGGCATCGAGAATGTTGAACGCCGCGCCACTCTGGCCCGGCGTTCTGACCACCGACACGACGGCACCGGCCGCCGCGCGACCGGCGACGGTTACCCGCCCGCGCACGGTGCCGGTGCTCAGCCCCAGCGCACGGTTCTGGATGTCTTCGATCGAGCCGATGTCACCGGTGCCGACGATGAAGAGACGCTCGAAGGAGTTCGTGCTGCCGGGCTCGATCGCCAGCGCGCCCGGTGTTTGGAACAGCAACACGCTGATCAGGTCTTGGCCGGACAGATACGCCGTCACACCAGACTGGGTGAAGCCGGAAGAGGGCTGCTTGATCGGGATGACGCCGTAGGACACCCCCGTAGCGTGCCCGACCCCGGCGTACGCGAGAAACGGCAGTTTGGGCCGCAAGATCACTTCACCGAAACCGACGCCCGGTACGAAGAAATCAAGCTCGCCGCTGCCGTTGACGAAATCGCCGACGTACAGATTGAGCGTGTCCGGCCCCGTGTTCTTGATCGTCGTGACGATGCGCACGAACTCGTCATTGGGCGCGAGTGAATAGTCGGTGACGATCTCGACCGGAATGTCCTTGTCTTGAGCGGGCTCCGGAATTCCGCCAACCCCGACGGAGCGGATCGCGTTGGTCGGGTCGATCGCGTCGAGCAGATCATCGACGCCGGTGGTGCGCAGCAGCGCCGGTTCGCCGTTGCTGCCATCGTTGATCACCTCGATCTGCTGCACATTCACCGTCGACGAGACATTGATGAGCGGCGTCATTGCCTCGAAGCTGTCGCGATCCGGATCACCGGGGGCGCGTACACGGTCGGCATCGATGATGTTCCCGCCGTAGCTCAGCAGGAAGTCGAATTGCCGCGGGATGCCGCGAATGGCGTCACTGTCGCGAATGACGATGCGGATCTTGTCATTGGCGATCAGATAGTCGCCAACGCGGCCGCGGGCGAGCGGACCGCCGATCAGCTCGTCGGCGCTGGTGATGCGTGTGGCGTGCGCAAACGACTGCGGCGAGGGGGTTCCGGTCGGCGTCGGGGTGGCTGAATTCGCCGGGCATGCACCGAGCGCATTGTTGACCGCCATGATGATCTCGTTGATCGTGATGTCCCCGCTGTTGTCGCCGTCGCCGGCCGGGCAACCCGAGATCGGCGCAGCGCCCAGGTCGATGTTGACCATCGTAATGAGCTCATTGACGGTCACATCGCCGCCGCCATCGCAGTCTCCGACGCATGCGGCACTGCTGCGCAGCGGCAGCGCGCCGATGCTCGCTACGAGCATCAGCAGCGGCGGCAGAGACCCCAGCATCCATCGTATCAATCTATTCCCCGTTATCATCGTGCGTGCCCCTTTCAGCACACACATACCTATAGAACCACCGGCGATTTGCCTAGCACTTTGTCGGACTTGGAAGTGCACAGCGACCCAACGGGGAGCGGCCCATAGAAAAGACGCCGGCCGCGGGCCCCGCAGGTCTCAGCGGTTGCCCTCGCCGCTGTATACGCCGCGGCGCGGCTCGTCGGTGTATTGCGGCTGGCGGCCTTCGCCGAAGGCGGTGATCGCCTCGGGGAGATTGTCGGTCATGCCCAGCATGATCTGGTTGCGATCCTCGAGCTCGATGGCGGCGGCGAGACTGGTGTTCTCCAGGTTCGCCCAGATGACCTGCTTGGTCATCTGAATGCCGTACGGGCTGTACTGGCACATGCCCGTGGCCATCTCGAGAGCGCGGTCGAGGATCTCGGCATCGGGGACGACCCGCGACACCAGACCCATGCGCAACGCCTCGGCGGCGTCGATGCGTCGCCCGGTGAAGAGGATGTCGCTGGCGTGCGCGGCGCCGATGAGACGCGGCAGCAGCCAGCTGGCGCCGAGCTCGGTGCTGGTCAGCCCGTTGACGATGCCGGTCGCATTGAACACCGCGGACTCGGAGGCGATGCGCAGGTCGGCGCCGAGGCTCAGGCACATTCCGCCGCCGAAGGCGACGCCGTTGATGGCCGCGATGATCGGCTGCGGAATGTGGCGCATGATCGGGATGAGCTGTGAATAGATGCGGATCGCGCGCGGTCCGATGCGTGGAATCGTCAGCCCGTCGATGTTGGGGATCATCGAGTGATCCTTCAGGTCGAGCCCCGAGCAGAACGCCCGGCCCGCGCCGGTGAGCACGACGATCCGGCACTCGTTGTCGCGGGCAACGTGATCGAGCGCGCTCTTCAGCTCGAGGCACAAATCGATCGACATGGCGTTGAGCCGTTCCGGCCGATTGAGGCGGATCACGGTGACGTGCGGCCGCGCTTGTTCGAGCGTGACATTTGGCATCTGTGGACCTCCACGAGAGACGTTCGGCACCTTCTATAGTCGACACCATTGTGCGCCGCCATGTGCGCTGCGCATCTCGTTTCCGAGCGGACGCGACCAATGACCGCCACCCACGATGAGAATCAAGAAGACACAAGGATAAGGGCTTCATCTTCACTTTCGTGATTTCGAAGTTTCGCGCTTTCGTGATTCTCTGGGCGGTGGCTCCGCCCCGCGCAACAGTGCATAATCCGCCGCAGCCGCGCGAGAAAGGACGAACCCATGGCCATTGATTTTACATTCCCCCCCGAGATCGAAGCGCTGCGCCTGAAGGTGCGCGAGTTCATCGAACAGGTCGTGCGTCCCGCCGAGCAACGCATCGCCGAGCACAAGGATGACCGGCGCTTCTTGATCAAGTCGATCATCGAAATGCGCATCGCCGCCAAGGACTGGGGTCTGTGGTTGCCGCACATGCCCAAAGAGCTTGGCGGCATGGGACTGGGCCACGTCGCCATGGCTAGCGTCTCGGCGGAAGCGGCAAAGTCGGTCTTCGGACCGTTCGCGCTCAACGCCCAGGCGCCCGACGAAGGCAACATGCACACGCTGCTGCATTGGGCCAACGACGCGCAGAAGGAAAAGTATCTGAAGCCGTTGTGCGAGGGCTTTGCGCGTTCCTGCTTCGCGATGACCGAGCCGGAAGTCGCCGGTTCCGATCCGACGCTGATCCAGACGCGTGCCGTGCTGGATGGCGATTCCTGGGTCGTCAACGGCCACAAGTGGTTCATCTCCGGAGCCAGCGGCGCGCAGTTCGCCATCCTGATCGCGCGTACCGAGGACAATCCCGAGATTCCGCAAGCGGCGAACTCGGCGTTCCTCGTCGACCTGCCGTCGCCGGGGTGGACGGTCGTGCGCGACGTCGTCACCATGGCCGGGCATCACAACCATGCGGAGATCCGCATCGAAAACCTGCGCGTGCCGCGCGCCAACCTGATCGGCGAACCAGGCCAGGGCCACCTCCTCGGCCAGGCGCGGCTGGGCCCGGCACGCTTGGCGCACTGCATGCGCTGGATCGGACAGGCCGAGGTGGCGCTCGACATGATGGTCGACCGCTCCCTCAACCGCTTCGCCCACGGTTCACTGCTCGCCGAGAAGCAAGGCATCCAATGGATGATCGCCGACTCGGCGATGGAGCTGTACCAGTGCAAGCTCATGGTGCTGCACGCCGCCTACCGCATCGACCGCAAGGAAGACTTCCGCAGTGAGGTGTCGATGGCCAAGCACTTCGTCGCCAACGCGCTCAACCGCATCATCGACCGCGCCATCCAGGTGCACGGCGCCCTCGGCTATTCCACCGACACGCCGCTGGCGATGATGGCCCAACAAGCTCGCTGGGCACGCTTCGCCGATGGCGCCGACGAAGTGCATCAGTGGCGCATCGCGCAGCGCACGATCGACGCGTACAAGAAACACAAGAGCACGAAGACGGCGACCGGGAATCTGCCCTTGTAGCGAGGAAGAGGCGGCTCTCGGGGTCACCATCGACAGACCACTTCTCGTCCCTCGGCTACGGCGCATGTTGTTGAATGGAATTATTGATGGTAGGTTTCATACCATGAAAACAACCATGGATTCCGCCGGGCGGCTCGTAATTCCCGGCGAGATACGACGCGAGGCTGGCTTGAAGCCGGGGGCGCCGCTCGAGGTGCGCTGGCGAGACGGGCGGGTCGAGATCGAGCCCGCGCCGATGCCGGTGAAGCTCGTGCGCCAGGGCCGGCTTCTGGTCGCCGTCCCGGACGGAAAGACAAGTCCCCTGCAAGCAGAGACGGTGGAGCGGACCCGTCGAATCCTGCGGCGTGAGCGCCGCGGGCACGAGTAACGGCCGCGTGTCGGGATTCGTCCCCGATACGAGCTGCATGGTGGCGGCCGTGTGTGCGTGGCACGAGCATCATCCCCCGGCCGCAGCGGAGCTCAACCGGCGACTTGGCTCCAGGGAGCCGATGATCGTAGCTGCGCCGGCGCTGGTCGAGGCGTACGCCGTGTTGACACGCCTTCCGTCGCCCCATCGTCTCTCGGCGACGGATGCCCTGGCTGTGCTGGAAGCGAATTTCCTGCGCTCCGGAAGCTTGATGGCCCTTGATGCGGCGTCCTACCGCAGCCTCCTGCGGCAAGCACCGGATGACGGGATTGCGGGCGGGCGCACCTACGATGCGGTGATTGCTCGCTGTGCCGTGAGAGCCAAGGCGTCCACCCTGCTCACGTTCAACGAGCGCCATTTCCATGCACTCCTGCTAGCGGGGATCGACCTCGTCGTACCCGGTTCGTCGGTCGCATCTTGACCGCGCGCCAACGTGCTCAACCGCGCGGCGGGGGTCGACATTGCCGGCACCGATGTACTAAGCGGTGGCATGCGCTCAGTCATCCTGGCTTGCCTGGTTGGAGGAATCGTCGCGTCAGGTCCGTACCGGCGGATGGCATTCGCAGCGCCGCCCGTCGTGCTGGTCGACGAAGCACACGGTGAGAAATTCCTCATCGAAGGCACCGGCAAGCTCGACCTGTCGAAATTGGGTGCCGCATTTCGTGCGGTTGGTGCGCAGGTCGAGTCGAACAAGAAAGAGCTCACGGACGACCGCCTGGCGCACGTCGATGGCCTGGTCGTCTCCGGGGCGTTCAAAGCGTTCACCGACGCCGAGATCGACGCGGTCATGCACTTCCTCGAACGCGGCGGACGGCTGGTGGTGATGTTGCACATTCCCTTCCCGCTGACGCCGCTGCTGCGCCGGCTGCACGTCGACTTCTCGAACGGCGTCATCCACGAGCGCGCGCACGTCATCGGCGACGATCCGATCAATTTCCAGGTGACCGACTTGAGCCCACACGCGCTGACGCGCAATGTCGATGCGCTTGCCGTCTTCGGCGCGTGGGCGCTGATGAATGAGGACAAAGACGCCACGATCATCGCGCGTACCGGCCCCACCGCATGGGTCGATCTCAACGGCAACAACCAGCTCGACAAGGGAGATGCCGTCCAATCCTTCGGCGTCGCCGTCGCCGGCCAGGCGGGACGCGGGCAGTTCGTCGTCTTCGGCGACGACGCGATCTTTCAAAATGAGTTTCTAACCAAGGACAACGCCGTGCTGGCCAAGAATCTCGCTTGCTGGCTGGCGCGCACGACCTGCCAAGCGGGCGGATCGACGTGAGCCGCGGCGCGACGGTAGCGCGATTCAGCGGCGGCTCAAGATCAACTTGGCGATGGTTTGCAGCTGGATGTTTGACGTGCCCTCGTAGATCGAGCCGACTTTGGCGTCACGATAGTATTTCTCGGCCGGGAAATCCGCGGTGAAGCCGGCGCCGCCGAACAGCTCGACGCAGACGCTCGCGATGCGCTCGGCGGCGCGGGAAGCAAACAGCTTGGCCATGGCCGCTTCCTTGAGGAACGGCCGGCGTGCCAGCTTGAGCCGCGCCGCGTTGTAGACCAAGAGCCGCGCCGCTTCGAGCTGCGTGGCCAACTCGGCATACTGGAACTGTACCGCTTGAAAGTCGGCGACGGCGCGGCCGAACTGGCGGCGCTCGCGGATGTATGCCCCGGCGTGCTCCAAGGCGCCGCGGGCCAGCCCGATCATCTGCGCGCCGATACCGATGCGGCCTTCGTTGAGCGCTTCGATGGCGTACTTGTACCCCTTGCCGACCTCGCCGAAGACGTTGGCGCGCGGCACGACGCAGTCGTCGAGATGCAACACCACGGTCGATGATGCCCGGATGCCGAGCTTGTCCTCTCGACGGCCAACCGCAAAGCCCGGCGACTCGCGCTCGACCAGGAACGCCGTGATGCCCTTGTAGCCGGCACTCGGATCGACGGTGGCGAAGAGCAGGTACAGTCCCGCTTCGGCGCCGCTGGTGATCCATTGCTTGGTGCCGGTGAGCCGGAAGGCGTCGCCGTCGGCCACGGCGCGCGTCGTCAGCGCAAAGGCGTCGGAGCCGCTGGCCGGCTCGCTGAGGGCGTAGCTGCCGATCAACGAGCGCGTCAGCTGGGGCAAGTAACGCGCTTGCTGGTCCGGCGAGCCCCAGCGCAGCAACGAGTTATTGACCATGGTGTTCTGCACGTCAACGCACACACTCACCGCCGGATCGACGACGGCCAGCTCCTCGATGGCGATGATCGACGCCATGAACCCGGCGCCCGCGCCGCCGAGCTCGGCGGGCACTTCGATGCCCATCAAGCCGACGTCAAAGAGTGCCTGCAGAATCGCAGGATCCATCCGCTGGTCGCGATCCATCTCGCGCACGCGCGGCGCGAGAGTCTTGGCGGCGAACTGCCGCACGGTCTCACGGAACGCGCCATCGCTCGGCTCATCGACGGTTAGCGGTTGGATGACATCACTCACAGCGGCGCTCCTCCGGTTCTCCGTATAGCGCAGATTTGCGGCCGGCCAAATTGATCCGGATGGGTAGCAATGAGCTGTCGGCTTGGCTACAGCAAGAGTCATGGCCATCCTCAAAGTGGCCCGTCTGGGCCATCCGATATTGCGCAAACTTGCCGAGCCCGTGCCGCCGGAAGGCATCGGCGCGCCGGTCATTCAGCAGCTCATCGACGACCTGATCGAAACCATGGTCGAGTACGACGGCGCCGGCTTGGCCGCACCGCAGGTGCACGTCTCGCAGCAGATCGTCGTCTTCGAAGTCGAAGGCAACCCGCGTTACCCCGATGCCGAGTCGATTCCGCTGACGGTCCTGATCAATCCGAAGATCACACCGACGACGCAGCACATGGAAGAGGACTGGGAGGGCTGCCTCAGTCTGCCCGACCTGCGCGGCCAGGTGCCGCGCTACACGCAAGTACGCATCGAGGCCTACGACCGCAAGGGCAAGAAGCTCAACTATGTCGCCAAGGACTTCCACGCGCGCGTCGTGCAGCACGAGTGCGACCATCTCATCGGCACGGTCTTCGTCGACCGCATGAAGTCGATGGCGTCGTTGAGCTTCTTGCGTGAATTCGCGCGCTATCAAGGGGGCGGGAGCAGCAGCGAGTGACCATGCGCGATGTCCTGCGCTTCTGCGCCGGCATGCCCGAGCAAACCTTCGGCGCCGGTGAAATCATCCTGCGCGAAGGTGAGCGCAGCGGCGTGCTCTTCGTCCTTGCCGAGGGGTCGGTCGAGATCCTCAAGGGCGATATCCAGGTGAACACCGTGTCCGATCCTGGCGCCTTCTTCGGCGAGATGTCGGTGCTCCTCGACGCACCGCACATGGCAACCGTTCGCACCCTTGAACCATCGCGCTTCCACGTCGCCGCCGACGCCACCCGCTTTCTCGCGTCGGACCCGGCCGTGGCGCTCGCGGTCTCACGCCTCCTGGCGCGGCGGCTCCACGCAATGATGACCTATCTGGTCGATCTCAAACGCCAGTTCGAGGGCCACGACGATCACTTCGGCATGGTGGACGAGGTGCTGGAAACACTCGCCCACCACCAGGGCGAAGAGCACGCGCCGGGTTCGGATCGCGACCCGGACCCTACGGTCTATTGAAGATCGGCGACCGGCCGTGTCAGCGGCTGATCGAGCTGCACGACCTGGTTCCCCGCGAGTGAGAACCACATGGCGCGTTGCTCCTCGGTGTCGAAGATGACGTGCGTCGGAATCGGGCCGATCTGGCGGCCGGCATTGAAGACCCACGTCGAGCCGATGCGATCGACCCACGACCCACCTTGGCGAAACGGGGATTGATGGATGTGCCCGGTGAGGACCATGTCCGGACGGTATTGCTCGATCCATCGAACCAATTCGGTATCGCCGTAGTGCCGCGTCCCGGCCCAGCTCACCGGCGAGGCGTCGGGCGGGGCGTGATAGATCCACACCCAGTGATTCGCTTGCCGTGCCGCGTCACGTTCGAGCTGTACCCCCACGGCTTCGCACGAACGCGGGCCGTCCCACCACGGGCAGATGGTGAACAGCGTGTCGCCGATCTCATAGCAATCCCCGTCGGCGGCGACGCCGAGCTGATGCACGCGCGACATCCAACGCGCCACCTTTTCGTTCGCCGCATCACGCGCGTTGAGGTCGTGATTCCCCGAGCTCACCAACAGCGTGGTCTTGCGTTGCAGGCGCCGGAGGTAACTGAGGATGACGACGACTTGCGCGTCGAGCGCCACCAGCGAGGAAATGTCGAGGTGATCGCCGGCGATCACCACCAGATCAAAATCGCCGGCGATGCGATCGACCCAGTCGAACTGTTTCAACGTGTAGTGCAGATCAGAAACGAGGAGGCACTTCATCGTAGTCGCTAGACGCATCGGTGTCGTAGCACTTCGCGACTATCCACCCAAGGCTCCCGGTAGGTTGGCGGCAATGCGCGCTACAGCTTCAGGAAACTTCCCGCTGGAATCTTCGCCGCAAAGAACCCCGGCTGGATCAGCCCGGCGACCAGCTCGGCACTGTCAACGATGCGCGGGCCCGGGCGGTTGAGATAGGCGTTGCCGTCGACGGCGTAGACACGCTGGTTGCGCACCGCCGGGAGCTGCTGCCACTCGGGATGGCCCGTCAGTTGAGCCAGCTCACGTCGCGTCTGCTCGAGCTTGAACCCGCAGGGCATGATGATCACGACATCAGGCGCGTACGCGACGAGGTCGTCCCAGGTCAGCGTTGGACTGTGTGCTCCGGGCGGAACCTGGTCGTAGGTCCCACCGCCCAACTCGATCAGCTCCGGGACCCAATTGCCGGCGGCCATTAGCGGCGCCATCCACTCGATGCACGCCACGCGCGGCCGGCTGTGCACGCGCGCGGCGCGCGTGCGGAGAGCCTCGATCCGGGCGCGCAGCTGGCTGGTGACCTCGACACCCGCGGCGTGACGATCCGCGGCAGCCGCCACCCGTAGGATATCGTCGAAAATGTCTTCGAGCCGCGTCGGTTTCAACGACACGATAGTCGCCGGCTTGGTCAGCAGCGCACGCGTCGCGTCGACGACATCCTTGAAGGAGACGGCACACACCTCACATTGATCCTGCGTGACGATGAGGTCGGGCTGGAGCTGTGCAAGCCGTTCGGCGTCGATGCGGTACACGCTCAGCCCGTCGCGCACCAGCAGTCGCACCGCCGCATCGATGCTTGCCGAATCGCCGGACGGATCGATCTTCGGCGCCGTCAGTATCGGCCGACCGATGATCTCCGGCGGGAAATCGCACTCGTGCGACACGCCGACGAGTTGGTCGGCCAACCCGAGCGCGCAGACGATCTCGGTGGCGCTGGGGAGGAGAGAGACGAGTTTCATTGGAGGACCAATTTACGAGTGACAAGTGACGAGTGACGAGCGGGGAAGACGGAGGCGTCCATAGCTTGTCACTCGTCACTCATCACTGCGCACTGCCTTCGATCTTGTCGCCGCACACGGACGCGCAGCGGGTGCAGACGTACTCGTACTTGTCGCCCTGCGGCAAGACCAGCAGCAAGCGCTTGCGGACTTCGACGGCTTCGCGGCACTTGGGGCAGAAAAGCAGGCTGGCTTCGAGCTGTTCGAAGGAACTTCGCGCCATGGTTGGCCTCACATTGTAACGGTTTCGCGTCACAGATATATAGACGACCCGAGACCGGGGCAAGCGGAAGGAGGCCAGTGATGAGTGACGAGTGACAAGCGCGGAGTCGGTTCTTCCTCTTTGCTCGTCACTCGCCACTCATCACTCGTCACGACCAAAAATGCGCAGCGTCTACATCGAAACCTACGGCTGCCAGATGAATCTGGCGGACACCGAGCTGTTGTTCGGCCATCTGGGCAGCCACGGCTACCGGCGCACCGACGATCCGGCGGGCGCCGACGTGATCCTGCTCAACACCTGCGCCATTCGCGAGCGCGCCGAGGAGCGCGTCGTCGGCCGTCTCGGCGATCTGGTGCGCTACAAAGCGCACCGTCCCGAGGTGCAGCTCGGCGTGACGGGATGCATGGCGCAGCATCTGCGCGACACGCTCATGACCCGGCTGCCGTTCGTCGACTTCATCGTCGGCCCCGACGCCTATCGCCGCTTGCCCGAGCTGCTCGGCAACGGCGCCGGTGATCCGCAAGTCGATGTGCGTCTCGATCGCGATGAAACCTACGCCGACCTCGTTCCGCAGCGTGAGCGCGGCGTGCGTGCCTGGCTGACGATCATGCGCGGCTGCGACAAGTTCTGCACCTTCTGCGTCGTGCCCTACGTGCGCGGCCGCGAGCGCAGTCTGCCGGCCGCGGCGATCCTCGCACAGGTCCGCCAACTCGCCGCTGACGGCTTTCGCGAGGTCGTCTACCTAGGACAGACGGTCAATGCCTACCGCGATGGCGACGTCGATTTCGGCGCGCTGCTGCGGCAGACGAACGCGATCGGCGGCATCGAGCGCATTCGCTTCACCTCACCGCATCCCTCCGACATGACCGCCAGCGTCATCGCCGCGATGGCGAGCTGTGAGAAGGTCTGCCCGCAGCTCCACTTGCCGCTGCAATCGGGTTCTGATCGTGTCTTGGCGCGGATGGAGCGCGGCTACACCGCTGCCGCATATCTCGACCTAGTTGAGCGACTGCGCCGCGCCATTCCCGGCATTGCGCTGACTACCGACATCATCGTCGGCTTCCCGGGGGAAGACGAGGCCGACTTCCTTGCCACCTGCGTGCTCATGCGCAGCGTGCGCTATGACAGCGCGTTCATGTTCAAGTACTCGGCGCGCAGCGGCACCAAGGCGTTCAAGTGGCCCGAGACCGTGTCGGAGGAGGAGAAGAGTCGCCGGCTGCAGGCGATCATCGCGTTGCAGGAAGAGCAGTCGGTGGCCATCAATCACGCATTGATCGGGGCGACGACCGAGGTCTTGGTCGAAGGCCCGGCACGCCGGCACGAGGGTTGGTTGGCCGGTAAGACGCCGCAGTTCAAGACCGCGGTCTTTCCCGCCAACGGCGCGTCCCCCGGCGAGTTGGCGTCCGTGCGGATCACTGAGGCGACGGCGCACACGCTGGTCTGCGCCGCGGCCTAAGAAGGCCGCGGCGAATGGTGAATGATGAATGCTGAATGGTGAATTCAGAAGATGACTCTGCATTCACCATTAGACATTTCGCGTCAGCGCTTCCGTTCCATCTCACGCGCCGCTTCCTGCGGCGTGACCACCAACGAGCCTTTCTTCTCCTCTTGCTCGCGTTGCTCTTCCATCTGCATGAAGGCAACGATGCTGCTGCGTGCCAGGGTTTCGCAGAACGGGATGTCGCGCCCACCGCGGGTGCTGCTTTCCAGCGCCAGCGATACCGCGAGGGCGCGCCGTGCGGCCGAACGGCGCTTGGTGACGAGGAAGAAGTACGCCATGGCGTCGAAGCGCCGCACCCAGCTGTCTCGCAGATCGCCGCCGTACAGCTCCTCCACGGCGCGGTCGATCACCTGGCGCACCCGCTCTTGTTGCTGCGCTTCGTTGAGCACGAGCGGGCTGTCTTTGATCTGCTTGGCCTCGTCGAGGTACGGTCGCACCGTGTCAGGATCAAAGAACCACGTGCGGAACTCCTTCTCTTCGAGCAACGTCTCCGATTCGGCGAGCACACGCGCGTCGGCGCGCACGGCATCCACGTCGAGTTGGGCGCGCGCCAGCGACGGCACGTCATGCACCGGCTCCTTCGTCAGCTGGGCGCGGAATCCACGATAGTCGCCGCTGATCGTGTGGCCTTTTTCCGTCGCCCAATGGAACGCGCGGTCGATGAGATGATCGCAATACCGCCAATCGGCCTCGACCATGCGGAGCTCGTGGCGGCTGAACAACTCCTGTTGCGCGGCGCGCAGCGCTTTGCGCGACGTCTCCGAGAGCTCAACCTCGCGCAGCCCTTCGGGATCGTTGAGCACTGCGAAGAGATGCGCCACGCCGCTGGGCCGCGGCTTGATCAGCCACACCAGCTGGTCGCCGCGGCCGTCGACGGTTGAGACGTAGCCTTCGAGTACCGGCCCCGCCGCCAAGGCCACCGGTTTCTCCGACTCCGCTTGCGGAACCGTCAGGCCGCGCTGCTCCAAGCGATAGAGCGAGCGTCGCACTTCCTTGTGCAGCAACTTGTCGGCGCGGCTGCCTTCCAGCGCCAGCAACGCGTCGACACTGGCAGCGTCGGCTTGCGCCCCAAGGCGCGCCGCAATGGCAAGGTCGGCGGCCGCGTCACGGCCGGCAACGGCGCGTAGCGCGGCGGCCGCGGCATCGGGGGCGAGCCCCCATTCTTGCAATCGCTGCTCGCCGGAGCGCAGCTGCGTCTCACGGGTGGGTTTGCTCATGGCCTGCGGTCGGCGTCCTTTCTATGGGGCCTGCGGCCGGCGCCCTTTCCATGGGGCCTGCGGCCGGCGTCTTTTCTATGGTCCGCTCCCGTTGGTCGCTAGGGGCTGCCAAGCCCGACAGGTTACTCGCTGCCGCGCCGGCCGCGGGGGATTCTGTCGTCGCTCGGGGAAACATCGTCAGCTTCGGGGTGACGTGATCGTGCAGCCAATGCGCATCCCACCATTCCACCGGATCCACGTGCACACCGTTCAACAGTATCGAGAAATGCAGGTGATCGCCACCCGCGAGGCCGGTCTCGCCGGTCTGTCCAAGCGTTTGCCCGGTGGTCACGCGGACACCCGGCTGTACCGCGATCGTGCTCAAGTGCCCGTACAAGGAAAAGATGCCCATGCCGTGATCGAGCAGAACGGTATTGCCATAGATACCGAGATTGCCGGCAAACACCACCACGCCGTTCTGCGCGGCTTCCACTGGGCTGAGCTTCAGCGACGCGAGGTCAAAGCCGAGATGGGTCTGATGATCGATGACCTCGCCGTTGTGTGTGTACGTGCGGCGGTCGGCAAAGGAGCTCAGCGGCGCGGCGTTCGATTGGCGGTGGAATACGCCGCTCCATAACGGCTGCGGGTGCGACCGTGCGGTCAGATCATGGATTTGTGTTTCATTGCGCTGCCGCAACTCCCGATTGATTGCCAGATACCCGGCGACAAGATCGGCGGTCGGCGGCAGACTATTCTCGTGCTCCAGGTCCGCAACCTTGCGCGTCAGGAAGTCATCGTCGATGGCCAAGGTACGCTCAGCGAATTCCCGCGGCTTGATCGTGCACGGCAGCGCCACTTCGCGCCGGTTGCCGACCACATCGCTGGCGACCAGCCGCGGACGCACGCTGGGTGTCAGGTCTTGCGGCACGGCGAAGAACGCCAGGGCGACCGAGGGATCGCTGAAGAAGTTGGTGATTGCCGGGAAGAAATACTTGTCCACCTCGACACCGCTGCGCGTCGTATCGGCCGACTGGCGGTAGACCACGACGTCGGCCCCGCCGAGGCGGACGTTGTGTTGCGTGGTGAGCAGCTCGATCTTCGGTGGCGTGAGATGCACGGTAACCGGCACCGTCAGCAGCGGTCCGCTGGGTTGAGCGAACAGGTGCCACGCATAGGTGTCGACAAAGACCTCGACAGTAGCCGCGCCCTCTGGAACCTTGAGCGTAACCAGGTCGGCCTCGACATGCAGGCGGGTATCGGTGACGGCGCTGGTAGCAAAGCTCCCGGGCGGGTACGCGGTGGTCAGCAAATCGAAGCTCGCACCGTTGGCGCCGCTGCCATTGGCGACGAGTCGCACCTTGGCGTCGCGCAGCCCCGGGGTGCCGGTGTGCACGTCGACATCGAACGGCGTCGTGCGGCCCAGAACGGTCAACGGAGCACCCAACGATACTTTCGGTGCCGAGTGCTCGAACTTGACCCACCACACCCCCGCCGTCGCCAGGGCCACGCCGACGAGTAGGACCGCCAAGAGTTTTCGCATCAGCAGTCCCCACCACACCAGTCCATCATGCAGACCATATTTGTTGCGCGTCCGGCGAAGTCAACAGACTTACGGTCGGCGGCGCTTCGGGCGGGACCGCTCCCCCCCGTCGACGGGGCTCAGGACAGGGTTGGGTCGCTACGGGCTTCCAAGTCCGAGAGGCTCTTCGTGCGGCAGGACGAGGTACAGCTCGCCGGGGTTGCGCATCTCGCCGGCGATCGTTTCCGCGGTCGAGCCGGCGCCCCAGAAGACGTCGATACGATTCGGCCCGGTAATCGCCGTGCCGGTATCCTGGATGACGGCGAAGCGCTGGAAGGCCGGCTGTTGGCCGTTGGCCGATGGCTGATCGCGCGGATCGATGCGCAGAAACGTCAACGCGCCCGGCGGATAGATGCTGGCGTCGGCAGCGATCGAACGCCCGGCCGTCAGCGGGACCCCCGCGCTGCCGATCGGGCCAACCACCACGGTGCGAAAGAAGATGTAGCGCTGGTTGGCCGCCATCAGCCCCGCTTGTTCGTCCGGATGCGTGCGCAGATAGTCCTTGAGCGCTGAGAGCGACATGGCGTCGCGCGCCATCTTGCCCTGGTCGATCAGGACCCGGCCGATGCTGGTATACGGCCGTCCGTTCGAGCTGCTGTAGCTGATTTCCATGTGCACGCCGTCGTCGAAGCGCAGCAATGCGGAGCCCTGGACATGCAGAAAAAATGCTTCCACCGGATCGTCGAGCCAGGCCAACTCGGCGCCACTGCCGGTGAGCACACCGGCGTCGATCTCGGCGCGCGAATAGTAGGGAACCAGCTTGCCGTCTTGTACGCGTCCGTGCCCGGTGCGTCCGCCACAGCCGTCACAAAACTGCCCGAGGTCGACGTCGACTAGGTCGCTCGGCGTGCGATACAGCGGATACTGAAAGCGCGCGGTGCGCTCGCGGCTCGCGGGCAATTCGGGCTGGTAGTAGCCGGTCACCAGCAACGGCTTGGGCAACTCGACGCGATAGAGCCGCAGCCGATCGCACACCTCCTGAGCCGGATCGCTACTTCCCAGCAGTGCGGTGAGTATGGATTGCAACGCACCGACAGTCACATGCTGATCAAGCGCCGGCAGCTGGCGATCGGGGGGCACATGCTCGAGATAATCGAGGCTGCGCGCCAGCGCTTGGCGCAAGCTGTCCAGCGAGGCGTCGTCGTGCACCAGCGCGTGGCACTCATCCGAAGTCAGCGACACCAAATGTGGTTGCTGGATGTCCGGCGAAGGTTGACGCGATGCGGGCAGCTGCGCGCAGGCCACGAGCGTGAGCGCCAGCAGCGCGGCAACACGCAGCCCCCGTTGTCGTGCAGCCCGCACTACTGAACACTCAACACGTACCACTCAACACTTACGCGGCGTACACGCGTTCCGCCGCCGCCACCGCCGCGCCGGCGCCAACCGCATGCCCGTAGCGCGGCAAGACACGCTCGAGGGCGCTGAGCACCAGGAGGACGTTGGCGGTGGTGCTCGACTCGCCCATCAGCCCGATGCGCCAGGTCTTGCCCTTCAGCGGCCCGAGGCCGCCGCCGATTTCGATGTTGAGCTCGTCGAGCAGCGCGCCGCGGACTTTCGCATCATCGACGCCGTCGGGAATGTGCACGCTGTTCAGCGTCCACAACTGGCTCCCCTCTTGCGACGCGATGCCGAGCCCAATCGCCGCCAAGCCGGCCTTCAATGCCTGATGATTGCGCTCGTGGCGTGCCCAGCGCGCCTCGAGCCCTTCCTCTTCGATGATGCGCAGGGCTTCGTAGAGCGCGTAGTTCATGGTGATCGGCGCGGTGTGATGGTAGACGCGCTCGGCACCCCAGTACTTCTCGATCATCGTCAAGTCGAGGTACCAGCTCTGCACCTTCGTCTTGCGCCGTCGCAGCACGTCAACGGCGCGGGGACTGAACGTCACCGGCGACAAGCCCGGCGGGCAGCTGAGACACTTCTGCGTACCGCTGTAGCAGGCGTCGATGCCCCAGTCGTCGACGTGGACGGGATGGCCGCCGAGCGAGGTGACCGTGTCGACCACGAACAACGCGCCGGCCGCATAGGCAAGCTTGCCGATCTCCTCCAGCGGCTGCCACGCGCCGGTCGAGGTCTCGGCGTGCACGATCGCCACGAGCTTCGGTTGCGCCGCCTGCTTCAATGCAGCCGCCACATCGGCCGCATCAATCACGCGGCCCCATGGCGCTTCGACCTTCACCAGCCTCGCGCCGCAGCGCTCGACGATGTCGGCCATGCGCGTGCCGAAGACACCGTTGATGCAGATGACGGCGGTGTCGCCGGGCTCGAGCAGATTCACCAAGCACGCTTCCATTCCGGCGCTACCGGTGCCGGAGATCGGGATGGTCAGCTCGTTGCGCGTCTGGAAGGCGAACTGCAGCAGCCGCTTGGTCTCATCCATGATGCGCAGGAAGGCCGGATCGAGGTGGCCGACGAGCGGAATGCTCATCGCACGCAGCACACGTGTACTTACGGTGCTGGGCCCGGGGCCGAGCAGCACTCGTGACGGGGGTTCCAACGGAGCGGTGGTCGCCATTATTCTTGTGCTATTAGCCAGCGGTCGATAGGGTGTCAAAGATGCTCGACGCACGAATCCTCGACGCCCTCCGCACCATCGCCGGCGCCGACGGCGTCGTCGCCCGCCCGACCGAGCTACGCGTCTACGAGTGTGACGGCTATACCCTGGAGAAGAACGCTCCGGAGGTCGTGGTGTTGCCACGCACCACGGAGCAGGTGGCGCAGATCCTCCGCCTGCTGCAGCGTGAGCACATCGCCTTCGTACCGCGTGGCGCCGGCACCGGACTGAGCGGCGGCTGCCTGCCAGTGGGTGCGCCGGTGATGATCGGCACCAGCCGGATGAACCGCATCATTGAGATCGACCTCATCAACCGCCGGGCGGTCGTCGAAGCCGGCGTAGTAAACCTGTGGGTCACCAACGCGGTAAAGCAGCACGGGCTGTGCTATGCGCCCGACCCATCCAGTCAGATGGCCTGCTCGATCGGCGGCAACATCGCCGAGAACTCCGGCGGTCCGCACACGCTGAAGTACGGGGTGACCACCAACCACGTGCTCGGCGTTGAGCTGGTGCTGCCCAGCGGAGAAGTCGTGCAGCTCGGCGGCGCCGTCGAGGATGTCCCGGGGTACGATCTCACCGGCTTGGTAGTCGGAAGCGAAGGCACCTTCGGAGTCGTGACGACAGCAACGTTGCGGCTGGTGCGCCAACCCGAAGCGTGGAAGACGCTGCTCGGCATCTTCGAGTCTGTCGACGACGCCACCGCCACGGTCTCCGGCATCATTGCCGCGGGCATGGTTCCAGCGGCGCTGGAGATGATGGACCAGTTGATCATCACCGCGGTGGAAGACGCGTTCCACTTCGGGTTTCCGACCGACGCCGGTGCCGTGCTCATCGTCGAGCTCGACGGTCTTGCAGCCGGGCTCGAGCAGCAGGCCCAGCGCGTCGCGGAGATCTGTCGCGCCAATCATGCGCGCGACGTGCGCGTCGCCCAGGACGAAGCGGAGCGCGCCGCGTTGTGGAAGAGCCGCAAGCGCGCCTTTGGCGCGGTCGGCCGGCTGGCGCCCAACTACTGCACGCAAGACGGCGTCGTACCGCGCACCAAGGTTCCGGAGATCCTGCGCCGCATTGTCGACATCGGGCGGCGCTATCAGCTGCGCATCGGCAACGTGTTCCATGCCGGCGACGGCAACATCCATCCCATCGTGCTGTTCGACGAGCGCGACCCCGAGCAGGTGCGTCGCGTGCTGGCGGCGGGGCGTGAGATTCTCGAAGCGTGTGTCGAGTTGGGTGGCAGCGTCACCGGCGAGCACGGCATTGGTGTCGAGAAGATCGCACAGATGCCCCTGTTGTTTTCGCCGCAGGATCTGTTGGTGATGAGTCAGCTGCGGCGCGTCTTCGATCCGGAGCTGCGCTGCAATCCCGGCAAGATCTTCCCCACGCCCGGCGCGTGTGTGGAGACGACGCGTCCGCACCGGCAAGCCGCGATGTGAGCAGGGCTATGATCATCTCCAGTGAACCTGCCGAGAGTCCGTCTTCCAAACCTCACCCCGGCCCTCTCCTTGGTTCGGAGAGGGAGCAAGAGGCAGTCACAAGGCCGTGCTTGTGATTGACAATCTGCGCACCATCGTCGGCGCGAATGCAGTTGCGAATGGGGACCGCGCTTGCGCCTTCACCGTCGACGGCGTGACTCCGAGCTGCGTCGTCTCGCCCGCAACGGTGGATGAGCTGTGCCGTTGTGTCGCGGCGATTGCTGAGGCTGACGGCGCACTGATTCCGGTCGGCATGGGGTCGCGGCTCACGGTCGGCCGTCCGCCGCGGCGCTACGACGTCGCGCTGTCGACGCGCCGCTTGCGGCAGGTTCTGGCACACGAGGCGGCGGACATGACGGTGAGCGTCGAAGCCGGTGTCACGTTGGCCGAGCTCAATGCCCTGCTGGGACAGAGCGGCCAGCATCTGCCCTTGGACCCGCCGCATCCCGAGCGGACGACGATCGGCGGACTGATTGCCGCCGACGCGTCGGGACCGCTGCGCGTGTCGCACGGTAAGGTGCGCGACCTGCTCATCGGCATCAAAGCGGTGCTGGCCGACGGCACGCTGGTGAAGGGAGGCGGGCGTGTCGTCAAGAACGTCGCCGGCTACGATCTGATGAAGTTGTTCACCGGATCATACGGCAGCCTGGGCATCATCGTCGAAGCGACGTTCAAATTGCGACCACTCCCGGAGCATGAGGTGGCCATCGTTGTTCCCGCTGCAACGACGGCAGCGGCGACCACCACGGCGCTGGCGCTGCTGTCTGCCGCGCTGGCACCGTTGTCCGTCGATATGCTCAATGGCGCAGGGGCAAGGCGGTGCGCGATCGACGGCCCGGCGGTCGTGGTCAGTTGCGGCGGCCTTGAGGATGAAATCGCCGTCCAAGCGGAACGCGTGCGCGCCAGCTGCCACGATCGGGATGTTCAGGTTTACGACGCCGTGCAGAGCGCCCGCCTGCGCCATGCCTTGCGAGACTGGCCGGCGGCCGGCCCTGCCGGCGGCGGCAGCGACAGGTGGGGATGCCGGCTGAGCGTCTCGGCATCGCATCTTCCCGAGGTGTTGTCGCGTCTCGAAGACGAAGGCACGCGGCGCGGGTTCGAGCTCGCGATGCTGGCGCACGTCGGCAGCGGGGTTGCGGTGCTGCGGCTGGACGGCAGCGATGCGGCGCACGAGCCGTTGTCAGAGCTCGCCGGCTGGGTGCGTGCGACGCTGCGCCGTCTGGGCGGTTGGGCGGTGTTCGACGTGCTGCCGACGGCGCTGAAGGCCCATCTGGATCCGTGGGGCGCAGATATACCCGGCCTCGAGCTGATGCGCGGGATCAAACGGACGCTCGATCCGCACGCGCGCCTGAGCCCCGGGCGGTTTGTGGGAGGGATTTGATGCCCTGTCTCGGAAGTTCAGCGAACAAACCAAAGTGGCTGCGGGTCATCAAGTGCCCTCACCCTCCCCTCTCCCACGCTGAACGGATGTGCGGGAGAGGGGAGGGTGAGGGTACACGCTGGGCGCGTCGTCCCTTGTTGTTTCCCGAGTGTACGCGGCGAACTTCTGAGAGGGCACGCTAGTGGAAGCGGGCATCGCAGCGCCAAGGCGGCGTTTCGTTGAATACGACAAGTTCCTCGACTGCGTGCACTGTGGGCTGTGCTTATCCGCGTGCCCGACGTACGTCGAGCTGGGCACCGAGATGGATTCGCCGCGCGGCCGCATCTATCTCATGAAGGGGCTCGAAGATGGCTCGCTGCCGCTGACACCCGATGTCGTGCGACACCTCGACCTCTGCCTTGGTTGCCGTGCTTGCGAGACGGCGTGTCCGTCGGGCGTGCGCTACGGCGATCTCATCGAATCGGCACGTTCGTGTGTCGAAGCGGAGCACCCGCGTCCTTTCGTCGATCGGCTGCGCCGCCGGTTGATCACCCTGCTGTTTCCGCATCCACAGGTGCTGCGAGCATTGCTTCTGCCGCTGCGCTTCCTCGATCTGATCGGTGTCCTGAACATCGTACGCCGCTTCAGCGGCGCGGCGGCCATGCTGCCGCGCCTCGGCTGGTGGGAGCCGGTGCCGGAGTTGGTTCCTGCGCGCCACGCGGAACGTCATCGCGTCGGCTTCATCGCCGGTTGTGTGGCGCAGGTGCTCTTTCCGGAAACCAATCGCGCTACGCTGCGGGTGCTGGCACGCAACGGGTGCGCCGTCGAGACACCGGGGCGGCAGGGATGCTGCGGTGCGCTCTACCTGCACGCCGGTGCGAGGCGCGAGGCGCTCGATTGTGCACGGCACAATCTCGACACGTTTTCCCCCAGTCTCGACGCAGTGATCGCCAACGCCGCGGGTTGTGGCGCTATGCTGAAACAATATGGCGAGCTGCTCGCGGACGATCCGGTTTACGCGGCGCGCGCCCACGCGTTCAGCGCCAAGGTGCGCGACGTCACCGAGTTTCTGGCCGCGATCGAGTTGGTGCCGCCGACCCATCCGGTGCACGCGTGCGTGACCTATCACGATGCCTGTCATCTGGCTCACGGCCAGGGGGTGCGCGAAGCGCCGCGCCGGTTACTGCAGCAGATCCCGGGACTCGAGCTCGTCGAGCTTGCCGACGCCGACACGTGCTGCGGCAGCGCCGGCAGCTACAACCTCACCGAGCCGGAGATGGCGCGGCGGCTGGGTGACCGCAAGGCGGCGAACATCCGCGCCACCGGCGCACGGTGCGTGGCGGCCGCCAATCCCGGCTGTACGATGCAGATTCAGGCGGCGCTGCGCCGTGACGGCGTCATGCTGCCCGTGCGTCACCCGATCGAGATCCTCGATGCAGCCTACGGCGGCGACAGCCTGCGGTGAGCAGCCGTGACCGTGCACTCAGGAGGCGGCGTGACCGAGGGACCGGTGGGTTCCCGCTTGCTCTCCATCCAACTCGCGGCTGATCTCTTCTAGCGTCTTGCCCCGCGTCTCCGGAGCATACGCCAGGACGATCAGGCCGCCGATCACCGGGCCGATGGCCATCACCCCTACGGCCCACGGAATGCCAATGCGGTCGGCGAGCCAGCCGATGGCGACCGGCGTGACGATCTCGGTGAAACGGCCGAAGAGGTTGGTCGTCCAGCTGTAGCCGGTGGCGCGGATCTCGGTAGGGAAGAGCTCGGTGGCAAAGGTGTTGGTGGCGGCACCGGCGCCGAGGAAGCAGAAGATGCACGCCGACATCATCAGCGTTTGCAGCGCGAGGTTGGCAGAGTTGACGCGGAAGAGAACGAAGATCGTGACCGCCGCTGCCAGGTAGTAGATGGAGCAGCTCAGCCTTCTCCCCCATCGGTTCATGGAGAAACCCGCCGCCGGCGCGCCGAACAGGAAGCCGAACAAATACCCGCCGGCGACGACGATGGTGTATTGCTGCGGCGCGTAGCCGAGATCGCGAGCCGCATGAATGGTCCAGAAGGTCACCGCCGGGCTGGTCACCATGTGACTGCAATTCCAAATGAGCGTCACCAGCAGCGATCGTTTCCGGTAGCGCCGCTGAAACGGGACGCGCAAGCCCGCCAGCTGGGCGCGCCACGAGTCGTGGGAGCGGCCGTCGCGCCGCAGTTGGTCGAAGCGGCGCGTCTCGCGCATCCCGAGCCGGAAGAAGAACACCAGCGCCACCGGGATCAACCCCAGCAGATACATGGTGTGCCAGTCGGCGCGCACCAAGACGATGCGCGCCGTGAGAAACGCGGCGATGGTGCCGAGCGCGCCGACGCCGGCAAGCAGCGAAATGCCGAAGCTGCGCCAACGCGTCGGATATTCCTCGCCGATGATGATCAGCGCGAGCGCGAACTCCGCCGCCAGGAAGATGCGCGCACAGAACTGCCAGAGCGTGAACATTTCGATGCTGCGCGTCATGCCGGTGAGGCCGGTGAACAGCGCGTAGCCGAGAATGGTCAGCGTGATCAGCGCACGCCGTCCGAAGCGGTCGGCAAGGATGAGGATGAAGAACGAGACGACGGCGCCGATGCGAATGATCAGATTCACCAGCCCCCACTGCGTGTTGGTCAGACCGTGGAGTTGCTGGATGATCGGGGCAACCGTCGAGAGGATGGCGACGTTGAAGCTGTCGAACACCGTCGCCGACATCAGCATCCCCATCAGCGCCCAGAGATAGGGGGTCATCTCCGTGGCTTCGGGCGCGGGCTCGGGTCGCGAAGATTCGGGCATGGGGAAAGCAGAGGCGGTTAGGCGGTTGGCGGTTACGAACTCACCCTAACCGCTCAACCGCCTAGCCGCCAACCGCCTGTCTTCATCGTCCCTGCCACTTCGGACTGCGCTTCTCGACGAATGCCGAAATGCCTTCCTGCGCGTCGGCGGCGAGGGCGTTCATGCTCATGACTTCCTTGGCGTAGGCGTAGGCCTTCGGCTGGTCGAGGTCGATCTGCGCATAGAAGGCCTGCTTGCCGATGGCGACGGTGAGCGCGCTGGCGCCGGCGATCTGCTCGGCCAGCAGCTGAGTCGCTTCATCGATCTGGCTCGCGGGGACAACGCGGTTGACCAGGCCCCACTCCATCGCCGTGCGCGCGTCGATCGCGGTACCGGTCAACAACATCTCCAAGGCGCGCTTGCGGCCGACTGCGCGTGTCAGCGCAACCATCGGCGTCGTACAGAAGAGCCCGATCTTCACCCCGGGTGTGGCGAAGGTCGCGTCGGCGCCGGCGATGACGAGGTCGCAGGTCGCGGCCAGTTGACAGCCGGCGGCCGTGGCGACGCCATGGACACGCGCGATCACCGGCTGCGGGACGTCCTGCACCGTGGCCATCAGCTGCGTACACACGTCGAAGATCCGCCGATAGCTGCCGAGGTCGCGGCCGGTCATTTCGCGCAGATCGTGTCCCGCCGAAAACGCCGGGCCGTTGCCCGCCAGGACGATGACACGCGTCTGCGGCTGGGCGGCCAGCGTCCGCAGGGCATCGATCAGCTCAGTCATCATCGCCAGCGACAGCGCATTACGCCGCTCCGGGCGGTTCATAGTGATGCTGGCAATAGTCCCTTCACGCACCAGCACGTGCTCGTATGCCATGGTGAGTCCTCCCTGTGATGGCACCGAGCCTACCACATCAGCTCGCGGAGGGGCGGATCTATGCGCCGGCGAGCGATCCCATGCCGCGAATTAGTCAGATGCTTGGGACGGCACCGCGTAGCGACCAACGGGTGCGGGCCATAGAGAGACGCCGCCCGCAGGGCTACTTCTTCGGCTCGACGATTTCGATCTTCGCCTTCTTCTTGAGTCCTTCGACGTAGGCTTGCTGTTGCTTGTCGCGCTCCTGGTCCTGGAGGAAGCTTTCGAGCTCCGTCTTGACTTCCGCCAGCGTCGCCACACCGGCAGGACGCGTGTCGGTAACTTTGATGATGTGGTAGCCGAACTGTGTCTTGACGACGTCGCTAACCTGCCCGGGTTTGAGGGCGAAGGCGGCATCGGCAAATTCCTTGACGACACCGTCGTGCGGGACGAAGCCGAGATCGCCGCCCTTGTCTTTGGAACCGGGATCGTCGGACAATTCCTTAGCGAGCGTCGCAAAGTCCTCACCCTTCTTGATGCGCGCCAGCGTCTCAGTCGCGTGTTGCTTGGCGCTGCTGCCGTCCGCCTCGGCCGGCACGGCGAAGAGGATATGGCTGACACGCACTTCGGCCTGGTGCTGGAACTTGTCCTGGTTCGCCTTGTAGAACTGCTCGGCGGCGTCGGGGGCGAGCGTCACGGTGACGTGGTGGTCGAGCACTTTCTGCACGAGCGCGGTGCGCGTCAAATCGTTGCGCAGCTCGGCTTCGGTCGCGTTGTTGGCCGCCAGGGCCTGTTGGAACGCTTCCGGGTTGGGATAGTGGCTTTTGAGCTCGCCGAGGCGTTGGTCCACTTCGGCACTTGGCGTGTCGATCTTCTCAGCCTTGGCTTGCTGCGTGATCACCTCAATGTCGATCAGCGCCTGTAGTGCCTGTTGCTTGGAAGCATCGGGTGCGCCCCCCTGTGCGGCGGCCATGCGCTGAGCCAGCTTATCGACTTGCGCGCTGGGAATCGGGGTCCCGTTGACGCGCGCCGCAACCGGTGCGTCGTCAGCAGCGGCGGACAACACGGTAGCTAACGACGCCATGAGCATGACGGCGCTCAATCGAAGAGTTCTCACTGTTCCTCCTTGAGGGATGGTACAAAGTACCCGCGGCAACCTGGGCAGGTGAAGGGGTACCTGAACACCGCGGCGCAAGCAAGTCTGTGGTCCGCGATGGACCGTGCGGGATGGCAAAGTCTCGATCCGAGACGAAACCAATCCCGATTGCAGTTGGGTCGGGAGGCGCAGCATACGGGCCCACTTCGCGAAACCGGCAGCAGTTGCCGCTCATCCTTGTCAATTCCGAGAGACCGCGTCGCGATGGGGTCGAATGTCAGGTGCGGCGCGGAGTGGTGCCATTCTTGCCTTGCATGTCCACAGGCCGTCGGACTCGGGAGCCCGCAGCGACCAATCCTGCCCTGAGGCCCCCCGAAGGGGGGAGCGGACAATAGAGAGGACGCCGGCCGCAGGCCGATGAACTTGTGGGATGAGACACGCACGGTGATGCAACTGGCCCGCTGGGGACTGACCCTGGTGCGGCATGACACGCACTATCCTACGCCGCTCCCGCAGAATCCGAAGTTCATGAACCCGTCCGACGCCGTGCAGTTGATTCGCGACGGGGACGTGGTGGCGGAGTCTGGCCTCGCAGCCCAACAACATGCTTCGATCATCTACTGGGCAATTCGCGAAGCCTTTGAGAAGACCGGCCACCCCGCCGGCTTGACGCTCATGAACCTGGGCGGCCATGGCGGGCGCGGCATCGCGCCGGGCACGCTGGAGGAACTTGGACGGCCCGGGCTCTGTACGCGGCTGATCACCGGCCACTTCGAGACGTTTCGGGCGATGCTCGATCTCGCCGAAGTCGGGAAATGCGAGCTGCAGTGTCTGCCGCTCGGAGTCATGGCATTGCTCTTCGATGCGCTGGGGCGTGGCCACACCTCGTGCCTCAGCACGACCGGCGTCGGGACGTTCCTCGATCCACGCGTCGGATCAGGTACGGCGATCGGGGGCTCCACAACCGAACAACTCGTCAGCGCCGAAGGCGACCAGCTGCGTTACCGCATTCCGAAGATCGACGTGGCGGTGTTCAACGTGCCGGCAGCGGATCGGCACGGCAATCTCTACCTGAGGCATTGCGCCACCATCGGCGAGAGCCGCGAGATCGCGCGGGCGGCGAAGCGGAACCATGGCCGGGTGATCGCCAACGTCGGTTGCATCGTTGAGGAAGACCGGGACTCTATCTACCTCCCGGCTGAGCTCGTCGACGCGGTCGTCTATCACCCGGACACCGAGCAAACCGTCGGCGTGTTTCACCGCAACTACTGGCCGGCGATTACCACGCAGAGCGACGTTTCCATCGCGGAAGGCTTTGCCCGCATGCAGTTCGTGAACTGGCTTGCCGGCGTCACGCCGCGGCGCACAGCGGCCGACGACGCCGTGGCGCGCTTAGCGGCGGCGACCGTGCTGGGCAACGTTCACCAGGGCGCTTACGTCAATGTTGGAGTCGGCTTCCCGGAGGAAGTGTGCCGGGTCATCTATGAGACGGGACGGCTGGGCGATCTGACCTTCCTCGTCGAGAGTGGCGTGGTCGGCGGCTTGCCGGCTCCGGGCCTCTACTTCGGCGCGGCACTGAATCCGCAGCGCATCGTTTCATCGGCGGAGATGTTCAAGCTGTGTAACCAGAAGCTCGATGCCACGTGTCTCGGCGCGTTGCAGGTGGACAGCCACGGCAACGTCAACGTGTCCAAACGTGGCGCGGGCCCACGCGGTTACGTCGGGCCGGGCGGCTTCATCGACCTCACCGAGGCAGCCAAGACCATCGTCTTCGTCTCCGCGTGGATGGCACACGGCGAATTCGCTGTCGAAGATGCGAAGCTCCGCTTGGCGAAAGCAGGCACGCCCAAGTTCGTTGATCGTGTCGACGAGATAACCTTCAACGGCCGCCGCGCGGTGGAAGCCGGGAAGCACGTCTTCTACGCAACCCATGTAGGGCTGTTCCAGCTGACCAGGCGCGGCATGGAGTTGGTGCGCGTGATGCCTGGTATCGACGTCCGGCGCGACATCCTGGCGCACACGACGATGAAGATCGTGTTGCCCGCATCCGGCCGTGTGCCGGTGGTATCCAATGTGTTCTCAGGCGCAGGCTGGCCTGATTCGGGTCAAGCGGCTCATCGACCAGCGAAACAACCTTTCGGACGTGGCAGCCCCCAGCGACCTAACGGGGAGCGGCCCATAAAAAAGACGCCGCCCGCAGGGCCTACGGGAAGGTCTCGAACAGATCGCTGAGATCGCTCACGCCCGCGTCGCCCGCGTGCCGCAGTAACGGCGTGATCTGGAAGATCTCCTGGATCGTTTTCAGCGTCGAGCTGTGATCGTACGGAATCGTGTTGGTGTATCCGCCGCCTTTGGCAAGCGGCGACAGCACGATCATGCCGATCGGGCAATTGGCGTTGGTGCAGCCGGCCACGAGCTCCGCCTCGTCCCAGGTGATGAAGATCGCGCCTCCATGCTGATAGGCCGCCGATTGCTGGATCACGGGAATCCATTGCGCCAGCCAGTTGTCGCCCTGCTTGATTTCGTCGTTCAGCGGGGCGCATTCGCTGTGCATGTCGTTGCACTGATTGGGCGTGATGAAGTTGTAGCGCGCCGCGGTACCGCTCTGCAGGTCGGTGCGCAGCTCATCGAGTGGCCGCACGTGGGCGAGGCAGCGCGGCGCCAGCGGATCGGCGGTCATCAACTGCGGGTCGTAGTTGATGACGTCGTCGAAGAACACCATTGGATTGTGCTTGGGTGCATAGTGCCCGACGCTGACCAGCGGGCAGTCCTTTCCACTGATGTCCTCCTGATAGGAGCGCCAGGAGATGCCCTGCTCCTCGAGCAAGGTCACCAGGTGATCGGTTTGCGGGCGGTGGTTCTGGTCCGGATCGTTGTCATTGCTGATTTGCAGATTGTCCCCAGCCTCCAGCCAGATGTAGTTCGGCTCGCTGGGGTGCAGATTGCCGCCGTTCGGCCCGCGGTAGCTCTCCGCAGACGAGGACGCCGGTAACAGCGTATTGGCGATGTACGACGCGCTTGGACTGTCCTTCACCTCGGCTAACGATTTGTTCTCCAGCAGGATGATGAAGACGTTTTGAATGTGCTGGGTGGCGGGGGCAGGACCAGGCTCCGTGGACTCGCCGCAGCCGTTCCACAATGCCCCAACCGCAGCAAGTCCCAAGACGAGGCGAAGACGAACAAGATATTTCATGGGCGCTCCTGTAACCGGGGGATAGGGGAATCAACGCTCAACGTGTCAGCACAAGACGGCAGGCCGTATACGCCGCACACAATACGTCCGTCAAGCGCCGGCCGGCGTGCACGTTTGTCGGAGCTCTGGTCACGGCAGCGCTGCCGCTGGTGCAGCAGGCGCTGACGCCGTAGAGTACTGCTATGCGTAGTGGTGCCACCGCCAATCTCTATGTCTTTGCGCTGGCCAGCCTGTGGTTCGGCGCCTGCACACCACCGGCGCGGCCACCGACCGCAGCATCGGCGGCGGCGGCACCGCCACCACCGCTTTACGAGGAAGAAATTAAACCGGTTCAGCGGCCGGACATCGGCATCACGGATCTCACCGAAGTGCCAAGTGCCGACAAGCGGACGGTTACGGTCAGCGGTGTGCTCGTCAATCGGGGTGCGGGCGCAACCCGCCAGGTATACGTGCACGTTGAAGCGCTCGATCGTGCCGGAGCCGTGCTCGTCAGCGCCGACTCCGAGCCGGCGGCCGAAGTCATCGGCCCCGGAGCCATCGGGCGTTTCTCCGTAACCTTTGAGAACCGTGCCGATGTGGATCGCTACCATATCGAAGCAATCAGCCGGTGACACCCAGCAACGGTTGATTGTCGAAAGTGGAACGGATGGATCGCACCTGGTTGGCGCAACTGCGGCAGACGCTCCGCGAGCTTCTCGGTATCGCCCCGACGTTGGATCTCCATGGCTGCGGCGTGCGCCAGGCGATCGACGAGACCGAGCGCTTCCTGCGGCACACGCACAGTCTCGGTGAACCCGTCGTGCGCATCGTATACGGCAAGGGTCACGGCAGTCCCGGCGGGCGCGGGGTGCTGCGTGAGGTGATCCCGCGCTGGCTCGAACGCGAAGGCGGTGAGTTGGTCGAACGCCTCGAACGGCTGCCGGATGCCTCCGGTGCCGACGGTGCGGTCAAGGTGTGGCTGCGAAAGCGTGAGCACGTGGGGGCGTAGGAACATGGGCTTCTAATGATACGGGCTGGCTCCATGCTGCAGATTGACTGCCCGGGCCGCCTTCCATAGCCTACGCCGGTATATGTTGCGTTTGCTTTCATCTATCCTCGTGGCGGGCATTTTCGCCGGTTGTGCGGCGCAACGGCCGGGCGCCCCAGCGCTCGACCTCAACAAGGTCGTCGACTTGTCGTATACCTTCGGCCCCGACACCATCTACTGGCCCACGGCCGAGAGCTTCACGATGGAGCGCGTGTCTTACGGCATGACCCCCGCCGGCTATTGGTACGCGGCCAACAACGTCTGCATGGCGGAGCATGGCGGTACGCATATGGACGCACCGATCCACTTCGCGCAGGGCAAGCGCACCGCTGACGCCGTGCCTCTGAGCTCGTGCATTGGGCCGGCGGTGGTTATCGATGTCCGCGCACAAGCCGCTGCCGATCGTGACTACCGCCTCACGGTAGACGACATCACCGCGTGGGAGCAGCGGAACGGGCGGGTACCAAGCGGCGCCATCGTCATCATGTTCAGCGGCTGGGGCAGCTACTGGAGCGACAAGGCCCACTATCTTGGCACGGGCGAGCGTGGCGATGTCGCCAACCTGCACTTTCCCGGGTTCTCCAAAGACGCGGCGGACTTTCTGGTTACGCAACGTGACATTGCCGCCATCGGCGTTGACACCGCCAGCATGGACTACGGACAGTCCAAAGATTTCATCGTCCACCGGATCATCAATGGGGCGAACAAGCCGGGGTTCGAAAACCTCGCGCGCGTCGACCGGCTGCCTGCAGCAGGGGCCACGCTCATCGCATTGCCAATGAAGATCAGCGGCGGCAGCGGCGGCCCGGCCGGCATTATCGCCGTCCTCCCCTAGGGGCCTGCGGGCGGCATCCTTTCCATGGTCCGTTCTCTGTTGGATCGCCGTGGGCCTGCGCGTTCGATATGCTGCGGTGATGAGATCCGGCATGACGTCTCGTTGCTTCCTCTCAGTGGTGGCGGCAGGGGTTGCCCTCCTTTGCGTCTCCTGCGTCCCTGACGGTACGTCGGCGTCGCCGCGCCGGCCACCGAAACTGACGTTCGCGGAAACCACCCACGCAGTGGGCCGCGTCGAAGCCGGGCGCTCGGTGATCTATGCGTACCCCTTTCGCAACACGGGCGGCCTCGACCTCAGCATCGACAATGTGCGCGCCGGCTGCAGTTGCGCCGTAGCGTTGCCGCAACCTCGGGTGATTCCACCGGGCGCGGAGGGCCGCATCGAGGTCACCTACGACACCACGCACGAGCATGGGCCGCAGCGGCGCACGATCACGGTATATTCGAATGACCCGGTGCAGCCGGTCACGACGCTGACCTTGGTTGCGGACATTGACGCGGTGGTCGCGGCGGAGCCGCCCCAGCTCTACATCGGCCACGTGCATCGCGGCGAGCCCGCCGCCACTGCCGCACGTCTCGTGATTCCCGAGGGGACAGCGGTTGGCCCGGCCGAAACTACGGGAACGGTCCTCGACGCCGGCATCAGTGGCTTCGCCGCACAGCGAACGCCGGCCATGCTCCGCGTTGCCATCAAGCCGCACGCTCCCCTCGGGCGCTTCAAGGAATCCGTGCTGATCCACACACAGAACCCCCGGCAACCGCTGCTGACGATTCCTGTGGTCGGCATCGTCGAGCCAGCCGTCACCGCGCCGACGGAAAAACACTAGCGAGGCAGGGCCTCGGACCGTAAGTCCCATCGCGACCGCTCCTCGTTGAGTCGCTCTGTCATGCGGTCGCGAACACTTGATTCACCCACAACATGTTCCCAGTAGCAAGGAGACTCGCAGCTGTCGGGGGTGCGGCCCTTGGCGAGGGGGAATCGAACCTGGCAGCCCCGAGCGACCAATCCTGTCCTGAGGCTCCCCGAAGGGGGAACGGGCCATAGAAGAAACGCTGGCCGCAGGCCCGCCGGCCGCAGGCTGTTGCCCCACAACCGGCCGCCTGCTTTATCAATGCGCCGATGCAACTGCGCGCGATCTTGTTCGACTATGGTGGCACGCTGGATGGGCCGGGCAGCCATTGGTTGCCGCGCTTCCTGCAGCTCTATAGTGCGGCCGGCGTCGAGCTGTCGTTTGAGCGCTTTCGAGAAGCGTTCGATTACGCGACACGCTGCGGATATCGCGACCCCACAGTCGCCAGGTTCGACTTGCAAACATTGGTGGAGTTCCACGTTGCCCGGCAACTGGAGCATCTGGGTCTCGCCGCACCTGCGGTCGCGGCACAGGTTGTGGGCGCCTTCATGCACGCCTCGCGCACCGCGCTGGCCGACAGCCGCACGGTTCTTGGTCACCTGTACGGGCGGGTGGCCCTCGGCGTCGTCTCCAATTTCTACGGCAACGTTGCGCGCATTCTTGATGACGCCGGGTTTGCGCCGCTCCTGGACACCATCGTCGACTCGGCATGTGTCGGGGTGAGCAAGCCGGACCCGAAGATCTTCGCGTTGGCGCTGGAGCAGCTTGCCTGCGATCCGGCGGAGGCGCTCTACGTCGGCGACTCCTTCGAGAAGGACGTTGTCGGGGCGCACGGTGCGGGCCTGCGCAGCGCCTGGCTCGTCGGTGCCGCGACGCCGCCATGCCGGACCCCGGAGCTCGTCGATGTGCGGTTGCGCACGCTGGCCGAGGTGGAGGCGTTGGTTGCATGAAAGCCGCCATCATCGCCGCGGGACAAGGCGAGCGACTGCGCGCCGCCGGCTTCACCCAACCGAAGCCACTCGTGCCGGTCGCGGGGATGCCGCTGGTCGACTATGCGATTGCGGCGATCGCGGCGGCTGGACTGGACCACGTGGCGTGTATCGTCAACGAGCAGTCACACGGCATTGAGGAGCATTGCCGGCAACGTTGGCCGGAGCTGCGCTTCGAGTTCGTGCGCCGGACTACGCCGAGCTCGATGGAGAGTCTGTTCACGCTCAGTCCGTTGCTTGGCGACGGGCGCTTCGTCTTGCTCACGGTTGATGCCATCTTTGCGCCGCAGGTGCTGCACACGTTCCTGGATGCTGCCGCGCAACACGCAGACGCACATGGTGTGCTGGCGCTGAGCAGCTTCGT
>Ga0265316_10000029_pt1 | contig 164218 bp, 145 predicted proteins | sample 4522metaG_FD_202092 | JGI IMG/M metagenome (GOLD analysis project Ga0265316, IMG submission 202092) | Rhizosphere microbial communities from Carex aquatilis grown in University of Washington, Seatle, WA, United States - 4-5-22 metaG | ecosystem: Host-associated > Plants > Roots > Rhizosphere... | reverse complement strand
GCGCTCGGCCGTGTGTGGTTCATCCTGGGCCCGAGGCGCCGGCGCGACGACATCGTCGGATACGCGGTGGTGACCTTCGGCTACGACCTCGAGTTCGCCGGTCACGACAGCTTCCTGACCGAGCTCTACCTGGTGCCCGGCGCGCGCGGGCTGGGATGTGGGCGCGCGGCCCTGGCCGCCGTGGAATCGGCGACGAGCGCGCTCGGGATCCGCGCCATTCATCTGATGGTCCGGAACGAGAACACGGTCGCGCGCGGACTTTACGAGTCGGCCGGCTATGAATCGCCACCCCGTCTCTTCCTGTCCAAGCGGCTCGGACAGGGGGGACCGGATTCCTCGAGGCTCAGTCCGCGACCCGTAACCGCGGCAGGTCGCGTGATCACCTGAGCCCATCGCGGACTCCGCTCCCCAGGTGCCCTTGCACGAACCGCCAGCCGTCCCACATGGGGTCGTGCGTAACGGGTCGGCATCAGGGGCGTAGACACGGGACGATCAGACACCCATCGTGCCGCCGCGGGGGCACGTCCTCCCCGACGGCGACAGGGCATTTCGGGCCGCGCTCGTGGCGGCGTCGGTGCTGATCAGCATCAGCTTCTTCGCGCTTTGGCGCGCAGGCCCGTCGTTCCCCGGATCATCGCAGACCTGGCAGGGTTGCCTCTTCGACGGCGCGAAGCTGAGCGCGCCAACGATCCTCGCCGGCACGTTCGTCCTCCGCCGCGTGGCGCTCGCCGATTCGTGGCGGCTCGGCGCGGCGCTTGGCGCCGCCAGCGGCTCGCTGGCGGGTCTCACTCTGCACTTCACCTGCGGCAGCGCCAGCCCCGCGCACGTGGCACTGGCTCACGGGGGAGGCGTCGTCCTCGGCGCCATCCTCGGCGCCCTCTCCTTGGCGTTGCTGGTCCGTTTGCGTCGCTGAACCGAAATCCTTTATCACGCCTCCAGCCCGACCGTGGCGCTGCGTGTGACGGCCGTTCGAACGCGGGACCAGAAGGGCCTCCCCGACGCGCTCCCGGGCCGGCGACCATCGACGTGGAGCTCTCTCAGCGCCATTTGCCGAATCCAGGGACGAGGATCGGCTCCCTTCACGTATGTGGACCGGCTTGCGTGCAGCGCCTGGAAGGTCCGATCCAACAACCTCTCCGCACGTTGGCGGTCGCCGGTCCGGGCCAGCAATTCCGCGAAGATCCAGGGCGCAATCCGCGCGTACAAGCGGTCGAAGGCTTCGCGCTCGCCCCGACAATAGCCGAGCATCAACTCCCTCTCGGGGCATTCGTCGTTACCGTCTCGCTGTGCGTCGTCCCTGCATCCGCCGTTCGTCATCGCAACCCTCCGTGTCCGGGGGCCTTCGCGATCGGGTCGCGCCAGGGCCCGCTCCTGGGTGTCGGCGGGCGACAGTCCGTTACAACCTTTCTCCACCAAAGCACGCCGCGAGAGCCCCTTTCCAGAAGCGGACCACTTTGACACGAACTGGAAACAGGGCCGTAACGTCCGGAGCCCCGCCGACACTCACAGAGATGGAATCCTGCGTGGGACAGCGCCCGAGCGACTCGATTGGCCGCCGGGCTTTTGGTATCAACGAGGCCGGAGCGGGAGATTGGACCAGCCGGGCGCCAGCGCGGATCGAGCCGTCATCGACGCCTTGCGCGCGCGAGATGAGGCCGCCTTCTTGGCCTTCGCCTCCAGCCATAGGTCAGCGAGATCCTGGGACTGACGAGCACGAACGAGCGTGTGTTGCTGCATCGGGCACGCGCCAAGGTTCGGGCCACGCTCGAGCGACACTACGAAGGGAGGACGTCTTGAGTGTCCGCGATCTCGTCTCCCTGAGCTGCAAGGAGCTCGTCGAGCTGGTCACGGACTATCACTGTGACGCCCTCGGCGTCGCGGACCGGGCAACCTTCGAGCAGCACCTGTTCGGGTGCACCTGGTGCATGACCTACCTGAAGCAGGCGGATCGCGCCATCGAGCTGACGGCGCAGCTGAGAGCTCCACCCGAGCCGATCGACAGCGAGAAGCTGACCGCGCTGTTCCGAGGCTGGCGGGCAAGCAAGGGCGGGCAGTCCAGATGATCGTATTCAAGTTCCTTCAGCGTGGCGCGAAAGGGCCGTTGACCGGCTTCGTCTGGACGCCCCAGGTCTGGGTCGAGACATCGGGCCCCCTCGCCCCTTGCCGGAATGGCGCTCACCTGCTGCGGCCGCACGACCTCGCGCACTGGATGCACGAGGAGCTCTGGCGGGCCGAACTGGACGGGGAGTGGATCGAGGGGGCGGACTGCCTCATCGCGCGGCGGGCGCGGGTCACCGAGCGCATCGAGGGCTGGTCGGGACCAGACGGCGAGGCGTTCGCCCAGGCCTGTCACGATCGATTGGGAGCGCGGCTGGTCCTGGCCACCGAACCGGCGGTCCGAGAGCATCTGACGAACTATCAGTGGGCCGTGAACTGGCACATCGAGCGCAGGGCAATCGCCATGGCGGGCTATGTCTCGGCGCTTGGCCTGGCGCAGCTCGCGAAGAACGAGACGACGATCGACGCCTACCGGCGCGAGCGTGCCTGGCAATCAGAGTGGCTGGTGCGTGCTCTACGGTTGCTCTGACACCACCGGCGCTCGTCAGTGAGTACCGCGTGCGCGAGCAAGGCACACGTGGTCGCGCTTCGCCAGAGCCCGTGAAACCTTCGCGGGAGGTCGGCGTAGAACGGCGGGCCGAATCGTTCGGCAGTCCGGGAGCGATCCGAGCGCTCCTCGGTCGTTGACGGGTGCACTCGGGATGACGCCGGCGACTGCACGTATCGCTCGCCGCGAGGAGAGGTATGACCATGCTCGCAACACGAATCGATCGAACCAGGTTCGCAGCTCTCACGTCGGGCGCCTTGATGTTCAGCCTCTGGGCAGGCTGCCAGGCCGACCTCGATGGCCCTCCGGGGCCCGCCATCGAGGCAATGAGCGAGGGGCTCCGCCAGGAAGCCAAGCCCCTGCGCGCGCTCATCGCCCGGCAGGTGGGTGGGCTCGACAAGATGCGGGTGCCCGCCGAGGACGCCGCCATCCCCCTGCCTCCCGAAGACCCCAGCCGTCGAGGGCGCTACGAGACGACCGAGGCCAAGCGCTATCTCGGCAAGTTGCTGTTCCATGACCCGGTCCGCACGGCCCGCGTCGACATCAACAAGAGCGTGAACCCGCCCATCCGGGCCGGCGAGCCCCGCGACTTGCCCGACGGGACCGCGTTCGGCGGAACAGTGGACGGCGCCAGCCCGAACGTGCAGGCCGTGGTGAACGCGACGAAGAGCACCGGCTCGTGCGGGAGCTGCCACCTGGGCGAGGCCGCAGGCAAGGCGGGCACCGCGCTGAACTTCAACGTCGGTGGCGAGGGCCGCGGCTACACCGACGAGAACGGCGACTACATCATCCGCCGGCGCCCGCAGAAGAACCTCATTCCTCGCCCGGCCACCTACTTGCCCGGGGTCGCGCTGTTCGAGGGCGACACGGGCGTCGACGCCCTGCCCACGCTCACCGACATCTACGACGTCGACGGGTCGATCGAGATCGCCACTCCCGCCCGTCAGAAGGCGGATCCGCTGCCCAGCGCGCTGCTGGAGACGGGTCGCCTCGACCAGCTCGACAGCGTCGGGCGGCAGTCCCCCTCCATGGTTGGCTTCGCTTTCAACAACCGCCTGCTCTTCGGGGGCTTCGCGGGTGAGTCGAACGGGCTTCCGGGCGGGCTCAATCCCCTGAATGATCCGGCACAAGAGAACCTGACGCTGCTGCTCCTGGACGCGCACCGGATGCTGGACTTCGAGTCGGCCGAGCTGCAGAAGCTCCCGGCGTTCGTCGAGCTGTTCCGGCAAGCGTTCCCCGGCGAGGCGCAGGCCTACCAGGCCTGCAAGCAGGCGAACCCGGAAGCGACCTGCCAGACCGAGCTGAACGCGCTGGTCAACGACGACACGGTGCTGCGCGCCACCGCGACGTTCCTGCGGACCGCGGTCACCCGGAACACGCCGTTCGATCGGTTCATCGCCGGAGAAGACGCCCTCACCGCCCGCCAGCAGCGGGGCGCGCGGCTGTTCTTCACCCGAGCCGAGGACGGCGGCGCCGGGTGCTTCGGGTGCCACAGCGGCCCGATGTTCAACAAGCAGCCGAACGATCCGGATCTTGCCGGGATCGGTCAGCTCGTCGAGGAGAACTTCTTCAACCTCGGCATCGGCGATCACCCGGTCCAGGCGCTGAACGCGCTGCGCAGGGGACACCTGACGTTCGGCCCCGATGGCAAGCCGCTGCCGCACGGGGAGGATACCGGGCGTCAGGAGATCACGCACAACCCGGAGCACGCCTACAAGTTTCGCGCGCTGACGCTGCGGCAGCTGAGGGACGCGCGGACGTTCTTCCACAATGGATCGTTCACCAAGCTGCGAGATGTGGTGAGCTATTTCAACGACGGCGTTCCCCAGGACCAGCAGTTTGCCGGCCAGGCGTCGACGCTGGAGCCACGGTTCACCCATCCCCGGGGCGGCTCGGCGCCGCGAGGCCTCGGTCTCGATGACGACCAGATGGATGCCCTCACCGACTTTCTGGAAGGCGGTCTCTACGATCCCGGTTTCGTCCAGGCCTTCCAGCCCAACGAGACCGACCTGACCTACTCGAAGAATCACCCTGAGCTGGCCGCCCTGGGCGCCAAGGACGGACAGCTCCTCAGTGGCCGCGCCATCGACGACGACGACCCCCTGTCGCGGCGCGATCAGGGCCTCGAGTTCCTCGACGTGACCCGACGAATCCGGAGCAATCGCGTCGGGATCGCTCGTCCCGGTCAGGCGCTCGAGGAGGTGTTCATGTTCACGAACACCAGCGACGACGTCATCGACACGCACTTGCTGATCATCGCCGCGGGGCTGCCCCGGGGCGTCGTGCTTCGCAACGCGAGCGGCACGACCAGGAGCGGGGAGCCATACATCCGCGTGTTTCTCCCCGGGGGCGTGCTGCAGCCGGGCCAGCACATCTCGCAGGCCTTCACGTTCAACGGCGTGACCCGGCGCAGGCAGCCGACCTACCGGTTCACGCTGCTCTCCGGCCAGGGCGCTCCCTAGCAGCCCGAGTCGTCCCCACGAAGGGCCGGGAGAGGAAAGCTCCTGGCCCATCGGCCATGTGGCACCCGGCGCTTCGTCGGTGACTTCGCGCGGAGCGATCGCCTCTCCATGTATGCAACACCGGAGGCACCCGGCGGCCCCGGGGGGGCCAAGGAACCGACTGGCTCACCCCAACCACCACTCTTCGTAGTCGAGACTACGAACTCTCGTTGTTGAACCGCGCCCGCGCCCTTCATCTCCAAAGATTCCGGCACTCTTGGGCTGGAAGGGCCGATGGCACGGCGCCTGCTGCAGCTGGGGATGTTCCCCGCTTCCGGTGGAGCAGAGACCACGAGGAAGGAACCATGTGCAGGATCTCCCCGATCGATCCCGACGCTCTCACGGCCGCGCGCGACGAGGTCCTCGATGCCGTGAGGGCGAAGTTCGGCATGGTGCCAATGATGGTGCGAACGATGGCGCGGTCGCCCGCCGTCCTCTCCGGCTGGGCGGCGCTCGACGCCGCGCTGGCCAAAGGGGTGCTCGGGTCGCGGGTGAGCGAGCTCATCGCGCTCGCGGTGGCCCAGGTGAACCTGTCCCCATACTGCCTGGCGGCGCACAGCGCGCTCGGCCAGATGGTCGGGCTCTCGCCCGACGACGCCGTCGAAGCCCGGCGGGGCCATGCGCCCCGGCGAGGCCAAGGGGAAGATCCGAAGGAGGCCGCTGCCATCCGTCTGGCGCTGGCGATCCTCGAGACCCGCGGAGGCGTGAGCGACGAGGTGCTCTGCCTCTGCCGCGAAGCGGGACTGTCGGACCAGGAGATGACCGAGGTGTCGGCACACGTGGCTCTGAACGTCCTCGCGAACTACTTCACCCGCCTGGCGGAGCCGCAGATCGACTTCCCGATGGTCGACGTCCGCCTGCCCTGAACGCGAAACCAATCTGTCCCGTCACGTCAACCACAAACGCCTGGAGAATTCACATGTCAATGTCCGCCATGACCGCATCCCCCATCGCGACGCCCACCCCGGCCGCTCCCGCCATGCCGACTCCGGTCACCTTCGGGTCGACCATGGTCGATGGCCTGAACATCGCCTACCGTGAGGCCGGCAACCCGTCGAGCCCGAAGCTGGTCCTGCTGCACGGCTTCCCGGCCTCGTCGCACCAGTACCGCAATCTGGTGCGCGTCCTCGGCGATACCTTTCACGTCATCGCCCCCGACTACCCGGGATTCGGAAACAGCGATACCCCCGACCCCGGGAAGTTCGGCTACACCTTCGACAAGCTTGCCGAGGTGGTCGAGCGCTTCCTCGCCATCAAGGGGTTCGTTCACTACGGACTGTTCGTGCAGGACTACGGCGGACCGGTGGGCTTCAGGATCCTGGCGCGCCATCCCGAGGCGCTCGATTGGCTGGTCATCCAGAACACCAACGCCTACGAGATCGGCTTCACCGCGGCCTGGGACGGCTTCCGCGGCGCCTTGTGGAAGAATCCGTCGCCCGAGACCGAAGCGCCACTTGCCGGCTTTCTGACCCACGACGCGATCAAGGGCATCTACCTCCACGGCGCCAAGCGCCCCGAGTTCGTGAGCCCGGACAACTGGGAGTCGGATTTCGGGTTCATGCAGCGCCCGCACGCCGTTCGCATGAACCTCGACCTCTTCTACGACTACCGGAAGAACGTGCCGCTCTACCCGGAATGGCAGGCATTCCTGCGCAACCGGCAGCCAAAGACCCTCATCTTCTGGGGTCAGGACGATGTGTTCTTCACGAAGGAGGGCGGCGAGGCCTATCTGACCGACCTCCCCAACGCAGAGATGCACCGGCTCGCCGCCGGACACTTTGCGGTCGAGGACAACCTCGAGTACATCTCAGAGCACATGCACCGCTTCTACGCGGAGAAGGTTGCCTCTGACGGCAGGAAGAAGGCGGTCGGCCACCGATAGTGCTCGCGAATCCGGCCCCTGGAGCTCCGCCGCCGTCGATGGCGGCTCAGCCACCGCCTGCGGCAAGGCCCAGGGACTTGATGCGCGAAGCGAGCGTGGTCGGCTTCATGCCGAGCCTCTCGGCCGCGCCACCAGGGCCGAAGATCTTGCCGTCGGCCTCCCGGAGCGCTCGAGCGATGTTCTCGCGCTCCTGGTTCTTCAGCTCGTCTCGGGTGAGCAGGCCGGTCGCCACCGACGGCTGGCCGACCGGCCGAACCGGGGCGGCCGGCTTTGGCGCCGGCAGGTCGAACTCCAGCAGCCCATCTCGGGAAAGGATCACGGCCCGCTCGACGGCATTCTGGAGCTCGCGGATGTTGCCCGGCCAGTCGTGAGCCGTGAGCTGGGCCATCACGGCCTGCGCTATCCGGGGGGTGGGGCGGCCCATCTGGCGCGCGATCACCCTCGCGAAGTGGGAGACCAGCAGCGGGACGTCCTCGCGCCGCTCGCGCAGGGGCGGCAGGGCGATCGGAAAGACGCTGAGGCGGTAGAAGAGATCTTCGCGGAAGCGGCCTTCTTGGGCCTCCCTCTTCAAGTCGCGGTTCGTCGCCGCGATGATCCGGACATTCACCTTGCGGGTCCTGGTGTCCCCGACGCGCTCGAGCTCCCGCTCTTGCAATACGCGCAACAGCTTGGCTTGCATCGCAAGCGGGATCTCCCCGACCTCGTCCAGGAAGAGCGTGCCACCGTCCGCCAGCTCGAAGCGCCCCGGCTTGTCCTTGACGGCGCCGGTGAAGGCGCCTCTGACGTGACCAAAGAACTCGCTCTCGAACAGGCTGTCGGGGATGGCGCTGCAGTTCACCTTGATGAGGACCTGGCCGTTTCGGTGACTCTGCTGGTGGATCGCCCGGGCGATCAACTCCTTTCCGGTTCCACTCTCGCCGTTGATGAGCACCGAAGCATCCGTGGGAGCGACGAGCTGGGTCTGCTGCAGCACCTTCTGCAAGCCGGGACTCTCTCCGATGACCGCGCCGAAGTTGAAGTCCGAGAGGATCTCTTCGTAGAGGTAGGCGTTCTCGGCCTGCAGGCGAACTTGCTGCCGCTCGAGGAGCACCCGATCCGTGATGTCGACCATGGCGGTGCGGGTGTACTCGCCGCCCCGCGCGGGCTTCGACCACCATTGGACCCAGATCGGGGCGCCGGTGTCCTTGCGGCGCAGCTCCAGCACGACTCCGTCCTTTCCCTTTCCCGCCTCGATCGCCTCGAACGCCTCCTGCAGGGCGCGCTGGTTCTCCGGTGTCTCGGCGACCAGTGACTTGCCGAAGGTCCTCGCGATCTCCGTCGGATCGATGCCGAGCATCTTGATCGCCGCCGCGTTGGCGCGGATGAAGCGGGAGTCCATTCCCTCGTGCACATAGGGGATGGGGGCCTCATCGAAGAGATCGCGGAAGCGCTCCTCGTTGTCGGCCAGGATCCGATTGGTGGCACGCAGCTGTTCGTTCAGCGACTGCTGCAAGCCCTCGAGGGCGGCGATCTTCCTCGCCGCCAACCGAAGCTCCATCTGGTCCATCACCAGCGACGCCAGCTTGTTCAGCATCTCGGCCTCGGGGGCCGTGAGCTCGCGCGGCTCTCGATCGATGATACAGAGTGTGCCGAGATTGAAGCCTTCCCGGGTGCGCAGGGGCGCCGCCGCGTAGAAGCGCAGACCCAGGCTCCCGGTCACCAGGGGATTGGCGAGCGTCCTCGGATCGATCGCGGCATCGGACACTTGATAGAAGTCCGGGGAGAGGATCGCCGAGGAGCACAGGCCTGGAGCGCGATCGATCTCCGCTGCATCGAGGCCAGCGTGGGACTTGAACCAGATCCGATCGTGGTCCACGAGGCTGATGAGCGCGATGGGGACACGGAACAGGCCTGCCGCGACCGCCGTGATGCGATCGAAGGCGCCATCCTGAGGGGTGTCGAGAATGTCGTACCGCCGGAGGACGTCGAGACGCTCCTCCTCATTGGCGGCCATGTTCTCGCTCGCACTGGGCACGAGGACTTCTAGCACGGGGACCCGAGCGGGGGGCGTGGGTTCGCCCGCGCCCACGGCCGGGTCGAACGGCACTACGAAGTGTCGTCGATCGACGAGTTCTCGTCGGGCTCCAGGCCCGGTCTGGCTGCGATCGCTGCGCGATCCGGCCCCGAGCGCGCCGTCTCCGCGGTGGCACGGTCTTCGCTGAAGCCTCGCGGGATGCCGTGGTCTTCACTCGGAGCCACCCACCGCGATTTTCCACTTGAAAGGACCAACACCATGATTCGACGCCTCGACTTCCGTAACAGACCCTTGACATTCCTGAGCTCGGCCGTCGTCGCCGGGTTCGGACTCTCCACGAATCCGCTCTACGCGGACTCGGAGGTCACGCCGGCGCCGGCCTCGATCGGGGCCGATGTGCCGGTGACGTACTTCGGCCCGGCGCCGTCTTCCGTCGAGCCCGAGTTGATCGGGCCGCACCAGTTGATCACCGCCGGTCAAGTGGATCTGGCAGCCAGCACGGTGAAGCTTCCGCTCTACAAGGGCCGGATGAAGAACACCGGCAAGGCCGTGTGGTTCATCCTCACGGATACCAGCGACGAGGGGCAGGCCCGAGCCCTTGGGATCAACTACTCCGCGAAGCTGCAATACGCGGCGACCTGCCGGGCCGCCCGAAACGGTGACTTCGCAAACGACGGCTCGGTGATCTTCGAGGAGGGGACCGTCGACTTCGCGCCGGTCCATGCCGTCACACCGGGCGTCGCGCCGAAGGTCTTCCCGCCCGCCGCATTTCAGGCTGGCTCGGTCGGGGATGCCGACTACAGCCCGCTGGTTCGCCTCGCCGGGGTCGTCTACAACGCCCCCATCGTGGCGTTCGGGGTCGAGGACGCAGATCTCGATTTCTGCCAGGCCACCCCTGACCATTCCAAGGTCCACGACAAGGTCACCGCCATCTGTCCGAGGGACAACACCGTCACCCTGCGGCTGACCAACGGCTTCAGCTTCTCTCGACCCATCGTCTACATCAGCCTGGACGCAAACGATCCGCTCGCCGCCGCGCTCGAATCGGCGACCCTGGCCCCGGCCCTGAGCGACGTCACGGTGGGGCGAGACGACAGCTTCACCAGCGGCGTCGAGCGTCTCTTTGCGGTCATCAATGGTCCCACCAATGTGACCTCGGGCGAGGTGAACCCGCAGCGGCAAGGTTTCGAGAGCGTTCTCAAGGGAGACGGGTACGGGCCGCTCAACGTCTTCGGGGGAATCCCGACCTTGGCGACCGACTACAGCCCGCTGTGGGATGTGAACCTCGGCGAGTGGACCCAAGAGGCCATCGACAACGGCTATCGCTCACGCATCACCGACGAGTTCACCTGGCTCGGAATGGCGGTGCGCGGCTTCGTGACTGGGCCGGGGGGCACGCCCTACGGCTCGAGCGGAATCATCATCAACTGTCCTCCCGTCGCACGTCTCCTTTGAACTCCCTCCTCTACCGACACCAACGGAGCCTACGATCATGAAAACCTCTGAATACGTCATTCTCGTCACTGTCCTCAACCTGATGGCGGGCGTGGGATGCAACAGCAGCAGCGGAACGGCGAGCGCTCTCAGCACCGGCGGAGGTGGCCTCGGCGGAAGCGGCGGCCAGCCGCCGGGAGCCGCGGACGCCAGCGACCTTCGAACGGGGCCGCAATGTCGCCAGGTCGGGGCCACCCGTTCTCCGCAGGTGACGACTGGCCTCGCCGACGAGATAGCTCCGGCGCCGCCTTCGATCGGCGCGGACGTCCCAGCGACCTACTTCGGGCCGAGCCCGTCCAGTGTGAACCCCAACCTGGTGGGTCCGCTCACCTTGCTGAGGAGTGGCACGATCGATTTCGCCAAGGGCACCATCAAGCTGCCGCTCTACAAGGGCATGGTCAAATCGACGGGCCTCGCCGTTTACTACATCCTCACGGACACCAGCGACAAGGGGATTGCCGATGGGCTCGGGTTGAACTACTCGGCGAAGTTGAAGTTCGCGAACGCCGCGGCGAGCGCGGGGGTCAACGGCTCGAATCCGGCGACCACCCTTCCCGCGCGGCAGGCGCACACGACCGCCGATCTCTCGCTGCAGTTCGACAACGGCACCGTCGACTTTGCCCCGCGGCTGGCGGTCACCCCCGGTGGGGCGCCGGACTTCTTTCCACCGTCCGCGGTGCAGCCCGGGTCGATCGGCGACAGCGACTACACGCCGCTCGTCTACGTGCAGGATCAAGGGGTCGTGTACAACGCGCCCGTCGTCGCCTACGGTGTGACCGACGGCGATCTCAGCTTCTGTGACGGCGTCCCCGACTACGCCAAGGTGCATGACAAGGTCGCCGCCATCTGCCCGGACGACGGTACGGTGACCATTCGCCTGACGGCGGGCTTCAGCTTCGGCAAGCCCGTGTGGTATCTCAGCACGGACGCGAGCGATCCGCTCCTGGCTGCCCTCGAGCAAGCGACGTTTGCACCGGCCCTGCAGAACACCCGCGTCGGGGGCGACGACGGCGCGTTCAGCGCGGTCGAGCGGATCTTCTCCTTCGCCAATGGTCCCACGAACGTCGGGACTGGCGACGTGGTCAACCCGCAACGACAAGGCCTGAACAGCGCGCTCAAGGGCGAAGGAGGTCCGCTCAACGTGCTCGGTGGAATTCCACACGTCGCCACCGATTACAGCCCCCTGTGGGACTTCAACCTGGGGGTCTGGACGGCCGACGCCATCGCCAAGGGCTATCGCTCTCGTGTGAACGAGGAGTTCCAGATCCTGGGGCTCGTCCAGCGCGGCTTCATCACCGGGCCAGGCGGCAAGCCGTGGGGTTCGACTGGCCTCATCGTGGACTGCCCCATCGTGCACCGCTTTCTCTAGAGCACCCGTTCCCAACCAACCAGCCAACCGACCAACCAACCAACCAACAACAGACCCACCCACCAAGGAGATCCCCCATGAAACTCGCACTCGTCGTTCTCGCCACCATGCCGTTCAGCTTCTCCGCCTGCAAATCCTCCCCGCCCGGGGGCCCGGAGATGACACAACCGGCGATGCACGCCACCATGGCTGGCCAGGCACACGGCCCGGGCATGATGAGCGCGCCCGCCATGGCAGGGACGGGTAACACTGCGCCAGCGATGGCCGGTGGCGCCATGGCCGGTGGCTCGATCATGGCGGCACATGCCGTCGCCCCGGCGGCCGCCGTGATGGCACACGCGCCCGCCACGGCGCCCGCCATGGTGCCCGCCGCCATGGCACCGGCCACCACCATGGGGGCGACATCAAAGCCGACCATGAAGACGGCCGGTGGCAAGCGTCCGGTCGCCGGAACCCGACTCTAGGGACCAGTCACTCGGATGCTCCACGGAATCAACATGGCCAGCGAGGTGGACGGCACGGGGATGATGACCGGCCGTTCCCTCGCGTGGGGGCGTGAGACTCCTGAGTCAGCAATGAATGCGATTCCGTCGCCGGAGACTCCGGCGGCGGAGGCCCGATCGCGCGCCGTCCAGGCCTGCGGTCGTGCTAGTGTTTCCTGCGTGGTCGACGTGACGGATCGGGAGCGGAGTCGTGGCGGCGAAGGCCGGCGACTCCGTCGAGGCTGATGGCCAGTTCGGACGACATACCGCCGTCGGAGATCACACCGGCCTCGATGTACTTCAACCGGAAGACCTTCATGCGGGGGGTCGTGGCAGCTGCCAGCGTGGCCACGACGGCGGCCGTCTACCGCCGTCTGAACGGCAAGTCCGAAGCGGCCGTCGAGGCGCCGAAGTTGGCCGGCCTGGAAGCGCCGGCCGTATCCGCCGAGGCGGCCGCGGCCGACGGCTACCGCATCGACGAAGCGATGACGCCGCTCGCTTCCGTCACGCACTACAACAACTTCTACGAGTTCACCACGGACAAGGACGGCGTGGCGGACCGGGCCAAGGACTTCTCGACCAAGGGCTGGCAGGTGACGGTCGATGGCCTGGTGGGCAAGCCCAGGGTGTTCGACCTCGCCGATCTCCTGAAGATCAGTCCCCCCGAGGAGCGGATCTATCGAATGCGTTGCGTGGAGGCGTGGTCGATGGTGATTCCGTGGGCCGGCTTCTCGTTGTCGAAGCTCCTCGCGCGGGTGGAGCCGCTCAGCGCGGCGAAGTACGTCGCGTTCGAGACGCTGCTCGATCCAGCGCGCATGCCAGGTCAGAAGACCGGCGTGCTCGACTGGCCATACATCGAGGGACTTCGGATGGACGAGGCCATGCATCCCCTGACGATCCTGGCGTCGGGCTTGTACGGGCGCGAGCTGCCCGCGCAGGACGGGGCCCCGGTGCGGCTGGTGGTGCCCTGGAAGTACGGCTTCAAGGGGATCAAGTCGGTCGTGAAGATCTCCCTGGTCGCGGCGCAACCCAAGACCACCTGGAACCTCCAGGCGCCCGACGAATATGGGTTCTTCGCCAACGTCAACCCCAAGGTCGACCATCCGCGCTGGAGCCAGGCCACGGAACAGCGCATCGGTGAATCGGGCCGCCGCGCCACCCTGATGTTCAACGGCTACGGCAAGCAGGTGGCGAGCCTGTATTCGGGCATGGACCTGCGCGCGAACTTCTGAGCTGCGGACGCGGAGACCACACATGAAGCGCAAGCGCGACCTCCGGTTCACGAAGCTCCTGGTCGTGGTCAACGCGATCGTTCCGGGGGCGATCCTGGCCTGGGATGCAGCCCACGGACAGATTGGTGTCAACGGCGTCAACTACGCCCTGCACACCACGGGATTGTTGGCCCTGATCTTCTTGCTGCTCACGCTCCTGGTGACGCCGCTGCGCAAGATCACCGGGATCAACACCCTGATCTCGTACCGCCGCACGCTGGGGCTCATGGGGTTCGGCTACGCATGCGTGCATTTTCTGATCTTCTACGGGCTCGATCGCGCCGCGAGCGTCTCGAGCACGGTGCACGAGATCTTGACCAGGCGCTACCTGCTCATCGGGACCGCGGGGTTGTTGTTGATGGTGCCGCTGGCTGCCACCTCGACGAACGCCATGCTGATGCGGCTGGGGGCAAAGCGCTGGAAGGCGCTGCACCGCCTGGTCTACCTGGTCGCGATCGCCGGCGCGCTGCACTACTACCTGCTGGTGAAGTCGGATGTTCGACAGCCGCTGGCGTTCGCCGGGGTGCTGGTGGCGCTCCTTGGCTTCCGGGTGGTGGGGTACCTCCTCGATCGGCGCAAGGCACTCGACCCCGCGAAGCGCGCCCCCGCTTCGATGACGACGACGGCTTCGGCGACGTCGCCATCGCCGTCGCCGTCGCCGTCGGGCCCTGCCAGACCCCGCTCCTGGTCGGGGAGCCTTCGGGTGGCGAACGTGTTCGACGAGACACCCGACGTTCGCACGTTCCGTCTGATGCGCGAGGATGGGCAGCCGCTGCCGTTCGAGCACCAGCCAGGCCAGTACCTGAATCTGGCCCTCACCATAGACGGGAGGCGTGTCAATCGGTCGTACACCATCGCGTCGTCGCCCACGCGCGGGCACTCCTGCGAGGTCACGGTCAAGCGCAGCCCGAGCGGGCAGGGCTCTGTCCACCTGCACGATCAAATTCGCGTCGGTACCATGCTGAAGGTGTCGGCGCCCGCCGGCCGCTTCGTGTTCACGGGGGCAGGGTCGGATCGGGTCTTCCTCATCGCAGGCGGCGTGGGGATCACCCCCCTCATGTCCATCATTCGCTACCTGACGGATCGCAGCTGGCCGGGCCAGATCCACCTGCTGTTCTCGTCGAAGAAGCGGGTCGATCTGATCTTCGCCGAAGAGCTCGCCTATCTGGAGCGGCGGTTCCCCAACCTCCACGTCTGTCACACGTTGTCGCGCGAGGATGGAAAAGGGGAGGTCAGCGATTGGAAGGGCGAGCGGGGCACCATCACCCGTGAACTCCTGGCGCGCGTGATGCCGGACGTGGCCCGTGGGCCGGTCTATCTGTGCGGGCCGGACGGCATGATGGCGGCGGTGCGGAAGGTGCTTCTCGAGATGGGTTTGCCCGAGGGGCTGCTGAAGACCGAGGCCTTCGTGTCTCCGCTGACCGCGGGGGCGCTGGCGCCTGCGGCCACCGGAGAGGACGCCGTCTCGGCGACCTTGGAGACTGCAGCGGCTGCCGACCCGCTGGCGACCACCCGGACGGAGGGGGCAGGGCATGTGCGCTTCCAGCGATCGGGCCAGCAGATCGAGGAGTCGCCGACCAAGACGATCCTCGAGACCGCAGAGGACGCTGGCGTCAGCATTCCTTTTGAATGTCGTTCGGGCATCTGTGGACAGTGCAAGACCAAGTTGATCTCGGGGCGCGTGACCATGGAGACCGAGGACGCGCTCAGCGCGGCCGAGAAGGCCCGGGGATTCATCCTCGCCTGTCAGGCGCACGCCGTTGGTGACGTGACCGTCGATGCCTGAGCGTCTGGTGGACCCGTCGGAATGACAAAGCTCCTCGGGTGGAGAGAGTCACGTCGTCCGGCCCATTCTTGTCAGACAGGACACGAGCTGGCGGCTGGCTCGCCTCCGTGCGCTGCATGGGTGGAGTAGTCGGGCAGCTCGAGATCGTCGACGAGGCTGGACCCGACGGCCAATCTCGCGAGAAGCGGCGACCCCAGCACCCTCGTGGCCTGGTTCCGCATGAATATGCCGAGACCCGTTCGGGGTGCGATTGAACTGGCGAATCGGGCCGCTGCCGATTGCGTTTGAAGCATGAACTTTCGCAGGAGCTGCTCGTATCGACTGAAGGCATCCTGCACGCTGCCGGAGCTCGAGGTAGCGCGGGCCATCTCGCCCGCCAGCACGTAAGCGCTCACGAGCGCCAGCGCGGCCCCCTGGCCGGCCATCAGGGACGGTGCAAACGCCGCGTCACCCACGAGCGCGACCCGGCCCTTCGACCACGCGTCCATGTGGATCTGGCTGACCCGATCGAAGGAGAGCGTATCCACGTCCCCGAGTGCGGCGAGAACGCGGTCACTCTCCCAGCCCGTGTTCGCAAAGCGACGGTGCAGATACGCCCGCTGCTGGTCGAGGTCCCGCGGCAGGGCCGCCACTCTGCGGCTTTCGGCCGCCAGGAGGAGGAAGCTGGTCCGATCATCGGGCATCGAATAGCGCATGATCTGTTGCCCCGGCACTGCAAAGCCCACGCAGTCAGCCCCGTCGGCCGGGCGGTAGCCGGTACTTTCGAACGCCGCTGCCGTGTAGCCGAGGAATCGCTCGAAGCGAGACTGCGGCCCGAAGACCAGGGAACGCACCGTCGAGTGCAGCCCGTCGGCGGCGATCACGACGTCGAAGCGACGCGATGGGCTCAGGCGAAAATGGACCAGGACGCCGTCCGCGTCCTCCTCGAGCGCGGAGATGGAGTCGCCGAAAATTGACTCCACCCGACCATCGATCGAGCTCTGGAGGATCTCGCTGAGCGCGCCTGGCGGCAAGCTGATGTAGCGTCCGTTGGTGAGGGCTTCGAATCGCTCCCCCTTGAAGCCGCCTGTGCGCCTTCCCTGGCGGTCCACCAGGCGAACCTCGCGCACGCGATACCCGGCAGCCAGGACCCTCGGCAAGAGTCCCATACGCTCGACGAGGTCGAAGCCAGGTCCCCAGAGATGGATGATGTGGCCGCTCCGGCGCGGCGCGGGCGCCTGTTCGACCATGGTCGGAACGCAACCATAGCGAAGCAACCAGTTGGCCACGGCAGGCCCCGCAATCCCGTTGCCGGAGATGAGCACGGACTGTCCCCGCATGGGCGTGGGGATGGGTCGAGGTCGGAGTCGCCTCGACCCCTCGACCTGCATGGAGGCGCTCACCGCGCCCCCCCCAGACGTGACGCGCATCCCACGCTGTGTCGTGGCTGTCGACGCGCTCTCCAGAAGCCTTGGCCTTCCGAGTCCGAGCGCACGCCCGGGTGTCGCCGCGCCATCTCCCCTGGCGGCGCACGCCGCCGTGAAAGATCTGTCAACTCCGAAGTCCGAGCGCGCCGCCCCGCGGAGGCTCGAAAGTCCACGGCGGCGGCCGTCAGCTCGACCTGGAGACCCATCAGATGCAGCGGTTCGAACCTTCGAGACATGGGCCCCTCTTCACATCGCCGAGTGGGGAAGCAGGTCCAATCTGGAGACAGCCCCGTCGACCGGTGCCCCGCCCGAAAGCCCACCCGACCCACCTGGTAGGTCGACCACATCCGGCTTGATCGTGAGGTCCGCGAAGGCGGTGGTCTTGCTTCCCGCGGTGGCGACCAAGCGATCGGAGAGATCCCCGAGAAGCTGGTTGAGATCCGCGCGCCTGGCCGCCACCCGATTCAACCCTTTGGCCATTCGCGATATCTGCCGCGACGATTCAGGTGACGCGGATTCCTGGCGCGCGGCGACCCGGTACTCGGCGTGCGCGCAGGCGTCCGTCCTCAGTGCCTCGAGCAGGTCCGCAATCTGGCCCTGGGTTTCGGCATCCAGCGCCGCCCGCTCGAAGGAGGCCACGCCCTCCGCCTTTCCGAACCAAACCCGCCCGGGCACCCCGAACGGGCCGGCCATGCCCCCGTCGGGGGGAGAGTCCTCGATCACGAAGGTCGGCTCCGAAGTGAAGGGGAAAGTCTTGGGAAAGACCGCGAAGAGAACCGAACCGTCGGACAATCCGCGCGCCAGCCCGACGAGCCCACCAAACGGGAAGAACATCTCTCGTCCGGCCCCGAGCTCGGCCCACAATCGCGCCCGATCCCTTGGGGTCAGCGCCAGAGGCTCGTCGGCATGGTCGTGAGGCGTTCGCTTGAAGGTGGACATCATGTCCCGCACCTGGTCTATCCCAACGACCACGTTCAGAGCGCTCCCCTCGGTATAGCCGGCATGATAGATGCCGACGAGCTCGTACTCGCCCGTCGTGGGAGAGACCGCGAGGACCGGAGATCCCGAGTTCCCCGAGGACAGCAGGGCATCGACCACAAAGTCGTCGTGGTCCCAGTCGCCGAAGTCGTCGTGGTCGAGCGCGGAAATCACCTTGCCGACGTTGGTCGCACGGAAGGCCCCGAGGGGAAATCCGCGCACCTCGACCACGTCGCGCTCTCGAAGCTCGGCGCTGTGCCCGATCCTCCAGGGCATCACGTGCAGCTCCACCTGGGTCTTCACGATGGCCACGTCGAGCTGAGGATCGGTCACGACCCTCGTGAGTGGCACGTCGTCGCGGTCGTAGGCGTCACGCTCATCGGCGACCAGGGACAGCGATTCCGACATACGCTTGCAACCCGAGGGGACCCCACTGACGACGTGCTGAGGATCCGTCACCGGGGGCCAGGAGGCCACGTGGTCATTGGTGAGGAGAAAGGTCTCCGCGCCCTGGCGCCGGTACGCGAAGGCGGTCCCGTGCAGCACGGCTTTCCGACGCTCCTTCCGTACGGCCCCTTCCGGGCCGTAGGATAGGCATTCGTAGACCGCCGTATTGCGCGCGCAATACGAAAAGACACCCTCGGGACGATGATCGAACTCACGTGCCTCGGCCGACAGAGCCGAGAAGTCGTCGGCATATCCCAATGGGCCACGAGGCGCGGACTCGGCGGGCGTGGCGAGGCGGTGGGCTGGCCCCAGAGATCCTCCATTGGAGTTCGACGATCCGGGAGCGCGTGAGGCTGCTCCCTGTCCGAGGATCTCCGCTGTGGCGCCGCTCTCGGCAACGTACGAGAGGAGGAGCGTGAGCCCGAGGGCGAGCAGCCAAGGGCGCTTCATGAGGTTGCATCTCGACCAGGCGGCGAATCGAAATCCGGAGGAATGTCGCACGCCCCGGGGTCGTGCAACGGACGTACCAGTGGCAAATGCGCGTGCCCGGCTCCAAAGGCGTCAACTTTCCTGACGCAGCCACGTCGAACCGTGGCCTTTCCTGCCGCCTGTTCACGACGAGGCCGACGATAGGTCTCAGGTGGGACTCGTTGGAGCACTTCCAATCTCTCAGGGGTTCGCCGCCGGAGCGATCTCCCCGGATGTGTCGGCAGGCGGAAGGCTTCGATCAACCGACTCTGATCCGTCGCTGGAAGCCGGCCGCTCGTCCAGGGGTGGGTTCGACCCGAGCGGTGTGAGCTTCGAGCGATGCTCGGCGACGTTGTAGAGTCGATATCGGCTGTTCCTTGTGATCATGCTGGAGACTCCCAGTCGATGTGGCCAAGCTCCGGACTCCGCCGGGGCGTGTGAGGTTGACGTCGACCCGCAGGAAGCAACTCCTGGACCCAATCGGGAGGCCGGGCCTCGCCCCTCCAGAGTGGCGCAGGTCGAGAAGGTTCGCGACGCTGCGTCAGTGCCTCTCTCCGCGCGTCGTCATGTTTCTTGACGGCGTTCAGTCCGATCGTTTGCTTTTCACCCGGCGACTCGGGTGCGGGCTGTTGCCGGGGCACGCTTCCGCGACCGTTCGCATGGGAAGAGAGGCCTCCGAAATGCATGGTCGTCTCGGAAATGTCCAGACACGCGATTGGCTCGATGTACAGTCTTGCGACGATCACAGCGATGGGGATCGTCCAGCTCGGCGCCTCGGGCGCTCGACCATGGCAGGTCGCTTCTGCTGCAGCAGCCGAACCGGCTGGCCCCGTGGGTATCGTCTTGCTCGCTCGCAGGGCATCCGCGCTGGACGTCACTGGAACGGTCGGGGATGCCGAGGTCGACTCCGCCGGCGTGGACATCGCCGCTGCTCGGAGGATCGGCACCATCTCGGAGCGCCCGGCACCGGAGATCCCAGAGCCGCCGTTGCATCCGAAGGGGACGCTCGACCCCCAGCTTCTGAAACGGGACATTGTTCGCAACTTCCGCGACATCGAGCTTTGTCGGTTCAAGGTCGCAGAGGCCTCGGGCCTTCCAGCGAGAGCGCTCAGCGCCGGGGAGATCTCCTTGCATTTCACGGTCCTCCCCTCCGGGCAGGCGCGAGATACCCTGGTCTTCGAGACCACCCAGACCGATCTGACACTCATGAAGTGCGTACGACGGCGTATGAACGCCTGGAGATTCACGCAACCCCGCGGGGGACCGGTCTCCCTCGCCTACGAGTACACCTTTCCCAACCTCGGGTCGGTCGCAGGCGCGCGTGTGACCACGACGACCTCCGCAGGTACGCCCGTCAGCCGTCGATGAGATCTCTGCCCGTCGAGCAGCGAACGGACGCCGTATGAGGGCGATTACGCGTCGAGGGAGCAGCGACCGACGTGGGTCTGCTCTGTTGAAAAACCTGACACCGCTCCCTCGATGCGCTCGAATCTCTTCCAGTCGGAGTCGCACTGCCCGCGGAGTTTCGACGGTACAGCAGTTGCAAAACGGCAATGTGTGCGGGTTCTCGAAGCGCGATTTCATCCCCGAAGACTCGACGGTCCGGAGTCGGTCATGGTCGGGCTCGTCGTCTGGGAGCGCGACGAAGCCGAACGTCCAACCGTGCGTGCGGCTCCTTCGCCGATACCGATGCAACCCGACGTCCCCCAGGTTGCCCTGGTCAAGCTCCAGTACCTCGTGGACGGCGCTGCGCCCAACGTCTTCGAGCAGCTCCTGGGGCTGCGCAGCCGCTACTGGTCTTTTCTCGACGTGTCTCAGCGATTCATGGAGAAAGGAGATCGTGATGACGGGTCGTGATGCGAGAATTCCCCTTCTGGTGCTCTGTACCCTGGCTGGCAGCGCGTGCGCCCATTCGGGTCGAGGCGATCTGGTCGCCCGCGCACCATCGCCTGGATCGGCTTGGAGGGACGGTCCAGGACCCACGGCGGTCGCCGACCAAGCTCTGGCCCGCCCGGCCTCCACCGCGACGCTCTCGGACAACCGCGGCGACGACGCGATCTATTTCGACTTCGATTCGGCCACCCTCCGAGACGACTCCAAACCTGTCCTGCTCGACGTGGCCTCTAAGCTCAGGGGCCACCCCGGCTCGGCGGTCCGGGTTGAAGGGAACTGCGACCAACTGGGAACGGTGGAGTACAACCTGGCGCTGGGAGAAGAACGCTCGACTGCCGCCCGCGATTACCTCATCCGCCTGGGGGTGCCGATGCGGTCCATCGCCACCATCAGCTACGGCTCCCAGCGTCCGAGGTTTCCTGGCCTCGACGAGGTCGACCGGCAGAAGAATCGACGCGACGACCTCGTGCTCCTGCACGGTCCGGGGGCCCCCCGCGAATTTCTCCACCGACCACAGGCTGACCGATGACCAAATGACAAAGGAATCCATGATGCATCTGAAAAGAGGAGTCTTTCTTGGTGCCGCGCTCACGGCCACCCTCGCCCTCGGAGCCTGCGATTCGTTCAAGGCCGATCTGGATCGGACTCGCGGCGAGCTTGCGGCCTCCAATACCGAACGGGATGGACTGAGGTCCGAGCTCGAAGCCGAAAAGACCAAGGTTACGAATCTCGACCGGCAAGTGACCGCGCTCAACGCCAAGCTGGCGGCCGCCCAGAGCGCCGGCGCGAACAAGCCAGCGACCGCCAGCCAGGGCTCCACTCCGGCGGCAACCAAGAAGGAAGAGAGGCCAGCAAAGCATGCCGCCAAGAGCGTCGGGAAGGGCGCGCACGCGCCTGCGCAAAAGGGGTGAGGCGCGGCGCGCCGGTGGGGGCCTCCACCGGCGCTGTCGACCCGATCGTTCCTTCGCCGGCACAACTTGCGCTCCGGCCCCCGACCACGCATCGTCTGCCATCTCGATGGGCCACTCTGACTTCCCGGATGACGATGTGCTTACGCCCGACGTCCCAGGGAGGCCGAAGGTCGTCCGCCGCTCGGTTCCCTTCGGTGCGTTGATCGGGGCGCTGTCACCACCGCTCGATCTGCGGATCCTGGGCAGGACCCTGCTGCACACGGCCGCCGTGGGGCTGGCGGCTGGGCTGATGGGCGCCGCATTCTTCGCCGCGCTCGAGTACGCGCAGGGCTTCTTCCTCGAGCATCTGGCGGGTTACACCCCGTTGCGTGCCCACGGTGAGAAGATCTTCGGAGAAGGCGGGGTGGTCGCCCTCCACCCGGTGGTGGTTCTGCTTCTCCCGATGTGTGGCGCACTCCTGGCCGGCGTGGTTTGCCAGCTCGCCCCCGAGACCAGGGGCGGCGGCGGGGATGCCACCATTCATGCCTTCCACCATCAAGGCGGAGCGGTCCGGCGGCGCGTGATCTGGGTCAAGGCACTGGCGTCGATCCTCACGCTCGGCAGCGGCGGTTCAGGCGGCCGGGAGGGGCCGACCATGCAAATGGGTGGCGCCCTCGGGTCCGCCATCGGCCTCAGCTTCCGCGTGAGCGCGCGCGAGCGCCGAATCCTGATGATCGCCGGGGTCGCCGCGGGTATGGCAGCGGTCTTCCGGACCCCGCTCGGCGCCGCGCTCCTGGCCGTCGAGGTCCTGTATCGGGACGATTTCGAGGCAGAGGCGCTGGTTCCCGCCATTCTTGCGAGTGTGATCGCTTACTCGGTGGTCATCTTCATCTTTGGAGAATCGACCCTTTTCGCTCGGGCGCCCCGCTACGCCTTCGTGCCGAGGCACCTCCCGCTCTATGCCTTGCTGGCCGTGGCCATCGCCGCCGCCGCATCGACCTTCTTGCGGGCACTGCGCGCAGTCCAGCGCGTGTCGGTCCGCCTGCCCCTTCCGAGCTGGGCCCGCCCCGGAGCCGGGGGCCTGGCGCTCGGGATATTTGCGGTGCCCCTCATCTATCTCGTCGGAGGCCACTTTGGGACCCCGGGACGGGCGCTCGGGATCCTGGGCGGAGGCTACGGAGCCGCCCAGGTCGCCATCACAGGCGCTGAATGGCTTCCCGGAGGCTGGCGGGGCGTCGAGTTCCTGCTCTTCCTGGGCGCGGCAAAGATGGTCTCGACCTCTCTGACCGTGGGAACCGGTGGAAGCGCCGGAGATTTCGGGCCGTCGCTCGTTCTCGGTGGACTCTTCGGCGGCGCGTTCGGTCGGGCCGCGGCTCTCCTTCTGCACGATCCCAGCATCGACCCGGGGGCCTTCGCCCTGGTGGGGATGGGGACGTTCTACGGCGGCATCGCGCACGTCCCGGTGAGCTCGCTCATCATGGTGAGCGAGCTCGCCGGCAGCTACGACCTGCTCGTGCCCTTGATGCTGGCCGAGGGAATCGCCTTCGTGGCCCTTCGTAAGCGCTTCCTCTACGAGGCGCAAGTCCCGACCTACGGCGACTCTCCCGTCCATCGCGCCTCGAGCTCTGTCGAGGCGCTCGGGCGGCTTCGGGTTGCCGAGATCCTGGAGACCCGAGGCCCGATTCGCACGTTGGGCCCCGCCGCAGCAGCCGAGGAGATGCATCGCGCAGTGACGGAATCCACCTGGCAGATCACCTTTCCCGTCGTCGATGCGGGCGAGATCGTCATTGGAGTCGTCAGCGGGGCCTCCATCGGAACAATTGCGCTGCTCGACGGTGGGCGAGCCCCGATCGTGGCCTCCGATCTCATGCAGCCGCTGATTCGCTTGCGCGAGCGGGACGATCTCCGAACCGCGGCCGAGCACGTCCTCGAGAGTGGCTTGCACCAGCTTCCGGTGATCGGCCCGGAAGGCAAGCTGGTGGGGCTCCTCGACGAGTCCGCGATCACGCGCGCCTACCTCAGCCCGCTCGCACCGGGGGAGGGGTCGAGCTCTCCGGTCTGAGAAGGGGGGCGGCGCGCCGAGCAGAGCTGGATCTGACGCCCCAACGGGCTCGACCGTAAAAGTCCTCACCGGGGGGAGGCTCCTGTCGAACAGATTTTTCACAGCAGCATCTGACGAATGCCCGCCATCTCGCGCCCTCGGGCGGTCCTAGGCTTGCATCGTCCGATCTCGATGGACCCCCACCATCACCAAATATTCAAGACGAGCTTAGTTGTTTTCCTCCTCCTATCGTGGCTGGATCCGCCTGGTGCGGCCGCGTCATCCGGGGGGTCGCACGTACTTCGGGCGAATATCCGGGTAGACCGAGATGCGCCCGCCGAAACCGATCCGTTGACCGCGCTCAGGGACGCCGACCTCGAGTTGATCCGCATGGTCGGGCGGCAAGTGCCGGACTGGTCTCCCGAGGCCGAGGCGGTTCGATCCCGAGTCCGTGCCCTCCTCGGTCGGTTGCTCGACTACGAGCAGATCGCGCGCAATGCCCTCGGGTCTGACTGGGAGAAGTTGACGCCTGCGCAGGAAGCTGAATTTCTCGTGCTCTTCTCCCGGCTGACCAACCGCGCCTTCGTGACTGCCCTGACCGCCCCCGAGGTCCACCAGCGGTTCGACTCGGAGACCATGTTCGGCCCAACGGCCAGCGTGAGCGTGACGGCCTGGGGACCGGGTTCCGCGTCCCCCGAGCGACGGCTCGAATATCGGCTCGCCCGAAAACAGAACCGCTGGCTCGTCTACGACGTGATCCTCGACGGGGTCAGTCTGGCCGAAGGGTACCGCGACCAGTTCAATCGATTGATGCGCAGAGGCGGGGTCACCGAGATCCTCGATTGCATGCATCGCAAGCTGGAGGAGACGGCGGACGCTCTCTGATCTGGTGCCGCAGAGGGCTCGGGGCATCGGTGGCCGACGCGGCCGTAACCACCTGACCGCCCTCCCCTTCCGTCGCTCCCGGACCGACCTCCGCTGGTCCACGCAAGATCCCTACCCATGGCCAGCAGATCCCGGCGGATGCGGTGTCCTCCCCACGAGCGGGGTGGTGGCGACGCTACCGGCGCTATGCCATGTCCGTGGCCGCCGTCGTGCTCGCCACGGCGATTCAGAATCTGGCATGGCCCTTCCTCCCGCCATCTCCACATCTGCTCTTCTATCCGGCGATCCTGGTCGTTGCCCGCCTCGGAGGCCGGGGGCCTCCGGTGATCTCCCACGATCTGCGCAACCCGCTTGCATCCATCGCGCTCAGCGCGGCAGCTGCTGAGCGAAGTCTCCCGGCTGGAGCGGACGGAGCGCGGGGCAACTGCGAGCGAATCCAGCGGGTCGCTCGCCGAATGGAGGGCTCCTGCAGGGTCTGCTGGACGAGGCCGCCTTCGATGCGGGCGCGTTTCGAATCGTCCGCTCCGAGGCCGATCTGGGGCCCTTGGTCGACGAGGGTCCTGACCTTGTTTCAACCCCTGGCCGACCAAGGTTCAATCCTGCTCCGCGGTCGTCGTGAAGCCCTCCCCAGAGTCTCCCTGGATCGCGAGCGCATCGCCCGCGTCCTCGAGAACCTGGTGGGAAATGCCGTGAAGTTCGTCCCACGCGGGAGGGAGATCTCGGTCTCGGCCCAGGCGGCCGACGGGAAAATCGTCTTCGAGGTTCATGACTCGGGCTCCGGCATCGCTCCGGAGCAGCTTCCCTTCATATTCGATCGCCACTGGCGAGGAGACAGCAAGGGCGGCGCGGGGCTGGGCCTCTACATCGCCAGGCGAATCGTCGAGGCGCATGGAGGCCAGATCTGGGCGAGCAGCCACGCCGGAACGACCTTCGGCTTTTCGGTCCCGGTCCCCGGCCCATCGGGTCTCGGGTAGGGCGCGGGGCCGTATAGACTTTGCCCATCAACAGCGCAGCCTCCCCGACCGTTCCGTTTGTCCTGCGGATCCCCTTACCCTTGATCTTGTTCGGCGCCGTTCTGATTGGGGTCGTGATCCTGCACAAGCGAACGCTCGAGGTCGCGCTCGTGGGGCTCGCATTGATTCTGGCCACGCGGATCGGATTGTCCCAGCTCGATCTCGGCGCCACCTGGCTCACGAGTGGGCGAAGCTCGTCAACCTTTTCGGCTTGCTCGTCGGCTTCGCCTCGCGGATCACTTCGAGGCCTCGCAGCTCCCGAGGCGTCGAGGGCGAGGTCAAACCACCGGGTGGACGCCCCCGTTCCGGTACCGTTGGGGCCGGGAGGTCACGATGCACTATTCCGGGGCCGCCGTCGGCTCTGCGCAAGGGTCGGTCTTCACCTGGACGGCCCAGAGATCCCCCGGAACCCAGTGGACGCGGTCCTGGGGGGCATGAGCCAGCTCCGCCAGTGCCGCAGCTCGAATGGGCTCCAGAGCGGTGTCCTCTCGGGCCCGTCGTTTGCCCTTCGGCGCCGAGGGGCGTGGCGGCGGCAGCGTGACGCAGGCGTTGAGTCCCTGGTCTCCGCGCACCCACTCCAACGCGGAGGCGAGGGCAGGCAGCCATCCGGCTCCAGCGCTGACGCTCGCTCTGACGGGTTGCGGAGGGATCGCGACGTCGCGGATCCGCAGCGGTGTGTGAACCCGCTCGGAGAGAGCCCAGGCCAGCACACTCTCCGCCGCAGGGCCGAGCGGCGGACCGACGTGGGCGACCTCGAGGGTCGGGTGCGCCTCATCGGTCAGATCCACACGCCAGCGCCTGATCGAACCTGCGACAGTCTCCGGCCACGACAGCCGCAACGCATCCCCAAGCTCGACCGTGACCTTCGAGAGATCCGCCTTCGGCATCGGCGCTGGGCTCTCCGATTTCGCGAGCTTCCGTGCGACACTCTCCATGGTGTCGAGGTCGGGGACCGCCGTGACCTCGACGGTGGGCGCGGCCGCCGACACCTGGGAAATCCTCGTCGTCAGCGCGGCCTGGAGGGCCCGGGCGGCGCTCGGCTCGGCCACGACCACCATGTGCACGTGAACTGCCCCGCGTTGCACCGACACCAACGATCGGAGCGCCGTCTGCGCCAGGGGGAGCGCCTGGATGATTCGCCGGATCCCGGCGCGCGTACGGACCTCCCACGTGACCTCATGCAGGGCCTTCGAAAGTGGCATCCACACCACGGCGACCAGCGCCAACGGGAGGAGCACGCGCAACCAGCTTCCGTACCGTGAGCCAAATGCTCGTTGTGCCCAGCGCACGGATCGGCTCGTGGATTCGGACGCCTCGAGTCGCCTGACTTCGAGGAGTCGCACGTCGATCAGGTTGAACCCGAACAGCCAGAAGGTCAGGACCGAGAACAGAAGGATTCCACACAGGTTGGCGGTGAAGAGCAGGAACGCCCCCTGCGCGATCGAGCGATCGGCCGTTCCGAGGCCGAAACCCACCGCGCACAGCGGAGGGACGAGGGCGATGGCGACCGCGGTGCCCGCGGCCGTCGACGCGCTCGCGGACGACGTGTGCAGCGTCGTGAAGGCCGCCGCCAGGGCGCAGAAGATCGCCACGAGGAGGTCGAGTGCCGTCGGCGAGGCGCGCGCGGCGATCTCGGCCGTGATCTCCTGAAACGGCAAGGCCCGCGTGATCAGCGCCGCGCCCACGATGACGACCGCCACGCTCCAGAGCGCTCGAACGAGGGAGCGGCTCGAAAGCAGCGGCGACCCCACCGCAAATCCCATGCCGAGCTCGACGATCGGACCCATGAGCGGCGACACCAGCATGGCACCAATGACCACCGCCGCGGCGTTCAGAACGAGCCCCAGCGTCGCCAAGCCCATCGCGACAAAGAGCTGAAGCCAGTAGGTCGGACCACTGCGCGCATGTCCCGCCAGCATTCTCTCGACGACCGCGACGCGGGCCTCCGTCGAGACGCCGAAGGACAACGCCAGCCACGTCCGCGCGGCGCCGAGCAATCGCTTGTGCGGCAGCCAGGCACGAATTTTCACCACGGTCGTCCGGAGACTCATCGCTCACATCGGCGCGTCATAGGTCGTCGCTCAGCTCCCCGCAGATGCGGTGTCCTTTGGGCTGGCGGGCTCAGCTTCAGATTCAGCTCTCGTCGTCGCCTTCGACCTTCTTGGCCAGAGTCTGCCGCGTGATCCCGAGGTGCTGGGCGGCCTGGGTGCGGTTTCCCCCGCAGATCGCAAGGACGCGGCGGATGTGCGAGAGCTCGACCTCTTCGAGAGTTGGAATGTGGCTGGTGCTCACCCCGTGCTCAGCGCCTGGCCCGATCATTGGGGCAGGCAACGGCGCCGACAGCGCGGCCTGGAGCAGCTCTGGCGCCAGGTGCGCCGGCCTGAGCAGCACGTCGTCGTGCAACAGAACGGCTCGGCTGATGACCGCCCGCAGCTCACGGACGTTGCCGGGCCAGCGGTAGCTCTCGAGCAGTCCCAGCGTCGCCGGCTCGAGCGCCGTGAACCGGCGACCGAACTCGCGAGCCGACTCGGCCAGGAAGTGCTCGGAGAGCGCGGAGATATCGGCGTGGCGGTTGCGGAGTGGAGGCAGGCGCACCGTGATCGCGTTCAACCGGTAGAACAGATCCTCGCGGAACGTGCGGGCTGCCACCAGTTCCGCCAGATCGCGGTTGGTCGCGGCCACGATCCGGGCCTCCACCCTCCGCACCGAGGTGGACCCGACACGGCGAAAGGTCCGTTGCTCTAGAAAGGTGAGCAGCTTGGCCTGAGCACCGAGACCGAGGTCCCCAATCTCGTCCAGGAACAGTGTCCCACCGTCGGCGAGCTCGACCAGCCCGAGCTTGCGCTCGCGCGCATCCGAGAAGGCTCCCCGCTCGTGCCCGAAGAGCTCGCTTTCGACCAGGTTCTCCGGGATCGCCGAGCAGTTGAGCTCGATGAATGGCCCACGGGCACGCGGTGAGCCATCGTGGAGCATGCGCGCGACGGCCTGCTTTCCGGTGCCGCTCTCGCCGATCACCAGGACGGTCGGGACCGAGCTGGCCGCGATGACCCCGACGTCCCTCAGAACCTTCTCCATCTCCGGGGCCACATGGACGAACCCTGTCCCCCCCGCATGCTTGCGCTCCTGGGCCGCAAGGTAAGCCACGCGCCGCTCGAGCAGGTTGGTCCGTGCGGCGTTCCGGACGGCGGCGACGATCTCCTCCAGCTCGAACGGCTTCTTGATGAAGTCGTAGCCACCGAGCTTCATGGCGGTCACGGCGCTCTCGATCGATCCGTGCGCCGAGATCAGGATCACTTTGGTGTCTGGCGCCTCGGCCCGCATGCGGCGGAGCAGCTCGAGCCCATCCCCGTCTCCGAGCACCAGATCGAGGAGGACCACATCGGGCCGGTCCTCCTGAAAGCGCTCCCAGGCTTCGCCAGCGGACGCCGCCGCCGAGACCTCGAAGCCTTCTTGGCCCAGGACCGACCGAATGGATTGCCGGATCAGCACCTCGTCGTCGGCGACCAGGACATGGGCGGTCATCGAACCACCGGCAGGTGGATCTCGAACACGGCACCCGAGCCATCCGCGGGCGGGCGATTGCGGGCCTCGATTCGGCCACCGTGCTCGAGGACGATGTTCTGGGTGACCGCGAGCCCCAGGCCATGACCGTCCGGCTTGGTCGTGAAGAAGGGCTTGAAGAGCTCCGGCAAGTGTGCCTGGTCGAAACCTGGCCCACGGTCCGCCACCCGGAGCACCACCTCATCGCGTCCGCCCGTCGGGTGGCTGGCGCCGAGCTCGACCACGGCACCATCTGCGCCGCTGGCCTCGATGGCATTGATGAGGAGGTTCACCATGGCCTGCGTGAATAGCAAAGGATCGACCTCCACGGGAGGCAGGACGGGAGCCTCGGTGCGAGCCAGGCGGACTCCGCTCCGCTGAAAGGCCGATCGCGTGGCCTCCTCGGCCGAGTCCATCAGGCTGGAGACCGTCACAATCTCCATCCGCGGGGCCAGAGGTCGCGAATAGTTGACGAGTCGGCGCACCAGTCCCTCGACCCGAGCGATCTCGCGGTTGAGCGCCTCGGCGGTCTCCACCACGGGTGCGCCGCCAGGGGTCGCCGCCCCCTGCCGCGCCAGGAGCTGAATCGCTGCCTTCATTCCTGCCAAGGGATTCAGCACCTCGTGGGCGAGCTTGGCCGCGAGCTCACCCATCGCCGAGAGCTTCTCGCTCTGGACCAGTCGCCTCCGGTGCTCCCCGAGCGCGGTGTCGGTCTCCTCCAGCTTCTCCACCAAGGCCCGAACCTGGTCCCCGAGCGCCTCGAGCCCGGCTCGACCTGGAGCCACCTGGATGCGGGTTCGCTCGGCCGCTGACTCGATTTGAACCTCGAGCTCGTAGATCGGTCGGGTGGCGCGGCGCGCCCACCAGAACCCGACCAGCAGGCTGGCGGCCGCGCCGACGATGCTGGTTCCCACCAGGATTCGCCCGAGCCGGGCCACGTTGCGCTGCGCCTCGGCGAGCGCGCGCTCGGCCTCGCGTCGGGCAATCCCGGCGAACTCTTGAAAGAGGCGCCAGAGGCGTTGCGTCCGGACGTAGTTTCCTTGAAGCACCGTCTTGGCTTCCTCCACCCGGCCCTCGTCGTGGCGTGAGACCGCTTGCTTCCGGATCGAGTCGTACGCGCCGTATTCTCTCTGGATGGCGTCGAGCACGCCGGCTAGCTCGCGGCTCGTCACCTTGGTATGGGCGCTGGCCAGCCACGACTCGAAGGGCGAACGATTGGTCTCGAGCTCGGAGAGCCAGAGTCGGTTTCCGGTCAAGAGGTACTCCGCCACGAAGCCCTTCTGGTACTGGAAGGCACTCATCGCCGCGGCATCGTCGATGAGCGCGAGCTGTTGAGAGACGGCCTCCCTGGCCACCGCCGAGGTGTGCTCGAGGCTCGAAAGTCCGACCGCGCAGACGATCCCGATCGCTGCGGCGGTACCGAGCGACGCGAACGCCAGGCGCCCCCAGATGGCCGAGGATCGGTACCGATGCATCGTCGAGGCAGTATGCCCGGGTTTGTTGCCTCGGTCCGCTGCCGTGTCTCGCCTCACAGGTTGGTCCCGACGTTGCCGATCGTGATGCTGGGGCCGAAGAGCACGGACCAGTGGCTCGCGCGCGGACTCAGGAGATCCGTTGGAACCAGGTGGTAGTCATCGCGAAGCTCGTAGGCGACCCAGGCGTGGAGGTTGACCGAGGCCTGGGTGGGTTCACCTCGGTTCCCGATCGGGATCGCCACACCCAGTCCGCCCAGCACCGCCAGGGTCCGCGGAAATCCGGGCGTCGCGGCCAACCCGATCCCGAGCGCGCCGAGCTCGATCGCGACCAGACCTTCGCGCCCCTCGGTCGTGAGCCAGGTGAGGCGCGAGAGCGCCCCGAAGTTGAGGGTCAGGACGTCGCTTGGTGCGGTGATGCGAAACAGCCCGGTCGGAATGGCGGCGGTCGCATAGAATCGCACGCGCCCCTCACCGAAGACCACGTCCCACTGCGCTGCGGGGAGATTGACGTAGAGGTTGGCCCCGCCGATGTCTTGCGCCTCGTCCACGAAGTGAGACACCCGGACGGTGAGCCGATCGAAGGGGGCACGAACCCCTCGGAGCCAGAATACCCGTGGCTCGGGAGCCCCCCGGAGGACCATCCTCTCCGAGAGATGCGCATCCGGACGGGCGGAGTCGTCGAGCTTGGTGACATTGACCTCGATGGCGACGTCCTGGGTCCCGGTTTCCGGAGTCAGACGTTCGCGGTGGACGATCAAGCGACAGCTCTCCCGCTGAGAGAACGGGACGGTCCTGCGCACGCCGGGCTCGAGGCGCTCGAGGCGTCCATCTCGTCCGGCGCACTGGAGCTCGACGAGCGGCTTGCCTCCGAGCACGGACGCCCCGATCGGAGCCGGGATGCTGGCCTCCCGGATCGGGCGCTGCGACGGCTCCGTGAGGATCGCGAGATCCGTCGACGTGAACGGGGGCGGCAACCCGTCCACTCGATAGGCGAAGCGCAGAGCGACGAAGCCACCCGCGCCGGAATCGCCGCGCACGGACCACGCCGGACCCGATCCGCCCACCGTGTACGCCCCCTCCACCGGCACCGGGACCAGCCGGGCGTGATCGCCCGCCGGGCTGGGGCGGAGGACGGCGTCGCGGTTCGTGGGGAGGAAGGGGATGTTGCCGAAGCCCGGCAAATCCAAGGTGGCTCTCACCTGGGGCGCCGCCCGTGTATCGCTCCGAGCGACCGCCACGACGGTGTCGTAAGGTTCCGGACGCGAGGCCGTGACGGTGATCTGGCTGTCCTCGAGCTCGGGGACCCCGAGCTGCACGTAGACCGCGTCGGCGCTCGATTCGAGACGCTGGACCTCCGAGGCGTATCCATTCACCGTCCACCGAAGGCTGCGTGCGTCGTGTCCGCAGCGACCGTCGACGCGGATGATCATCCGCGTGGCGTCGGCCCGGCGCAGGGGTTGCCCCGAGACGATGGTCGCGGGGCAGTGCAAGACCGACACCGTCTCGGATGCGACGGGCTCGAGGGTGTCGCCGTGTCCGATGAACGTTCCCGGAAGCAGGCGCAGCCGAATGTCCACGGCCGTCGCGACGCCGCTCACCGACCGGACCAAGATGGCGGAGTCCACCAGGTCGCAGCGTGCCTGGCCACAGTCCACGCTCGACACCGCCTCGGGGTGGACCAGGGGAATGCGGCCGGCTCCACTCGTGAGGTCCACCACCGCGGTTGCGGGCAGGAGCCGATCGAGCACCACCCGGGCCGCACGGATGGGCGGACCGAGCTCGGTGGGTGGCGGACCGGCCCCGGAGCCCTCGTGAAATGCGTTCGAAGGTGACAGGAGAGTGAAACTCGAATCGGCAGGAAGCTCACGCGGGACCGCCAGGGCGCAGCCCTCGCTCTGGTCTGCGGCGCCCGTTGACGTGGGATCGAGACAGGTGGATTCACCCGGCCCCGATGGGCCCTGCCAGCGAACGCGCAGCCCCTTCAGCCGCCATCCCCGAAGCTCGAGCCGGCCCTGATCGGAAAAGAGGACCGCTCGGGTGGGATCGACCGAGGGCAGCACGCCCGACAACCCCTCCGCCGGTCGCGTCGAGGGCGCAGGATGCTCCGTCGCCGCAGCCTCGGAAGGAAAGAAGCCAGGGCCGAGCCCACCCAGCGAGAGCACAGCGAACCACCACCCGGCCCCGGCTCGGGACTTGTGACGGAAGGAGCGGGCACCGGCAGGCGGGGAGATGAATCGCAGGCAAGCCGGGTCCCTGGACGATTCACCCACTCTGCCAAACACGGTCTGCACACCGGGTGCCAACCCAGGCGGACAGCCAACTCGAGTGGCTTCACCAGCGCGGTGGCAAAATTTCGAACGTTCAACCTTTCAAGTGGAAAGGACCTTGTCGGCGTCGACGAGCCCGATCCCGGCGTATCGTTCGGCTCGAGCTGGTCGCATCTCTGGCGCCAGGACCACGGTTGCGACATGCTGTCCACCGGGACCGGCACTCCATCGGGGTTCACCTACGACAACTCGCGATATGGCGACAATTTGGCTCGGCTACCGACCAGCTCACGCTGCAAGTCTCCGTCGTCCCCGCGCGAGGATGGCGTGCGGATGGCCATGGCGCTGACGCCCGGGCGCGCCCGACGCATCGAGGACTACGCGCTCATCGGAGACACCGAGAGCGCGGCCTTGGTGGGGCGGAACGGCTCGATCGACTGGGCGTGCTTCCCGCGCTTCGACTCGGGGGCCTGCTTCGCGGCGTTGCTCGGCAACCGCGACAACGGGCGCTGGTCGGTGGCTCCACTCTCCCCATCAAACGAGGTCCGGCGACGGTATCGAGCGGGCACGATGGTCATCGAAACGGAATTCGAGACCGCTGGCGGCAGGGTTAGGCTCATCGATTTCATGCCGATTCGCACCGGCAACCCCGTCATCATTCGGATCGTCGAGGGGGTTGCGGGGACGGTCGAGCTGGCGATCGATCTGGTCGTCCGCTTCGACACGGGCCAGGTGACGCCCTGGGTGAGGCGCTGCGACGACGCCCTCGTCATGACGGCGGGACCCGATGCGCTCTGTGTGCGCGGGAGCATCGAGGTCCACGGAGAGGACCTCGCCACCGTGGGGCGTGTCGAGGTCCGCGCGGGCGAGCGCCGGGCGCTGACCCTGACCTGGTTTCCATCCCACGAGCCGCTGCCGGCGTCGGTCGATCCGGAGGACGCCTTGCACGACACCGAGGCGTGGTGGCGGGCGTGGTCGGCCCGCTGTGCCTACGAGGGTCCCTGGAAGGACGCGGTCGAAACCTCCCTGCGGGTTCTCAAGACCCTCACCTACGGTCCCACCGGCGGAATCGTGGCGGCGCCCACCACCTCGCTCCCCGAGTGGCCGGGCAGTTCGCGGAACTGGGACTACCGATACTGCTGGTTGCGAGATGCCACGTTGACCCTCTATGCCCTGATGCTGGGGGGCTATGTCGACGAGGCATCGGCCTGGCGCGACTGGCTGCTGCGCTCGGCGGCCGGCGACCCCGCCAACCTCCAGATCATGTACGGGGTGGCTGGGGAGCGCCGCCTCGCCGAGTACGAGGCCACCTGGCTGGACGGGTTCGAGGCCTCGAGGCCCGTTCGCATCGGGAACGCCGCGCACGAGCAGCTCCAGATCGATGTCTTCGGGGAGCTCGGCGACGCCCTCTTCCAGGCCCGCCGTCTCGGGATCGCCTCCGACCCCTGGACCTGGTCACTCGAAAAGAAGCTGCTCGACTTTCTCGAGCGGCGGTGGCAGGAGCCCGATCACGGAATCTGGGAGGTGCGCGGTCCGAAGCGCCACTTCACCCATTCCAAGATCATGGCCTGGGTGGCCTTCGATCGGGCCATCAAGTCGGTCGAGCGATTTGGCCTCGAGGGCCCGACCGACCACTGGCGCGCGCTCTGCGCCCAGATTCACGACGAGGTTTGCGAGCGCGGCTACGATCGGAAGCGGGAGACGTTCACCCAGTCCTACGATCACCCGGCCCTCGATGCCGCCGTCCTTCAGGCATCGCTGGTGGGCTTCCTTCCCGCGAGCGATCCGCGCGTGGCGGGCACGGTGCGCGCCATCGAGCGCGAGCTCGTCGAGGACGGCCTCGTCCGCAGATACTCGACGGCAGGCCAAGAATCAGCCGATGGACTGCCGCCCGGCGAAGGGGTGTTTCTGCCGTGCAGCTTCTGGCTGGTCGATGTGTACGTCCAGCTCGGCCGCACCGACCAGGCGGGTCGCCTCTTCGAGAAGCTGCTCGGGCTGCGGAACGACCTCGGGCTGCTGTCCGAGGAATACGATCCCGGCACGGGGAGGGCGCTCGGGAACTTCCCCCAGGCCTTCTCGCATCTTTCCTTGATCACGAGCGCATACAACCTCACGACCGTCGCCGAGCGACCAGCCCGCCACCGTTCTGGCCGACACGGCCAGTGAGGGCGGGGGGGCCGCGTTCCCGTCGCACCCAGCCGGCGCCAAGCCGGTCGTCGGCGAGCTTCTCCGTCCGACGACGCAACATTACACCGATGACACACTCGGGAAAGGTCCCTGCAATCGGCTCTGCGCATGCTGTTCTCCGTCAGCAACCCCGAGGAGACACAGCCCATGCAAACCCCCGAACGCCATCCGTCCACCCCCGCACCGTCAGCTCCGACCCCGCTCTTCACCGATCCGCTGGCTCGAAAGCCCATCGGCGCCCCACCGCCAAGGCTCGAGGCGGTCGAGCGCTCGGTCCATGAGCACGCGGGCTGGGTCGCGGCGGTGCGCAACGAGCTGTCGCAGGTCATCGTCGGCCAGACCGCCCTGGTCGATCGCCTGCTGGTCGCGCTGCTGGCGGGCGGCCACGTCCTTCTCGAGGGCGTGCCGGGGCTGGCCAAGACGCTGTCCCTCAAGACACTGAGCGGGGCGATCGCGGGAACCTTTCAGAGGATCCAGTTCACGCCCGACATGTTGCCAGCAGACATCGTCGGTACGCTGGTCTACAACCCACAGCGGGGGACCTTCGAGACGAAGAAGGGGCCCGTCTTCGCGAACTTCATCCTGGCCGACGAGATCAACCGGGCACCCGCCAAGGTGCAGAGTGCGCTGCTCGAGGCGATGCAGGAGCGGCAGGTCACCCTGGGAAACGAGACCCACCCCCTGCCGTCACCCTTCCTCGTGATGGCCACGCAGAACCCCATCGAGCAGGAGGGCACCTACCCGCTGCCCGAGGCCCAGCTCGATCGCTTTCTCCTGAAGGTCAACGTCGGATATCCGAGCCCCGACGAAGAGCTCCGGATCCTCGAGGCCATGTCGACCAGCACGCCGCGGCTGGATGTCCGGCCGGTCGTGTCGCTCGAGGAGATCACAGCGGCGCGCCGTCTGATCGACGCGATCTACGTCGACGAGAAAATCAAGCGCTACATCGTCAGCCTGGTGGTGGCGACGCGGGATCCCCGCGCCCTCGGCCTGTCGCTGGATGGGCTGATTCGCTACGGTGCGTCTCCGCGCGCCACCATCGGCATCACGCTGGCGGCGAAGGCGTGGGCCTTCCTGCGCGGGCGCGGCTACGTCACACCGCAGGACGTGAAGGCCATCGCCCCGGACGTGCTTCGCCACCGGGTGGCCGTGACGTACGAGGCCGAGGCCGAGCGGGTCACCGCCGAGGGGATAGTCACCTCGATCCTGGACCACATCCCCATCCCGTAGTCGCCCACGGACTCCCCCGAGACCACCGAGAAGAAGGAACAACAGATGAAGACCCAAGGCAAACCAGTCGAATCAACCGAGGCCAACCGCATCCAAGCGGTGATGGAGAAGGTCAGACTGATCGAGATTCGGACCCGTCGTCTGGTCGACGAGAGCCTCTCCGGTCACTACCACTCGGTGTTCCGCGGACGCGGAATCGACTTCGACAGCGTCCGTGAATACGTGGCCGGCGACGAGGTCCGAACCATCGACTGGAACGTGACGGCCCGTGCCGGGCGGCCGTTCGTCAAGCAATTCCACGAGGAACGCGAGCTGGTGGTCTGGATCCTGGTCGACGTCTCCGCGTCGGGAGACTTCGGCTCGGGCTCCACCACCAAACGGGAGGTGGCCGCCGAACTGGCTTGCGTGCTGGCTCTCTCGGCGGTGCGGAACAACGACAAGGTGGGCCTGCTGATGTTCAGCGATCGCGTCGAGGTGCAGATCCCGCCGGCGAAGGGACGGGCCCACGTGCTGCGGGTGGTACGTGAGATCCTGACCTGCGAGCCTTTGGGCCGGGGCACGGACATCGCCGCGGCGCTGAAGGTGGTACGCCAGCGCGCCCTCCGGCGGTCGGTGGTCTTCCTGATCTCCGACTTCGAGCTGCCGGATGACGCCGGCGCGACCCTGGCGGCTCTGGAGCGGGCCGCCCGCCCGGTCGGCGCCCGGCATGACGTGGTCGCCTTCGAAGTGCGCGACCCACGAGAGCGCACCCTGCCGGATCTCGGGCTCGTGACCCTCGAGGACGCCGAGAGCGGCGAGGTCGTCACCCTGGATACCGGTCGGCGAGGGGTGCGTGAGCGATTCGCTGCGCTGGCCACCAGGCGCGACGCCGACATGCGGCGGGGGCTGCGGCGCCTCCGGGTGGAGACCCTGGCCCTCGACACCACCCGGCCGTATCTGCCGGAGCTGCTCGCCTTCTTCAGGTCGCGCGAGAGGAGAGTCGCGTGATCCGGCGCGGCTTGGCCTCCCTCGCGCTCGGGCTCGGGCTCGGTCTCGTCTTGGCCCTGGGTGGCGGACTCTCGGTCGTCGACGCGGCGGTCCCCGCGACGATGACGATGCCCGCCCGCTCGATTGACCCGCGGCTCGCAACGCCCCAGGGCAATTCGCTCGGCGCGGCCAGCGCCGACTCGAGCCAGGACATCCGCGACATCCACGGCCCGATCGCCATCGCGAGACGGCGGTCGCCCTGGTGGTACGTCGGCGGGGCGGCCGTCGCCGTCGGAGCGCTCGCGGCGGCGATCCTCCATGCGCGCCGCCGCAAGCCGAGCGCACCGGCCCACGAGCGGGCGCTGCGTGCGCTGGGAGAGGCCGGCACTTCGTTCGCAGGCGATCCGCGACAGTTCTCGTTCGCCCTCTCCGAGATCGTCCGGCGGTACGTCGAGGAGGCTTTCCAGGTCCGGGCGTCCCATCGAACGACCGAGGAGCTCCTGGTCGACCTGATGCTGGACCGAAGTGCGGTCGCGCTCCACCGCACGGCGCTCGGCGAGTTCTTGCGCTACTGCGACCTGGCCAAGTTCGCGGGTTGGTCACTCTCGCCCGCCGACCGGCTCGCCATGCTCGCCAGCGCCAAGACCTTCATTCTAGCAACCGCGGCGCCGGTCTCCCCCGAGCCGGTCCAAACAGCCGCCCTTCGCGGCGAGGCAATCGCATGATCACGTTCGCACATCCCGCTTTGCTCTGGCTGTTGCTGGTATTGCCCGCGATCGCGCTCCTCCGCTCTCGCCGCGGTCCGAGGGCGGCGGTTCGCTATGCCAGCGTCGCGACGGCGCGGGCCGTGGCGCGCACGAGCAGGGCCAGGTTGGGCCAGCTCTTGCCATACTTGCGACTACCGGCGGCGGCCCTGTTGATCGTCGCGCTGGCCAGACCCCAGGTCACCCACTCGAAGAGCAAGATCGAGGCGAGCGGCGTCGACATGATGCTGGCGCTGGATGTCTCGGGATCGATGCAGGCGCTCGACCTGCGGCTGGACGGCCAGCCGGCCGATCGGTTGACCGTCGTGAGATCGGTCGTCTCCAAGTTCATCGCCGCGCGGCCGAGCGATCGGATCGGGATCATCGCGTTCGCAGGGCAACCGTTCCTGGTCAGCCCGCTCACCCTCGACCACGACTGGCTGGAGAAGAGTCTCTCGCGGGTGACCGTCGGGACGGGCGACGATGGCACCGCGATCGGCTCCGCGCTGGCCGCCTCCGTCAATCGACTGCGGCAGAGCGACGCGAAGTCGAAGGTCGTGGTGCTCTTGACCGACGGGATGAACAACACGGGGAGCGTGCAGCCCGCGCTGGCGGCCAAGGCGGCCGCGGCCCTCGGAGTCAAGGTCTACACCATCGCGGTCGGCGCGGAAGGGCGCGCGCCCATCCCGGTCGTCGACGAAGCCGGCCGCAAGCGCATCGTCATGGGCGAGGTCGAGGTCGACGAGCAAACCCTGCGCGGGATCGCCGACGCCACCGGGGGCTCGTTCTTCCGCGCCACCGACACGGATTCCTTGCTGGCCATCTACGGTCGCATCGACAGCCTGGAGAAGACCGTGCGCACGATGAACAGGTTCGAGCGACACGAGGAGCGCTTTGCCTGGGCGGCGTTTCCGGCCATCGCGATGCTCCTCGCCGAGGTTGGCCTCGCCACCACTGCGCTTCGCCGTACCCCCTGACCATGGCTGGACACAGAAAGTCAAAAGCACGATGACACACCTTCAATTTGCCCAACCCCACTGGCTCTGGATCGGCGCGCTTTGCTGCGCGGCCAGCGTGGTCTTGCTCGTGCGGGCCGATGGTCTGCGGCGACGCGCCCTCACCGCCCTGGCGGGTGGACGCTTCGTCACCACCCTCAGCCGCGGGCGCCGGGTCCTGAAGCAGGCGCTGGTCCTGACGGGGGTCGCGGCCACCTTCGTGGCGCTGGCGCGGCCCCTCGGCGGCTTCCGCTGGGAGGAGGAACGCCGTGACGGCATCGATCTGATGTTCGCCGTCGACACGTCGAAGAGCATGCTCGCCACCGACCTGCGTCCCGATCGCCTGACGCGGGCCAAGCTGGCCGTGACCGATCTGCTGCGCAAGTTCCCCGGTGAGCGCGTCGGCCTGATCGCCTTCGCGGGCGAGGCCTTCGTCCAGGCGCCGATGACCATCGATCAGGCCGTCTTCGGCGAGGCGCTGGATGCGCTCGACACCAGCGTGATCCCCCGTGGCGGGACCGACATCGCGTCGCCCATTCGCGCTGCGGTGGAGGCGATGGCCACCGAGCCCGACCGCCGAAAGCTGCTGGTCATCCTCAGCGACGGCGAGGACCTGCAGGGTGAGGCGCTGGCGGCCGCCAAGGAGGCAGCCCACGCGGGCTTGGTGATCTACACCGTGGGGGTCGGAACGAAATCAGGGGATCTGATTCCGATCGAGCACGACGGCCGCCGGGAGCTGCTGCGGGACGCCGAAGGGCAGTTCGTCACCTCCCACCTCGACGAGCAGACGTTGCGACGGCTGGCCGAGATCACGGGCGGCGCCTACGCCCCCCTGGGCGCTGCGGGACAGGGGCTGGAGACGCTCTATGGCCAGCACCTGGCCCAGCTCCCTCGGCGGACCGTCGAGGAACGCCTGCACAGGGTTTACACCGAGCGCTTTCAGATCCCGCTCGGGATCGCCATCGGATGTCTGGTGCTGGAGCTGGCCCTGCAAGAGCGCCGGCGGCGTGGCCAGGCGGCAGGCCGTCGTGTCCGGAGCAGTGCAGCCGAGCGCCCGGTGGGGGTCGAGGCCCGGTTGGCTCGGTCGGCTCGCCCGGTCGGCTCGGTCGGACCGGTCGGAAAGACGGTGGCGGCGGCGATCGTGGTGATGATGGCGGCGGCTTCGCATGCTGCGGCGGCCGCGACCGCGACGCCGTCCGCGACTGCGACCGCGCCCGCACTGCCTCCGGTCGCAGCAGCGACCGCCGTCTCGACCTACAACGACGGCACGGCCGCCTACCGCAAGAAGGACTTCGCGGCCGCCCGCGATCGATTCCAGAGCGCCACCCACACGACGGATCTCTCGATGCAGGAAGACGCGTACTACGATCTCGGCAACGCCCGCTACAGGTTGGGGCAGGCGTCCCTTTCCAGGGATCGGGCCGCGACGATCGAGGCCTGGAAGACGGCGGTCGCCTCCTATGACGGGGCGCTGGCCCTGCAACCTCGGGACGCCGACGCCCGATTCAACCGCGACCTGGTCGCCCGCCGTCTGGCCGCGCTGGAGCAACAGCAACGGCAGGACCAACAGCAGAGCAAGAACCAGAATCAGAAGAATCAAGAGAATCAGAAGGGTCAGAACGGCCAGAAGGACCAGGAGCAGGGCCAGGGAAAGCAGTCGCAGACATCCCCGGGTCAGGGCCAACAGGGCCAACAAGGGCAGAATGGGCAGAGCTCGCCGCAGAGCGGCGAAGGACAGCCACAGGAGGCGGCCGGTGAAAAGGGAGGTGGAGCGACGAAGCAGGAACAAGCTCACGCGCAAGACCACAGCGGCCAGAAGGGCGCAGAGACCGGCGAGCCCCGGAAAGCCCCACCGAGCTCAGGCTCCCCGGATCAGACCCGCGCGCAGGGCGACCCAAAGAGCGGGGCGTCCGAGGGCCCGAGGGACCCCGCTCGGCCGCCACAGGCCGACCGGGGGCCGTCCAATCCGCAAGGTCCCGGGATCGTCTCGGGGCAGCCTGGCCAACCCGAGGGCAAGGAGCGAGTTGCCGGCGCCCGGCGCGACCCGGGCGCGCTGACCCCGACCGAAGCTGCCCAGTTGCTCGATTCGATGTCGGGCGAACTCCACCGTTTGCCCGTCGCTGACGCCCGTCGACGGCCCCCCAGCAACAACGACGACACTCCACTCAAGGACTGGTAACCCATGCCGAACATCCGACGTATCTCGATTGCTCTTGCGAGCGCACTGGTCCTCGCCTCCGGCGCTCGATCCTGGGCCCGTCCCACGAAGTCTGAAATGTCGGCTGAAAAGTCGGAGGCCTCCGACGGCGCTCCGCGGGAGCCCTCGCGCGCCTTCGTCAAGCTGGACGTCCGGGCCGATCCGGGCGGGCGTGGTCTCTACGTCGGCCAGGCGGTGCCGGTGACCATTCGTGCCAATTTTCTGGGCGGCATGGGGGTGTCGCTGAACGGGCTCCCCAGGCTCACCTCCGACGCCTTCGTGCTCTCCGATCTGCCCGAGAAGCCGCGCCAGACCACGATCGAGGCGCACGGGCTTCCCTACACGTCCGTGACATGGACGGGCGTCCTAACGGCGGTCAAGGCGGGCGTGACAAAGGTCGGGATCGAGCTGCCGGTTTCGCTGACCTACCGCGAAGCGCCTCAGCCGCGCCCTCTGAGCAGTCCCGACCAGGCGGAGGCCGACGAGGGGGACGAGAGCGCCGCGGACCCGTTCGCGTCGCTCTTCAAGCAGAGTCCCTTCGCGGGCGATCCGTTCTTCGCTCGGATGTTCAACGGTCGCGATCCCTTTCGCGGGCTGCTCGAAGGCTCAGTCGGAGCCGTTCGACAGCGTGACATCACGCTGCGGGACCAGAGCGGGACGTTGCGCGTCCTGGACCTGCCTCCGGGAGCGCCGCCAGGCTTCACCGGTGCGGTCGGATCCTTCGAGATGACCGCCGCCCTGGCCAGCGACACCTTCCGCGCCGGCGAGCCCACCACCCTCGCGCTCCGCGTGCGCGGCCGCGGGAGCTTCTCTCGACTGTCGATGGCCGGCCTTCCGGCGAGCGACGATCTCGGCACCTACGGCGTGATGTCGGCGTTCACGGCGGGAGCCACGCCGACGGGGGGCGAGAAGGTGTTCTCGCAGACCATCGCGCCACGGCGCGCGGGAGCCATCACTGTTCCCGCATTGACGCTGACGTATCTCGACCCCGACGAGAGGAGGTACGTCACCCGCCAGACCGCGCCCATGCACATCACCGTCGCCGCAAGCGGGGGAGACGGCGCCGCGGCGCTGCCCGCGGCCACGGCAACGGCAACGGCAACGCCGGCAGAGCTCGCCGCTCGGCAGCTGAAGCCGGCCGAGAGCGCGACGATCGCCTCGGCGCCTGCCGCCGGCCGCGCCGCGCTCACGCCAGACTTTCGCACCCGATGGTTCCGGTGGCTGGCGGCGGCAATCGGGCTTGCCGCGGTTGCGCTCGCGTCGCTCGGCCGGACCTATCGCAACGGGATCCTCCGCCGATTGGTGACGGCCCGGCGCGTCCGCCGCGAGGTCGCCCAGCAACGCCGGACCATCGAAGCCGCCGCGGCCAGCGGTGACGCCGCCACCCTGTTCGGCGCCGCGCGCAAGGCTTTTCAAGCGCGACTGGGCGCCGCGTGGGGAGTCCCCGCCGATGCGATCGCCGCCGCAGACGTGGCGACACGGTTGGGACCGCCCGGCGAGCGGATCCAGCGGGTCTTCGAGCGCGCCGATCGACTGACCTACTCAGGCGGAAGCTCGGCTGCCAGCGAGGATCTGAGCTACTGGCAGGGACTGGTATCCGACGAGCTTCGCGCTCTGGAGACGACGACATGAACACGACCTCGCAGACACTCACATCGAATACAGCCCTCGGGACCGGCGAGCTCCGCCGGCCGCCAGATCGTCATCGACCTTGGGGCGGCTTCGGCCGCTTCGGCCGCAGCTCGCTCGTCCTCGTCGCGCTGGTGCTGCCGATCGGCGGCCAGCTCGCTCGCGCCGGCGAGGCCGGACCACCCGCGGCAGCGCCGACCGCGGTCGAGGGGACCACCGCCTCGACCGCCACGGCCGAGATCTTCTCGGCCAGAGCGTTGGTTGCGAAGGCCACGGCCGATCTGGCCGCCGGCCATCCAGGGCTCGCCATCCTCGGATATGAGCGCGCCCGGCTGCTGGCACCGCGCGCGACGGCCGTCACGGCGGGACTGGCTCGAGCCCAGGCGATCGCCGGGCTTCCGCCGACCGAGACATCCCCGGTGATCCGTCTGGCGATGTGGCTCGATGGCAACGAGTGGGGCTGGATCGGGATGGCCGGGCTCATCCTCGGCGCCGCGGGCCTGGTTGTGCTCTCGTGGAGTCGGATCCGGCGGCGCGCCTCCCTGGCCCTGGCCTGCGCGGGCGCAGGTGTCGCGGCCGTCGGCTTCCTGGCCGCGGTGGCGGTGACGCCGCCGCCCAGCCGGGCGGTCGTCGTGGTGCCCGACAGCGTTGCCCGGATCGCCCCGTTCGCCGGGGCCGAACCGGCCTTCGTGGCCCCCGAAGGCGCGGTCGTGACGGTCGAGCGAACCTTCGATCACTACAGCCTCATCGTCAGCCCCCATGGGCGTGGGTGGGTACCGGAGGCAGGCGTCGAGACCATTCTGCCTGCCACCCGCAAGCGCTCTTGAATCAGGACCGCACCCCTGCTGTGATGTCGCATGCGGTTGCTGCTGGTCGAGGATGATCAAAAGATCGGCGCGTTCGTCGAGAAGGGGCTCCGGCAGGAGGGTCACGCGGTCGACTGGGTCCGCGACGGCAGAGAGGGCGTCGCGGCCTTCGAAGGCACCGCCTATGATGTCGCGATCGTGGACATCATGCTTCCAGGCCTGGGCGGCCTAGAACTGATCCGCGCCGTCCGCCGGAAGCGAATCGCGACGCCCATCATCATCCTGTCGGCGCGCGACGCCGTGGTTGACCGGGTGGAGGGGCTCGAAGCCGGCGCCGACGACTACTTGACCAAGCCCTTCTCGTTCGCCGAGCTGGTGGCCCGCCTGAACGCGCTGGCCCGCCGGGCCACGGCCGCCACCGGAGAGACCCGGCTGTCGTACGCTGGCATCGTCCTGGATCTCCTCACGCGCCAGGTCACCCGCGACGGCATCTCCCTGTCGCTGCAGGCCAAGGAGCTGGCGCTCCTCGAGTACTTCCTGCGGAATCCGGAGCGTGTGCTCAGCAAGACCATGATTCTGCAGCGGCTGTGGGACTATTCGTTCGATCCACAGACCAACGTGGTCGACGTGCTGGTCTGCCGGCTCCGAAACAAGATCGATCGCGGCTTTCCCGCGAAGGTCATACAGACCCGGCGGGGAGTCGGGTATGTCCTCCGGAGGAGCTGACTTGCCGCAGCCACCCCCACCTGCGAAGTCATCGCGGTCACCCTTCCGCTCGATCACCTTCCGCCTCAGCGCCTGGTACGCCGGAACTCTCCTGGTCGGCCTGGCCATCCTGGGCACGTTGGCGCTCTACGAGATCCGCCGCGCGGTGTTTCACTCGAATGACCTGGTCGTTCATGAACGGCTGGAGCGCCACAGCGAGGTGCTCGGCCGGGTCGGGCTGCCCAAGTTCGAAGAGGCAGTCGAGAGCGCGATCGCGCTCGAAGGTGAGCACGACCCGGTGCGCGTCAAGGACGGAGCGGGCCACACGCTCTACCAGCACGGCGTCGTGGAGGATGCAGCGGTCCGGGTGTCGACTTCGGTGACCAGTGACATGCATCTCGAGGTGGCCTCGACCGCGAACCCCTGGACGCGGATCGGCCCGCCGGTGACGTTCGCGGTCCTGTCGGTCTTGATCGGGTGCCTGCTGATCGGGCTCGCGGGTGGGGTCATCCTGACCCGCCGTGCGCTGCGCCCCGTGGGGGCCCTGGCTTCGACGGCGCGCGCAGTGATCCAGTCGGGCGACCTCTCCCGGCGGGTGGAGGTCCGCCGCGGTGGCGAGCTCGGGGAGCTGGCCACCCTGGTTAATCGCATGCTGGAGAGCAACCAGGCGCTGGTCCGCAGCATGCGCGAGGCGCTCGACAATGTGGCGCACGATCTGCGAACGCCGCTGACCAGGCTGCGAGGGATCGCCGAGGTCGCCCTCGGCGCCGACGATCCTGTCCAGTCATCGGAGGCGCTCGCGGACTGCATCGAGGAATCGGACCGGGCGCTCGTCATGCTGCGCACGCTGATGGACATCTCCGAGGCCGAGGCCGGCATCATGAAGTTGAACATCGGGGCGGTCGAGCTGCGGGCGGTCGCGCAAGAAACCCTGGATCTCTATGAACAGGTGGCCGACGACGCCGGCGTGGCCCTGTCGTTGTTGCCGGGGGACCTGGTGAGGACCGCGGCCGATGGCACCCGGATACGCCAGGCCCTGGCAAACCTGGTCGACAACGCCGTCAAGTACACCCCGGCCGGCGGCCGCGTGGAGATCGACGTCGCCGCCGATGCTCGAGAGGCCCACATCCGTGTCAGCGACACCGGCCGTGGGATCCCCGAAGAGGCCATCTCGCGAATCTGGGATCGGTTGTTTCGCGTGGATTCGAGCCGGGCCGAGCGGGGCCTCGGGCTCGGCCTCAGCCTGGTCAAGGCGATCGCCGTTGCCCACCACGGGCGTGTCGGCGTCGAGAGCGCGCCCGGACGTGGCTCGTCGTTCGTCCTGACTCTGCCCCTCGAAAATCCTGCCCACCCTCCGGCAGACCCGCGCCGGTCGTGATGCGCGTCGACATCGCCGGGGAGGCATCGAAGGGTGGCGGAAAATCATTCGGCCAACGGGGCTCAGGCTTGTGGTTGGCTACAAACAGGCAAAGGCGATCTTCGAGGTTCTCGTTGGCGTCCTTCTCTTGTCTCTCACTGCCGTTGGTCTCGCCGATCACCTGCGAGAGGTCGCGGTGCATATTCGACACCACGCGGTCGAGGCCTGGAGCATCGCGTTCGCCGAGCGCCTGGTGCGCGCGTCCACCAAGCGGAACCTCCTGGTCATCGGCGTGGCCTCCCTCCTCGATGGGGCGCTCTCAGCATCCGAAGGATGGGCGCTCTGCTATCGGTACCGGTGGAGCCGCTGGTTCGTGGTCGGCACCTCATCCATTCTGGTCCCTTTCGAGGTCCTTGCCCTGGCCCATCGTTTCAGCGTCCCTCGCCTCGGTCTCCTTGGCGCGAACGTTTCAATCGTCATCTATCTCGTCTGGCGGGGAGTGGCGACCGCGTCCCCCTCCTCGCTGGAAGGAATTTCCGTGGCGCCCCCCTCGAAGTCGGGGTGAGGCAGCAGTGCAGCCGCTCGGGTCAGAGAACGCCCACGGCGGCCGGGGTGGCCACATCGCTGACCGCAAATGGCAACCCCTTGTCGAGGGCACGCACGACGTCCATGGTGCTGACGATCCCGACCAGCTTGCTCTCAGAATTCAAGACCACCAAGCGGTGTTGGTTCCTCCTGGCGAGCTCGTGCACCGCCACCAGGGCTGCGTCATCCTCGTAGACCGCGATGACCTCCGGGTCCATGAGGTCGCCGACGGTCGCCTCCTTCTTGATCCACTGATGCGGCTCCGGATCCACCAGGTCCCCCTCGGTCAAGATCCCGACCAGCTCGCCCTCTCGGTTCTTCACCGGAGCCGCCCCGATCTGGCGGCGAGTCAGGCCCGAGGCCGCCTCTTCGGCCGAAGCGTCGAACTCCAGCGTGTAGACGTTCGTCGTCATGATGTCCTTCACCTTCAACATCGAGCAACTCCCCTTTCGCATCCGCATCGCCGCATCGCCGCATCGCCGTCCACCTCACGGGATCTTGGGCCCATCTTGGGCGGATGGCAAACCAGCGGCTGCGTCGATCCATCCCGGAACGTCCTTTCACCGATCTCCGCCTCCTGCGGCCGCGGGTCCGAGTCCCACGCCCCGCTGGCCATGCGCCGATACTTTGCCAAGATCCCCGGCGCTCGGCACGCTCGAGAGCCTGATGTAATCGGCCAGGATCTGGCCGCTCTCCTCCAAGATGATATCCGGGATCGAGCGGTCCTTCGGCTCGATGCCATCAGGCCCGGCGCCGAGGGTCTTTGGCCCCTTGGCGGAGGCAATAGGCAACGGCAGGCCGGGCGACGAGGCGTTCTTGAGCGTGATCTCGAAGGTGGTGGGCCTGCTCGCCCGCAGCGCGCGCTCGTCACTGGCGAGCTCGGCTTCACGAAGCTTCGACTGAGCCATCTCCTGTCGGCGCTCTGCCTCGTTCAGCGACACGGACTTGGTGACCAGGTTCCTCTTGACCTTGGCGATCTCGTCTGCCAGCAGGACAAATGGCCTTTCGGTCGCCCTCCGTCGGTCGGAGCTCTCCTGCAACGCGGCGACATACGGCTTCACGCGATTCAGTCGCTCGTAGGGCGCGGCCGGCACCGCGTCCCACGGCAAGGGATCCTTGAGGGACGCCTCGCTCACATCGGCGAAGTCGCTGGTCGACGGCAACACCACGTCGGCCGCCACGCCGCGCAGCTGGGTGGAGGCGCCGCTTGGCCGGTAGAATTTGCTGGTGGTGATCTTGAGCGCGCCTGGATCGTATGTGTGTCCGAGGCCCACCCGATCCATGTAGGGCGCGAGGGGGAGAATGTTCTGCACCGTGCCCTTGCCGAAGGTCGAGGAATCGCCGACGACGACAGCTCGTCCGTAGTCCTGGAGCGCTCCTGCCAGGATCTCCGATGCAGAAGCGCTGAAGCGGCTGATCAACAGGACCAGCGGCCCGTCATAGAGCACGGTCGGATCCGTATCCTCGTCGATCACGATCTGGCCGTCCGCTCCGCGCGTCTGCACCACCGGTCCCCTTCGAATGAACAGCCCGGTCAGGTTGATCGCCTCCTCGAGCGACCCGCCGCCATTGTGGCGCAGATCGAGGACGACGCCCCGGACGTGCTCCGCCTTCAGCTTGCCCAGCAGCCGGGAGACGTCGGCGGTCGCGCTGCGCCGCCGAGGCCCGCCCATGTCGGCGTAGAACGAGGGGAGGTCGAGGACGCCGACCCGCATCGTCGTGCCCTTGCCGGTCGGCAGATCCAGGATGCGGGCCTTGGCCTGCTGATCTTCCAGGGTGATCTCGTCGCGCACCAACGACACGGTCCTGGTCGGAGCTCCGGCAACGCCGCCGGCTGGCGCCACGGTCAAGCTCACGGTGGAACCCTTCGGGCCGCGTATGAGCTCCACGGCGCGTGAAAGCGGCATACCAGCGATGTCTACTGGCTCGTGACCGGCCTGGGCGACCGCCACGATGCGGTCGTTGGGTCTGAGCAGCCCGCTTCGAGCCGCGGGTCCGCCCGGCAGGAGCTCGCGGACCTTGCAGGAGCCGTCTTCGCTCTCGAGGGACGCGCCGATTCCGAACAGCGAGAGGTTCATCGCGATGGAGAAGCTCTCCATCTGCTCGTGCCCCAGATAATCCGAGTGGGGATCGTAGACGTGGGCAAGCGTGTCCAGGTAGATCTCGAGGACCTCGCCGCTGCGAAGACCGGTCATGGTCCTCAGCTCCTCCGCGTGCCTGCCAACCAGGGTGCTCACGATCCGGTCCGTTGGCTTGTCGCTCAGCTTCTCTTGCAGATACTCTGCGCGCAGCTGCTGCCACCAGAGCTCCCGAGCCTCGACCGCGGTGGCTGGCCGCCGCGCGTGCTCGCGATCGAACGAGTAGCTTTCGTGCCCCGTGAAGTCGAACTTCGCGGTCCGCAACATGTTGGTGTCGTAGGCCGTCCGCTGAGACAGTCGTCCGAGGAATCGGGCGAAGATGGCCTTCGCGGCGCTGGTGTCGCCCGCGCCGCGCGTCACCTGCGCCAGCGTCGCCCGGTAGGTCGCGAATTCGTCGACGTCCGACTGCAGAAAGAGGGAGCGCGTGCCATCCAGAGCGTCGAGGTAGCGGTCCAGCACGTTTCCGGCCAGCTGTCCATCGAATGGATGGTGCGCGAGCTGGGAGTGTTCGAGCAGGCCGGTGGTGAGGCGGGTGATGTTGGCGTCGGTGGTTCGAGAGTCGAGCGGGGGACCCGCAAGCGAAGCACCAAGACCGACACACGTGAGCGCAACCGCAAGCGAGAGGATCGCCAGCGGAGAAGCGATTCGGATTGCCTGCTTGACGGGGTGACGACCAGAGAAACGACAGATGCTTTTGGCCACGTGTCTCCTTTATACCTGCGGCCAACCTTGCGCATTCCTGATTGCCCCCACCTTGCGCCAAGATTACAAGGCTGAAGGGATCGACTCCGGCCGGGTCCGAGGGGTGTCCTCGTCAACGGGCCCAGAGCGCCCACGCCAGCCAGAACATCTCGATGGCGAGGATGGCCCAGACGAAGTCTCCGCCGCGGCCCCAGGCGTGGTGATCGAAGGGGGCCCCGGGCCCGGCCCCGGGCCCGCCCGCCCGCAACGCTCGGCGGCGCTGGATGTAGCGCGGGTACGGCGCCCCCCAGCCGCGGTAGCCCCAGCCGTAGCCAACCGGAGAGATCAGGAACAGCATCAGCACAATCCACCACAGGATCCACCATGTGTGCATCATCTCATCTCTCACTTTCGGGTCATTCGTGGCCCAGCACCTGAGATAACCACGGGTCCGCGTCCTGTTACCCCTGAGCCCTGAAACCCGCAGACCCACGGCCGCCTCCGTGGGTCTGCGCCGAAGCGTCCGCTCCTGAAGATGGTCGTGCCGGGGCGAAGGTGGGCCGCGGCCGGTGCCCCTCGGGCAGCCCTCTGATACGCCGCTTGCAGCGGATCCTCACCTACATTTTGAACTCCGTGACCAAGAAGATCGCGCAGGTCTTTCCTGGCCGTGGGGCTGGTGATCACCGGGCAGGCGGTCTTGACCCCGATGCTGATGGTCATCGTCATGATCACCGGCGATTTCCTGGGCATGGCCTCGACGACCGACAACGTCGAGCCATCTCCGAGGCCCAGCGTCCGGCGCGTGGGCGCTGTCACGGCGTCCGGCGTCCTCATGGGGCGGTCCGAGCTGGTGTTCTGCGTGGCTGTGGTGGTGATCGGCAAGGTCCAGCTAGCTTAGCTAGGCCTCGGAATCGAGCCCCTGAGAACGCCGGCCTTCGTCGCGATCGTCTGCGGAAACCAGGCGACGGCCTACACCAATCGCTAACGGCAGCTCCTATGGTCGACGGCCCCGAGCCGCTGGCGCTTGCTGTCGACCGTGGTCGACCTGCTGATCGTCACGACGATGGCGAATTGGGGGCTCGCCATGCGCCTCTCTCCTGGCTCGTAATCGGTGTCACGCTCGGGAGGCCGTGGCCTTCGCGTTCCTGGTGGACCTGGTCAAGATCCCGCTGTTCAGGCGGCTCGAAGATCGGCTACCGGTGCTTAGATGCGACGATCGGGTGTAGGGTGTCCGGAGTCGCTCCGACAGTGTCGTTCCCCTCATGATCCCGACCAAGCCAGGCGATTTGCAGCGCGTCGACGCCGGAGCCGCCGAGAATGGCGTGGCGTTTCCCATCGTGGGGGTCGGTGCCTCGGCTGGAGGACTGGCCGCAACCACCGACCTGCTCAGACACCTCGGGCCGAGACCTGGCCTCGCCGTCGTGGTCGTCCACCACCTCGATCCGTCCTACGAGAGCAGTCTGGTCGACATCTTCTCGAGGGTCACCCCCCTGCCGGTCGCAGCCGCGACCGACCACACGCCAGTCGAGTCCAATCACGTCTACGTCGTGCCGCCCAACGCCGGGCTGGGGATCGCCGGAGGGCGGCTCGACCTGACTCCGCGGCGCGAGACGGGTGGTCTCCACCTGCCCATCGATCGTTTCCTGGAATCGCTCGCGCGCGACCGAACCGATCGGGCGATCGGCGTGGTACTCACCGGCACCGGCGCGGACGGCGCCATCGGCATCCGAGCGATCAAGGCCGAGGGGGGGATCACCTTCGCCCAGGACGCGAGCGCCGAATATCGGAGCATGCCCGAGAGCGCGATCGGCACGGGATGCGTGGACTTCATCCTGCCCCCCGACGCCATCGCGCGGGAGTTGACTCGCATCGGCGCGCGGGCGCAGCTGCGATCGTCACCGGTCGAGGTCGATGGCGATGTCGATGATGAGGGGGATCTCCGGCGCATCCTGTCCGCGCTCGCCCGGTCGAGCGGCATCGACTTCGCGAACTACAAGCACACCACGCTCCGTCGGCGCATCCAGCGGCGGGTCGTGGTGAACGGACTCGACAGCCTGGGGGAGTACGCCGCGCTGATCGAGGAAGACCCGGACGAGACCCGCGCCCTGTGCGAGGAAGTCCTGATCCACGTGACCAGCTTCTTCCGCGATCCGGAGACGTTCGCTGCGCTGAAGGCGGCTGTCTATCCCAGGTTGCTGGAGAGCCGCCCTCGGGGCGCCGCCATCCGGGTGTGGGTCCCGGGGTGCTCCACCGGCGAGGAGGTCTATTCGATCGCCATCAGTCTGCTGGAGTTCCTCGGCGATGCCCAGGCAGGGGACAGCCCGATCAAGGTGTTCGGCACCGACGTCAGCCTCATGACCATCGACAAGGCCCGCACAGGGAGCTATCCGGAGAGCATCGAGAGCGACGTCTCGCCAGTCCGCCTTCAGCGGTTCTTCACCAAGCTGGAGGGTGGGTACCAGATCCGCAGGGACGTGCGTGATCTCTGCGTCTTCGCCAGGCAGGATGCCACCCGCGACCCGCCGTTCGCCGGGATGGATCTCATCAGCTGCCGCAACCTGATGATCTATCTCGGCTCGCCGCTGCAGGAGCGCCTGCTGCTCATGCTCCACTACGCGCTGAAGGAGCCCGGCTTTCTCTTGCTCGGAAGCTCCGAGACGGTTCGCTCCTCTCCCGGGTTCTCGGTGGTCGACCCCAAGCGCAGAATATATCTCCGCACCTCCGCGGCGCCCCGGCTGCTCTTCGACTTCACCGATCGGGCGATCGGCGATGCCGGCCTCCCCGAGGCCCCGCCCCGGGCGGGGTCGTCCGGCTCGATCGAGGTCAACCGCGAGGCCGATCGAATCATTCTCGGGGAGTACGCTCCGCCAGGGATCGTCGTCACGAACGATCTGGCGGTCGTGCAGTTTCGAGGCCGAACCGGACCCTTTCTGGAGCCGGCTCCCGGCGTGGCCAGCCTGGACCTGCTCCGCATGGTTCGCGAAGAGCTTCGTCTGCCCCTGCGCCAGCTGATCGACGAGGCGAGGGCCAAGCAAGCTCCGGCCCGCAGGACCGACCTGACGATGGCCTCGGAGCCGGCGCCTCGGCGCATCGAGCTCGAGGTGATCCCCTTCCGGGTTGGGTCCTCCACCCAACGCTTCTTCATCGTGCTCTTCTGTGAGGTGCCCTCGGCGAGTGCCCGGCTGGCGACGGATCCCTCCTCGATGGCGGGGCCCGAGCGGAGTCCAGAGGAGCACCAGATGAAGCAGGAGCTCGCCGCCACGCGCGAGTACCTGACGTCGGTGATCGAGCAGTCGGAGGCGAGCGACCAGGGACTCAAGGCCGCCAACGAAGAGATCGTTTCGAGCAACGAGGAGCTCCGCAGCACCAACGAAGAGTTGCAAATGGCCAAGGAGGAACTGCAGGCCACCAACGAGGAGCTGAGCACCGTCAACGACGAGATGGCGGTGCGCAACGCCCAGGCGAACCGGCTCAACGACGATCTGAGCAATGTCCTCAGCAGCGTCGACATCCCCATCGTCCTCCTGGGACGAGATGGACGCATTCGCCGGTTCACGCCGGCGGCGGCCAGGGTCTTTCATGTGATCGCCTCCGACATCGGCCGTCCGCTCAGCGATATTCGCCAGAGCATCCCCTCCTCCGAATTGACGGCCATGATTGCAGACGTCCTCGAGCATCTCGGGGCCGTCACGCGGACGGTCAAGGACGACGAGGGCCGATGGCACGATCTCACCGTGCGCCCTTACGTCACGCTCGACAACCGGGTCGACGGGACCGTCGTCACCGCCTTCAATGTCGATGCGTCGAAGAAGGCCGAAGAGCTCCTCTCGGCGGCCTACCGGTATTCGGAGAGCGTCCTCGACACAGTTCACTCCGGGCTCCTGGTCCTCGATGGCGACCTGCGCGTCCGTTCGGCCAATCGGACGTTCCGCCGACTCTTTGCCCTGACCGACCGAGAGATCGGCGGACGTCACCTCGACGAGATTGCTCGAGGAGAGTGGAACAGTCCGGCCTTGAAGAGGCGCCTCCAGGACCTTGGAGAGGAGGACAGGATCGAGGGGTATCGGGTGGAGCTGGAGTCCAGCGAGGAGCGGCGGGTGTTCGCCTTGAATGGCCGCCGGATCGAGCAGACGCCCCAGATCTTGCTGGCCCTCGAAGAGGTGACCGACCAGGATCGCGCCGAGCGTGCCTTGCAGCGCACCGAGAGTGGATTTCGCGAGATGCTGACCACCATCGCCGAGGCCATCCTGATGACCGACGGGGTGGGACGGATCGTGTTCGCCAACGAGATGGCCGGAAAGTTGTTCGGATATGCCACGGAGGAGTTGGTCGGGCTGCCGGTGGACGCCCTGGTGCCAGAGCGGATGCGCGGGCGCCACACCCAGGACCGCTCGGACTTCATGCTGGCCCCCTCGACGCGGCGCATGGGCCGGGGCGTTCCTCCGCTCGGTCGACGCAAGGACGGCGGGGAATTCCCGCTGGAGGTGGTCCTTGGTTCTATGCAGCAGGAGGGCGGGCCGCTGGTGATGAGTTTCATCTCCGACATCTCGGCCCGCCTGGAAGCAGAGAGGAAGCTCCGCGACTATCGGGACAGGTTGCAACGCATGGCCTTCGACGCCGCCCTGGCCGAGGAGCGCGAGCGGCGGCGCATCGCCGCCGATCTGCACGATCGGATCGGCCAGTCCCTGGCGCTCGCGCAGATCACCCTCACCTCCGTGCGCGAGACGATCAGCGGTGCCCCGCGCGTCGCCATCGACCAGGCCGTCGACCTGCTCGCACAGTCGGCCACCGACACCCGCACCCTGATCTTCGACCTGAGTCCCCCCATCCTCCACGATCTCGGCTTCAAAGCGGCGCTCTCCTGGCTGGTGGAGGACCTTCAGAAGCGTCACCGGCTCGAGGTCATGGTCAGCGACGACGGAGCCGACGACGCCCTGGATGACGCCAGCGCCACCCTGCTCTTTCGCGCTGTCCGCGAGCTCCTCTTGAATGTCTTCAAGCACGCCCAGACGGCCCGTGCGACGGTGTCGATGCACCAAAGGAACCACCTGTTCCAGATCGAGGTCGAGGATCGAGGCATCGGCTTCGACGCGAACGACATCGGGGCTCCGTCTGGCGCCGGCGGCTTCGGGCTGTTCAGCGTGCGGGAGCAGATCGGTCGTCTGGGTGGTAACATGGACGTGACCTCGGCCCCGCGAGAAGGTTCGCGCATTCGCATCACGGTCCCCACCAAGAGCCAGAGCGCCGGAGACGCCCCGTCGAGCGCCCACCGGCCAAAGGAGACGCAGTGAGAATCCTGCTTTGTGACGACCACAAGATGATGCGTGACGGCTTGCGGGCCATCCTGGAGAAGGAGGGGCTGGAAGTGGTCGGTGAGGCGTCCAATGGCCATGAGGTCATCGAACTGGCGCGGCGTCTGCACCCGGAGATCGTCGTGATGGACATCTCCATGCCGGACCTGAACGGGATCGACGCCACCCGCAGCCTGGTGGCGGAGCTTCGCGGCATCAAGGTCATCGGGTTGTCGATGAACGCCGACCAGCGCTACGTGATCGCGATGTTCAAGGCAGGTGCGGTGGGCTACCTGGTGAAGAACGCGGCGTCGGACGAGCTCATACGGGCGGTCCGTGCCGTGGCTGCCGATCTCACCTACGTGAGCCCCTCGATCGCGGCGGTCGTGGTCGACAACGTCGTGGGTCCCGCGCCCGTGGTGACGACGCCGCCCAAGAAGGCGTTGAGCCCCAGAGAGCGCGCAGTCCTTCAACTTTTAGCCGAGGGGAGCTCGTCGAAGGAGATCGCGATCCGGTTGAGCGTGTCGGTCGCGACCGTCGAGAGCCACCGGCGCCAGATCGTGGACAAGCTGGACATCCATTCCATCGCCCAGTTGACGAAGTATGCGATCCGGGAAGGATTGACCTCGGCCGACTGACCACCCGCCCGCCTCCGGACCCCGGGCACGGTGATGACCCTGGGGGGCGCCCGGCGGACGGTCCCCGGTTTCGAGCCGGCCGTTCATCACTATTGGGGGTTGGTCCTCTCGGCAGCCTGTCCCAGATTGTCCGTGTAGGGCGGTGGCGTTCGCGGGCATTCACTCCATCTCACCATGGCCGGCCGTCGGGTGCCTGCCGTGACGACGTCGCGCGAGCTTGACCATGGCCGTGATGGCGCGGTGGTGGACGCCTCCGCCTGGCGATACGGCGACGTCGAACCAGACAGAGGTGCTGCATTGATGAACAAGAGTAACGCATTTGCAACGGTCGTCTTCCTGGTCATATTCGGCGCCGGCATCGCGGTCGCATACCTCACCTATGGCGCGGTGGTCGGAAGACCGAGCGTCGCCATTGGCGCAGGCGCGGCGCTGCTGGCCGCCTTCGTCGCCGTCTCGATCAAGATCGCCGACCAGTGGGAGAAGGTGGTGGTCCTGCGGCTGGGCCAATTTCGCGCCCTCAAGGGCCCCGGCCTCTTCTTCATCATCCCCATCGTCGACGCCACACCTTACTGGATCGACACACGGGTGATCACGGCCTCCTTCAAGGCCGAGAAGACCCTGACCAAGGACACCGTGCCAGTGGACGTGGACGCGGTCCTGTTCTGGAAGGTCGTCGACCCCAAGCGGGCGGCCCTGGACGTGGCCGACTATCGCAGCGCCATAAGCTGGGCTTCCCAGACCGCGCTGCGCGACGTCATCGGCAAGACCCTGCTGTCGGACATGCTCGAGGGCCGGGACAAGATCAGCAAGGACTTGCAGAAGATCATCGACCAGCGAACGGAGCCATGGGGCATCAATGTCATCTCGGTGGAGGTGAAGGACGTCCTCATCCCCCCGGCCCTGGAAGACGCCATGTCGATGCAGGCCCAGGCGGAGCGAGAGCGCCAGGCACGGGTGATCCTGGGAGACTCGGAGCGGCAGGTGGCCGAGAAGTTCGGCGAGGCAGCCAAGACATACATCAACAACCCGGTTGCCCTGCATCTGAGGGCCATGAACATGCTCTACGAGGGCCTGAAGACCAACGCCACGATCGTCGTCGTCCCCTCCACGGCGCTGGAATCCATGCAACTCGGCGGGCTTGCGGGGCTGACGGCCTTGACCATGGGAGTGGGACAGGAGCAGGCGAAGACTCAGCACCAACCGGAGATCATCAGACAGTCGGACAGATTGAACGGTGAGCCCGCAAATCCGTGAAGGTGGAGCCTCCAGGCCGCTGCGCGGTCGCTCCCATCCTTCAGAGATCCTGATGACCACCGTCACCACGATATTTCTGGACATCGGCGGCGTCCTGCTCTCGGATGGGTGGGATCGTCACGCTCGGAGGCGCGCCGCGAAGGCCTTCAAGCTGGACACCGCCGAGATGGAGGAGCGGCACCACATGACCTTCGAGACCTTCGAGGAAGGGAAGCTCACCCTCGACTCCTATCTCGACCTCGTGGTGTTCGGGGAGAGGCGCTCCTTCACGAAGGCACAGTTTCGGCGCTTCATGTTTTCACAGTCGACGTCCCACCCCGAGATGATCGCGCTCGTTGCCCGACTGAGGGAACGATACGGGTTGAAGATCATCGTGGTCAGCAACGAGGCGCGAGAGTTGAATGCCTATCGCATCAGGCGGTTCGAGTTGACCGGGCTGGTGGATGCCTTCATCTCCTCTTGCTTCGTCCATCTCCGCAAGCCCGACGCCGAGATCTTTCGCGTCGCGCTCGATGTCGCCCAGACTCCTGCCCAGCAGTCGGTCTTCATCGACGACACGCCGATGTTCGTGGAGATCGCGCAGCGGCTAGGGATTCGGGGCATTCATCACACGGGCCATCTGTCGACCGCCGCGCAACTGGAAGCGCTCGGGCTGAAGAGCGCCGAGGGCGCGGCGTCTCGACGTTCAACGACCCGGTGATCCTGCGTCGGCCCCGCTCCGCTCGTCATCGAAACCCTGTGGCCACCGAGAGTGAGCCCGTGAGCTTCAGCAAGGAGAATCCATGAGAGCCGAATCGACGAACATCACGCCCGAACTGCTCCGCAAGATGAATGCCTACTGGCGGGCGGCCAACTATCTGTCCGTCGGCCAGATCTATCTGTACGACAATCCACTCCTGAGGGAGCCGCTGACCCTGGCGCACGTGAAGCCGCTGGTGGTCGGACACTGGGGCACCACGCCTGGGCAGAACTTCATTTACGTGCACCTCAACAGGGCCATCAAGAGGTACGACCTGGACATGATCTACATCGCGGGCCCCGGTCACGGCGGTCCGGCGATCGTGGGGAATGTCTACCTCGAGGGCACCTGGACCGACGTGTATCCGAATGTCACCCGAGACGAAGCCGGACTAAAGAGGCTCTTCAAGCAGTTCTCCTTTCCGGGTGGCATCTCCAGTCACGTGGCACCTACCACACCAGGCTCGATTCACGAAGGCGGCGAGCTCGGCTACTCACTCAGCCACGCGTTCGGGGCCGCGTTCGACAACCCCGGTCTGGTCGTCGCGTGTGTGGTCGGCGACGGCGAGGCGGAGACGGGCCCCCTGGCCACCTCCTGGCAGTCCAACAAGCTCCTCGATCCGATCACCGATGGCGCCGTGCTGCCGATCCTGCACCTGAACGGCTACAAGATCAGCAATCCGACCGTCCTCGCCCGCATCGAGCACGAGGAGTTGGAGCACTTCTTTCGAGGCTGTGGCTGGACTCCTCACTTCGTGGAAGGTGATGACCCGGAGAAAATGCACCAGCTCATGGCAACGACCCTCGACAAGGCCGTGGAGGAGATCCAGCAGATCCAGAGCCGAGCACGGGCCAAGAACGACACCACGCGGCCGCGCTGGCCGATGATTGTCCTCCGGTCTCCCAAGGGCTGGACGGGACCCAAGGTGGTCGATGGGCTGAAGGTCGAGGGTACGTTCCGCGCGCATCAGGTTCCGCTGCTAGTCGATCCGGATCACCCGGACCACGTCAAGGAGCTGGAGAGCTGGATGAAGAGCTACAGGGCCGACGAGCTCTTCGACGGGACCGGTCGCCTTCTGCCCGAGCTGGCCGAGCTGGCGCCAAAGGGGGAGCGCCGAATGGGCGCCAACCCCCACGCGAACGGCGGCCTGTTGTTGCGCGATCTGCGCATGCCGGACTTCGGGGATCACGCGGTGAAAGTGCCCTCACCGGGCGCCGTCGCCGCTCAGGACACCATGGTGCTGGGAAAGTTTCTGCGCGACGTGGCGACGTTGAATCAGCAAGATCGCAACTTCCGGGTCTTCGGTCCCGACGAGACCCTCTCGAACCTGCTGGGCGCCGTCTTCGAAACCACCAACCGTCAGTGGGACGCCCGAAGAGAGCCCAATGACGAGTTCTTGGCGCCCGCCGGCGGCGTGCTGGACTCCATGCTCAGCGAGCACCAGTGTGAAGGCTGGCTGGAAGGGTATCTTCTGACGGGGCGGCACGGGCTCTTCAACAGCTACGAGGCGTTCATTCGCATCGTCGACTCGATGTTCAGCCAGCACGCCAAGTGGTTGAAGGTCACCCTGGAACTGCCTTGGCGACGAAAGATCGCCTCTTTGAACTACCTGCTGGCCTCGCACGTCTGGCAACAAGATCACAATGGCTTTACCCACCAGGATCCGGGCTTTCTCGATCACGTCATCAACAAGAAGGCCGACATCGTCCGGGTGTACCTGCCGCCCGACGCCAACTGCCTCCTGTCCGTGGTCGATCACTGTCTGCGGAGCCGGCACTATGTCAACGTGGTGGTCGCCGGCAAGCACGCGCTGCCACAGTGGCTGACCATGGACGCCGCCATCGTGCACTGCACGGAGGGACTCGGCATCTGGCAATGGGCCAGCAATGACCAGGGCACCGAGCCCGACGTGGTGATGGCCTGTTGCGGAGACACCCCCACGCTGGAGATCTTGGCCGCAGTGACCATCCTGCGCAAGAGCCTGCCCGATTTGAAGATCCGCGTCATCAACGTGGTCGATCTCATGAAGCTGCAGCCACGCTCCGAGCACCCGCACGGACTGAGCGACCAGGACTACGATTCGCTCTTCACGAAGGACAAGCACATCGTGTTCGGGTTTCACGGATATCCATGGCTGGTCCACCGCCTGACCTACCGCCGGACAAACCGCAATCTCCACGTCCGCGGTTACAAGGAGGAGGGCACCATCACCACGGCCTTCGACATCCGCGTTCAGAACGAGCTGGATCGCTTCCACCTGGTTCAGGACGTGCTCGACCGAGTTCCGACCACCGGCGCCAAGGGCGCATACCTCAAGCAGCAGATGGGAGACAAGCTGATCGAGCACAAGCACTACATCGACAAGCACGGCCAGGACATGCCCGAGATTCGCGACTGGAAGTGGAGCCGAGACTAGTTTCCCGGCACAGAGGGCCTGACCGGTCGGGGCCGGGGGGATGCCGTCTTCAGCCGGAAGCACCCAAACTTGGCGGGGTTTCGTCCGCGGCCGGGGCGCGAGCCAGGAGAATCGCGCTGGCCTGAGCACTCAGGCGGTAGGCGCGGGCCGCTTCGCAGAGCGGTTCCTCGCCGGGAGGAACGAGATCTCCCGGAGCCTCGCGCGAGGTGTCGGCGGCCAGATGCCACCTCGTCCCGGCTGGAGGGTGAGGGAGAAGAAACTCCACGCCCTCGGTGCCGGCATTGAACATCAAACAGAGGGCGCGGTCATGTCCGTCCGGAATGACACAGGCGAACTGCCTCTCCTTGGGGTCGCACCAGTCGGGCGCTCCTCCGCGCAGGCCACACCACAGGATCTCTGCGTCCGTATAGAAGCGCTCCTCGCTCAGCGTCGGATGAGCGCGCCGAAAGGCGATCATGCCCCGGGTGAAGCGAAGGATGTCCTGGTTTCGTTCCCCCAGGGTCCAGTCCAGCCAGCTGGTTTCGTTGTCCTGGCAGTAGGCGTTGTTGTTGCCACCTTGTCCCCGCCGACGTTCGTCCCCGCCGAGGAGCATCGGCACGCCGCGGGAAACCAGGAGGGACAGAAGGAAGTTCTTGATCTGGGTCCTCCGGCGTCGGTCGAGCTGGGGGTCGGTGGTGTCGCCTTCGCGCGCGTCGTTTGAGCTGAAGTTGGCGTCCGTCCCGTCATGGTTGTTGAGTCCGTTTGCTTCATTGTGCTTGAAGCGATACGAGACCAGATCGTTCAGGGTGAAGCCGTCGTGGCAGGTCACGAAGTTGATGCTGCACTCCGGGCCCTTGCCCGATTTGGCGTAGAGGTCGGCGCTGCCACAGATGCGGGTGGCGAACGGTCCCAGCATCCCATCCTCGCCGCGCCAGAATCGTCGGACGTCATCTCGGTACCTGCCGTTCCATTCCGCCCAGCGCCGCTCGGAGAAGCTGCCCACCTCGTAGGCGCCGGCCGCGTCCCACGCCTCGGCGATGAGCTTGACGTCTCTCAAGATGGGATCCTCGGCGATCCGCGCCAGGAGCGGGGCGTTGGCCAGCAGCCTGCCAGGCGGGTCCCTGCCGAGAACCGAGGCCAGGTCAAACCGGAATCCGTCGACGTGCATCTCCACCATCCAGTAGCGGAGCGAGGCCAGGATGTGGTCCCGTACCACCGGGTGATTGGCGTTGATGGTGTTGCCAGTGCCGGTGAAGTCACGGTAGCGCCGCTTGTCGTCCGCCAGCGTGTAGAAGATGGCGTTGTCGATCCCGCGGAAGGACAGGGTTGGACCAAGCTCATCTCCCTCGGCCGTGTGGTTGAATACCACGTCCAGGATCACCTCGATGCCCGCGGCGTGAAAGGCCCGGATCATCTCCTTGAACTCCAACTTCTGCTGGCCGAGATCTCCCGAACTGCTGTAGGACGCCTTGACGGCGCAGAAGGCCACCGGGTCATATCCCCAGTAGTTTCCCAGAGATTGCCCCGTCTGCGGATTCGTTCCGGTGACCTGGTGTTCGTTGAACTCCTGTACAGGCATCAGCTCGACGGCCGTCACCCCGAGCTCTCTGAGATAGGGAATCTTTTGGACCAAGCCTCGGTAGGTGCCTGGGTGCTCGACCCCGGAGCTGGGATGGATCGTGAAGCCGCGGACGTGAGTCTCGTAGATCACCGTCCTCGACCAGGGGTGCCGCAAGGGCTGGTCTCCATTCCATTCGAAGTGCTCGTTGACACATACGCACTTTGGCGCCGAGGGCGAATTGTCGACCTTTGACCGCGTCAGGTCGCGCTCTGGCGCCGATGGGTCGTACCCACGCGCGGCTGCAAAGTCCCAAGGTGGCCTCGACGAGATGGCCCTGGCAAAGGGATCGAGGAGGAGGCGGTTGACATTGAAGCGGTTCCCGGAGGCAGGCTCGTAGGGGCCGTCCATTCGGTAGGCGTACAGTTGACCGGCACCGACTCCCGACACCCACACGTGCCAGATGTCGCCGGTGCGGTTGCCGGAGGGATCGAGATCGATGGCTCGGGCGGGCACTCCGTCCTCGGCTCGGTCGAACAGCTCCAATCGGACGCTGGTGGCCGCCCGGCTGAAGATCGCGAAGTTGACGCCGCCATCCCTTTCCAGCGCCCCCAGGGGGAGGGGATCGCCTGCGCGCACGGCGCCGCGTTCGGAGCTCTGCGAGATGTGGTCGGACGAGGTCCGTTGGCCCGCGGTCATCGCTGGCTGAGCGATCGTGGTTCAGCGCGCCGGCTGGGACGCTCCTCCTGACCCTTCAAGGGGGCGATCCCGTCTGCCAGTACCCCGGACGTCCATAGTGATCATGAAGACGTTGTTCGAACTCGCGATGGACGCCGACGGTCGGGGTCCACTCTGGGCTCCCCTCGATCGCCCGTCGCGACAGGTCGACGTAGACCTTCCGCTCCGCCCAGCTGATTCGACTCGCCCAGTGCGGGGAGAGCAGGACCTTCTTTCCGAACCACCAGTTTCTGGTGTCGATCACCAGGTAGCGCACGTTCCAGGTCTCATCGTCGACCAGCAGGTCGTCGATGTGCCCGATCGCATCGTCGCTGCCCTGGATGTGGTATCCGCGCACCTCCTTTGCGCTGCGCAGATGGACGTCGGCGGACCGGTCGACGTCCTGGACGGACCTTGGATCCCAGTCATGGGCTGCCAGAAAGCCGGGGTATGCGCCCATGCCCCAGATTCCGGAGTGCTGCCAATAGTACGGATATCCGTAGTAGCCATAGTAGTCCCGCTCCTGGCGGCGAGAGACGGGCTCATCGACGTCGATGCCTGGACTATTCTTCACCTTGTCCATCGTCAACGTCAGATCGAAGTGTCGGGCCGACCAGTCGACCTTGCGAAACGAGATGGGCGAAATCAGGACCCGCCGCCCATCCAGGAACAAGTGACCACCCGACTGGACCACCAAGTAGCGAATGATCCAGCGCTGGTCGTCGAACAGGAAGGTGACGACGTGTCCGATATCGCCGTCGGTGGCCCGGACGGCGTAACGTTCGAGGTCCTCGAGGCTTCGCAGCATGACTGCCGAAGCGTGGCACATTCGCTTGGACGGGTCCATCCTTGGAAACCAGGGAATGCTCCGCTGGAACTGAGCGGGGGCTAATCACTCGCACCGCCCCCAGGCCGGAGGGCGGGAGGCCGTTCGCGCTTCGATCCCGCTGGAGCTTCAACGCCGAATTCGACGACGTCGGGACCGGTACGGCGGATCTCCTGTGGACTAAGTACTACTGAGATGTCTACCGGCTCCGCCGACCTGAGACCGGCGATGCCATTCATCGAAAGCCGGGTGGAGTGTGCGCTGGCGGGACCTGTGCCCACCACCACACCTGCAGGCCCGAGCTTGCCCGCGGCCCTTGCGCTTCGGCGAACAGGACACATGTTCCGTGACACGCGCTGGCGTTGCCAGGCGAGCCAGAGCCAGACCAGAGCACACGCAAAAGCGTCGGGTCACCGATGGGTGCCCAGAAGGCCTGGCTGGCCCCTCGACAGGGCTCGTGTCGCACGGATGAACTCGGTAGGAAAGGAAAACAGGCCATGATTCGAACACTTCTTGGACCGACGTTGATGGTCGCCTCATTGATGTTGGGCGCGGGCCTCGCCCGCGCGGCCGAGGCGGTCGACACGACCACGGTGCTGGTGAACCTCCATCAGTCCAATGAAAAGGAGATCGCCATGGGCAAGCTCGCCCAGAAGAAGGGAGGGTCGGCGGAGGTCAAGTCGTTTGGCAAGACCCTCGTCAAGGATCACACCGCGGCCGACAAGAAGGTGATGAAGCTCGCCAAGGAGGAGGAGCTCGACCTCGGCAGCACGCCGCACGTCGACTTCGACGGGGCGGTTGCCAAGATGGCGGGCGAGACCGACTTCGACCGGCGCTTCGCGCAGACGATGCTCGACGAGCATGACAAGGCCATCGAATCGGCGAAGAGTGCCGAGGACAACACCTCGGACGCCAAGCTGAAGAATCTCCTCATCGAGATCGTCCCTGTGCTTCGGAAGCATCGCGACGTCGCTCAGAGGTTGGTGGACCACACCATGCCGAGCGCCCAGAAATATTGAACGCTGCCGGGCGGCTCCGGAGGGATGCACTCGGGGGGTGCGCAAGGCCAGAGAGCAACTCGGGGAGAGGTCGAGCCGATGGTGGCCGCTCAGTGGCCGCTCTTTCGACCGCTGCGCTAGTGCGCAAGTCTTTTGCGTATTGCCTTCAGTTCCCGCCGACGCTGCGTCGTGGTCTTTGGATAGGCCATCTTCAGCGCTTCGAAGGTGTCGAGGATGATCGCCGACACTATCAGGCGCGCATTCTCCTTGTCGTCGGCGGGGACCACGAACCAGGGCGCGAGCTCCGTGCTGGTCGCCCTGAGACAGGCCTCATACGCCTTCTGGTACTCTTTCCAGAACGCCCTCTCGTGCAGGTCGTTTTCGCTGAACTTCCAGTTGCTGTCGGGGTCATCGATCCGTTCGAGGAAGCGTCTTCGCTGCTCCTCCTTGGAGAGATGAAGGAAGATCTTGATGATCCGGGTTCCGTTGCGGTGAAGGTGACTTTCGAGATCCACGATGGAGCGATATCTCCCTTCCCAGACGTCTTCGTCGATCAACTTGTCGGGCAGCCCCTCGCTCTGCAGGATCTCCGGATGCACGCGGGCGATCAATATCTCCTCATAGTAGGACCTGTTGAAGATTCCTATCCGCCCGCGCTCCGGGAGATCGCGGGTGGTGCGCCACAGAAAATCGTGCTCCAGCTCGCCGGCGCTCGGGTGCTTGAAGCTGAACACCTGGCAGCCCTGGGGATTGACCCCGGACATCACGTGCCTGATGGCGCCGTCCTTCCCCGCCGCATCCATCGCCTGGAAGATGATCAGCAGAGAGTAGCGGTGCGATGCGTAGTGAAGGCGCTGCTGCGCGCTCAGCAGCGCAACATGTTCCGCCAGAGCCTTCTTGTAGTGCTTCTTTGATTTGTAGACCGGCTCGACCTTCGTAGGCCACTCGTCGAGATTGACCTCGTCTCGCGCCCTGACGCGGAATTCCTTGGTGTGAATCTTCATCGTTCCTCTCGGGCCAAGCGCCTGGCCTCAAATCCTCCTCGAGTGTTCGACCATCTCCTCTTTCTTCACGGCGCCCGCTTCGTGGGCGCCGCCTGGGGCTCGTGCAACCCACCGGGCCGCTCAACCAGTCGGTCGGCTTCGACGGGGCCCCAGGTTCCAGGTTGGTACTCGTGGGGTGTCTCCGTGCTGGTCAGGATCGGCGCGACGATGCGCCACTCTGCTTCGACGGCGTCCTCGCGCGCGAACAGGGTGGCGTCGCCCTTCATGGCATCGCCGAGGAGCCGCTCGTAGGCACCCATCCCGATGTCGACTCCTTGCGTGGCCAGGAGCTCCACGTCCTGGCCGACGACGGCCTCTCCCGGCGCCTTCGAGCGTACTCCGAGGGCGATCGCCACATCCGGGCCGAGCCGAAAGCGCACATAGTTCGGTCGCGCCCCGCTTTCGCCGAAGGCCGCGTACGGGGGTGCCTTCAGCTCGACGAACACCTCCGTGCAGGTGACCGGCAGGCACTTGCCCGCGCGGATATAGAAAGGCACACCCGCCCAGCGCCAGTTGTCGATCTGCAGTCGCACGGCTGCATAGGTTTCGACGCGCGAGTCGGCTGCGACCCCGCGCTCGTCGCGGTAGCCGCGGAACTGACCCCGGACATAGCCCTGGGGATCGACCGGGGCGATCGCCTGCAGGACGCGCGCCTTCTCGTCGCGAAGCGTCTCGGGATGGCCGCTCGACGGGGCGTTCTGCACCGGCTCCCTTCCCAGGAAGTGATCGATGCGGAAGACGGCCTCCTCGGGAAACACGGCCAAGAGCGAGCGGTTGAGTGCCTGCGCCGAAGCCAGGTCGTGACCGAACGGCTTCTCGGCGACCACCCGCCCGCCTCGTGCGCAGCCGGAGCGACCGAGGTGGCCCACCACGGTCGCAAACAGACTGGAGGGAATGGCGAGGTAGTGCAGCGGTCTTTCAGCCGAGCCCAGCGTGCGGCGCAGCAGATCGAAGGTCGCCGGATCTCGGTAGTCGCCATCCGCATAGCGGAGCAGCGACGCGAGCTTGTCGAAGGCCACCGGGTCGACGCTGCCTTGGGCCTCCACGCTCTCCTTCGCCCGTGCCCTCAACTGCTCCAGGCCCCATCCCGCCTTGGCGACTCCGATGATCGGCGCGTTCAGATGGCCACGCTTCACCATCGCCATGAGTGCCGGGAAGATCTTCTTGTACGCGAGATCTCCGGTCGCGCCAAATAAGACCACCGCATCGGAGGACGCCTGCGCCATCATATGCCTCTCTTCAGAACACTCTCGTGCTCCCGAGCTTGACCACCAGGTCGGCCACCGAACGAGCCACCAGCGGGCTGGTCTCGCCCAACTCGAGCCCCGGCCGCGGATGAAGGTCGAACACCACACCTTCTTGGCCGGCTCCAAGCAGGCGGCGAGCCATGTTGGAGCCCAGCCGACCAAGTCCAACCATTGCCAGCATCATCCTGTTCTCCTCGTCCGGGTGTGAGCGCGCCGCATGTTCGTCAGCGCCACCAGGTTGCCGCGAACACCCAGATCATCCCGATGGCAAAGACCATCCAGACGAGGTCGCCGCCGCGTCCCCACGCGCTGTGGTCAAAGCCCGGGGAGGTTCCAGGCGTCACCGCCCGCAAGCCCCGACGTCGCTGGATGTACCTCGGGTACGGCGGGCCCCAGCCACGGTAGCCCCAGCCATAGCCGGTCGGGAACAAGACGAACATGAACATCATGACAATCCATAACCACCACCATGCGTGTATCATCGCAATCTCGCTTTCATTTTTCGTTCGCTCACCCGAAGCAACTCGCCCGGTGCCGCTCCATGTCCGAGGCACGCCGTGGCGTCGCATCGACACCACCCCGCTTCACGCCGACAGATTGGCCTCCTTCACCCAGGCTGGCTCCCCGACTGGTGCGACGGCGCCGCACCCAGCGGTCGGTCACTACGAGTCCAGTATGCCGGGCGCCCGTAGTAGTCGTACAGACGCGTCTCGTACTCGCGGTTGACGCCCTCGGATGCGTTCCACTCTGGGCTGTCCTTGATCGCCTGTCGAGACAGGTCCAGGTAGACCTTCCTTCCATCCCAGCTCACTCGGCTTGCCCAGTGAGGCGCAACTAGTACCCTCTTGCCAAACCACCAGTTGCTGGTGTCGACGACCAAATACCGGACCTCCCATATCTCATCATCGACAATGAAGTCATCGACGTGACCGATCGCCTCGTCGACTCCCTGAATGTGGTATCCGCGAACCTCCCTGAAGCCACGGAGGTGGACATCACCGTCAGGCTTCTCGGATTGAGCAGGCTCAGGAGGCCCCTCCCTTCTACTGGCGTCAGCCAGCAAGGCCGGCGAAGCACCCATTCCCCAGGGTGACATGAAGCCCCAGTAATAGGGATAGCCGTAGTAGCCGTAGTAGTCGCGCTCGTGCTGGCGGGAGACCGGCTTGTCTGTGTCCATGCCTGGGCTGTTCTTTACCTTATCCACGGTCAACGCCAGGTTGAAACAGTGGGTCGACCAGTCAATCTGACGAAAGAAAATCGGCGAGATGAGCACCCTTGGCCGATCGAGGACGCCGCCGGCCTTGACCACCAGGTAGCGAACTGTCCAGCGGTCGTCATCCAGAAGAAAGTCCACGACACTTCCGACGTCGCCGTCGGTGGCGCTGACTCTGTATCGTTCGAGATCTTTCAGGCTTCGTAACATGGGGCTTCCTCCGTCCGACTGAGCTCTTTAGGCTCTCTTCGCCGGTCTCAGCTCGAGATGCACCTCTGCATCGACGCGCGCGGGTTCCGCATGTTGACATAGGAACACAAGTCAGGGAGCACAGAGAATCTGGGTGACGTGTCGCCACCTACCATCCCTCACGTGCCCCTCCATCATGGGTACTGGTATCCAGAAGACAAGGAACAATCGACCACCGCATCAGTCTCGAACAGATCGAGGCGCACTGGCAGGCGGGGAAGCACGCACGTGATCCGTGACACGCGCGGGTGCGCGAGAGGGCGAGCCCGCCTAGTTTCGGGCGGCCCTCTCCGCACTCTTGGGGATTGGTCATGTCGCCGGCGAGCCGCACAGTGCCCAGGCAGAATCCATGTAGGGAGTCGCCTGCACGGGTGGTCGTCGCTCCCGTTGATAAGCTCCGGACAGAACACATGCTCGAAACCAAGTCATCCATCGATGGAAGCAATGGTCTTGCCGCACGGATGGATGCCGGCACCCTGACCTTCAGCCTCGACGCCGCGTCGGTGGCGAGCGAGCGGGCGCCGGTGACGAGACCGTCATGAAGGTGAGTCCCTTGGCAGGAAAGCCGGCCGACCCACCGATGCTGGTAGACGTGCCCCGGCTTGTCTCGGCGTGCTACACGGAGAGGCCCGACCCGACCGTACCCGAGCATCGGGTCACCTTTGGGACCTCGAGCCACCGGGGGTCATCGTTCGACCGGGCCTTCAACGAATGGCACATCCTGGCCATCTCCCAGGCCATTTGCCAGTACCGCTTCCAGCAAGGGATAGATGGGCCGCTGTTTCTCGGCCTCGACACCCATGCTCTTTCGGTTCCGGCCTTCTTCACCGGCATGGAGGTGCTGGCGGCGAACGGGGTGGAGATCGTGATCGCCCAGGGTGATGAGTACACTCCGAGCCCCGTCATCTCGCACGCGATTCTCACGCACAACAACGGGCGGACGTCACGGCTCGCCGACGGAATCGTCATCACGCCGTCACACAATCCACCCCGCTACGGGGGGTTCAAGTACAACCCTCCCAGCGGTGGGCCGGCCCCGTCGAACGTCACCGACTGGATCCAGGCGAAGGCGAACGAATTCCTCGGCGCTGCCCTTCTGGGATTGAAGCGAACTCCCCTCCAGCGGGCGCTCAGCGCCTCGACGACTCACCGATACGACTATCTCGGCACCTACGTCGCCGCACTCGCCGACGTCATCGACATGAACGCCATCCGCTCTGCCAAGCTCGACCTCGGAGTCGATCCGCTCGGTGGCGCCGGCGACCACTACTGGGGACGCATCGGCGAGCGCTACGGCCTGCGTCTCGCCGTGGTGAGCGAGGTGGTGGACCCGACCTTTCGCTTCATGACGCTGGATTGGGACGGTCAGATCGGAATGGACCCTTCCTCGACCTACGCGATGCAGCGGTTGCTCGGGATGAAGGACCGGTTCGATCTCGCCTTCGCCTGCGACACGGACCACGACCGACACGGCATCGTCACCCGGACCTCGGGACTGCTACCACCTAACCACTACCTGTGCGCCGCCATCCTCTATCTCTACCAACATAGCCCCAGGTGGGGGAAGAACGCTGCGGTCGGGAAGACCCTGGTCAGCAGCCAGATGATCGACCGCGTCACCGCCAAGCTTGGCCGAACACTCTTCGAGGTGCCGGTGGGCTTCAAGTGGTTCGTCGATGGCCTCCTCGACGGCTCGGTGGGCTTCGGCGGCGAGGAGAGCGCTGGCGCCTCCTTCAGCCGGATGGACGGCAGCGTCTGGACCACCGACAAGGACGGGATCATCCCGGCCCTGTTGGCGGCGGAGCTCACGGCCCGGATGGATCGCGATCCGGGAGAGATCTATCGTGAGCTGACGCGGGAGCTCGGGGACCCCGTCTACGACCGAGTCGAGGCGACCGCGACGCTGGACCAGAAGAAGCTGCTGGCGACCCTCTCAGCCGAGCAGGTCAAGCTGACCGAGCTGGCGGGCGAACAGATCGACGTCGTCCTCATCCGCGCCCCGGGGAACAACGCTCCCATCGGAGGGGTCAAGGTCGTGTCCAAGAGCGCGTGGCTCGCGGCGCGGCCGTCGGGCACCGAGAACATCTACAAGATCTATGCCGAGACCTTCCAGGGTCCGGTTCACCTGCGGCGCGTTCTGGAGCAGGCGCAAGAGATCGTCAGCAACGCCTTGGCGAAGGCGAAGGCGACGGCACCGCATCCGAGCACGACGCGCCCAGCTTCGGCGGTCTCGGGAGGGACCCCATGAGCCCACAAACCCTGGACTTGCCCGACGGCCTGCAGAGCGTCGGAGGAGCTGGGCCATGAAGGCCGCCAATCCTATGATCCTGACGCTCAATGGGGGCTCGTCGAGCATCAAGTTCGCTCTGTTCGAGGTCGGCGAGGCGCTTCGACGGCGGGTTACTGGAGCGGTCACTCGGATTGGGCTGCCGTCGGCCACGCTCGAGGTGAAGGACGCACATCTGCGGGACAACCTGTCGCGGCAGGTGGAAGCGCCGAATCAAGCGGCCGCGGTGGGCGTGCTCATGGACTGGCTGGCCCAGCACGGGGGCGCAATTGCCGCGGTGGGGCACCGCGTGGTCCATGGCGGACCGAATTACAGTCAGCCCGTGCGAATCACCCCGGAGATCATCGAGGAGTTGCGCAAGCTCAGTCCGTTCGACCCCGAGCACCTGCCGGAGGAGATCCTGCTGATCGAGGCGGTGCATCGGCAGTTTCCCGCCCTGCCTCAGGTCGCCTGCTTCGACACGGCGTTTTACCATGATCTCCCCCGGGTGGCCCGGATGTTGCCAATTCCGCGCCGCTACGAGGCTCATGGAATACGTCGGTACGGGTTCCACGGGATCTCGTATGCCTTCCTGATGGGAGAGCTTGCGCGCCTCGGCGATCCGACGGCGACGACGGGCCGAGTGATCCTGGCGCATCTCGGGAGCGGCGCGAGCCTGACCGCCGTGCGTGACGGCAAGAGCATCGACACCAGCATGGGATTCACGCCGACTTCGGGATTGGTCATGGGCACCAGGACGGGAGATCTGGACCCCGGCCTCGTCTACTACCTGCAACGAGCCGGCGGGGTGACCGCGGCGCAATTTCAGCGTCTGGTGAATCAGGAGTCCGGGCTGTTGGGCGTCTCGGAGACCAGCTCCGACGTGCGGGACTTGCTGCGGCGGGAAGCCGATGACGTCCGAGCCGCGGAGGCCATTGCACTGTTCTGCTATCAGGCCAAGAAGTGGATCGGCTCCTTCGCCGCAGCGCTGGGGGCCCTGGACACGCTGGTCTTCGCGGGCGGCATCGGCGAACATGCTCCAGTCGTCCGGGCGCGAATTTGCGAGGGGCTGGCCTTCCTGGGCATCGAGCTGGACGGTTCACGCAACGGGGAAAGCGCAGGCGTCATCTCCACCGATTCGAGTCGCGTCACGGTTCGGGTCATCGCCACGGACGAAGAGCTCATGATTGCCCGCTGGGTGGTGCAGGCCTGTCCGTCGCTCCACCCGGCGGAGTCGCAGGAGGAACCTGATGCGGGTCGGTATCGCGGCAGATCACGGAGGGTTTGAATTGAAGGCGCACTTGACCGGCGTGATCACGGCGGCGGGACACGAGATCGTAGACTTCGGCGCCCACTCGTTGATGTCAGGGGATGACTACCCGGATGTCGTGGTTCCACTCGCGAGCGCCGTGGCGAGGGGCGAGGTCGCGCGGGGCGTGGCCATCTGTGGCAGCGGGGTCGGGGCATGCATCGTGGCGAACAAGGTCACGCGCGTCAGAGCAGCATTGATCACCCAGTCGTTCTCTGCCCACCAAGGGGTCGAGGACGACGACATGAACGTCATGTGCCTCGGTGGCCAGGTCACCGGAGGTGAGCTCGCCCGGGAGCTGGTCGAGGCGTTTCTCGGCGCCCGGTTCAAGGGAGACGAGCGGTTCAAGCGCCGTCTCGCGAAGATTGCTGATCTCGAAGACAGAAGGGTCTGACCCACATGAATTCACACAATCTGTTCGAGACAGTGCGGGCCATGGTAACCGGTGACAAGGGCTTGCTCGCGATGGACGAGAGCACCCGAACCTGCAACAAGCGATTCGCGCGGCTAGGCATTCCTCAGGATGAGGAGAGCCGGCGCGCCTATCGGGAGCTGCTGGTGACGACGCCCGGCCTCGGCCAGTTCATCAGTGGTGCGATTCTGTTCGACGAAACCATCCGCCAGAGCACCACGGACGGCAGGGCCTTCGTCAAGGTACTCACGGACGCGGGAATCATTCCCGGCATCAAGGTCGACGCCGGGGCCAAGGAGATGGCCAATCATCCCGGCGAGAAGGTGACCGAAGGTCTCGATGGCCTGCGCGAACGGTTGGCCGAGTACGCATGCCTCGGCGCTCGATTTGCCAAGTGGCGCGGCGTGATTGCGGTGGACGATCGCAACCCGACTCGCGGATGCGTCGAAGCAAACGCGCAGGCGCTGGCTCGCTACGCCGCCTTGTGCCAGGAGGCCGGGCTGGTCCCTGTCGTCGAGCCGGAGGTCCTCATGGCCGGAGACCACACTCTGCAGCGCTGCTCGGAGGTCACAGAGGAGGTGCTCCGTGCGGTCTTCAATCAGCTCTTCGCTCAGGGGGTGGTCCCCGAGGCCATGATCCTGAAGCCGAACATGGTGCTGCCGGGCGCGGCATGTTCCAGGCAGGAGACCGTGGAGCAGGTGGCCGACGCGACGGTGCGGTGTCTCCTGCGGGCCGTTCCCGCCGCTGTCCCGGGGGTCGCGTTCCTGTCGGGCGGCCAGTCCGCGGAGCTGGCCTCTGCTCGTCTGAATGCGATGCATGTGCAATTCAGTTCGCGGCTGCCGTGGGCGCTGACCTTTTCGTTTGCCCGAGCCATCCAGCAGCCGGCCTTGGAGATCTGGCGTGGCGTGCGGTCCCAGGTGTCGGCGGCGCAGAAGGCTCTGCTTCACCGAGCACAGTGCAACGCAGCCGCGCTCCGGGGCGAATACGACGCTGCCCTCGAGGCGGAAGCGTCAAACCCGAAAATGCCGGGGAGCTCCTTGGCCGACCGGGTGTCGACGACGCTCTGATCGGCGGTGCCAGGCTGGCCGCCGACCAGTTTCTGGGCATCGTTCGCACCGGGGTCAGAGCCACGAAGGCTGTCTGCAGGCCCACGACATCGGGAGCTCAGCACGAGGGGTGGCGGTGATCCTGTCGGCGGCGCTCCACATCGATTCGCCACCATTCTCTTCGCCGGGGACGCTGATCTTCAACTACTCCGTGCCAGCGCAAGAGCCGTGATTGTCACTGGCCGCCCTCCGGAATGGAGGGACCGCGGTGTGCAGCGGGCTCAGGGTGGGCGCACCCAGCGAACAGATTGACGCCCGTCGTGAAGGCGCGGACTTGCAACTACGGCGTGGTCGAGCGAGGAACCACGTTGGCGGCAGGACTTGTGAGCGGGACGGTCATGGCCTCCGCACTCTGCGAGACGTGGCTTCCCCGGAATCCCAACCACACCGTGCCAATCAAGATCCCCACCACGACGAGCGCTGCGACCAGGATCAGATCCCGCCTGCCGCGGCCCACCCGCTGAATCTTCTTGATCTCGCCTTCGACGCTGTCGGTGGTCAGGTCGTGGTTCATCCGTTACACCGTGGCCCACTCTCCTCGGAAACTCCATCGTTGGAAACCATGAATGCCGGTGCTGAAACTGCTGAGGTCCGTCTCCATTCGTTCCCCGCCGGACCAGCAGCCTTGGGTCATCTTGGGGATCTCCAAGCCGTGGCGCAGATCCCCATCGCCGTGATCCTTCGCACCCTCTATACCCCGGAGCGCCCCCAGCTCCGCCGACGTGGCCTTCCCTCCGACGTGTCGACCGTGATCCCCTTCGCATGGGCCTTGGCCTGTCGATTGAGCGCAGCCTCTCGATCTTCTCCTAACCATTCAAAGTCCCGAAATCGACGTTACTCACCTGTCGATCGGAAGGCCACGCCCCCATTCTGGTCTCGGCCGCGGTTGATACCGTCACCGCAACCGTCCGACACCCGGCGGAGGAGTCCTCGGTCCTGGAGAACGAGGAACCGCCGCAAGGAGCCGCAGATGCCGAATCGCCTCGACGAGACCCTGACCCCGGATCCTCTTGCCTGGATGGACGCCTACTGGCGGGCCGCCAACCACCTGGCCGTGGGTCAGACCTACCTCTGCGACAATCCCTTGCTGAAACGGCCGCTGACGCTCGGCGGTGGCAAGCAAATGTCGCTCGGGCACTGGGGGAAGACCCGCGGGCAGACCTCCATCTACATGCACCTCAACCGCGTGATCAAGAAGTTCGACCTCGACATGCTCTTTGTCTCGGGGCCAGGCCATGGCAGCCCGGATGGCATGAATCTGTTCGACCGCTGGGTCGACATGACCGTGCTCAACAACCTCGACCGCTTCCACCGGCTCATGCACCTGATTGACCGCGACCCGAGGGCCGGAGTCAAGGGAGTGTGCCTCAAGCAGGTGCTCATGGACAACCTCATCGAGCACCGGCAGTACATCTGCAAGCACAGACAGGAGCTGCCTGAGCTTCGCAACTTGACCTGGGGAGGCCGGGAGGCCACGGTCGGGGCCGGGTCGGGTGCATGACGGGCGAAGCCTGGCGCCTGCTTCGGGCGGCGAATCTCTCCGTGGGGGGGCTCTTCGCGGTCCTCTTCGTCGGGCTCATCGGGGCGCTCCTCGGCACCGCCTTCTACGGCGGACTATGGTGGACCGTCCGCAGGGCCGCGGTCGCACGGCGTCCAGCTCGCTGGTTCCTCGGAAGTCTTCTGGTGCGGATGAGCATCGCCCTGCTGGGAATCTATGCGGTCGGGCGGCACTCTGGAGCCCGAATGCTGATCTGTCTGCTGGGATTCATGCTGGCCCGGCCGCTCGTCCTGCTCCTCGAGCGCGAGCTCGGTCGGCAGGGCGCGGTCCGCTGTGCCGCGGGCCACTGATTCGCAGGGGGCTCGAGCATGGCTATCGACGAGACGGCTCTGACCCTGACGGCAGCGACCCTGGTGGCCGGCGATATCTGGCGGGGTGACCCCGCACGTGCGGCCGACGCGCAGCAGGCCCTCTTGCACCGCGCGCTCTGCAATCGCGCAGCCCGCCGCGGAGAGTACGACGCCGCCATGGAGTCAGCGACCTCCCGGAGGCCGCAATGAACGCCGGGAGCATCGCGTCGATCCGGGGCAGCGTGGTCGATGTTCGCTTCGACCAGCGCCTGCCGGACGTCTATTCGGTTCTGCGATCAGGGGCCTCTCGGCAGATCGTGATCGAAGTGCTCGCGCAGCTCGACCCGCGCCACGTTCGCGGGATTGCCTTGACGCCGACCCAGGGCCTCGCGCGTGGCATGGCGGTGGAGGACACCGGGGGCCCCCTGAAGGCTCCGGTGGGCAAGGGGGTCCTCTCGAGGATGTTCGACGTCTTTGGGCACCCCATCGACCGGCTGCCGGCTCCCACCGATGTCGCCTGGCGCAGCGTCCATCGGGAACCACCGCCGCTCGCCGAGCGCTCGACCAAATCCCAGGTCTTCGAGACCGGGATCAAGGCGATCGATGTGCTGGTGCCGCTCGAGCGCGGCGGGAAGGGAGGGCTGTTCGGCGGGGCGGGCGTGGGAAAGACGGTGTTGTTGACCGAGATGATCCACAACATGATCAAGCACCAGGAGGGCGTCAGCATCTTCTGTGGCATCGGCGAGCGCTGTCGCGAAGGCGAGGAGCTCTACCGCGAGATGAAGGAGGCAGGGGTGCTGCCGAACATGGTGATGGTCTTCGGGCAGATGAACGAGCCCCCGGGGAGCCGCTTCCGGGTGGGGCACGCGGCGCTGACCATCGCCGAATATTTCCGCGACGAGGAGCACCGCGACGTCCTGCTCCTCATCGACAACATCTTTCGCTTCATCCAGGCAGGGATGGAGGTGTCGGGCCTGATGGGCCAGATGCCGTCGCGTCTCGGCTATCAGCCCACGATGGGGACCGAGCTGTCCGCCCTGGAGGAGCGCATCGCGAATACCGCGACCGGGGCCATCACCTCGATCCAGGCCGTGTACGTCCCAGCCGACGACTTCACCGATCCAGCGGCGGTGCACACCTTCTCCCACCTTTCGGCTTCCATCGTGCTCTCGCGCAAGCGAGCGAGCGAAGGCCTCTTTCCTTCCATCGATCCCTTGGAGTCCAATTCGAAGATGACCACCCCGGCGATCGTGGGTCAGCGCCATTATGCGCTGGCCAAGGAGATCCGCCGGACCCTCGCGCAGTATGCCGATCTCAAGGACATCATCGCCATGCTGGGACTGGAGCAGCTCTCCCCGGAGGATCGGAACGCCGTGGGAAGAGCGCGCCGCCTCGAACGCTTTCTCACCCAGCCGTTCTTCACCACCCAGCAGTTCACGGGACTCGAGGGCAGGCTGGTCAGCCTCGAGGATGCCCTCGACGGATGCGAACGAATCCTCCGCGATGAGTTCAAGGATTTCCCGGAGAGCGCCCTGTACATGATCGGGTCGATCAAGGAGGTCAAGCCCAAGACTCAATCGGTGGTTCCGGCGGTCGCCGCGGCGGTTGCCCCGGCGGTGACGACCACCCCACCGGCGGCGAAAGCCTCGCATCGGTAGACCATGGAAGCGCCGCTCATGACCCTCAAGCTGTTGCTGCCCTTTCAGGTGTTCGCAGAGAGCGCCGGGGTGTCGCGCATCGTCGCCGAGAGCAAAGATGGCTCGTTCGGCATCTTGCCGAACCGACTCGACTGCATCGCGGCGCTGGTTCCTGGGATCCTCAGCTACGAGACGCAGGCGCGCCGCGAGATCTTCATTGCGGTGGACGAGGGGGTGCTGGTCAAGACGGGACGCGAGGTGTTGGTCTCAGTCCGCCGCGCCTTGCAGGGGACGGAGCTTGGCCTCTTGCGCAGCGCGATCGAGCGGGATTTCCTGACCCTCGACGCGGAGGCGCAGCGCTTGCGCGAGGTCATGGCAAAGCTGGAGACGGGCTTCGTTCGACGTCTGGCGGGGCTTCGCGATGAATGACCCGCCGCCAAACTCCACTCGTTCGCCTGTCCGGGCGACGACGCCCCCCCCGACGCCCCCTGCGACGGCCAAGGAAGCCCCGAGCCTCGCCGCGCAGATTGGCGCGAAGGCGGCGCGCAAGATGGAAGCGCGGCGCAACCCCGGTGCCAGCGTCTACTCCGGCCTTGGCATGATGGGTCTGGTCGGATGGTCGGTGGTGATTCCGACCCTCCTCGGCACGGCCCTTGGAATCTGGCTCGACGATCGGCACCCTGGCTCCCATTCGTGGACCCTGGCCCTCTTGGTGGCGGGGTTGGCGCTTGGGTCCATGAACGCCTGGCATTGGGTGTCGAGGGAGGATCGAGCCATGCGCGAGGACCAAGAAGATGCGCCTTAGCCCGGACGAGCGAATCCTCTGGCACCTTGGGCCTGCCAAGCTCAACGCGACGATTCTCTTCACCTGGGTGCTGATGCTCGTCCTCGCCGTTGGCTCGAAGCTCGTCACCCGCCAGCTGTCCACGGGGCGCGAGCGCTCTCGCTGGCAGAATGTGCTCGAGATGGTCGTCATCGGCATGAAGGACCAGATCGGGGGAGTCGGCCTGCAACATCCAGAGCGGTACCTGGGATTCCTGGGGACTCTGTTTCTGCTGGTCGCCACGGCCAGCCTCGGCACGATCGTTCCCGGGTTCGAGCCGCCCACTGCCTCGCTGTCAACCACGGTTGCCCTCGCCCTGTGCGTGTTCGTGGCCGTACCGGTCTTCGGCATCAAGGGACAGGGCCTCGGCGGATACCTCGAGACGTACGTGCAGCCGACGCTCATCATGTTGCCGTTCAACATCATCAGCGAGCTGTCGCGGACGCTGGCCCTGGCTGTCCGTTTGTTCGGAAACATGATGAGCGGGGCGATGATCGTCGCCATTCTCCTCACGGTCGTGCCCTTCGTCTTTCCGATCGTCATGACGGTCCTCGGATTGCTCACGGGGATGGTGCAGGCGTACATCTTCAGCGTCCTGGCCGGCGTCTATATCGCCGCCGCAACGCAAACCCATGGGCGCAAACACCGCGCGAATGCCGCGCCCACCAAGGTATGACCCGCTCGGTATCCTGCACCCGGCACCCGCCTTTAACCTGCACCAGCAGCAATATCCCGCAAAGGAAAATTCCATGGACCAAAGCACAGTCATCGCGGTGGCATCGATTGTCATCGCCGGCATCACGACCGGCTTCGGCACGATGGGGCCAGCGCTGGCGGAAGGTAAGGCGGTGGCGACCGCCCTCACCTCCTTGGCCCAGCAACCGGACGCCTCCGCCACCATCACCCGCACGCTTTTCGTCGGTCTGGCGATGATCGAGTCCACCGCGATCTATTGCTTCGTGGTCTCGATGATTCTCATCTTCGCCAACCCCTTTTGGAACCACGTCATCGCCCAGGCCGCGGGGAAATAGTCCGTGCTCATCGACTGGTTCACGGTGGGCGCGCAGGCGCTCAACTTCGTCATCCTCGCGGGGCTGATGAGGCGCTATCTCTACAGGCCCATCCTGAACGCCGTCGACGCACGGGAGAAGCGAATCGCCGCGGAGCTGGCGGACGCCGACGCGAAGCGGGCAGATGCCCAGAAGGCCCGCGACGAGCTCCAGCACCAGCACGACGAGCTCGACCGCCAGCGTGCGGCCCTCTTGAGCAAGGCGTCGGAAGAGGCACAGATAGAGGGTCGCCGTCTGCTCGAGGAGGCCCGGCGCGCGGCGGACGCCCTGAGCGCGAAGCGCGAGGAACTGCTCCGGAGCGAGGCCACCAATGTGAGCCAGGCGCTGACTGGCCGGGTGCGACAGGAGGTCTTTGCCATCGCGCGAAAGACCCTGACGGATCTCGCCACCACCAGTCTCGAGGAGCGCATGGGGGATGTGTTCACCCGCCGCTTGCGCGCTCTGAGCGGCGAGGCGAAGGCCCGCCTCGGTCACGCGCTCGAGGACCATTCCAAGCCCGTCGTGGTGCGCAGCGCGTTCGGAGTCCCCGAGGAGCAACGCGCGGTCATCCGGAACGCCGTCAACGAGACCTTCTCCGCGGCCGTCGAGCTCCAGTTCGAAGTGGCGCCCGACCTGATGAGCGGGATCGAGCTATGCGCCAACGGCCAGAAGATGGGGTGGAGCATCGCGGACTATCTCGGGTCGATGGAGGAGGGCGTGGGCGCGCTGCTGGAGGAGAAGGCCAAGGCCCCGCTCGAGCCCAAGCCAGACCTGAAACCAGGCCCGCAGGCAAGCCCGAAGCTCGACCCCAGGCTCGCACCCAAGCCGCCGGTGGCCGACGGAAGGAGTGCATGAGCCTGCCGGCGAACGGCCTGCAGGCCGCCTTCACCCAGGCTCTCGACGCCATCGCCGAGACACGGGGAGCGTTCAACCCGGAGTTGCTGCTGCATGAGGTCGGTATGGTCACCTCGGTCGCCACTGGCGTGGCGAAGGTGTCAGGCCTGCCGAGCGTAGGCTTCGAGGAGCTGGTGCGCTTTCCGGGCGGTGTGCTCGGAATCGCCTTCAACGTCGACGAGGACGAGATCGGCGTCGTGCTGCTCGGCGAGTATTCGCACTTGCATGCGGGCGATGAGGTCCAGCGGACTGGTCGGGTCATGGATGTGGCCGTGGGTGACGGCCTCCTTGGGCGGGTCATCGACCCCCTGGGCCGGCCGCTCGACGGGAAGGGCGCGACCGGCCTCACGGACCGGAGCCCGATCGAGCGGGCGGCGCCCGCGATCCTCGACCGGGCGCCGGTCACCGTGCCACTCGAGACGGGGCTGAAGGTCATCGACGCGCTGATCCCGATTGGCCGGGGCCAGCGAGAGTTGATTCTCGGCGACCGACAGACCGGCAAGACGGCCATTGCGCTCGACACCATCCTCAACCAGCGCGGCCAGGGCGTCGTGTGCGTCTATTGTGCCATCGGGCAGCGCGCCTCCTCCGTGGCCAAGGCGGTGGCCGCCCTGCGGGAGCGGGGCGCCATGGGTCACACGGTGGTGGTGGTGGCGGAGGGCAGTGACGCGCCCGGAATTTCCTACATCGCTCCTTACGCGGCGACGACCATCGCCGAGCACTTCATGGCGGCGGGACGCGACGTGCTCATCGTCTACGACGATCTCACCCAGCACGCCCGCGCCTATCGCGAGCTCTCCTTGCTCCTTCGTCGTCCGCCCGGGCGCGAGGCGTTTCCGGGGGACATCTTCTACATCCACGCGCGACTGCTCGAACGGGCGACCCACCTGCGCGCCGGTCTCGGCAACGGCTCGCTCACCGCGCTGCCCATCATCGAAACCGAGGCGCAGAACATCTCCGCCTACATCCCCACCAATCTGATCTCCATCACGGACGGACAGATCTACTTGTCGCCCGCGCTGTTCGAGCTCGGGGTGCTGCCCGCGGTCGATGTCGGCAAGTCGGTCTCGCGGGTGGGTGGCAAGGCGCAGCGGGCAGCGTACCGCGCCGTGGCCGGGGACCTCAAGCTCGCCTACGCTCAGTTCGAGGAGCTGGAGACCTTTTCCCGTTTTGGGGCGCACCTCGACGACCACACCCGGCTGAGCATCGAGCACGGCCGGAGAATCCGCGCTTGCCTGGAGCAGCCGGAGCTCGCCCCGGTGGGGGTGCCGGCCCAGATCACCATCTTGCTGGCTCTGACGGCCGGGCTCTTCGACCGGATCCCGCTCGAGCACATGAAGGACGCCGAGGACGCGGTTCGCGAGGCGGCCGCGGGGCTGCCCGCGGTCGTCTCTGCGCGGTTTGGAACCGCCAGCGCGCTCAGCGATGACGATCGCAAGACGGTCGTCGAGAAGGCCCGCTTGGCGCTGGGTCACTTCCAGCCCAAGGCGCATCCTCCAGCGTGACCCCCGGGGTCAAGGCCGATAAGACGAGGAGGGGCAAAGCCAATGAGCGATACCACGGCCACCCTCCGCAGAAAGATTGCCAGCGCAGGGGAGCTCCAGTCCGTCGTCCGAACGATGAAGGCCCTGGCCGCCGCGAGCATCGGGCAATACGAGAAGTCCGTGGAGGCGTTGACCGACTACTATCGAACGGTCGAGCTCGGGCTCAGCGTGTGCCTTCACGAGGAGGAGCCGCCGGTCCGGGGTAGGGCGCGCGAGGCTGGGGTGGACGCTCGGTCCGTCGCCGCGGTGGTGTTCGGCTCCGATCAGGGGCTCGTCGGTCCGTTCAACGAGCTGGTGGTCGACGCCGCGACCAAGGGTCTCGCCGCTCTTCCCGGCTCCAAGCAGGTCTGGGCGGTCGGGGAGCGGGTCCGTGCGCGGCTGGCCGACGCGGGGGTGGCCTGTGCGGGGATATTTGCCGTTCCAACCTCGGTTGCCGCCATCACGTCTCTCGTCGGTCGGATCCTCGTGACCAGCGAAGCGCATCATGCCGCGTCCCAGGTCGCCGAGCTTTACCTCTTCTTCAACCGGCGGACCTCCGGTGCGCTCTACGCGCCCGCCACTCAGCGCCTCCTCCCGCTCGACGATCTTTGGAGGGACAAGCTCACCAAGCTGCGCTGGCCCCAGAAGTGCCTGCCCGAGGTCATCGGCGACCGGGCCGCGACGCTGCGCTCGCTCATCCGCTCATACCTGTTCGTGTCGCTGTTCCGGGCGTGCGCCGAGTCCCTGGCGAGCGAGAATGCGAGCCGGCTCGCGGCCATGCAACGGGCGGACAAGAACATCGAGGATCTCCTCGAGACGCTCCAGGGCGCGTTTCATCAGTTGCGCCAGACGGGCATCGACGAGGAGCTGTTCGACGTCATCTCGGGCTTCGAATTTCGCCGATGAGCCGGGGATTGGCCTTCACTGTTGCCAGAGGATCCGTGGAGGTTCGAGCGGCTGGAAGCCCCTTCGGCTCTCGGAATGACGCGCACGGTATAGTCGCTCGCGGGCCTGTTGGCCGGGATCGTGACCGCGTGACTGAGCGGGCCGCCTCGGGCGGTGCGGGGTGGACTGCATCTCTGTGGCGGTCACCCCCGCGAGGACCTGGGCGCAAGCGGGCCATGCTCTCGCGCACCCCCGCCATCCACCTGTTTGGAATTCCGCTCCCCCGACGCTCGTGGAACTCGGGGATCACCCGTCCTTCGAAGAGATCGTAGAGGGCCGCCGCCTCGGCCGCGTCCCAGGCGGGATCCTACCGTGCTCCTTCCCATCACCGATCGCCGGCCGCGATGCACGGGGATGCTGGTCGCGTCGTTGGTGTCGAGCACCGGTGATCACGGTGAAACTGGGACCCACGCACCCCGGTGGCGACCGGTGAAGGAGCTCGGCGAGCGCGACATCATCAAGCGCATCCACGGTGCCCTGCCCCAGCCGGGCGACTGGTCGCGCTACCTGGTCGTCGATGGCAAGAGCGAGATCGAGCCCATCGAGGGCGTCCTTCGACGTAAAGCCCTCCACGACGAGCTCCGCGGGGACATGTACGGCGTCATCGAGGACGCGCACGGCCAAGCGCACTACGTGCCACTCGATTCCGCGGCTGTCGAGCGCCCGTGAAGGGGCCATCGTCCGGGCGGCGGTCAAGAAGGAGTCCTGGGCCAAGCCCATGGACGCAGTCCTCGAGAAGGTCCCGGTCGAGAGCGGCGGTATCTATGACCCGCAACGCCACCTCCGCTCCCTCGAGTCTCGGTCCGTGGTGGTCGGCGGGGTGAGCGTCACGTCGGACGCGGTCATTGACGCCAACGTCCGTCGACCGCAGCGGCTCGCGCGCCACGAGCTGGTCGCCCAGCTTCCGGATGGCCGCTGGCAGGTGCCGCCAGATCTCGTGTCACAGCTCAAGGCGCGCGAGACCACCCACCCCCCGACTCCGCGTGCAGGTCGACGAGATTGCGCTGGCGCTGGGCGATCAGGTGAAGGTCCGTGGGCCCGCCTGGCTCGACTCGGCGGAGCCGCGGGCGGTGTACGGCTTCGGGAACGAGGTGGCACGGGCAGAGGAGCAGCGGGCCCTTCACCTCGAGCTGCTCGGCATCAAGGGCAGCGCGTCCGAGGTGCGCCGGTCGCTCGACGCCCTGGCGCGCGCGGACGCCGGCAGGAACGTCGTGGAGGCGCGTGGCCTCGCGTTCGTGGCGGCGCCATCCGCGGGCTTCCAGGGAGTCCTCGTCCCTTGCCCGGGATCGACGCCCGGCTCTCACAGTGGGCACGTCGCGATCCTCGACGAGCGGCGGCGTCAGTTCAGGGTGGTGCCGAATGTCGCCGGCCTCGACCGATACAGGGGGCGGACCGTCGAGCTCGCGCTTGGGGGGGACGGCGCCCTCCTCGTGCGGCGCCGAGACCTCTCTCGGGAGAGGTAACCATGGCGAGCAACCAAGCGAGCAAGGACCGCCGTCCCGTCGTGGTTAGGCATTTCGTTCCGTTGTACGTTTGCTGAACGCCGGACTCCTATCACGCCGGGGTGGTCATCCCGCTGTGCGGCCGGTCAAATTCGACGCGCCGAGGACCGCCATGCAGACCTGCGTGAGCGGCAGCCCATTGCGAAGACCGCTCATACTCGCGCCCCCTCGCGCCGTGACCGACAGCCGGAGAGGGCAGCCCAGGGCGACCCGATGGGTGAGCTCAGCCAGGATGATCCTGAAAGGAGAATCCTCGCGGCGAGAACGCTCGGGAGCGAAGCGTCCGCTTGAGCTTGGACTGTGACTCACTTCCGATCACCGCAGCGGGATACGAGAACCCGCTGCGGTGTCTAGGTCTCTTTGGCTCTGGCCGAACGACTCACCAACCGTTGTGACCGCGACCGTGGCCGCGAAGCTCGTGAACCCGGGCTCTCCCTCGCTTCCTTCCGCTGAGCCGCGGCGGGGGTCTGGGCGCCGCCCTTGTTCTTTCCGTCCCGTCCCAGTATCGCCCTCCCCCTCGCCGGGTATGCCGTGCGGTCCACCTGCTCCCGGAAGCGCCGTTTTGTCGCGCCGTGACCCGGCCCGCGCGAAGACAGCGAGTGACCCTTGTCCACGCCGCCTCTGGAGAAGTCTGTCGCCCGCGAGGCGAGCTTCCGATCGAAAACGAGCTCCCGGGTGACCAGCCGAAAACGGCGATCGTCGAAATCGCCCGCTGTCGGGCGCTCCCCCCGGTTGCGCCGGGTTCGGCCGAGGTCGAGATCGCCGACCAAAGTCTCGATTCAACATTCCTCACCTGTCGATCGGAAGGCTACGCCCCCATCCTGCTGTCGGCCGCCGGTTGTCCTCATCCGACCTCGCCTAAACAAGTCGCCAGCCCGCGCGTCGAGATCGTGATCGCGCACACCGAGTCGAAGACCAGCTAAACCCTTCACCAGCTCCGGGATTCGCTCGGGCAGCCCCAGGCTCGATCGGCAAGATTCTTTGGTGAACCGCCGCAAGGAGCCGCAGATGCCGAATCGCCTCGACGAAACCCTGACCCCGGAATTGCTCGCCAGGATGGACGCCTACTGGCGGGCCGCCAACTACCTGGCCGTGGGTCAGATCTACCTTTACGACAATCCGCTGCTCGAGCGCCCGCTCGCGCTCGGGGACGTCAAGCACATGTTGCTCGGGCACTGGGGGACGACCCCCGGGCAGAACTTCATCTACGTGCACCTGAACCGGGTGATCAAGAAGTACGACCTCGACATGATCTATGTCTCGGGGCCGGGACATGGCGGACCCGCCGTCGTCGGCAACACCTACCTCGAGGGCACCTACACCGAGATCTATCCCGAGATCAGTCGGGATGCGGCCGGGTTGCGTAAGCTGTTCCTGCAGTTCTCGTTTCCCGGTGGGATTCCGAGTCACGCTTCCCCGGAGTGCCCCGGATCGATCCACGAGGGTGGTGAGCTCGGCTACTCCCTCAGCCATTCTTTTGGCGCGGTATTCGACAATCCCGACCTGATCGTGGCGTGCGTGGTCGGTGACGGCGAGGCCGAGACTGGACCGCTGGCCACCGCCTGGCACTCGAACAAGTTCCTCGATCCGGCCACCGACGGGGCCGTTCTGCCGATCCTGCACCTCAACGGCTACAAGATCTCGAATCCCACGGTCCTGGCCCGGATCACCCGCGAGGAGCTCGAGCAACTCCTTCGCGGATACGGGTGGACGCCCATCTTCGTCGTGGGGCACGAGCCCGGACCCATGCACCAGGCGATGGCCACGGCGCTCGACCAGGCTGTCGAACAGATCCAGGCAATCCAGAAGCGTGCGCGCAAGGGGGGCATCCCCGATCGCCCGCGGTGGCCGATGATCGTGCTCGATTCCCCCAAGGGCTGGACGGGCCCGAAGGTGGTGGATGGTCAGCAGATCGAGGGGACATTCCGGGCCCACCAGGTGCCCCTGGCGGTGTCGCCCACCAGCCCGCCCGGACACCTGGTCGAGCTCGAAATGTGGATGCGCAGCTATCGGCCGGAAGAGCTCTTCGACCCGCAGGGCCGGCTCAAGCCAGAGCTGGCCGAGTTGGCGCCGGTGGGCGAGCGCCGGATGGGCGCCAATCCCCACGCCAATGGCGGGATCCTGCTGCGCGATCTGCGCCTGCCGGACTTCCGGGATTATGCGGTGCCGGTGCCCACCCCGGGTGTGCTCGGCGTGGGTGACACCCACGTGCTCGGGCGGTTCTTGCGGGACGTGACCAAGCTCAACGAGGAGGGTCGGAATTTCCGGGTCTTCGGCCCGGACGAGACGCTGTCGAACGGGCTGGAGGCGCTCTTCGAGGCGACCCGGCGCCAGTGGGACGCGGCCACGGCGACGAACGATGAGTTCCTGGCCCCGGCCGGCCGGGTCATGGAGATGCTGAGCGAGCACCAGTGCGAGGGGTGGCTGGAAGGGTACCTACTGACCGGGCGCCACGGGCTCTTCAACTGCTATGAGGCCTTCATCCACATCGTCGACTCGATGTTCAACCAGCACGCCAAGTGGCTGAAGGTCACCGCCGGGCTGTCGTGGCGACGCAAGATCGCCTCTTTGAACTACCTACTCGCCTCGCACGTTTGGCGTCAGGACCACAATGGGTTCACCCACCAGGACCCTGGCTTCATCGACCACGTGGTCAACAAGAAGGCCGAGATCGTTCGGGTGTACCTGCCGCCCGACGCCAACTGCCTGCTATCGGTCGTGGACCACTGCCTTCGGAGCCGACACTACGTCAATGTGGTGGTTGCGGGCAAGCACCCCGCACCGCAGTGGCTCACGATGGATGCGGCCCTCAAGCACTGCAGCGAGGGCCTGGGGATCTGGCCGTGGGCCAGCAACGATCAGGGGAGCGAGCCGGACGTGGTCATGGCCTGCTGTGGCGACGTGCCGACCCTCGAGACCCTGGCAGCGGTCTCGATCGTGCGCCAGCACCTGCCAGAGCTGAAGGTGCGGGTGGTCAACGTGGTCGACCTCATGAAGCTGCAGCCCGCGTCCGAGCACCCGCATGGGCTACCGGACCGAGACTTCGACGAGCTCTTCACCCGGGACAAGCCAGTGATCTTCGCTTTTCATGCCTACCCCTGGCTGATTCACCGGCTCACCTATCGGCGGACCAACCACCACAACATTCACGTACGCGGCTACAAGGAAGAGGGCACCATCACCACACCCTTCGACATGACGGTGCTCAACGACCTTGACCGCTTCCATCTGGTCATGGACCTGATTGACCGCGTCCCCAAGGCCGGGGTCAAGGGGGTGTACCTCAAGCAACTCCTCCTGGACAAGCTGATCGAGCACCGGCAGTACATCTGCAAACACGGACAGGACTTGCCCGAGATTCGCAACTGGGCCTGGGGAGCCCGAGCCGAGGCCGGGTCGGGGTCGGGCCCATGACGAGCGAAGCCTGGAGCCTTCTTCGGGCGGCGAGTCTCTCTTTCGAGGGGGGCTCCGCGGTGCTCTTCGTTCTGCCGGGAATCAATGCCCTCGGACGGCACTCTGGAACACGGATGCTGATCTGCCTGCTGGGCTTCGGGCGGATTCGCCCGCTCGTCCTCTGGCTCGTCCGCGAGATCGACGGCGATGGGGCGGCCCGCTGCGCACCTGGGCGGGCTCGACCATGAACATCGACGAGAAGGAGTTGACGGAGACGGCAGCGGCCCTGGTGGCCGACGACAAAGGCTTGCTCGCGATCGATGAGAGCAATCCCACCTGCAACAAGCGCTTCGCCGCGCCGGGAATTCCGCAGACCGCCGAGGTGCGCCGCGCGTACCGCGAGCTCATCGTGACCACGCCCGGTCTCGGGGTCGCGATCAGCGGGGCCATCCTCTACGACGAGACGATTCAACAGCGGCTGGCCAATGGCCGGTCCTTTCCCGAGGCGCTCCTCGAGGCTGGCATCGTCCCGGGAATCAAGGTGGACCTCGGAGAGTCGCCCCTGGCGGGCTTCCCGGCAGAGCAGATCACCGAGGGCCTCGATGGCCTGCGGGGCAGGCTCGAACAATATCGGCAGATGGGCGCACCCTTCGCCAAGTGGCGTGGGGTCCTGTCGATCGGCGATGGCCTGCCCACGTCGACCTGTATCGATGCGAACGCCCACACCCTCGCGAGGTATGCGGCTATGTGTCACGAGGCCGGCCTTTGCCCCGTCGTCGAGCCGGAGGTCCTGATGGACGGCGACCACTCCCTGGAGCGGTGCCGGGCGGTCTCGGAGCAGGTCATCGAGCGCGTGTTCCACCAGCTCCGCGCCCAGCGGGTCAGGCTCGAGGGAATGATTCTGAAACCCAGCATGATTCTCCCGGGCCTCGACTGTGCCCGGCAAGACACCGTCGCCGAGGTGGCGGATGCCACGGTGAGGAGCCTGCTGCGGTCCGTGCCGGCGGCCGTCCCGGGCGTGTTGTTCCTATCGGGGGGACAGCCGAGCGTCCTCGCGTTGGAGCGCCTCAATGCCATGAACCTGCGACACCGTGAGCGACTGCCCTGGGCTCTGGGATTCTCGTTCTCACGCGCCATCCAGCACCCCGCGCTCGAGCTCTGGCGGGGAGATCCCGCGAATTCGGTGGTCGCCCAGCAAGCACTCCTGCACCGCGCACGCTGCAACCGCGCAGCCCGCCGAGGTGAGTACGTCGCTGCCATGGAGTCAGGGACCTCACGGTGGCCGGAATGAACGCGGGGGTGATCGCGTCGATCCTGGCACCCCATCCACCGTCGGGGGACGCACTTCAGCGGCGCGGCGTCTTGTGACGCGGAGAGTCCTGAAGCTGAATTCGCAGGGCTGGCTGTCCTGGGTCTGATAAGTCGCCTGAACCGTGGAAGCACAGGGAAAGAAGGGCGCCGCCGCCCCGGAGGCGGGGCTCTCTAGCGACGAGGCTCGCGCGCGACTCGGGAGCTCCGGACCCAACGAGATGCCGGACACAGCCCTGCGGCCGTGGCGCATGGCGCTGGCGAAGCTCTGGGCGCCGGTGCCGTGGATGCTCGAAGCCGCAATCCTCCTGCAGCTGGCTCTACGCGAGTACGTCGAGGCGACGGTCATCGCCGGGCTGCTCGTCTTCAACGCTGCCCTCGGCCTCTTCCAGGAGGGGCGGGCCCAGGCCACGCTCGCAGCGCTGAAGTCGCGCCTGGGGCTCACGGCCGCCGTACGACGCGATGGTACTTGGAAGCGCATCCCTGCAAGCGAGCTGGTGCCCGGTGACACGGTGAAGCTTTCGCTCGGCGCCGTGGTGGCCGCGGACGTCGAACTGGTGAGCGGTGCCGTGCTGCTCGATCAGTCGATGTTGACCGGCGAGTCCGTGCCAATTGAGGCTGGTCCGGGACTGAAGACCTTCGCGGGGGCGCTGGTGCGGCGCGGAGAGGCCACCGCGATCGTCACCGCAACCGGGGCGCGTACGGCGTTTGGTCACACCGCCGAGCTGGTACGTACCGCCCACGTGGTCAGCACCCAGCAGAAGACCGTGGTCCGGGTGGTGAGGAACCTCGCGCTCTTCAATGGGGTGCTCATCACATTGCTCGTTGCCTATGCGCTCGTTCGCCGGATGCCGGGAGGCGACATCATTCATCTCTTGCTCACGGCGGTGCTTGCCTCAATCCCCGTCGCACTGCCCGCCACGTTCACCCTGGCAGCGGCGCTCGGCGCGAGGGCCCTGGCGCGAGTCGGCGTGCTGCCGACGCGATTGTCCGCGGTGGACGAAGCCGCCACCTTGGACGTTCTCTGCGCGGACAAGACGGGGACGCTGACGCTCAACGCCCTGACTGTCACCGCGCTCCGCCCCGAGGCGGGTTTCGACCAGGCTCACCTGCTCGCGTTGGCAGCTCTCGCGAGCTCCGAAGGCGGGCAGGATCCCGTGGACGTCGCCATCCGTGCGGCCGCCGAAAAGCAAGCCATGGCAGATCCGCCCAGGCTGACCAAGCTCGTTCCGTTTGATTCCGCAACCAAGCTCAGCGAGGCGACCGCCCTCGATGCGAAGGGTAGCTCGGTGCGTGTGGTGAAGGGGGCTTTCGCCGCGGTGTCCAGGCTGAGTGAAGCTGCCCCCACCGCCACGGCCGCGGCGCATGAGCTCGAAGGCAAGGGCTTCCGAGTTCTCGCGGTGGCCGTGGGTTCGACGTCGCTGAAGCTCGCGGGAGTCATCGCCCTCAGCGATCCACCGCGCCACGACGCTGCCGCGCTCGTCGAGGAGTTGCAGGCGCTCGGAGTACGCACCGTGATGGTCACAGGCGACGCACCGGCGACGGCGGAGATCGTCGCACGCGAGGTGGGCCTCAGAGGAGCCATTTGCCCCGCCGGACCAATTCCAGCCGGCGTGCATCCGCAGGACTTCGCGGTTTTTGCCGGTGTGTTGCCGGAGGACAAGTACCGTCTCGTGCAGGAATTCCAGAAGGCCGGCCACACCGTCGGCATGTGCGGGGATGGCGCCAACGACGCGCCCGCGCTGCGCCAGGCGCAGATGGGAATCGCGGTTTCGACGGCGACAGACGTCGCCAAGTCGGCCGCCGGCATCGTGTTGACGAAGCCTGGCCTGGGAGGGGTGGTGGCCGCTGTCAAGGAAGGTCGAATCACCTTCCAGCGGATCCTGACTTACACCATGAACTCCGTGACCAAGAAGATCGCGCAGGTGCTGTTCTTGGCGGTGGGGATGATGATCACCCGGCAGGCGATCCTCACCCCGATGCTGATGGTCATCATCATGATCACCGGCGACTTTCTCGGCATGGCCTTGACGACCGACAACGTGAAACCATCGTTGAAGCCAAACGTCTGGCGGGTGGGCGCTCTCACCTTGGCCGGCGTGTTCATGGGACTCTCGGAGCTGGTGTTCTGCGTGGCAGTCCTCGTCGTCGGCAAGGTCCAGCTGGGCTTCGGAATCGAGACCTTGAGAACCCTCGCCTTCGTCGTGATCGTGTTCGGCAACCAGGCGACGACCTACACGAATCGCTCACGACAGCGTCTCTGGTCAATCGCCCCGAGCCGCTGGCTCGTGCTGTCGTCAGCAGTCGATCTGTTGATCGCGACGAGTATGGCGAACCGCGGGCTCGCCATGGCTCCCCTTCCCTTGGTCGTCATCGCCGCCACGCTCCTCGGGGCGGTGGCCTTCACCTTCCTCGTGGACCTTGTGAAGGTCCCCGTGTTCAGGCGGCTCGAGGTCCTTTAGGTCCCATGGAATTAGCGGTCCAGAATGCGGGCCAGGCGGGCCGTGAGGCCCACCCCGTCGATTCTCAGCACGCCGGGCGCGCCCGGGCCCACGACGGGCGGCGTGAGGTCGAGCGGCTCCGGGAGGGACCGAAAGAAGCCCTCCAGATTGCCGTGCGGACGAGGGGCCCAGCTGGTCCAAATCAGGCTCACAACCCACCTTGGAGCCCCGTTGATCGCAGCGTCGGCAACCGCGAGGAGCGCCATCTCGCCCAATTGGTTCGAGCAGCCAGTCGCAAACCGGGTGCGGATTGGTTCGAGGAGCGGGCGTCCTGGCATCACTCCGACGAAGTCGAGCACGGCCTGCACGCCTGGCTCTTCGAGGCTGGAGAGGCTGAGGCTATCGGAGCGGCGAGAGTTGTTTTCCGAGAGGCGCGCCCAGGCGCCAGAGCCACCCAGTCGGTATGCTGGCTCCGGCGCTCCAACCGGGTGGTTGACCGGGAAGGTACCCGGGAGACGAGCGTCCTCCGCAGCCAGGTGGCCGAGGCCCCTGATGCTGAGCACCGCAAGCCGGGCGTGCGTGCGCTGGACCAGGCGTAGGAGGGCTGCGGCGACCGCTGCGCTCCGCGTCGTCGGGACAGTTGTCAGGCCGACCTCGGTGGGCTCTGGGAATTCGAGCACACAGGTGCACTCCCCGCCCGCCTTGGCGGCATTCTTCGCCAGATTGGTGACCGCGATTCCACTCATGAAGATTCCTCTGCCTCCCAAAGCCGCGTTACCCTCTCCACGCTTGCAGTTCGGCGCGTTTCAACTTTGAACCGGCAAGCCGGAGCAACTCACCGCACCAGCGAGCGTGCGACGGTTGGTCAGGGGGAAGGGAGGCCTGGCGGTGCCGCTGCGTCGCCCTGCCAATATTGCGGTCGGCCATAGTAGTCGAAGAGCCGAGTCTCGTATTCTCGATTGATCGGTGCCTCTGGATCCCACGCGGGGCTGTCCTTGATGGCCTCCCTGGACTGGGCGACGAAGACTTTCCCCTCGGCCCAGTCGATACGCGTCGCCCAGTCAGGCGAGATCAGGACCTTCTTGCTGAACCACCAGGCGCTCGTCGCGACGGCCAGGTACCTGACGGCCCACAACAGGTCGTCCACGACGAAATCGTCGACGTGGCCTACATCCTCGCCCTGCCCGTCCACGTGATATTCACGCACCTCGCGTGCACTGCGAAGGTGAATGTCATCGGACCGGACGATGGTTGCGGGCATCGCAGGCCCACCGAGAGGAGGCGCATTCCAGGGCCCGTCCGCCATCGGTGAATTCGAATCTCCCATGCTCCAAAGTGTGGAGTCGCCCCAGTAGGCCGGATACCCATAGTATCGGTAGTTGTCCCACTCATGCTGGCGCGACACGGGCAGGGCCGTGTCGACGCTCGGGCTGTTCTTCACGAGGTCCATGGTCAGGTTGACGTGAAAGCAACGGTTCGACCAGTCCGCCCGCCGGAACGAGATCGGGGAGATCAGCACGCGGCGGCCGGCGAGAAAGCCGCCCGTCTCCACGATCAGGTGACGGACCACCCACTGCTCGTCATCGAAGAGAAAGTCGACGACTCTCCCAAGATCGCCGTCGCTCGCGGCGACGGTATAGCGTTCGAGATCCTTGAGGCTTCGCAACATGACGGCGAGAAGTGCACCATCCGGGCCAGTCCCGTCGCCCGGGTGGGGCGACGTCTTGGGTGCGAGCCGAACGCCCATCGGATCAGGCCACCGAACTGTCGGTGAGCGAGACGCCACCGAGATTCGTAGGCAGGGGCGGTGCACGACGCCGACACGGCGGCAACAGTGCGATCGGGTTGGTCCCTGAAATGCAGGACACGCCGCGAAGCAGTCTCGCGAAAACACGGCTGAACGCGTGTGCGCCCAGCCGTGACGCGCGACCCTTCGAAAACCAGGAGTGTGCCCCGTGAACAAGACAGACAAGCAACTGCAGCAGGACATCGAAGAAGAGCTCCGCTGGGATCCCAGCGTCAACGCGGCCCAGATTGGGGTCACCGTGGACGGTGGCGCGGTGTCGCTGACCGGCGCCGTCGACACCTATGCACAGAAGTGGGCCGCCGAGGACGCCGCGAAGCGCGTGAGCGGGGTTCGTACGATGGCACAAGATCTGTCAGTCAAACTTCTCTCCGACCATAAACACAGCGACGCAGAGATCGCCGCGGCGATCCAGAGCGCCCTCAAGTGGGACGTGGTCGTCCCGAACACCGTGACCGCCAAGGTGACATCCGGCTTGGTCACCCTCGAAGGGCAGGCCACCTGGAACTTCGAGCGCGAGGCTGCCGAGCGTGCGGTCAGCTACCTCACGGGCGTCGTGTCAGTCGTCAACAACGTCGCGCTCAAATCGCAGGTGTCCCCGACTGACGTCAAGGTAAAGATCGAGGCAGCACTGAATCGACAGGCCAAGGCCGACTCCAAGGGGATCAAGGTCGACACGTCGGGAGGTAAGGTCACGCTGACGGGTCACGCGTCTTCATGGCAATCCACCGAGGACGCCGCTGACGCAGCGTGGGCGACCCCGGGCGTGACCGAGGTCGTCGACAGGATGACGGTTTCACACTAGCAAACTCGGCCGCTGCGCGATGTCGGCCTCCGAGCCGTCACGCGCAGCGGCACTGCTCCGTTGGCGGATCAACGAACAAGTATCAGGTGCGAAGGCCGATCCGCGGGGCGGGGACGTTAAAGTATTGGCGGACGTGTGCCACAATCTGCTTGTCGGTCGGATGGCTGGCGCTCTCCACTCCCACGATCTTTGGCACCAGCGCCCGATCATGATCATGCACGTACCTGATGAACTTTAGCTTGGTCACCGAGGGGCCCAGGAGCAGTACCGCACTGGCGGAAGCCAGCGACCGTGCGACGTCGCGGAAGAATCGGTGCTCATCGTCCGGGTGGTTGCGGGTCCTCGTGTCTGCGTCCTCGGGGTGCCGGTGAACGTGGTTCGGGGCCCAGTTGACGATCTCCTCGTCGAAATTCTGGGCGTCCACCCGAAAGATCCTTGCTTCGTGGTGGTCCATCCAAACCGCCATCTGGCTCATGAATTGTCTCCTAGTCTCGTTCTTGCTTCTGGCACCAATCGCGCTGAAGAACCGCAATCGCAATTCCCTGACGTGCTCGACATCCCAGAGAGACGTGCACCATCCGGGCCAGTCTACTCGCGTCGAGGTTGCGGAATCCTTGGGAATCCGGAGCATCCTGCATCGGGGCGTCCAGTCGACCCTGGCGGCCTCTGCGGCGCTCGGGTAGCGCGATTCGACCGGGCAGCCAATGATTCGACCATCGGCTACGGCCGTGTGATCAGGAAGCGGCCGGCGCACCCGAACGATGCGTCCAAACGAGTCCGAGGGACGCGATGACGACCCCGAGGCCCAAGTACACGGCCTGCAGCGGTGGATGGCCCGAGTAGCCCACCACCGCGATCTCCACGGCCAGCCAGATGAGCAGCGCACAACCCACGACGAAGGCCGAGACCGGCGCCAGCCTGTGTCTTCGACACGCCAGGATCGCCGCGGCGAAGGACCCGATCCCGAGGACCCCAAATAGGACCAGGCCCGGCACGAAGTAATCGGCGAAGGGCGATCCCCGCAGGGCCGAAACCGGCAGCGGAAGGATCTCTCGGCGGGGGCCCATCATGAGCGCGATTCCACCCCCGATCGCGCCGAGACCGAGGAACATCTCCAGGGCGAAAGCCGTCGCGCCGAGAGGGCCGAGGCGGGACGTCGGCCGTGCGCGCGCCGCGGCGGCGAATTCACCAGAGGCCATGGGCGGCCTCGAGGCGGGTGCGGAGCTCGGAGCTCGGTCCTCCTTTGACTTCGCGACTTCGAGCTTCGGGCCATTCATTCGAAGCGCAGAGCGTCGATGGGATTCATTCTCGCGGCCTTGCGCGCCGGATAGAACCCGAAGACCACTCCAATTCCCATCGAGATCCCGAACGCGATCAGGATCCAAAGCGGGGTCAAGACGAGCGGCCAGCGCATGATGGACGCCAGGGTCGCCGATCCCGCCACCCCGAGCACGATTCCGATCAGCCCGCCGGCCGCCGACAGCGCCACGGCCTCGATCAGGAACTGCAGGAGGACCTTGTTCTCGCTGGCGCCGATGGCGAGGCGAATCCCGATCTCGCGGGTCCGCTCGGTCACGGAGACCAGCATGATGTTCATGATCCCGATTCCGCCGACCAGCAGCGAGACGGCCGACACATTTCGCAGCATGCCGGTCTGGGCGTCTGCCGCCTTCTCCTGGGTCGCGGCGAGATCCGCCAGATTGCGGACGGTGAAGTCGTCGAGCAGCCCGTCAGCCAGGCGGTGTTGCTGGCGGAGGATGCCCGTGGCCTGGCTCTGAGCGTGTCCGACCTCGTCGGGGGAGGTGGCGGAGACCAGGATGCTCCCGACGTGGATCCGGTCCTGGCTCATCATCCTCGACTTGAAGGTGACCCAGGGCATCACCACCAGATCGTCCTGATCCTGGCCCTGAGAGGATTGACCCTTGCCGCCGAGGACGCCCACGATCTCGCAGGGCATGGACTTCACGCGAACGATCTGCCCGAGGGGTTCGCCTCCGCCGAAGAGCTGGGTTGCGACGGTCTGGCCGACCACGCATACCTTGGCCCCCGCGTCCGATTCGGCGCTGTTGAAGAGCCGCCCACGGGACATCGACCACTCGCGAATGGCGAAGAAATCCGGGGTCGACCCAAAGACGGTGGTGAGCCAGTTCTGGTTGTCGAGCACCACCTGGACTACCGTGCGGTCCACGGGCGCCGCGTAGCGGGAAGCGCTTGTCCCCTTGATGATGGCCAGCAGATCGGCGTGGGTCAGTGGCTTGCCCGTGCCCGGACCGCCGCGCGCCCCGCCGAGGGTGCTCGAGCCAGGAAGCACGATGAGCAGGTTGGTCCCGAGGGTCGCGAGCTGAGCCTCGAGCACTGCCTTCGAGCCCTCGCCGGAGGCCACCGTCACGATTAGCGCCCCCACCCCGATGATGACGCCAAGGGAGGTGAGCAGGGACCGCATGCGGTTGCGCCGCAGGGCCCCGAAGGCGAGCGGCAGAATCGATGCAAAGGCGGAGGCAAAAGCGTTCATGTAGCCAATTCTTTGCAGTCGCCGTCAGGCAGCTATCAAGCCGCCGTCAGCCGTACTCTTGGGCATCGCCCCGAGATCGGCGGCGGCGTCGTGCGGGACCTGGACCTCGTCGGAGAGGATACGACCGTCGCGGACCATCAGGCGCCGGCCCGCGTAGGCGGCGATGTCGGGCTCGTGGGTCACGAGGACCACCGTGATGCCGCTCGTGTGCAGGGACTGCAGGAGCTCGAGAACCTCTACCGATGTCCGGGTGTCGAGGGCGCCGGTGGGCTCGTCGGCGAGGATCAGCCGGGGGCGGTTGACGAGCGCGCGCGCGATGGCCACCCGCTGCTGCTGTCCACCGGACAGTTGCGCCGGGGTGTGCAGCTCACGTCCCTCGAGCCCGACCCGGGCGAGGGCCACCATGGCCCGCTGCCGCCGCTCGTCGGCGGGTACTTCGGCGTAGATCAGGGGCAGCGCGACGTTGTCGAGCGCGCTCGTTCGGGCGATGAGCTGGAAGCCCTGAAAGACGAAGCCGAAGGCGGAGAGGCGCAGCGCGGAGAGCTCCTGTTTTTGCAGGCTCGCCACCTCGCGTCCCTCGAAGCGGTAGCTTCCCGAGGTGGCACGGTCGAGGCAGCCGAGCACATTCGTCAACGTGGATTTCCCGGAGCCCGAAGGGCCCATGATCGCGACCATCTCGGCCCCATCGATGCTGAGGTTCACGTCGACCAGGGCCTGGACTTCGACCTCGCCGGCGAGGTAAGTCTTCGAGATTCCGGTGAGGCGGATCATCGGTTCATGACCCACGCGCGGCTCCTCCAGGTGGCGCCGCACCGCGGGCCAACTTGCCCCGCAAGACGTCGAGGACCACCGCGGTTCCCGGCTCGAGGCCCGACAGCACTTCGGTCAGGTTGCCGTCGGTCACGCAGGTCTTGACGGCGGCGCGCTCGGCGCGGCCGGAGCACAGGACGTAGACCGCGGCGCTCTGTCGAGCAGCCCCGGTGGCGTCCGGCGGAGCATCGGTGGGGATGTGCAGTCCAGTTCCCGTCTCCGAAGCCGTGGCCGACGGTCGGAAGCGCAAGGCTTCGTTCGGCACCGCGACGACCTGCTTCTTCTCCACGATGAGAATGAGAACGTTGGCCGTCATTCCAGGGCGCAACTTCCCCTCGGGGTTGTCGACGTCCAGCACGACATCGTAGGTGACGACATTTTGCGCGTTCTGATGTGCGTTCCGCACCTCGTGAACATGGGCTCGAAAGACGTCGTCGCGGAAGGCATCCCGTGAAGGTCGCCGTCTGCTCGGGTCGCACCCCGCCGATGTCGGCCTCGTCCACGGCCGCATGGACCTGCATGTGGCGCAGATCCTGCGCGATCGTGAAGAGCGTAGGCGCCGTCAGGGTGGCGGCCACCGCCTGCCCGACGTCGATGTTGCGCGAGATCACCGTACCGTCGACCGGGGACCGGATGATCGAGTGCTCGAGATCGAGCTCGGCGCGGGCCAGCTGCGCCTGCGCGGCCGCGACCTGGGCCACGCTCGATCGCGCGAGCCCCTTGGTGGCTGTCCGAGTGGTCAACGCGGTCCGGGAAGCGCGGTGACTCCACCGTTTTGACGGGGAGCTCCCTCCTTTTGATGGACGCCCGCCGCTACGTGCGCCAGGAGACAGTGACTTCGTCGACCACCTGGGTCACACCGGGGGCGGCCCAGGCCGCATCCGAGGCGTTCTCTATGGACTCCCAGGACGACGCATGCCCGCTCAGCGTGACCTTTCCGCCCGACGTCTCGATCCGGATCGATTGTCCATCCCGTGTGGCCTGGCGTTGCAGCGCCGCCTCGACCTTCTCCCGGACCGCAACGGCGTCGATCTGGGGCTTGATGGTCACGCTGTTGTGGACCGCGACCACCCCGGCCAGATTCCGGACCGCCTTCTCGGCGGCCTCGCGCTCATAGTTCCATGTCACCGTCCCGGAAAGAGTGATCGAGCCCTGGTCGACGACAGCTCGGACCGAATCTGGAACGAACACATCCCACTTGAGGACAGTCTGAGCCGCAATCGCGAGGTCGGCATCGCTGTGGCGGTGGCCGTCAAGGACCTTCACCGTCAAATCCTGCGCGACCGTCCGGACCCCGGAGACCCGCTTGGTCGCATCCTCGGCGGCAAACTTTTCGGCATACGAGTCCACCGCGCCCAGCAGCGTCACGACACCCTTGTCCACGCTGACGCCAATCTGGGCGGCATTGAGCTTGGGATCCCAGCGCAGCTCTTCCTCGATATCCTTCTTCAGCTGTGTGTCGGTCTTTTCCACGGGCGTGCTCCTTGTCGAACGGGTTTACGGGCGACGCGCCGAGCTCCTCGAGACGACGTCTTCGGCCGGCGCCTCTGCACGAGGTGGGCCAAGCCCAGCATGTGCGGGGGAATCACTACGGGCGGGACGCGGGCGGGCTCGTCGAGATCCCGTCCCAGTTCGGTGCTCCGGTCGACCTGGTCATGGCAGTGCCTCGCCCTCCGGGAGATCGATGGTGCGGTCGTGAGGCAGATAGATGCCAGCGTCGAGCGACTGGAGCAATGCGATGACCTTCTCTCTCACCTCGCAACGCAGATCGAAGAGGTTGCCGGGGCCATCGGCCGACACCAGCATTCTGATCTGCATGGATCTCTCGCTCGAACCCGTGACTTGCAGGACGCAGGTCTGACCATCCCACAACTTGCTCGCCTTGCAAACCCGCGCCAGTTCCTCGCGCAGGGTCGCGAGGGGCGCCGTGAAATCCACCCAGAGCTCCGCGGTGCCAAGCAGGTTCGTGCGGACGCGCGTCCAGTTCTGGAACGACTGTTCGAGAAACTTGCTCACCGGGACAATCAACCGGCGTAGGTCCCAGAGTCGCAGGACCACGAAGGTCAGGTGAATCTGCTCGACCGTGCCGAATTCGGTGTCGACGACCACCGTGTCGCCAATTCGAATGGGTTGGGTGATGGAGAGCTGGATACCGGCAACGAAGCCGCCCAGGGTCTTTTGCGCGGCAATCCCGATGACCACGCTGGCGATGCCGGCTGAAGCCAGGAGCGACACGCCGATGTTCCTGACCGCGTCGAACCCGCTCAAGATCAGAGCCAGGGCAATAAGCACCACGAGCCCACTCGAGACGCGGTACGCGACTCGCAGTTGCGTGCGCGCACCGCGGCTCGAGAACTCGTCCGTGCCGACCAGGTTCTGCTCGAGGGTGCTGGCCAGCGATCCCCCCCCAACGACGAGTAACCACGCGACGGCGCCAATCAGGAGCTGACGAGTCATGGTGTCGACGATCACGCTGATGTGGCCGACCAGATCAATCAGGTGGACGGCCAAATCGAAGGCTCCGACCGCGACCAAGCCGGCGATCGGGTTCTGGACGCTGCGGCTGAGGGGTACGAACCAGTCGTTCCCGGACCGCTTCGAGAGCGGCCTCGAGAGGCGATGGAACAGCCGAGAGAGCGCGGCGCCGATTGCCACCGCCCCCGCGAGAGCCGCGATCATTGCCAGCACCTGCCACGCAGCCACTCCCAGGACGGAGGTCTGCGCCAGAGCCGGGAAATGCTCCCGGACGAAGTCGGGTGTCCCGGCCTCGGGGTGCGCGAGCGGGAACGCGATCGGGAGCGACCTCACGACATTCACAGGGTCAGCACTCTAAGCCATCTCCCCGCTCGACGCAGCGTCGCCGATCGGAAAGGTCGAGGACCAGCCCTGGGCTACGACGTCATGGCGCCGTCGAGGCTCTTGTCGTCGTGCAGCCTCTACGCTTCCACTCCTTCAAGTTTGTCTCTGTGCACGAGGCCGAGCCTTTCGAGGAAGTTCCAGTCGTCGGGGGCATGACTCCAGAAGAACGTCACCCTCCACCCCGGCTTCTCCATCGCCGGCGCGTGCGCGAAGGTGAGGAACGAAACCATCCCTGTACCCACCACGTAGATCTCGCCGAAGCAGGCGACGATCGCGTTGGCGAGCGCGAACGAGGGGCACACCTCGCCGAAGTCGAGCTCCATCTGCACCCGCAGCGCATGCGCTATTCGCCCAATCGCCTGCGTCGCTGGGGTGCCCGACGCCGACGCGGCATCGGTGGCGGCGCGCCCTCCTGTCGCGCCCACCATCGATACATCGGCTGTGTGGACCGGATGGGTCCGGCAACAGTTCGTCCCGCGCACGATCTGAATCGCCACGTGCGGGGGTCCATCGTACGGAGCCACCACCACCATCTCGCCCCGCGCAGTCGGGTGCGCGCGGAGGGGACCTCGTCGTACCGCAGCAGTCACCCCCAGCGATGCCGCAAACTCGGCGGCTGGCGCGAGGTTGGCCCCTGGCCCAGGCACGCCTCTCGATCCGACCCCCACGAGGACATCGCCCACCATCGGGTCGCGGCGCCATCCCTCGCGCACCTGAATTTTTCCCGGTACCAACCGTTCAGCTACGCTCATGATGCCCTACAGTCGCGTCGACCCTGCAAAAGCGTTACCCATAGTTGGAATTCGGACTTCGGTGGCTTGGAGTCGCGAGCGCTTCGACCGTCTCTTGGTGGGTCCTCGGCCTCCAATGGCGGAGCGGGGTCTCAGGCGGTCGGGGAAACATTCAGACGATCGACCACCTTGGTCACGCCCGGGGCCGCCCAGGCGTCGTTCGCGGCGTCCGTCCAAGGATTGCCATGAAGTGACGTGTCCGGAGGGCGTCACCTTGCCGCCTAAAAGTCATTCTTGCTCATGGTGAGTTCCTATCCGACAAAGGGTTACGTGGGCCCGGCCCAAGCTGGCGTCGAGTAGGGGCCCTCATCCGTCATGGCGCCGGCCAACTTTCGCTCCGCCGCGGCGGGTGCCAGTTTCATCAGGCTGGGCCGCGCGGGCCGAGCCTCTCGTTCTCGTGGCGTTACACTCGTGTTTCGCGCGCCACAAGTTGTTCCGCCGTTCTCCCATCCCGGACGTGCGCGGGAACATCGCGCCGTTTTTTGCCTGTGTGGACTTCGTCGCCGGAGCATCTGCGCCCGTCAAGCAAAAACCGGATTCCCAGCAGCTCACCAAGCGCCTCCCGTAGCGGCGCTCGGTTGGGAATCGGCCTCACGGCTACGTGAGCGCGGTGGGTTCGAGATCCGACGGCTTGCTCGCAAGCTCCCCATCGGTGAGGCGGGCGTAGACCTCAACGAGGTTCCCGTCGGGGTCCTCGAGCCACAGCTCGTGGAGTGGTGTTCCCCGCCACGTCGTGCGAGGCGGCTTCTGCACGGTAACGCCAGCGACCTCCGCCAGCTCGTACGCGCGCACCACCGCGCCCTTGTCGGCGACGCCGACGCCGAGGTGGTAGAGCGTGTCGTGGTGCAGCTCCTTGCCGTCTGACACAACGAGGACGAAGTTCGTGTACAGCTGCGGACGAACGAAGGTCGAATATCTGTGCGTCCACTCCTTCGGTTCGGCGCCGAGGAGCCAGGCGTAGAAGCGCGTGCTCTTCGCGAGGTTCTTCACGCGGACGCTTGCGTGGACCTCCCCCGGACTGGGGCCTTCGGGCAGGTCGAGGAGAGCGTCCAGCACCTCGAGACGGCCCTGGATCTGCTCGCGCGCCGTCCGAAAGCGCGCAAGCATCTCGTCGCGTGACAGCGACGGGTCCTTGCTCGCCGGATCGGGAATCGGCCAGTGAAGCCTGCGGGCCTTGCCGAGAAAGACGGGGCAGACCTCCTCCGCGCAAAGCGTGATGACGGTCCCGACCGTGGCAGGGTCGATCGTCTGCACCGACTTCGAGTGGTGGGCCGTGAGGTCGACGCCAACCTCGCTCATCACTTCGATCGCGTACTGGTTGACCTGGGAGGGCGCGCTGCCGGCGCTCTGGACCGCGACTCGCGGGCCGAAGAGCTTCCGCGCGAGGCCCTCGGCGATCTGGCTACGCGCCGAGTTCGCGACACAGAGAAAGAGGATGGTCCTGTCGGTGTTCATGCTGTTCACGCTCATGTCTGCGAGGCAGAAGGTGTCGCACACGGAGGAGCCACCACCTCGATCGGGGTGCTGAGGAAGAAGCGCTTCTGTACCCAGAGCGAAACGCTTACTAGCCCGATGAGTACCGGCACCTCGACGAGGGGACCGATGATGGCGGCGAAAGCAGCGTCGCTGTGGATTCCGAACGCTCCGATCGCAACCGCGAGCGCCAGCTCAAAGTTGTTCGAGGCAGCGGTGAAGGAAAGCGTCGCCGACTGCTTGTAGTCGGCGCCAACGCGCTTGCTCATGAAGAACGATATGCCGAACATCAAGACGAAGTAGAAAAGGAGCGGCGCGGCGATGCGCAGGACGTCGAACGGGAGCTTCACGATGGCCTCGCCTTTGAGCGAGAACATCACGACGATCGTGAAGAGCAGCGCCACCAGCGTGATGGGGCTGACGCGTGGGACGAAGCGCGTCCGGTACCATTCGTGTCCCTTCGCCTTCACGAGGAGCCGGCGCGTCAGAAAGCCGGCGGCAAACGGTACACCGAGGTAAAGACCGACGCTCCTCGCAATCTCGCCGATGGTGATGTGGAGCACAGCGCTCTCGAGCCCGATCCAACGGGGGAGCACGGTCGCGAAGAAGTAGGCGTACACCGAGAAGAACATGACCTGGAAGATCGAGTTGAGCGCGACGAGCCCAGCGCAGTACTCGGTGTCGCCCCTCGCAAGATCGTTCCACACGATGACCATCGCAATGCAGCGTGCGAGTCCGATGAATATGAGCCCAGCATGTAGCCAGGCTTGTCGTGCAGAAACAGCACGGCCAGCCCAAACATCAGCAGCGGGCCGATGATCCAGTTCTGCACCATCGAAAGCGTCAGCACACGCTTGTTGCGGAAGACCTTGCCAAGTTCCTCGTACCTGACCTTCGCGAGGGGGGGATACATCATCAGGATGAGCCCTATCGCGATGGGGATCGAGGTCGTCCCGACGCTCATGCTGTTGAGCGCGGCGGTGAAGCCCGGTGCCGATAAGCCGAGCGCGACGCCGAGTCCCATGGCGAGGAAGATCCACAGCGTGAGGTAGCGGTCGAGGAAAGAGAGCTTGCCGAGAAGCCCTGGCTTCGGGGTTTGCATGTCAGTCACCTTTGACGTTCCCGACGCCTGGCACGGCAACTCCTTTGGGTGCGGAAGCTCACCTTCGTCATGGGTGTTCATGGCGCGACTTTCTTCGCCACGGCGCGGATGGTTCCGCTCACCTCGCAGGACTTGGCCAGGGTGTTCGTGATGGTACCGAACCTTTGAATGTTGCGATGGAGGAGCTCGACGCGGGCCTCGGGCTCGTCGGTGACGATCGCGAGCTCGTAGCGCATTCGCGCGATATGCGGCGGCGGCTCTTCGCGCTCGGCCACGACCTTCACCCGTGGCCGATTCGTACGCGAACGGCAGCATGTGCGAGAACCGCTCGACGTTCTTGAGGACCCAGGCGCACAAGGCCGCGCAAAGTACGTCTGCCGGTCCGGGTAGCTCGTCGAGCCGGCCTGCCGTCCCGTCGAACGGTGTCGCGAGTCCGTGGGCGTCGAGGCGCCCCTCGCCGCCGGCACGAACGCTCCCCTTCGCCTCGTAGGTTTGTGTGGTGGCTACGCCTGGGGATTCCGGACCCATCGCTCGACCTCCGCCTTGGTCCTGATTCCGCCCGCGTGAACGACGTGCTCATCGATCATAAAGGCGGGCGAAGCCATCACGCCGTAGGGCACCATATCGCTCACCTCCGTGACCTTCTCAGGCTCGATAGTCGTTCGTCCGGAACAAGTCGTCCGGTACCGGCTGTGCGCTCTGGGCCACGAGGCATTTTGCGAGCAAACGGCGAGCCAAGCCAACGCCAGCAGGTAAGGCCCCTTTCGACTTCAGGCGGTGTGGACTTCTGGCGACCCAGCGAGGTTCTCGAGACGATGTGTTTGACGGCCAAAGCACGGGGAAGGCCAAGCCACGCGGTGCGGGCGCCGTCAGCGCGGGCGCGGCGCAGGAGGGCTCGTCGAGGTGTCTGCCTTCGTCGTCGCTCGCGGCGTGAAGTGCGGCTTATTGGCGCCACTCGGGTGAGGAAGGCCGCCGCGCCATGAATGCCTGCGCTTGACGAGCCAAGCGATGGGCCGCAGGAAGCCGCCGACCGGCCCGCAGCTCTTGCACCCGAAGAGCGGCCGCACGGCGGCGAGGGTGGCGTATCCGAGGTCGAGCAAGGCCTGGAAAGGCCGGAGCCCGAAGAGGCTGAGCGCGAACAGCCCCGCGAACCACCGGGTGTTGGGAAGTTTGCCAAAGACAGCGGCCACGGCCTCCCCGCCGACCTTCATGGTTCCGTCGGGCATGAGCAGATGGATGGTTGCGTAGGCCTGCCAGATGTCGAGTCGGGGATTGAGGAGCTTGAGCGCCTCTGGATCCTCCCCGATCGGACGAACGACGAGGGTGACATCGCCCGCCGCGGTCTGCGCGGATTTGCGCACCCACCGGGCGATGTGGCGGCACACCCCGCATTCGTCATCGAACAGCAAGACGGATGTGGCGGGGGACAAAGGTACAGTCCCGTCGAGCTCACGCATCGTCCCCCCCCCCTCGGGGAGAGAAGGGGCCTGTCACCGCGGTCATGAGCGTGGACAGCGCGGGGCGGACGCCGTCGACGCGCCCCACCTCCGCTCCGTCCAGGAACATCAGGAGGGTCGGCGTCCCCTCGACCTGGTACTGCTCGGCCAACTCGGGTTCGACCGCGAGGTTGACCCTGAAGAACCGCTCCCTGGACGCGAGGAGCTCCGCTACCTGTTGGAGGATCGGCTCGAGCTCGCGGCAGTGCCCACACCCATACGACATGAATTCGACGACGATCGGGCCTCGTGCTTCGAGCACCAGTTGTTGAAAGGTCGACCCCGTCACCGTGGCGATCCGGTCGCGTGGGGTCGAAGCCCGGGGAGAGGCTTCTGGTCTTGGACCGGTTCGAGCTCTTGCAGAGATCATGGAGCCTCCGATGCGTCAGCCGTGCATGAACTTGAAGCCGACCTGTGTGCCCATTCCCAGGGCGTAGCCGAGCTGGACGTTGAGCGCGCCGAGCGACTCGAGTAGACGCGCGTTCGCCAGTGGCCCAGCGTCCACGGCGTCGAAGCCGATTTCGCGGGCCATCACCAGCACCAGGTCCTTGGCCTCCGCGTGATCGCTGGCTGCGAAGGTCGTAAGACGCTGGCCGCCCAGGCTCCCAGTGGCCATCAGCTCCGCGAAAACCGCGTTGAACGCCTTGACCACTCTCGCTCGCGGAAGTCTGCGCTGCAGGCTCTCGGCGCCACTCATCGCCAGGCCGAGGCTCACGTTTGGCCCGAGGACATTGGTCACGTCCACGAGCGGCTTGCCCGCGATCGCCTCCCCGGCCACCTCGATGATCTGGTCGATGGCAACGAAGGGGACGGCCAGGACGACGAGGTCCGCCCAGCTCGCCGTGTCGCGGATGGCGGCGCGCTCACTCCCGACCGCGGCCACCTCGTATCCGGCACGCGCGACCCCACGCGCCAGAGCACTTCCGACGTGGCCATCGCCAAGAATACCAACTTTCGGCTTCGCCATGCACGTTCTCCTCTTCCAGGGCGTGAGCAGGATCGCTGTTGTCAGCAGCTTGGCCCGAAGCTACGGACGCGGGGTGCGGGCGGCGTCTTCGAGCCGAAACTCGGCCAGAATCCTGGTCCAGGTCGTTTCGTGCACGGCCTTCCTCGGAAGAACCCGCCCCATGGCGGCGATGGTGCCCCGGGCCCGCTTCACGCCTTGATCGAGCGATTGTAGGTCGAGGAATTCCTCGCCATGGGCAAGTGCAGTGGCGGTCTCCGCCGTGCTGACATTCGCCACCTCGTCATCCGACAGGAGGCCGAGGACGGCCCCGAGGTTGCGGGAGTAGATCTCAAGCGACGAAGGTCCGGTCGAATTCATGGCATTGCCTTTCGATGGCGGGATGGCGCGGTTCCCACGAACTCCGCGGCCTGCGGTCTCGAGACCTGAGCCCTGCACCATCCAGGCCACGTCGCCCCGCGTTGGACGAATCGGGGACCGCCTCAGCGCGCGGAGACTTGCTTTGGCGGCGGAAACCTTGCCCTGTCCGGGATCATGCCGTAGCCCTTGAGCTTGCGGTAAAGGGTAGCAGCTCCGATGTGAAGCTGGGCCGCCGTCTGGGTCTGGTTGCCGGCGTTGAGCTCGAGCGCGGCCAGGATGTATTCCTTCTCGACAATCTCCAGCGAGCGGACGGCCCCCACGGTAGGCATCGGTTTCGAGAAAGCGCGACGAATTTCCTCGGGCAAGTCCTCGACCTCCAGCCGGTCGCCCTCGGCGAGGGCGACCGCCCGTTCGATGGCGTTGGCGAGCTCCCGGACGTTGCCGGGCCAGTCGTAGCGAAGAAGCTGGTCGGCGGCGCGCGGAGTCAAGGCGCCAATCTTGCGCTTCATCCGGAGGGCCGCATCGGCGAGCAATACCCGGGCGAGCGGGAGCACGTCGTCCCGACGCTCTCGGAGGGCAGGCACGTGCAGCTCGATGACCTTGAGCCGATAGTAGAGATCCTGCCGGAAGGTGCCGGCCGCGACGCCTTCGGCCAGATCGCGGTTGGTCGCCGCCACCAGTCGGACATCGACCTTGCGGCTCTTGTTTTCACCCACCCTCCGGATCTCGCGCTCCTGCACCGCCCGCAGGAGTTTCACCTGGATTCCGGGCGACACCTCTCCAATCTCGTCGAGCAGCAAGGTTCCGTTGCTGGCGGCCTCGAACAACCCGGGACGATCATGGGTGGCCCCGGTGAACGAGCCGCGGGCATGTCCGAAGAGTTCTGCCTCGAGCAGCGTCTCGGTGAGGGCGCCACAATTCACCGGGACGAAAGGACCGGCCGCCCGTGTGGACCTGTCGTGCAGCAGGCGGGCGATGCGCTCCTTCCCGGAGCCGCTCTCACCGGTGATGAGGACGGTGGCATCCACCCTGGCCACCCGCTCGGCGAGGTCCACGAGACCACGCATGCCCGGGCTCTTGGCCACGATCCCCGAGGGCTCACCCTGGTCGCGCGACACCCGGACCAGAGCGCGCCGATAGGCCCTGAGTTTGACCTCGGCGCTCTTCAGGGTCTCGGTCACGCGGTGGAGGGAGATCTCCAGGCACTCCTTCAGTCGCTTCGTCTCGAAGAAGCCGAGCTCGTGACCTCGCTCGTGTCCCCATTCTTGGCGCGTCTGACCGACGATATGGCAGGCGGCGTCACCCGCGCCCATGCACCGGTCCTCGAGCACGAAGATCTCCTTCCCGGTGATGCGGCTCAAGTAGCCGCTCTTGAGCCCGCAGATGGTCCAGCAGACAGGCTGTTCCGAGCGACCGAAATGCAGTAGGTGCTGCTCGGCCTCGTAAGAACCGACCATCATCGCCCCTTTCTTCGAGCAAGGGTCTTCGTCCCCAGGCTCGCTCCGACACAGTCCCTCAAGCGCGTGGAGGCGATTGCCCGCGCGCCGCCAGTCCTCGTCACTCTCCCATTGGAACTGAGCGCGCATGGCCTCGGCCATGCGCCAGCCGTGGGCGAACCCGAACTGGGTCAGCACCGCTTGCGCCGCAGTCAGGCCGAAGTTCTCGACCAGATACTTTCGCAAGAGGCCCATCGCAACCGCATCGAGCAGGAGCGCACGCTGGCCAGCGAATCGAATGACTCCGCCGTCGGCGTCGAGTTCCAGCAACTCTTGGTGATCCAGGTCCTCGACTCGCAAGCACGGCTCCTTCGAAGTGAAGGAGATACTACTTCACAAAGACGGAGTCGCTGCCTACATGATCGCACGTTACAGAAATGCCACGATGTCACCTAAACCACCCGATTGCGCCCGAATCGACATCCACACTGGGCCCTCGGGACAACCGCCCTTCGCAGTCCGAACGGAAAGGACCCAGAACGGCGACCGGTCAACGGGAGGAGCGGGTCGTCGACGCGACAGCTTCATCGGCGGCCAGGCGTGCCTCGAGCGCCTCGAACGTGGCCACCAGCGCGTCTGCCATGGCCCCTTCCGCATAGGTGACAGCTGCCGAGGCGTGCTCCTCGACCCTATCGGCATGGGCCTCGAGCTTGGTCATTTCTGCCTTGTCGCGCCAACTCGCGATCATGGCAGCGCCGGTCGCCTCCTTTGCCTTGATCCAGACTTGGATCCTGGCCCCGGCGGTCTTGGTCTTCTCCCGTGTGGCCTCCACGAAGTGGCGCGCGTCGCGGAGCTTCGCCTCGAGAGCGCCCTTGTCGTCTTGCTGCACGGACTTGATGTCGGCGCGGGCGCGCTCGAGCTGCCCTTCCATCTTGGTCAGGCTCTGGCGTAAAGATTCGGTGAACTGGTCGATCTTCGAGCTCATGGTCAGGGCCTTTCTGGCTCTCATGCTGGTGGGATCGTCGGTCATGGGCTTGCCGTTCAGCCGCGCAGAGCTTCGACTGCCTTGTGCAGACGCGCCGTCGCCGCGTTGACGTCGCCTTCGAGCGCGTGCCAGCGATTCGAGGCCGCGTGATTCATCTCGGCCACCTTCTCTTCTGCGCTCTTCACGTCCTTGTGCAAGTCCGCCACCTGCTGGTCGAGTCGGGCCTTCACGTCGGTGCCGGCCGCCGCGGCCTTCTTCTCGAGGTTCGACATCGCCGCCTTGGCCTCGGAAATCTCGTGCTGGGCATCGGCCATGACCTGGTCCCGTCTGGCGGAGTCATTCGCGTACTCGAAGCGTGGCATGGCCGCGACGATGGCCTTGGTGGCTCCCGGAATGACGAGCCTGCCGCCGGTGTCTTTGATTTGCGTGACCGGGATCGCGACGTCGTGCTGGCCGATGCCGATGAAGCCGCCTGCGCCGATGATCAAGTACGATACCGTTCGGTCGGGCGAGATGATCAGATCCTCCACCTTGCCAACCTTGTCGCCCGCGTCGTTGTAGACCACCTTGCCCAGGATTCCCTTCTTCACGCTCCAGCCCATGGTGAGGCGCGTCGCCTCGACGACGCTCACCCCGATGGTGGTCGATCCCGCGACCTGTGCCCATGCCGGCGCGCCGATTCCAAGCGAACCGAGCACAGCCACCCCCGCGCCAAGAAGCAGCCAGTGCGGCTGGGTGGCTCGGGCGCCGTGCAGTCTCGCCTGAGCCCGGGTCGGAACGGTGATGTCATCGGTTTTTGCTCTCATGGTCAGTCCCCACTTTCAGGTTGCGATTGGGTCCGCATTGGTGATCGTTCATGGGGCCACAAGCTGCGCACCCCGGACGATCCTGCGGATCCACGTTGTGCTTCAAATTTCGTGCAGAGAGGTGCTGCATCAAACGAGCCGACAGTCTCGCTACCAGCCGAGAGCAGGGATGCGGAAGCGGAGGAGAAGCTCGAACGGTAGGAACGCGAGGCGCGTGGCCAGCTCTCGCTGTCCCCCGAATACAGGCGAAGTTTCACTCCCGAGCGGCACCACCAGCATCGGTCGATAGACCAGTTCGAAGTTGCGAAAAAGCGCAATGGCGAGAGGAATGCCGAGCTCGAGAAACGTCCGGTGCCCGGCGCTGGCGTCGAAGGTCACGCCGAGGCCGAGTCCGCTGCGGAGGGTGAGCCAGGTCCTGGCTCCGTAGGCGAGCGTGATATCCTCGCGCACGGGGATGTGCCAGTGGCCGGTATCGAAGGTCACCCCCACGCCCGTGCTCAGATGACCGTCGACCCACAGATGTTCCCTCCAGGCCGGGTGGGGGCCGGTTGCTGGCCACCGTGCCACCGGATGCGCGAGCCCGACCAGAAGCAGCGTACGGTATTGCGACCGAAAGGAGTCGGCGTCGCTCCCATCCACATGCAGCCGCAGGCGTTCGTCAAACGAGCCGAGCGCGACCGCGACCGTGGGTACGTACCTGGGTGCGACAGCGACATCGGAGTCGTCAGCGCCAAGGGCAGCGGTTCGAAGGCAGAGCGCCGATCCGAGTGCGACGAGGACCGCGAGGGTCGCCATCGAAGCGCCCGTCGAACGAGGCGCAGCGCGGGCCCGAGGTCCTTGGAGATTCACAGCCTGACCCAGGCGAGGGGACGGCGCGGGCTCTCGAGGGCGACGTCCCAGGGATAACCGATGCGAAAGAGCATCTGGGCGCGACGCCCACTCTGGCCAACCAGGCCTCCGAGAACACCCGTGAATCGAGGATCGAGGCCCTTCGTCTCCTCTCGGTCCTGCATCTCCGCCATCTGATTCAAGGGCTGGACCGCCATGCCCTGGCTGATGGCCCACAGGGCGATCCGCTGGTAAGCGCGGCCGACGCGCAGCTGGTCGTCTCGGCCGTTGGAGGACGGCGATGAGAGAATGCCGTAAGCCGAGGCCGTGGCCTGAATGCCCCGCGTGGCATCCAGCCAATAGCTATTGGACGTCGCGTCGCTCGGCCGGCCGAGCGACTTGCCGAAGAAGCGGGTCGCCGCTCCGTTGCCGCTCGCATCGAGGGTGATTCCGTCGCGATGCTGCAAGATCTCGTCGGCGGTATGCCGGTACCACAGATTGCTGTCGTGGCTCATCTCCGGATCGGCGATGAAGGCCACGGTCGCCTCGTTGGTGCCGCTGCGAAAGGTGGCCATGTCGGCTTCCGCGACGAGGAGGGTGAGCTCGACACCAGGCTCGGTGACGAGCGCCGCCACGGCCGCTGGCAGGGCGGTTGCGGCGGAGGCGGAGGCGTAGCGCCCGCGATTGGTGTGGCGGGTGGGGATGGCCAGGAAGAGCGGATCGGCAACCGGGGGCAGCTCGATGACGGCGAGGGTGACCGACGCGACCAGCGTCGGGGTGGCGGGATCGGGCAACAGCACCACGTCCGCCGAGCGCCCCGAGGACTTGGCCGCGATCACCAGATTCTCGAGCGCACAGCCGAGCCCGATGTGCAGCTCGCGCATGAGTCCGTCCACGCTGCCAGTGTTGCGAGCCAGATCTGCATGGAGGTCGATGGCGGTCGACGTCACGTGCAGCAACCAAGGCTGGGTGTTGTGGGGATTCGACGCAAGGATGGCCGCCTCGGCCGCCACCATCTCGGGCGGACTGCCGCTGCTTGGAAAACTCCAGGGCGCATACGCGGGCCCCCTCTCGGCTGGGAAGTATCCGCATCCGGCGCCGCCGCGGAGAACCACCACCCCAGCGGCCGCACCCCCGATTCCCTTGAGCCAGTCTCGTCTGTCGAGCCTATTCATCACAGAGCGTTCCTTTCAGGACGGCTGACCGCCCGTTGATTCCTCCCGCCACTTCAATTTCCGGTCCAACAGCAATTCGGTGCCCGAGGGATCGCGCAGGGAGCGGGTGTGGTCGTGGTTGCCCGCACCGCGAGGCGTTGACGGCCGACGGTCACGCGGAAATCCCTGCGTTGCCCATCGACCCGCACCCGGTCGAATTGACTGGATCGCCCATCGTTATGATTCGAAGTGGGCGGTCGGTTCGGGGGCCACGGGAGAGCATCTGCGCCAGCGCCGAGCAAGCCGGCTACACGAAGAACTGAGGCCTTACCGATATATCCTCGCCGACCCGGACTACGTGTTTGCCGCGCGATCGCCCTCGGCGATGGGAATCGTGAACCGGAACGTGGCGCCACGTCCCAGCGTGCTTTCCGGCCAGATCCGGCCCCCGTGCGCGTCGACGATTCCTCTCGCGATCGCAAGACCGAGGCCGGTCCCCTTGTAGCCTGCGTCGTGGCCGCGCCAGTAGCTCTCGAACAGGTGCTCGAGGTCCCCCTCGCCGATTCCCGGACCGTCGTCTGCGACGGAGAACAGAAGCTCGCGCTCTCGCGCCTCGACGAGAAGGCTGACCTGGCCCCCCTCGGCCGTCACCTTGGTCGCGTTGCCGACCAGGTTGGACAACACCTGAAGAATCCGGTCACGGTCGCAGAAGGCCTTCGGCAAGCCCGGCTGAAACTCCGCCGTCATCCCTAGCCGCTTCTCCTTCGTGATACTCTCGAAGCTCCCGAGCGTCTCTTGGAGAATCGGGCCCGCATCGTGGGCCCCACGCTCGATCTTCAAGCGTCCGGCCTCGATGCTCGCGACGTCGAGGAGGTCGTCTATAAGCCGCAGCATGCGCTCGGATGCTCGCCTGATTCGCGTGATCGCATGGGAAAGCTCGTGTCGTCGTTCACCCGGCGGGTTGCTCTGCAGACCATCCATGGTCAGAAGGATGGCCCCCAGGGGATTCCTCAGATCGTGCGAGACAACCGCGAGGATCTGTGCACGTGCGCCGACGGCGCGCTGTGCCTCCTGGTACAACCGGGCGTTCTCAGCGGCCATCGCCTCGGCGTCCTGTCGGCGCGAGATGTCCAGTCGCCGCGCGTGGTCTCGATCCAGCGCGATTGCCAGCTGGTTGGCGATCGCGTTGACGAACATCAGATCGGCCCTGTCCAGGGGCCGAGCCCCTTCCAGCTCAAGAACGCCAAAGGGCGGTCGGTTGGCCACGACCAGCGGAATGACGATCAACCGGGTCGCCAAATTCTCTTCGGCCCTCTCGTCAGTCTTCGGCTGCGGGGGCAGGGGCGGGGTGGTCATACCCGCCTGCTCGCTGAAATCGAGGGTTGTGTCCGATGCGATGCCACTGAGGTACTTGTACGCCGTCAGCGCGTGCTGCTTGACGGTTCGAATGTGCTCGGGCATCTGGCCGGGCGAAGGCGTTATGAACATCTGGAGGTGGCCGTCGTGGGTCTCGATCAGAATTGCGCTGCGAAGCGGCAGGGTCTGGGCGACGATGTCCAGCACGGGGTCGAAGGGTTTGCGCGACGTTCTCGAAGCTCGCAAAGAGCTTGCTGATCGCGAAAACCTGCTCCAGCCTCCTGTCTCCTCTATTCGGCACGACCTTGGTTATCCTCTGGCATTCTAGATGCCAGAGGGCCCACGCGCATCCCCCCCCTGACCACGGTCACGGTATGCGTCCGGCGGTCGTGGTCGCTGCCGCGTGTCTTGACGATCGTCAGCGTGGGCGTCAGACGGCGCTCGGTATGGTCATAGCGAAGCATGAAGAGGTTGTCGGCGATCGGGGAGAGGCCAATCTCGGTCACGCGCTCGGTTGAAGACAGCGAGGGCGCCTCCAGCGTCATGAAGCTGGTGATGCCCAGGGTCTTGAAACGGACCACCAGCTTGTAAAGGACGTGACGGAACTCGTCCATTGCCATGTGATCGGTCAGCATCTCGGTCGCCGCGTCCAGCACGACGCGACAAGCCGACAGGGCCGTGAGCCGGTCAGCCAGCAGGCTGAGGAATTGACCTGCGCGGATGCTCTCCCGTGAGATGTACAAGATCTGAATCAGCCCGGCCTCGACTGCCTCCTGCACCGGCAGCCCCAGCGCCTTGCGCTCGCCATGAGCTGTTCGGGTCCCTCCTCCAGCGTGACGTAAAGACCTGGCTCTCGGCGCTTGGCGCCGGCCAGGAGGAACTGCAGCGCCATCACCGTCTTGCCGACGCCGGGACTGCCCGACACCAGGGTGGCGCTGCGTCGCAGAAGTCCTCCATCCAGCAACTCGTCGAGGCCGGGTATCCCGGAGTCGACGCGCCTTGCCACCTCCACAGCCGGAGGTGGCGCATCCCGCACCAGGTCATCGGTGTAACGAGGGAAGACCGACACCCCGCCCTTGCCGATCAGCATGTCGTGCCGGCCCTTGAGGTGCGCCGTGTCCCGCAGCTTGTAGATCTCGATGTAGCGCTGGCGCTCCAGCCCCTCTTCGGTGGAGGTGAGGATGATGACCCCGTCGACCACGGTCTCCTCCACCCCGAATCGGCTGACCTGCTGCGACCCGTAGGGGATGTCGGTGGGAAAGAAGCCGACGGCGCCGGCGTTCTGGACGATGCTGCACAGCTGAAAGATGCGCTCGCGGCTGATCTGAGGGTTGGTCACCTTGTGAAGGAACACCGACACCGAATCGATGACCACGCGCTTGGCCTTCAGCGCATCGATGTGCTGCTGCATCATCAGCAGGTGGGATTCGACCAGGATGTCGGGCTGCGGGATGAAGACGACCTCGACCATGCCACGATCGATCTCCTTGCCCAGGTCCCAGCCCAGGCCTTCCGCGGCTGCGCGCAGGCGCTCCTCGGTCTCTTCAAAGGAAAACAGGATCCCCTTCTCGCCGGCCTGCGCGCCCCGACAGATGAACTCCAGCGAGAGCACCGTCTTGCCGGTTCCCGCGACGCCGGCGATGAGCAGACTCGAACCCCAGGGGATGCCAGGTCCCACGATCTCGTCCAGCTTGGCGATGCCGGTCTTGCAGCGCTCCGGCCCGGCGCCGGGCGTTGGCTCGCGCCTTATCGCCACGTGGGCCGCGAACAGCTCGATACCATTTGGCGTGATGAGGAAAGGATGTTCTTCGCGGCTGTGGTTCGTTCCGCGCATCTTGACGACCTTGCAGAATCGCTGTTCTTCGCCCAGCGATTCGCGCTGCGACAGGGCGATGACGCCGTCGACTATCGAGAAGAAGGGATTGGTCGCGTACTCCTCGGCCGCGTATTCGCCGAGGAGGAGCGCCGTGGTCTCCCAGGCCATCAGGTTGACCGCGACCTCGTAACCGAACTTGCGCAGCTCCTCCTTGGAGGTGCTGAGATCGTCGAAGACCTTGAAGCTGTCGATGACGACGATGGCCGGCTTGACCTCCTTGAGGTGGTCGAGGATCAGCGCCGCGACCGCCCCCAGTCCCTTGGTTCGCAGGATGACGCCCAGATCGACAAAATGGACGCTGCGATCTTCGAGCTTCCGCGGATCGAAGAATGAGAACAGCTGCAGGTAGCGAAGGCTCTTTGCGGTCGGTTCCGACAGTGTGCTGAAGAAGAGGACGCGGTTCTCGGGGGAGGCGTTGTGAAAGCAGATCTGCTGGGTCAGGATCGTCTTTCCCGAGCCCGGGGAACCGCTGACCACCGTCATGCCGCCCTTCGGCAGACCTCCGTTCAGGATGAGGTCGAGGTTGCCGACCCCGGTCGCGACGCGCGCAATATCGTTTCTCTTTTCGCCGTTCTTGGACATCACCCTTTACCCTCGCCCTCTGGTATTGAGTCGTTTGACGGGGTGACTGCGCGCCCCTTTGTCGCCGGAACGGCGTTGGTTGGTTCGACGTGGGAGAGCTCCGCGTGGAGCTCCGTCGTGAGGATCCCGGCGGTCAAGTTGCCGAGCACGGTCAAGAACTCCACCAGGACGAATCTGATCCCTTCAAGCGCGTCGGTGGAGCGCATGGCGCCGCCGTTCTCGCGCAGCTCGTCGAACCGGATCCCTCCGCCGTTCGGTTCAACCCTCAGCGATGAGAACAACGGCAGCTTCTGGGAGGCATCGTGCAGCACGCGGTCGGCGATCGCGGTCAGCGTGACCTCGCCCAGTATGGTCACGGTTCGCGCCCACAGCGCGCCCAGCGCTGCTTCAAAAGCTGTAGCAGGGGGGCGACCGACAGACCAGCCCCGGCGCGTTGGAGCCAGGCGTCCACGGACGCGGCATGTTCGCCTTCGTCAATCACGAGACAAACACTCTCCTTCCTCGCTACTCTCCATGGGCGCCATGCACAATCCGCGGGACATCCACGAGGTCAGACGAAGCGATGGGCCTTGCCGGTGCAAGACCCGATAGCGTAACACATCGCGCGACATCGCAGCGCGTGGGACGTGTGGTTGTGGGTCCTCGTATCCGCATCCTCGGGGTGCCGGTGAGCGTGGTGCGGGGCCCACTTGACGATCTCCTCGTCAAGCTTGTGGCCGTCCATAGCTCCTCGCTTCATGGTGGTCCATACAAACCGCCATCTTGCTCTGATCGTCTCCCAGGTATGGCTGGACCAGCGAATCCCGCGTCTCCGCTGTGTCAATTGAGGTCCTTCTTGCGTATGTCGTTGCAAAACCGGGCTGCTGAGGCTATCGCCCGAGAAGGCGACAGGGGAATTCAGCCCCAAGATCATTGCGCTGGTTGATGATCGTGCTTATCACCCCATCGAGCTTTCCTCCCTTCGCCAAGGCGCTCAGGAGTTGACCATGAACACCGATGAAGAGCATGCGCCTCAGGAACGCGACGCATTCGCCGTAGCAGTTCCGGAGCCGGCAGCGGGACGATTCCTCGTCCGGGTTGGTGCGGCCGCAATAGGTGGAACTGGCGTGCGCCTTCTGAATCCGAAAAGGGCCATGGTTCCGCTCCCTTTGACTCTTGGGCAAGAGGCGGCGGGGTTCGTGGCGAAGTTCGGACCCGCTGTGAAGGGTCCACAGGGGGCGCAGACGGTGCTGGTGGCTGGAATCTGGGGATGCGCGAGCTGTGTCGCGTGCCTGAGTGGTCGCGATGGCACATGCGAATACTGGGCTCGTCCGCCCACCATGCTCGGTGGCGAAGTCCTGTTCAGCGACTTCGACAACTGGGGAATGACGTCGACCCCGGAGCGCCGGCGCGCTCTCGTAGGCGACCGGGATCGCGTGAAGGCCGCACCACGTACCAACGCGGGAATTGCTCCTTGCCGCGCGATCAACCTCGCCCTTCCACATCTACGCGCGGCTGCGACGGTGGCGGTGATCGCCGTTGGCGGAATCGGGCCCGTGGTTGTTCAGGTGTTGCGCAGCAGCACCGCGTACCGGGTCGTAGCGATCGACACAAATGCGGTGCGGCTTCAGTCGGTGAAGAATAGCGGAGCCGATGACGGGTTGGTCTCACAGGCGACCCCGGTCACGGATCCGACGCCGTGCGGGCTCAGAGCGAGGTCGAAGCTCGACGTCGTTGGAATCCTGGCCAATGCCATCGTCGCGCGCTACGGCGCGCTCGTCGCGGCGGGCCTCGGTACCGGGTCATTCCTAGTTGTCGCCAACGCGTCAACGGCGCTTGCTGGTACCTGCCGCGATGAGCGCGATCTATGAACGAGCTTACGGCTGCGTCAGGTGACGGCAGTCGGATCGCGCTCGTCGTCGATGACAATATCGCCTTCGCCGAGAACGTCGTCGAGATCTTGGAGCTGACTGGGTACGTTGTTTTGGCCGCGGCCAGTGCCGAAGAGGCCCTCCCCAAAGCACTGGCTGGTCAAGTCGCTTTCATCGTTACGGACTACCGTCTTCCGGGGCTGAATGGGGCCGAGCTGATCAAGAGCGTCCGCCGATACGGGCAGAAGATTCGAGCCGTCATCATCAGCGCCTGTTCAGACGAAGAAACGATCAGAGAGGCCTACGAAGCCGGAATTGCTGATTTCATCTCCAAGCCAATCGACTTCGTCCGGCTGACCAGGGTGCTTGCCGCCCCGACCTCGCCCAAAGCGGTGGGGGCGTGGAGTCGTTCGCGGGCACCCTGAGAAGTCCGCTCTTCTTCAACGCCATGGAGCTGGTTTGGACATCGGGACCCCGGGTCGACCGCCGGATGACCCACGACCGGAGGTCGACCTAGGTCGATGGTAGGCTTCCCGAGCGCACCCGGCGCGGCCGCCAACGTCGCGCTCTCAAACGTCGGCTCTGTCGCGGTGCGGCTTGTTCCCGTCCACCCGGGGCCTATAGTTTGTCAGGCTATATGACCGGGGTCGCGGCCCCTCGCCCACGATGGCGGCACGACGGCGGGAGAGGGTGGGAGGACTTCTCGGAACCATGTCGGACGCGGCGGGAGACCAGATTCAACGGTTCCACGATCGGCTGAAGGTGGTCTCCGAGGCCGGCAAGGCCTTCGCGGACGCGACGACCGACTACGAGCGACTCCTGGACGAGGTGGCGCGCATCTTGAGCGAGGTCCTCGGGGACTCGTGCGCTGTCTTCTTACTCGACGAGGGCGGCGCTAGCATGCGGGCGGTGGCGCTCCACGCGGTTCACCCGGACGCCCTCGACGCGATCCGGCGGACGTTCGCGGCGCCGCTCGTGCTGGCCGAACAGCCCGCTCTTCGCCAGATCCTCGCGACGGGTGTGGCGCTCCTCGTGCCTAGGCTCGATCCCAAAGCAGCACGCTGCGACACGACTCCCGAGCAGGTCGAGTCCCAGCGAACGCTCGGTCTGCATAGCTTCCTCGTGGTCGCGTTGCGTGCCCATGGACGGGCCATGGGCGTGATCAGCCTGGGCCGCTTTCGCCCCGAAGCCCCGCCCTTCGAGGAGAACGACTGCGAGCTGGCCCAGAACCTGGCGGACCACGCCTCGCTGGCCATCGAGAATGGACAGTTCTACCTGGCCGCGCGCACGGCCCGGCGGCAGGCCGAGCAGGCCGAGCAGGCCGTTCGCAGGTCGGAGGCGATGCACCTCTTCTTCTTCGAGTCGAGCCCCCTCGCGACGTTCATCTTCGACGTGGAGAGCCTGCGAATCGTGGCGGCCAACACCGCCGCGCTCGAGCTGTACGGCTACTCGAGGGAGGAGTTCCTCGCCCTCGCGCTCGACGATCTCCGCGTGCCGGAGGACCGCGCTCAGCTTGCCGCGGCACTGGTGGCCGCGCACGATGCGGTCGTGGTGGGGACGGCCCGGCACCGCCGCAAGGACGGGCGAATCATTCACGTCGAGGGCAGAAATCATCTCACCTCCCTCGGGGGACGCCCTGTGCGCTACGTGGTCCTCCTGGATCAAACCGACCGCCGGGAGGCGGAGGCCGCCAAGCTCGAAAGCGAGAGCAGGCTGCAACGCACGATCGATAACCTGCTCGAGGGGTACACCATCCTCGGGTACGATCTCCGCTATCTTTACGTGAACAGGGTCGCGGCACAGCAGGCCCGCCTCGGGAAGGAACGACTGCTCGGGCGGACCCCGATGGAGTTGTATCCCAACTTCGAGGCCTCGGGGATGTATGCCCTCCTGCAGCGGTGCATCCGCGAGGGTGCACCGGTTCAGGTCGAGGAAGAGCTGACCCTCGCCGATGGCCACAAGGTCCACTTCGAAGTCAACATCCAGCCCACCCCGGAGGGTCTGGCGATCCTCTCGATCGACACGACCGAGCGCCGGCGTGCCGCCGAGGCTCGCGAGTCTCTGGAGGAGCAACTGCGCCAGTCCCAGCGCATGGATGCGGTAGGGCGCCTGGCGGGTGGAGTGGCGCACGACTTCAACAACATCCTGTCGATCATCCTCGGCTACGGAGAGTTCCTGCTCCAGGATCTGGCTGCCGGGGATCCCAGGCGGGGCGACATGCTGGAGATTCAAAGCGCCGCCGAGCGCGCGGCCCAGCTCACCAGTCAGCTCCTCCTGTTCAGCCGCCAGCAGATACTCGAGCTCAAGGTGCTCGATCTCAACGCGGTGGTCGGCGGGCTCGAGAAGATGCTGAGGCGCCTGCTCGGCGAGGATCTCGAGCTGCTGGTGGTACTCAGCCCGGGGCTGGGTCGGATCCGCGCCGACCAGGGCAACATCGAGCAGGTCATCATGAATCTGGTGGTGAACGCACGCGATGCCATGCCGTCGGGCGGCCGCCTCACCTTGGAGACCGCGGACGTGTTCCTCGATGAGGTGTTCGTACGCGCTCACCTCGATACCGAGCCCGGACCGTACGTGATGCTGGCGGTGACCGACACCGGAGTCGGCATGGACAAGGCGACGCGACTCCGCGTCTTCGACCCGTTCTTCACGACCAAGGAGCGTGGCAAGGGAACCGGTCTCGGGCTCTCGACGGTCTTCGGCATCGTCCGGCAACTCGGGGGTGGAATCTTCGTCTACAGCGAGCCGGGCCACGGCACCACCTTCAAGGTGTATCTCCCGCGCTCCGAAGACCAGGTCGACTCTCCCCGCTCCCCGTCGCCGGCCGTCAATGTCCACGGGACCGAGACCATCTTGCTGGTCGAGGACGACGAGGCGGTACGGGCCGTCGCCCGTCGCGCCCTCGAACGGACCGGATACCGAGTCATCGTCGCGCAGGACACAGCCGATGCACTGCGGCTGCCCGAGCACACCCACGAGCCAGTCCACCTCCTCCTCACCGACGTCGTGATGCCCAGCATGAGCGGGGTGGAGCTCGCGACCCGGCTCCTCGCTCACTGGCCCCATCTGAAGGTCGTGTACATGTCGGGGTACACCGACGGGAGCATCGTCTCGCACGGCGTGAGCCAGCGCGGGGCTTCGTTTCTGCAGAAGCCGTTCACGTCGGAGCAACTCGGCCTCAAGCTTCGAAGCGTGCTCGACGACGACCGACCAGCCACCCCGGGTGGGCCAGCCTGACCGCGGCCGGCCTCATCCGGCGAAGGGCGAGCTGACCCGGGCGGGGGCCCGGGGCGAGGAGAGCCCTGCGACACCGCCAGCGGCCGGGTAAAGCAGCGCTGGGTATTGGTGGAGAGATACCCTCGCCTCTTCGATGAAGACGTGTTTGTGCTGATCACGGAGCGATTGACTATCAACATACGGGCGCGAGGCTAGAAACGGCAGACATAAGGGCCGCTCACCACGCCGGCGACGCGCCCGGCTGTTCGGGGGCGAGGCCCTGCGCGCGGCCGCCCTGTTTGCCCACAGCGTTCCCCGGCCGTGTGCATCACAGCCGCTCGCAAGGCCGGTGCCATCATGGGAGCCCGCGGTCGACCAGCGAATGGCCCTCATCTCCCGGGGGGAGGAACCAGGAGCCGGCCGGCTTTCGTGGCTCGGCATTTCAAGGCTCCCTCGAAGCCCCATACACGTCCTTCTGTGGAGGCTCGCCAGGGACGACCCTGCTGTGCGCGCGACGCACCGGGCGGTCGCCCCATTGACTGCGCCAGTAAACATCGCGATAGTCAATTACGACGGGAGCTTGGGCCACGCGGATGGGACACCGCCCGTGGAACGGGGCGGGCAGAGGGGATGTCTGGTTCGTTCCGCTCGGGCTGCCGCTCCTACTCGGCTGCATTTCAACAGACCGCCGGTTCGGGGGGAGGCAAAGAGGGTGAGGTGTCGAAAGGGGAGGTGGCAATTGCGTGAGACCGAAACAAGGTGGAGGGCGCTCCTCGAGCACTGGCCCGGCCACATCTTGACGATCGACGGCGAGAACCGCCTCACCTCGATCAGCCGGAGCAGCGCAACCATCGACGCCGCACAAGATCTCGGCCGGGATCTCTTCGACTTCGTGGCCAGCGAGGAGCAGGCCGAGCTTCGCGCCGATCTCGCTCTGACGCGCGCCGGTGAGCCTGCAGCCGTCCGGCGCAGGCTGAGGCGGCTCCCGGACGGGCCCCCGCGCTGGTACGACACGCACCTCATGCCCATCGAGGAGCTCGGCGTGATGATCGTGACCAACAATGTCACCCAGGAGGAGGAGGCGAGGCGCGCGCTCGGCGAGCGGGAGCAGATGGCGGCGCGCCTGGGCCTGCTGGCCGACGCGTCGCAGGAGTTCTCGGAGGTGACCGGTGACTACGATCGACTGCTCGACGTCATCGCGAGGCGACTGGGCGAGCTCCTCGGGGATCTCTGCACCATTCGCGCCGTCAGCGAGGATGGCAAGATGCTGGAGCGGGGTGCGGTCTATCACCGAGACCCCGAGACCGTCGCTCAGGCGCACGACCTGCTGGCGGCTCACCCGCAAGCCGTCGGGGAGGGCGTGACCGGCCGGGTAGCCGCTTCTGGCCAGTCCCTTTTCATTCCTAGCACCTCGTCCGCCGAATACATCGCCTCGACGGTGCCCCAGTACCGGCCGATCCTGGAGCGCTTGAACGTGGGGAGCGTAATGATGGTCCCGATGTCGTGCCGCGAACAGGTCATCGGCGTCGCGACGCTCTTCCGAACCGGCTCGGAGCACCCGTACACGGAGGACGATCTGAACCTCGTCCGAAACCTGGCGGACCACGCCGCGCTGGCCATCGCCAACGCGCGGTCCTACGCGGCGGAGCACGCCGCCGCCGACGCGGCACTGCGAGCCAACCAGGCCCTGCATGATTCCGTGGTTGCGCACCGCCTCCTCTTCGAGGCCAGCCCGATTCCGGTGATCGTGTTCGACGTCGAGACCCTAGGTTATCTGGCCGTCAACGAGGCGGCCCTGTGCCTGTACGGCTTTCCCCGCGACGAGATGCTGGAGATGAAGGTCTCGCATCTCCGCTTCCCGAGCGAAGCCGCTGCCGTCAAGGGGGCGGTGGCGGCGCTCGGGGAGGCGCCCGCCCAGGGAACAGTCCGTCATCGACGCAAGGATGGCTCGCTCTTCCTTGCCGAGTACGACTCGCGCATGCTGATCTTCGGCGGTCGTCGCGCCCGCATCGCGGTCATCAGGGACGTCACGGCCCGCCACGAGGGCGAGGAGAGGCGGTCCCTCCTGGCAGCTATCGTCGAGTCCTCCAACGACGCCATCATCAGCAAGCGGCTCGACGGAACCATCACGAGCTGGAATACCGCTGCGGAACGCCTATTCGGGTACTCGGCGGCAGAGGCCCTGGGGCAACCGATCGGTCTCGTAATTCCTCCCGACCGAATGGTCGAGGAGCGCGCTCTCCTCGGCCGTGTCGCGGCGGGGGAGCACATCGAGCACTACGAGACGATGCGCCAGCGTAAGGACGGGACCGCCGTCGAGGTCTCGATCTCGCTCGCACCGATCCTGGACGATTCGGGTCAGGTCCTGGGCGCATCCAAGACGGCGCGCGACCTCACCGCGCAACGGAAGGGCGAGGCTGTCCTCAGGAATGCGGAGGACCAGCTGCGCCAGGCGCAGAAAATGGATGCGGTAGGCCGTCTGGCCGGTGGCATCGCACACGACTTCAACAATATGTTGTCGGTTATCATGAGCTACAGCGGATTGCTCCTCGCCGAGCTGAAGCCGACCGATTCGACGAGGGACGAAATCGAGGAAATCCATACGGCCGCGCTCCGCGCCGCCGAGCTCACCCGCCATCTCCTCATGTTCAGCCGGCAACAGATCGTGGCCCCCAGGGTGCTCGCCTTGAATGAATTGCTGGCCGGGACGGAGAAGATGGTCAGGCGCATCGTGGGCGAGGACATCGATTTCATCACCGTACCCGCACCGGTACTGGGAAGGGTCCGGGCCGATCCGGGCCAGATCGAGCAGGTCATCATGAACCTGGTAGTTAATGCTAGGGACGCCATGCCGACGGGAGGGCAGCTGAGCATCGAAACTGGGAATGTCGAGCTCGACAGCGACTATGCGCGCGAGCATTGGGGTGTCACGCCCGGCCCCCACGTGATGCTGGCGGTCAGCGACACCGGCGTCGGGATGGACCAGGCCACCCAGTCCCGCATCTTCGAGCCGTTCTTCACGACCAAGGAGGTCGGAAAGGGGACAGGCCTCGGGCTCTCGACCGTGTTTGGCATCGCCCAGCAGTCGGGCGGGAGCGTGTGGGTCTACAGCGAGCCCAACGTGGGGACGACCTTCAAAGTGTACTTCCCTCGGGTGGAGGCCGATCTCGACGTCGCAAGACCGCCCTCGTCGGTGCCCGCGACCCTGCGGGGCTCGGAGACCATCCTGCTGGTCGAGGACCAGGAACAGGTGCGCGCCGTGGCGGCTAGCATTCTCCGGCGCAACGGGTATCGGGTGATCCTCGCGCCGAGCGCCGGCGACGCCCTGCTGCTGGCCGAGAAGCACCGGGGCGACATCCACCTTCTGCTGACGGACGTCGTGATGCCCCAGATCAGCGGCGTCGAGCTGGCGCGGCGGATCGCACCGCTCCGGCCCGAGCTGAAGGTGCTGTTCATGTCTGGGTATACCGATGACAGCATCGTTCGCCACGGGGTGCTCGATGGCAGGATGGCCTTCCTGGAGAAGCCCTTCACGCCCGAATCGCTGACGCGAAAGCTGCGCGAGATCCTAACGAGCGGCGTGAATTGAACCCCGTAGTGTCCCGAAAACCATCGCCGCCGTTCACCCTGCCTGGCGGTGCTAGTAGTTCAACAGCACGGGGGCGATTATGAGCGCAAGCACTTTGGTCTCAATCGCCATCCCTTCGGTAAGGAGATCGAGCCCGAAGAGCTCTTCCACCTGGGCGCGATTTTGGTCCCCTTGAGGCGTTTCCGCTCATCGGGTCCAGGATCACCTCACGGCGTTCGTCGACGGTCCGTCGGCCATGCCGTGCCTGTTCAGGCGCCTTAGAGGCCCGACGGTCAGCGGTGTCGCCGGCCTTCCGTTCGCTTCGTCCTTCGCCGAAGGACGCTGGCGGGAAGGAGTAGTTCCAGGGCGAGATCCATCCCCCCATGGACTGCTTTGCCGAATCCGCAATTTCAGGAGGTAGCGGCCATCGCGAGTGTCGTCCCCCAGAATATCGCACCGATATTCCGGCCGTCTCTCGACGACACCAACCTCGCGCTCAACTCGCCTGAGCGACCATCTAAGTTGGTCAAGTGCCAGCATTTGTTTCCGTTTGGCTTCGTTCAAGACGTCCGACATTCCTGCGGAAGGACCACATTGCTCTGCTCCGCGTCAAACGTGTCGCTCTCATCGCCTACTACCCCGTGGTGGCCGTCCAGAGATCCGAAGGCCAGGGAGCATCGCACCCACGGACCGGTCGGCCACCGTTACGGGATCATCGCCGCCTCCGCCCCAGCGACTCGGGACAACCCGGCTCGCGTTGCGGGCGGGCCGAAACAGAGTGGCCGACCACGCCATAATAGCCACGCGTTTATGTAATAAATAATACAACTTTACATTGTCCAATAAGTGCAGTGTGGACTCGCAAAGGAGTTACCGCAATGCAGCCCCTCACCCGCCCCGCCCTGGCGCCCGAGCCACCGTCGGACCCGTTCCGCAAGCGATTCAGCCACCCCCTCACCGCGACGGTCATGGGCCTGGCGGGCCTCGTCGGCGCCTTCGGGACGGCCTGCGTCGGCTCGTCGCCCGGTGGCGAATCCACCACTCACGAGAGTCAGGCCGCCGCCCTCGCCTCCGAGAACGGCCTCAGCTCCATCAACGGCCTGAGCTCCATCAACGGCCTGAGCTCCATCAACGGCCTCAGCTCCATCAACGGGCTCAGCACGACGACGGGCCTCATGACAAGCGCCGATGGACGCAACACCGTCTCGTACGTCGTCCGGTGCGCCCTCCCGGCCGGCCGGACGATCTCGAAGGTGGTGAACGGCACCACCTACAAGTTCTCGGGCGAGATCGGGATGGCCCCCGAGTGGGAGACCGCCGCCTGCGGCAAGGACTGTCAGGAGATGGTTTCCGCCTGCGTCCTCGCGCACGTTAACACCTCGGGCGAGCACATCCCCCTTTGGCTCGACAGCGACAGCTCCGCCATCGGCTGGGGCCAGAGCACGAGCTATCCGTACCAGGAGGGCTCGTTCTTCGGCAACATCTTCGTGAGCCCGCCGACGGCCCTCTACTGCAACGGCAAGGACTTCGACAGAGGTCTCGTCCCCTGACGCCTCGGCGCCAACACCGCCAACGCCCCCTACAAGAACCCCTCGAACACGACCTACTGCAAGGATTACTGCGTCGCGGCCGACGGCAGCGCCGGCAACGACGGCTACAAGTCGTGTGGCAGCTACAAGCACGTGGTCACGGTGTGGCGGAACTTCAACCCGAGCGTCAACTACAAGATCGTGAACTGCCACAGCGGCCAGTGCCTGGACGTCACCGGGGCCAGCAAGGACGACAAAGGTCCTGAACCAGTTCCCCTTCAAGGACGCTCCCAACCAGATCTGGAACCTGGTCCAGATCTCTCCGCTCAAGTACCGGGTCACGAACGTCAATAGCTGCAAGGTGATCGATGCCGCGGGCGGGTGGACGGGCAACGGCGGCGTCGTCCAGCAGTACACCTACAACGGCGGCCCCAACCAGATGTGGTCGTTCACCCCGACCGGGGATGGCTTCTACAAGTTCAGCCCGGCCACCAGCCCGAACGGTGTCATCGACGTGCCGGCCAACTCGACCGCGGACTCGACCGTGGTCCAGCAGTACACCGCCAACGGCGGTGATAACCAGCAGTGGAGCATCATCCCCGTCTACTAGGCGCCGCACGCTCCCCCTCCAATCATCCTGCCCGGTCTCGAATCAGATTTGCCTCCAGGAGATTCCCCATGCGTTCCATTTCCGATCCCCTGACGCTGAAGCTGACGTTGTTTTCCTCCCTGTTCGGTCTCGCCTGCTCCGCCCCGGGAGCAGATTCTGGAACCCACGAGAGCGAGGCGGCCGCCACCGCCAGCCTCAACGGCCTCAACTCGATCAATGGCTTGAACTCGATCAACGGCCTCAACTCGATCAACGGCCTCAGCACCCGGAATGGCCTCATGACCACCGACGACGGCCGGACTACCGTGTCGTACCTCGTACGGTGCGCCCTGCCGGCCGGGCATACCATCACCAAGGTGGTGGACGGCGCCACCTACACCTTCGCCGGTCAGATCGGCCTGGCCCCCGAGTGGGAGGCAGGGGAGTGCGGCCAGAGCTGCCAGCAGTACATCAGCGCCTGCATGCTCGCCCACATCAACACCTCAGGGCAGCATGTGGCCCTCTGGCTCGACAGTGACAGCCTCGCTGTCGGCTGGGGCCAGAGCATGGACTATCCCTACCAGGAGGGCTCGTTCTTCGGGATCATCTTCACCAGCCCCCCGACCGCGTACTACTGCAACGGCCGGGACTCCGACGTGGGCCTGGTTCCCGGGCGTCTCGGCGCCACCAGCGGCTCCATCTACCAGAACCCCTACGCCTCGGGATCGGGGTTCTGCACCGACGGTTGCGTGGCCCCAGCGGCGCCTAACAGCAAGGACGGCTTCACGTCCTGCAATGGCACGCACGTCGTCACCGTGTGGCGCAACTCCGACCCCGACGTCGAGTACACCATCTACAACCGCGAGAGCAACAAGGTCATGAACGTCGCCCGGGGCAGCACCAGCGCCTCGGCCAAGGTCGTCCAGAACACGTACGACGCCAACAACCCGAGCATGCGCTGGAGGATCACGCAGATCTCCCCCAAGAACTACCGGTTCGTGAACGCTAAGAGCGGCCTCGCCATGGACATGACGGCCGCCAGCACCGCCAACGGGACCAACATCATCCAGTTCACCAGCAGCGGCGCCGCCAACCAACTGTGGTCGGTCACCCCGACGGGTGACGGGTACTACAAGTTCAGCCCGACCATCAACGCGGCGGCCTCGCTGGCAATCGCCGGCGGCTCGACCGCGGAGAGCGCGACCGTTCAGGAGTATGCCTGGGCTGGCCTGACCGAGCAGCAGTGGAGCATCAAGCCCCACAAGGACAACCTCGTCGCCGGGAACTGACGCGACCGGCGTACGCCGCACATGGGGGTCCCGGGGCTCACGCCTCGGGGCCCCTCTTTTGTCCCCGCCCTTCAGAACCGCCTTCGCCCTGCTCGACGGCGACGACGCGACCGCGCGGCGGATCGAGGCCGCCGCATCGGCCGACTTTGTCATAGGTCTCTACAACCCGGCGAGCGGACGCCGGCAGCGGCAGATCGTCGCGGCGCAGCAGATCATTCGTCGACATCGTGAAGGCTCGACGCCTGTGGCCCTCATCAAGAGCGCCTACCGAAAGCTCCAGCACCTAGTCTAGCCCCTGTCCGCCCGTTCCCTTGCGAGATCGCGAGATCGATCGGTACAAGTGCCCGACGCCAAAACCCGCGAGTGGCTCTGCCACCGTGGGAGAAAAATGCTTCGGGGGCGCTTTTGGCCCCCGCAAGTATTATGTCCATTCCGAAATGGGCATTTCGGAACGTTGACGCGGATCGGTGAAGGAGCCCCCAGGCCTGGCCCGCCGGTGATCACCGGGAAGGTGTCTGCAAAAAGGAGCGCAGGACGTCAGGGCGGTGAACCGCCGAAAAGTCACCGGGCGGGGCCATTCGCACGGGCTGTCTCGGTGAAACTGGGCTCGGCCGAACCTGCTGGCGACATGGTCTTGAACCTCCGAGCTGCTCGGGTCGGGGTGGCATTTCTCTCCGGATCGATTCCCTCCAATCCAAGATCGCCAACGGAGCGGTGACCGGCGAGGCGACGCGGCGCCGGAGTTGACAACAAATCGCCCTCACCGGGCCGATAACTCCTGGGGAAACTGCCCGAGGAGTGACCGTGATGCGCAAGCAGTCTAGGTTCGGCCGGCGCCAACGGCGCACGGCGTCGAGTGTTCCGTCTGCTCCCTTCATTCAGTTGGCTTCATCGGCCCGTGCGCATTTTCGTTGCGCGACGATGCACCCGCGGGTCGCTCATGGCCCATCGCGATCCGCACGCCAGCAGGGTGGAGAGCCATGAACCCGCGCGAGCTGTCCGCCCCGCACCCGGCCGAGCCCGCGGTTGCGGCGACGGAGGTCCTCACCGCCGACGAGGCGGCCGCCCTCCTCGGCGTCAGCCGGTGGACCCTCTACTCGGCGGCAAATCGGCACGAGGTGCCGCACCGCCGAGTCGGGCGACGGATGCTGTTCTCACGGCGCGCGCTCTTGTTATGGTTGGAGGGTGCAAGCCTTCGGAGTGCCGGCAAGGAGTGAGTGCATGCCGGTAAGGCGAATTGGCAATCAGTGGAGGTACCGCAAATGGGTGGGCCTCCGGGACGGGCGACGGGTGCGCATCTCGGGCACCCCCGCCATCAACACCAAGCAGGCGGCCGAGGCTGCGGAGCGCGCTCACATCGAGCGCCTCTGGAGCCCACCCGCCTCCGAGAAGAAGGAGATCGTCGCGCCCAGGTTCGAAGAATTCGTGGAGCAATTCCTGGCGGTGGCCGCCACACAGAACAAACCGAGTACCCAGCAAGACAAGGCGTCGATCCTCACGCACCACCTCACACCGGCATTCGGGCGCAAGCGGCTGAGCGACATCTCTTACGCCGCCATCCAGGACTACGCGGCCAAGAAGGCGCAGAAGCTTGCCAAGAAGACCGTGAACAACCACCTCACGGTCTTGCGACGCCTCTTGGTGGTGGCGAAGAAGCGTGGAGTCATCCAGGCGATCCCCGAGATCGAATGGCTGAAGGCCCCGGATCCGGAGTTCGACTTCCTCGATTTCGAGGAGGCCGACCGGCTGCTAGCCGGGGCTGACGGAGAGTGGCGGACGATGATCCTGGTCGCCTTGCGGACCGGGATGCGGCAGGGCGAAATTCTGGCCCTGCGGTGGGAGGACGTGGATCTGGTGAAGGGGCAGCTCTCGGTCCGCCGCTCGGTGACCCGCAACGTGATCACCACGCCGAAGAGCGGACGGTCTCGCGACATTCCGCTCGGCGACGATGTGCTCGCCGCCCTCAAGGCACACCGTCACCTGCGCGGCCCCCTCGTCTTCTGCACCGATCTTGGTCGCATGCTGAAGAAGAACGAGGCCAAGCATCCCTTGTGGCGGGCAACCCGGAAGGCCGGGCTTCGCCACATCGGCTGGCATCTGCTCCGCCACACCTTCGCGTCGCACCTGGTCATGCGCGGGGTGCCGATCAAGGCGGTCCAAGAGCTCCTCGGGCACGCCACGATCGAGATGACCATGCGCTACGCCCACCTGTCCCCCCACGTGCCCCGAGAGGCAGTGAAGCTGCTCGACAAGAGCCGCTCCGCTGCCCATTTGGGCAACGGGTGGGCAAAAACCGACGAACCGCTCCTAACTATCTGAAATCATTGTGGAGGCGCCGGGAGTCGAACCCGGGTCCGGAAGTGCTCTGCTCGTGCCGCTACGTGCGTGTCCGACGATTTGGTTTTCGTCACGGGGTTGGCCCATCGGCGGGGCGTCCCTGCGCTTAGCCTTCCCTGTTTCTCGTGGCCGCGCCGGAAGACGCTGCGCGGCCACCTAGCCCGCTAAGTTACCGATTCTTCAGGTCGCGGACGGCTCCTGAATGCACGGTCTGGTCCGTTCTTTAGGCGGCCAGAGCAAACGAGTTATCGTTCGCAGTTGTTTTTTTGCCCGTTTTTACGAGGCCTCGGGCGCCTCGGCACGCAACACGAACTTTGCGGACTCCCGTCGAAACCGTTTCGCCCCCTGTTTCTCTTCAGACGTGGGATTATAGCGCCCACCCGGGGCCGCCGAGGGGAATCGACCGCGGTCGGCTCACATTTTTTGGCCTAGCTTCCGATGTTCTGGCGACCAGCCATGCAGGCGCGCCAGCCCCGTTCCCTCGATCCACCGTCGCCACTGCCCGTGGGCTCCTCGCGCGGCTCATCGGCCGCCCACTTCGACCTCCTCATCCGCGGGGGCCTGATGGTCACGGCCGAGGGCCGTCGCTCCGCCACCATCGCGGTCCGCGGCTCCACCATCGCCGAGATCGGGCCGCCGGACGCCCCCTGGACAGCCACCGTCGAGCTCGATGCCCGCGCGCTCGTCGTTCTTCCGGGGGGCATCGATCCCCACGTCCACCTCACCTGCAGTGACGCCACCGAGGCCGATCCCGGTTGGATCGACGACTTCGAGAGCGGGTCCGCGGCCGCGCTCGCGGGCGGCATCACCGCGCTCGGAAACATGACCTTCGTGCTCCCGGACGAGACGGTCGCCGCGCGCGTCGAACGGGAAGCCGCCGAGGCACGTTCGCTCGCCATTGCAGACATCTTCCTGCACCCAGTCCTCCTTGCTCCCACCGACGCCCGCATCGCCGAGCTCCCAGGGCTGGCCGCCAGCGGCTGGACCAGCCTCAAGTTCTTCATGAGCTTTCCTTCCTTCGAGAAGGACGCCGGGCAGTTTGGCCTCGCCATGCACACCGCCGCCAACTCGAACATGATCACGATGATCCACTGCGAGGATCAGGCGACCATCCAGTGTTGCACCACGGTCCTCACGGCCCTCGGTCACCGTTCCTTCGAGCACTTCCCCGCCTCCCGCCCCCCCTCCTCGGAGGTCGTGGCCACGGAGCGGGCCATCGCCATGTGCGAGGTCACGGGAGCTCCCACCTACATCGTCCACCTCTCCTCCGCTCGCGCGCTCGCCTCCTGCGTCGAGGCCCGCGCCCGCGGGTTGCCCATCTTCGTCGAGACCCGTCCCATATATCTCCACTTCACCTCCGAGCGCTATCGCTCCTCCGAGGGAGCGCTCTTCGTGACCCAGCCTCCCGTCCGAGAGGCAGCCGATCGCGCCGCCCTCTGGGCCGGGCTGGCCTCGGGCGCCATCGACACCATGGGCAGCGACCACGCCCCCTGGACCCGCCTCGCCAAGCTCCACGCGTCGCACGACCTCGCCAACCTTCGGCCGGGGGTTGCCGATCTCGACACCATGCTGCCCATGCTGATGACCGAAGGAGTGGTCGGAGGCCGCCTCTCCCTCGAGCGGTTCGTGCAGGTCACCTCCACCAATGCGGCGCGCCTTTTCGGCCTCTACCCGCAGAAGGGAACCATCGCCGTCGGGAGTGACGCCGATCTGGTCCTGTGGGACATGCACGCCAACCGCACACTGCGCGACGCCGACCTCAAGACGCGCGCCCGTCACACGGTCTACGAGGGGTTCGAGCTGCGCGCGGTCCCGCGCACCACGATCCGGCGCGGCGAGATCGTGTTTCACGATGGCCACGTGCTCGGTCGCCCGGGCTCCGGCAAGGTCCTGCATCGGGGGCCCACCTCGCCCCCGCTGTGCCCCGCCCGCTGAGCCAGCCGCGGCCGCCACCCCAGCCAGCCCGCCGCTGACGCGTCGCGCACCCCTCCAAGCCGTGGATCCGCCTCAATCCGTTGGTCAACACGTCGATACGATCTGGGGAGAAGTCCCTAAATGTCGGACGGTCTGAACTCCAAGAATTCCGCCGGGGTGAGCATCCGGCGCGGCTCATCGGTGGGTCGCTACGTCATCCTCGGCCTGGTCGGACGGGGAGCCATGGGCGAGGTCTACGCGGCCTATGATCCCGACCTCGATCGAAAGGTGGCGGTCAAGCTCCTCCACGCCGAGAGCACAGGAGGCAGTGGCGGTGGCGCCTCCAACTCGGACGGGAAGCTCAGGTTGCTCCGAGAGGCGCAGGCCATCGCGCGCCTCTCGCACCCGAACATCATCGTGGTCCACGACGCCGGCAGCTTCGATGAGCGGGTCTTCGTGGCCATGGAGTTCATCGACGGCCACACCGTCGGCTACTGGCTGCAAGAATCCAAGCGCGACTGGAAGGAGATAAGAAAGGTCTTCCTGGCGGCGGGTCGCGGCCTGGCCGCTGCGCACGCCGCGCATCTCGTTCACCGCGATTTCAAGATGGAGAACGTGATGATAGGCCGGGACGGTAGCGTCCGGGTCATGGATTTCGGCCTGGCCCGTCGCGTGTCGGACGACGGGCACGACGCGGCCATCGACCAGGCTCTCGCCGCTCCGCTGGCAGGCCTGCCAGGCATGCCCAGTGGCACCAGCCTCCAGCCTGCCGAGGTCGCACCGGGAAGCCCAGGCATCGCGAGTCTTCCTGGCGCCCTCTGCTCCGATCCCAGCGATCTCGAATCGACGATGGTGGTCTTCACGCACCACACCCCAACGGGCCTGCCCTCGGCGCCGCAGTCTCCGCCCCCGACCGCACAGACCTCTGCCATCACCTCCACCTCGGTCTCCATTCAATCTCCTTCGTCTGTCTCCACATCTCCAGCCCCATCCATAGCCCCATCCCTACCCTCATCTCCATCATCCTCCTCTTCCTCTTCCTCTTCCTCTTCCTCTTCCTCTTCCTCGCCCGCATCCTCCTCCCCGTCTTCCCGACTCACCCCGCGATTTGCGACCCTCGCCGATGGCGCAACCATCGTCCCCTTACGGTCGCTCGCCGACAGCCTCCGCGTCAGCAGCGCGTTCCACGACGAACGCGCCGCCGGCAAGAACGTGGGGAGCGGCCGTCTCCTGTCCGCGGCCGGATCGACCAGCCTCACACAGACCGGCACCATCATGGGCACGCCGGCCTACATGTCGCCGGAGCAGTTCATGGGCCACGCCGCCGACGCGCGCAGTGACCAGTTCAGCTTCTGCGTCGCCCTCTACGAGGCCTTGTATGGCGAGCGCCCCTTCGTCGGCAAGACCGTGCGCGCCCTCGCCGACGCGGTCACGGGCGGCCAGGTTCCTCCCCCACCCGCCTCGACGCGTGTCCCGGGCTGGATCCGCAAGGTCATCTTGCGTGGCCTGCGCCGCAAGCCCGAGGAGCGCTGGCCCTCGATGGAAGCGCTGCTGGCGGCGCTGGAGCGCGATCCACGCGTTCGCTGGTGGCAGGCTGCCGCCGCCGCGGTCGCCCTGGTCGCCGTCGCCGCCATCGGCGTCGGGATTCGCCATCAGGCCCAGACCGCCTACCGCCCGAGCTGCCAGGTGGCTGATGACCGATTCGCGGGAGTCTGGGAGCTGGCGCCAGCATCAAAGGGTACTCCGGCCCGGCGCCGCCTGATCGAATCGGCTTTCCGCGCCACCGGGAGGCCCTACGCCGCCAGCGCCTTCTCGGCCATGGCGGGGGTGCTCGACCGCTACGTTCGCTCCTGGTCGGCCATGTACGGCGACGCCTGCCAGGCGACCTATGTCCGCGGCGAACAGTCGGCCGAGCTGCTCGATCTGCGCATGACCTGTCTTCGGGAGCGCTGGGGTGAGGTGCACGCCCTCTCCGAGCTGCTGGTCCACGCCGACGGCGATCTGGTCGCGCGTTCGGTCAAGGCCGCCACCGCCCTCACCCCGCTCGACCGTTGCGCCGACGTCCGAGCGCTCAAGGCGGCGGTGCCGCCCCCCTCCGATCCCGAGACCCGCCAGCGGGTCGAGGCGCTCACCTCCAAGCTGGCGGCCGTCAAGGCCATGTCCGACGCGGGTCAGTACGCGAGGGCCATCTCGGCGGCCGCGCGGCTCACGTCGGAAGCGCGCACCACCGGCTATCCTCCATTGCTCGCCGAGTCGCTCTACCGGCTCGGCGTCATCCAGGTGGCGTTCGAACGTTCGGAGGAGGCCGACAGGAGCCTCGACGAGGCCACCTGGGTCGCGGTGGCCTCGAGGCGGGACGAGCTCGCCGCCAACGCTGCCGTCGACCAGGTCTTCAACGTCGGGTACCTTCGCAAGGACCTGCCCCGCGCGCTGCGCTGGAAGCGCGCGGCCGAAGCCTTCCTCGACCGCATGGGAGGCCACGATCTCGAACGCTCGTGGCTGGCCAACAACTTCGGCGCCGCGCTCGAGATCCACGGGGACACCCAGACCGCCGTGGAGAACTATCGCATCTCACTGGGCATCAAGGAACGCATCCTCGATCCCTCCGATCCCGACATCGCGCAATCGCTGACCAACCTCGCGGTCGGGCTCGCCACCCTCGGCAAGTACGAGGAGGCGCTGGCTCTCTCCAACCGGGGCGTCCAGATCTGCACCTCGACCCTGGGTCTCGATCGCGACGAGACCGCCACCCAGTTCGTGAACCGGGCCGAGCTCCTCAACCTGCTCGGTCGCTACGCCGACGCACGGCGGGACGCCGAACAAGCCCGCGACATCTGGGTGCGGCTGTTCGGCCCCCAGCACGGCAGCTTGCCGCTGGCCTTCTGGCAGCTCGGCGAGGCCAGCCTCGGCCTCGAAGAACCGGAGCTCGCCCTCGAACAGATCCGCCAGGCGCTGACCCTGTCCGAGAAGAACGCCCTGGAGAATCACGAGCCCGCTCCCACCGCTCGAATCGAGCTGGCTCTCGCCAGGGCCCTCTGGGAGTCCGGCCGGGACCCCCAGGGAGCGCGCAAGCTGGCCGCCACGCTGGCGAGGCCCCCCGCCTCGACGGCCGGCGAGGGGACCCCCTCCGCCTCCGAGGATGTCCTGCGAACCCAGAAGCAGGCCGCCGAGTGGTTGCAGTCCCACCCCGAAACGGCCACGCCGAGGAACAACCCGTTCGGTCGCTCGCTGGCGGTCGACTCGACCCTCTGACTCGGGTCCTGCGGCTCGGATCCCGAGACCCGGATCTGCCGGGGACCGAGACACGAGACGAATGCGGAAGAAGAAGAAGAAGAAGAAGACACGGGCAGCACCGCTCGCGGTGCTGCCCGCCCAGACCTAGAACTTAGGCCTTCTCGTCCAGGAAGAAGATCGTGATTGCCAGACAGTGAAACGCCTCGTCGGACGATTGGGTCACAATCGTATCGACGATTTGACACTGCGGATGTTCGCGGACCCATGAGGTCAGCTTTTCGCCGAGGTTTTCGCGCTCCTGAGCCATCGTCGCTGAAAAGACCTTGACCCCGTTGAAGCGTGCCGTCGTGTGGTTCTGGTGCTGTACCATCGCTTGTTTCTTTTCCTTTCCGAAATACCACCCGAACGGGCGGAAATCGGACCTTTCGGGAGACGACGGAGGTCTTTCCCCCCTTTTTGAGGCCAGAGCGCCATACCACCGGCGCCCTGGCCTCCCTCCGTCAAATCACCAAATATGACTAATCAAAATTTTGTCGTCGCGAAAACGACTTCTGGCATATAGCAACGATTCGAGCTTTCCTGCAACCCGACGATCAGGCCGGGGTGCGCCCCCACGGCCCTCCGCGGCGCCCCACGGTCGCCCGTACAGCACGCCGGGGGTGGGCCCCGCCGATCAGCTCTTTGCGTTGCGCGAAGCGCGCCCCGCGTCGGACCCGGCGGCGGGCTCCGACGCCTCCTCGAGCAACGCCGACCCTGCCTCGGGCATGGGCCCGAGGCCCATCTTGGCCTTGAGCTCGGCCAACGCCTGATCCGAGCCCGGCCCGCTCTCCAGCGCCTTGAACTTCTGCTGGAGGGTGTCCCCCGCCAGCTCGCCCGCCAGGTCGGTCGAGGCCTCGGCCTCGGCCTCGATCTGGTCCACCCGCTGGCTCATGCGGTCGAAGGTGTCGAAGGCTCCCGTGTCCGAGAGCCCCCGCATGGTGTCCTGGATGGCCTTCTGGGCCTCGGCCCGCTTCTGACGCGCGATGAGGATGTTCTTCTTGCGCTTGGCCTCCTCGATCTTGTCGTTGAGGGACCGCAGCTGCTCCTTCAGCTTCTCGACCGCAGCCTTTTGCCCCTCCCATTGCCGCCCCATCTCGGCCTGCATCTTGTCGTGCTCTTGCTTCCGGCTCAGCGCCTCCTTGGCCAGGGCGTCGTCTCCGGCCCGGACCGCCAGCATGGCCTTTCGCTCCCACTCCTTGGACAGCTCGATCTGCTCGTCGAACTGCTTCTTCAGGCGCTTCTCGTCGGCGATCGAGACCGCGACCTGCTTCTTGGCCTCGACCAGCTGGTTCTGCATGTCGACGACGATCTGATTCAGCATCTTCTGCGGATCTTCCGCCTTCGATATCAGATCGTTCAGGTTCGATTTGATCAGGGTCCCGAGCCTAGAAAAGATTCCCATGGGCATCCTCGGATGGTGAGCTCAAAGCACGAATGTGCGCGAACGAGCCGCGAAATCGATGGACCGTCGCCGGCTCAGGGCGCGGCGGCCGCGGCGGCCGGCGGCTTCCCCGGCGCCTGTTCGTGCACGTTCCAGCGCGACAGGCTGGCGTAGTGCTTCGAGATGGCCATCGACACGTCGTCGATCACCGCCTGGAGCTCGTTGAAGTCGAGGTTCTCGAGCTCGAGGGCATGCACGATCACCACCGAGTCGTCCTCGATCCCGAAGGCGCCGTGGATCATCTCCGAGGTGTTGAGGGCGAGCAGGGTCCGGAACAGCGACTCCCGGTTGGCCTTCGGGACCTCCATGACCTTGACCCGAAACGCCAGCACCTGGCCCGCCATCGAGACCACGAAATTCTCACAGCCCTGGATGGACAGAACCCAAATACCGGGTTTGATCTCCTGGTGCGGAACACCAAGTTTCAGCAGATAGGATTCCACGTCCTGCGTGGTCTTCATGACGCGACAGCCTAGCAGGCCACCCACAAAAGTCTTCATGCACACCAAACAAACCCTCGAACCTGCCTTCCGGCTGCGCGCGGGGCCGCGCGCCCGCATCCTGTTGAATCAATTGGTTGTCTGTGGTACCCGAACCGAAGATGCTGTTTGATCCGACCAGGCTGCCGCGGCACGTTGCCATCATCATGGATGGCAACGGTCGATGGGCGCAGAGCCGCAGCCTGCCCCGGGTCGAGGGACACCGCCGAGGGGCGAAGTCCGTCAAGGAAGTGGTGCGCGCCGCCCGGGAGCTCGGATTGCCCGCCCTCACCTTGTACGCCTTCTCCTACCAGAACTGGAAGCGCCCGGCCGACGAGGTCGCGACGCTGATGCAGCTCTTGCGCGACTACGTCATCGACGAGCGCCCCGAGATCCTCGAGAATGGCATCCGGCTGGTCGCCATCGGCGACGTGGATCGCTTGCCCGAGTTCGTGCGCGGACCGCTCGACGATCTCATCCGCGACTCCGCGCACAACCGCGCCATGACCCTTTGCCTCGCCCTGTCGTACGGGGGCCGCGAGTCCCTGGTCGCGGCCGCCCGGACCCTGTGCGAGCGCGTGAGGCGCGGCGAGCTCCTCCCGAGCGACGTCACCGAGGAGCGGATCACCGAGACGCTCCAGACCAACGGGCTGCCGCAGCTCGATCTCCTGGTACGCACCTCCGGCGAGGAGCGGCTGTCGAACTTCCTGCTCTGGGAGTCGGCCTACGCCGAGCTGTACTTCACCGACACCTTCTGGCCGGACTTCGGCCGCGACGAGCTGGTCCGCGCCCTCGAGTCGTACCGCGGGCGAGAGCGCCGCTTCGGGCTCACCCGCGAGCAGATCCGGAGCGTGGGCTGAGCCGCGGCCATCGCCGCCGCCCCGAGGCCGCCCACGAATCGATCGAGAGGCCCGCATGCCCAGCCTGTCCAACCTGGCGCGACGAGCCCTGACGGGCGTGGTCGGCATCCCCCTGCTGGTGGCGCTGGTCCTCTGGGCGCCACCCCTGGCGTTCGGGGCCTTCACGGTCCTCGTCTCGGTGATCGGAATGCGCGAGCTCGTGCACATGTTGCTGCCGGACGCGCGGCTGGCCCTGCGGCTCTGGCTGGTGGTGCTCGCGGGCGCCTTCACGGTCGGCCTCTCCGCCTTCCCGGCCCTCGGGTTGCCGCTGGCCATGGCGGGGCTGATCCTGACGGCCATCGGCGTCCTCCTCGACCCGGGCGACCTGCCGAGAGCGGCGGGCCGCCTGGGAGTGGCGGTGTTTGGCGTCTTCTACGTGGGCGGCCTGACGGCCCTGCTCGGGCTCCTGCACCGCCAGTCCCCGGACGGGCCGCGCTGGTTCCTGGTGGTCCTGACGACGACCTTCGCCAATGACACCGGCGCGTACTTCGCGGGCCGCAGCTTCGGGCGGCACAAGCTCTATCCGACGGTTTCCCCCGGCAAGACCGTCGAGGGGGCGGTGGGGGGTCTGCTGGCGGCGCTGGGGGCGCTGTTCGTCGTCCGGGCGACCTTCTTCCCCCGGCTGACGGCGGCGGACTGCCTGCTCGTCGCCGGACCCGCGTCGGTCCTCGGGCCGCTCGGGGATCTGGTGGAATCCCTGCTCAAGCGATCGGCGGGCGTCAAGGACTCGGGGCGGCTCCTGCCCGGGCACGGCGGGCTGCTCGATCGAATGGACGCGCTGCTGTTCGTGGGTGCGTGGGTGTACGTGTATGCGCGCTACCTGGCCGCGCCCTGATGCGAGACGAGGATGATGCGAGAAGATCCGGGCCCCAGAAACGACAAACCCCCGCGGGGCCGGAGGCCCGCAGGGGTGAGTCAAATTAAGCTCGGTTGATCTTTTGCTAAGTCAAGCTCTCAATTCGCACCGAATGGGGGCAACCTTAAGTATCTTTAAGCCCCGATCCGAAAAGCTAAGAACCACACCGTTTGGAAACAAGCCCGGTGTGATGGGAGGAGGAAGCCATGAGCCCGAGGCCGGTAAATCTCGGGATCCCAGCTTCCGAACCTTGCACTCAGCAAGTGTCGTGCCGAACCCCTCTGGAAGGGAGAACCCGTTGAATCACTTATATTTTCGTGTTACACGACCCTCGGCCTTGCGGCTGCCACCCATGAACCCTGACATTTCAGTCAGACCGCGCTCCTTCGGCGAGTAACTTTTGCCAACTCCCCGCATGTCCAATCTCCTGGTCATCAACGCCGATGGACCCGAAACGCGCGTCGCGTTGGTCGAGGACGGATTCCTCGGCGAGCTGTACATCGAGCGCAAGCGCGAGCGCGGCATCGCCGGAAACATCTACAAGGGTCGGGTCGAGCGGGTGCTCCCCGGCATGCAAGCCGCCTTCGTCAACATCGGCGCCGAAAAGTCGGCGTACCTCCACGTCTCGGACGTGCGTGGCACGCCCGACGATCTGAAGCGGCTCTTGTCCGGCGACTCGTCCAAGTCCGATGACGAGGACGAGGAGGAGGCCGATCGGCGCCGCGAGAGCGGTGGCGCCCGCATCGAGGACCTGCTCAAGGAAGGTCAAGAGATCGTCGTCCAGGTCACCAAGGAGCCCATCAGCACCAAGGGCGCGCGCACCACCCGTTACGTGTCGCTGCCCGGGCGCCACCTGGTGTTCATGCCGACGGTGGATCACATCGGCATCTCCCGGCGGATCTCCTCGGATCGCGAACGGCGCCGGCTGCGCGAGATCGTGGATTCGATGCGTCCGGCCGGCTCGGGCTTCATCGTGCGGACCGTGGCGGAAGGGGTCTCCGAGAAGGAGCTCAAGTCCGACATGGAGTTCCTGATCAAGCTGTGGAACGAGATCGTGAAGCGCTCCGAGTCGGGCCGTTGCCCCGCCCTCATCTACAGCGATCTCGATCTGTTGCTGCGCACGGTGCGCGATCTCTTCACCGCCGACGTCGAGAAGCTGATCATCGATTCGCGCACGGAATACGACCGGGTGAAGAAGTTCATCGCGGCGCTGATGCCCGACTTCGCGGGGGTGATCGAGCTGTACGACGGGGCCGATCCCATCTTCGATGGTTACGGGATCGAGATCGAGATCGATCGCGCGCTCGAGCGCAAGGTCTGGCTCAAATCGGGTGGCTACCTGATCGTCGACGAGATGGAGGCCCTGACCGCCATCGACGTGAACACCGGCCGCTTCGTGGGCAAGTCGAGCCTCGAGGACACCATCACCAAGACCAACCTCGAGGCCTGCCGCGAGGTCGCCGAGCAGCTGCGCATCCGGTCGATTGGCGGGATGATCGTGGTCGATTTCATCGACATGGATCGGCCCCACAACCGGGAGAGGGTGACCCGGGCGTTCAACGATTACCTGCGGCGCGACCGGTCCAAGGCGGCGGTGACCCGCATCTCGGAGCTCGGTCTGGTCGAGATGACCCGGAAGCGCACGCGCGAGTCGCTGCTGCACACCCTCACCGAGCCCTGCACGGCCTGCGAGGGCAAGGGGTACACCAAGTCGCGAAGGACGGTGGCCTACGAGGTGCTGCGCGAGCTCCGGCGGCAGGGCGATCTGATCGAGACCGATTCGATCGTCATCGAGGTCCATCCCGACGTGGCGCAGGTCCTCGCCACCACCGATCACGCCTTCCTCGAAGATCTGGAGAAGCGGCTGCAAAAGCGGCTGGTGGTGAAGGCCCGGGGTTCCTTCCAGATGGAGGACTTCGAGATTCACCCGCCGGGTGAGAAGCCCATCGAGAAATCCGAGGTGGCCGCCGGGCGGGATCGCGAGGAGCCGAAGCGCAAGCGCAAGCGCAAGCGGGCGCTCGGTTCACCGGCCGATGTCGAGGCCATGCTGGCCGAAGCCGAGGCCGAGGAGGTCGAAGCGGAGGCCGGGGCCGGGGCCGGGGCCGAGGGCGACCCCGACAGCGACGTCGAGTCCACAGGGGCCGAGCACGGCGGACTGGCCTCGCGGGAGCACGCCGCCACGCTGGCCCGAGACGTCGGGGATCCCCCGGGACCGGGGGAGCCGGCGGCCCCCGCCCCCGCCCCCGCATCGAGCTCCGACCAGGCGACGGTGGCGGCGGCTGCCGGATCGGGCCCGGTCCCCCCCGCCGCGAATGGCAACCCGACCTAGTCCCTGGACTAGGAGAGGTACACGGGGGGAGGCAATCGGCGTGACGGACAGGCGCGAGACGCGCGAGCCCATTCGAGTTTGCTTCGTGTGTCTGGGAAACATCTGTCGCTCCCCGACGGCCGAGGCGATCATGCGCCACCTGCTCGCCGAGGAAGCGGAGGAAGGACGGCGCCCCGAGCAGGACGACGAGGCCACCGGAGCGCGCGCGATCCCCATCGAGGTGGAGAGCGCCGGGACGGGCGACTGGCACGTCGGCGAGCCGCGCGATCGTCGCAGCCGGGCGGCGGGCGAGCGGCGGGGCATCCCGCTGTCGGGGCGCGCGCGACAGTTCACCGCCACCGACTTCGCGCGGTTCCACCATGTGGTGGCCATGGATCGCAAGAACCTCGCCGACCTCGAAGCGATGGCGCCCGACGCCGCGGCACGGGCCAAGCTTTCGCTGCTGCGCGCGCACACGCCCGAGGGCGAGCTCGACGTCCCGGATCCCTACGACGGTGGCGAGGAGGGCTTCGATCGGGTGTTCGACATCTGCCTGACCGCGTGTCGAGCCCTCCTCGCCCGCCTCCGCCGCGGACCCGCGTCGGCCATCGGCCCCGACCCCGCACCACCGCCGTGACCTTCCAGCTGCGCCAGCACGTCGAGAGCCTGCTCGGGACCGAGGTCGTGGGCAGCCAGACCTTGACCGGGGGGGACATCAACCTGGCCGAGCGGCTGTCGCTCGCCGACGGGCGCAAGGTGTTCGTCAAGGGCAACCCGCGCGCGCCGGCCGGCATGTTCGCGGCCGAGGCCCGTGGGCTCGGCTGGCTCGGCGCACCGCAGGTGATCCGGATCCCGAGGACCGTGGCCTTCGACGCGCACGTGCTGATCCTCGAGTGGGTCGAGCCCGGCCAGCCCGCCGCCGGTTTCGACGAACGCCTCGGCCGAGAGCTGGCCGCCCTGCACCAGCTCTCCCCGCCGAGCTTCGGGCTGGATCACGACAACTTCATCGGCTCGCTGCCCCAGACCAACACCACCGCGAGCACCTGGAGCGACTTCTACCTCGGCATGCGACTCGAGCCGCAGATCAAGCGCGCCACCGAGGCCGGCTGCCTGCCACCGCGGCTCAAGCGCGCGTTCGCGCGGCTGCTGCCCCGGGTGGGCGACCTCGTCGGCCCCCCCGAGGCCCCCGCCCGCCTGCACGGTGATCTATGGAATGGCAATGTCCTCTGCGACGCCGAGGGGAGGCCCTGCCTGGTGGATCCCGCCGCCTATGGGGGCCACCGGGAAATGGATCTCGCCATGATGCGGCTCTTTGGGGGATTCTCGAGCCGGGTCTTCGCGGCCTATGCCGAGGCGTTCCCGCTCGCGCCGGGCCACCTCGACCGGGTCCCCCTCCATCAGCTCTACCCCTTGCTGGTCCACGTCAACCTGTTCGGGGGCGCCTACCTGGCGAACCTGGAAGCCGCCCTCGCTCCCCTGGCGTAGGGCCTTGGCCTAGGGCCCGGTCCCGACCCCCGGCCGGGGCCTGATCGCCGCTCAATCTTTGTTTGTGGGCCACCGATGTCGTGGTCGGTATCCATGAGCGCCAATCCATTTTCTGCGGGGCAAGCGAGGCGGGGCGGCAAGGATTCCGAGCGGGTCACACCGCTCGGTGTCCACGAGATGGCGCTCGACACCATCGCATCGATCCTGCGCATCCTCGGCGAGTACGCCTTCGACCAGGAGAAGATGGACGCCGCCAGGTTCGCCGAGGTGAGCGAGCAGTGGGCACAGCACGCCCTCCTGGCCTCGCCCCCCCCGGGGAGCGAGGTGGCGGGCAGCGATGCCCGACGAAACTGGAGCGGCATCCGGGAGTTCGTGCGTGACTACTGCCGCAACAGCTCCACCCACACCCGCGAGATCATCACCGACCTGCGGCAGGTGGTGTGGGTCTTCATTCAGAACCTGAGCCAGACGGTCGCGCAGTCGGCCGAGACCGACGACCGGATCCGCGCGCACCTCGGGAAGCTCGAGGCGCTGGCCCAAGGCAGCTCGACCTCGGATCTGAAGCGCGAGGTGCTCTCCACCATCGTGACCGTGGCCCAGGTCCTGGAGGAGCGAAAGAAGAACGACCACGCGCGGGTCGAGTCGCTCGGCGCCAAGGTCCGGCGCCTCGGCGAGGAGCTGGAGTCAGCCCGCAAGGAGAGCGAGGTCGATCCGCTGACCCGCCTCTTCAACCGCAAGGCCTTCAACGACTTCCTGGCTCGAACGGTGGAGCTCTCGCATGCCTTCGGACAGCCAGCCTGCTTGATGCTGGTGGATCTCGATCGGTTCAAGCCGATCAACGACACCTTCGGCCACCAGACCGGAGACTCGGTGCTCTCGTCCCTGGCGGACGTGCTCTCACGGATCTTCCTGCGAAAGAACGACATGGTGGCCCGTTATGGCGGCGACGAGCTGGCGGTGGTGTTGCGGGAGACCGGCGTGCGCGATGGCAGCACGCTGGCCGACCGGTTGCTGCGGGCGGTGCGGGCCCTGCGCTTCGAGCGCGAGGGCGCGTCGATCGGTCTCAGCGTCTCGATCGGGATTGCGGAGCTCACGGCGGTGGACACCGCGGAGACCTGGCTCAAGCGGAGTGACGAGGCCCTCTACCTGGCCAAGAAGGACGGCCGGGATCGCGTCGCGGTGGCGGGCCCGACCGTGACGTCGGCCGTCGTGCCCACGGCCTGAAGAGCGCCAGGGAATCAGCGCGGGTTGCGGGCGGCGGCGAAGAGCGGCGGGAGCGGCGGCGTCTCTCCGAGCGCGAGCTCGATGGCTCGCACGGCCTGGTGAACCAGCATCCCGAGGCCATCGGCGTAGCGGGCCACCCGGCCTCGCACGGCACGCCCGAGGGGGCTGAGCGGCAGCTGCCCGTAGGCCATCTCGAGGACGGCGGTGCCGCGCGCGATGTCCGCCAGCGCCGCCGCCCGGTCCGCATCGGCCCAGACCTGGGGCGGAACCGACGATACGACGATGCGCGCCCCCTGCAGGGCGGCCGCGAGCCCGCCGCCTTCCTGGTTGCCCTCGCCTCCACCGTCACCCCCACCGTCACCTTCACCTCCGCCGGCGGCGTCCCAGCCAAAGGCCCTGGCGAGCCTGCGGCGCTGGGCCGGGATGCGCGCCACCAGCGCACGGGCGGCCTCGCGCCGGCGCGCGACCACCCGCACCCGGGCCCCCGCGGCGGTCAGCGCCTCCAGAGCTCCCGCCGCCGCCCCACCCGCCCCCACCAGCACGGCGTCCTCCCCACCCGGCTCGGCGCCGAGATCCCGCAAGGCCGCGAGCAGACCGTATCCGTCGGTGTTCTCCCCATGGACCAACCGTCCACCGGTCGGGCCACCGCCCCTGACGGCGGCGCCGCCGGCCTCGGGATCGAAAGGTTCGAAGATCAGCGTGTTCGCCGCCCAGCAGTTGCGCACCATCGCGGAGCGGGTGTCGGCGAGGGCCGCCGCCGCGCCCTTGTGGGGAATGGTCACGTTCAGGTAGCCGTACCCGCGCTGCCCGAGCGCCTGGACGAGCCCCGCGAACCCCGCTGCCTCCACGCTCAGCGCCTCGAAGGTCCCTTCGAGGCCGAGGGCCTGGTAGGCCGCCCGGTGAATCGCGGGCGACCGGCTCTTCGAGACATCCTGACCGAGGACCGCGGCGCGAATCACGGGGTCTCGTCGGGCTCGCCGGGGTCTTGCGGGCGGGTCTCGAGCACGGTCACCCCGAGCTCGCCGCGCTGGAGGAGCACCCGCACCCGATCTCCCGGGTGCACGGCGCGCGCATTGGTGAGGACGTGGCCCGCGTCGGTGAACGCCAGGCTGTAGCCGCGCTCGAGCACCCGCCGCGGGGACAGGGCCCCGAGCTTCTCGCCGAGCGCGTCGAAGCGCACCCTCCGCCGCTGCGTCGTCGCGGCCATGGCCGACACCAGGTGCTGCCGGGCGGCCACCAGGTGCGCCCGCTGCGCGCCGATCCGACGGTGGGGATGGGATCGGGTGATGGCCACCTGCGCGGCGCCGAGCTCCGCCCGGAGCCGCGCGAACCTGCGGAGCGTGGCCCGATGCGCCCGCGCCACGGCATCGTCGAGCCGTTGCCGACGCTCGCCGAGCAGGCGGCGGGGATCGCCGAGGCGCGTGCGCCCGCGCTCGAGCACCAGGCGGGCCTGGCGCAGCTGGACCATCATGCCGCGCGCGCCTCGGTTGCGGAGCTGCGCGAGATCGGCGTGCAGCTCGGCGAGCATCGGGATGGCGATCTCGGCGGCGGCCGACGGGGTGGGCGCCCGTACGTCCGCCACGAAGTCCGCGATGGTGAAGTCGGTCTCGTGACCGACCGCGGAGATCACCGGGACCCGGCAGGCCGCGATGGCCCGTGCCACCACCTCCTCGTTGAAGCACCAGAGATCGTCCATCGACCCACCACCGCGCGCGACGATGATGAGATCGACGTCCGGCACGGCAGCGAGACGGCCGAGCGCGCTCACGATGCCGGGGGCCGCCGCCGGACCCTGGACCGGGGTGGGGGCCAGCAGGATGGCCATCGGAAAGCGCCGGTGGGCCACCCGGATGATGTCGCGGATCACCGCCCCTTGCGGGGAGGTCACCACCCCGATGCGCCGGGGCAGAAACGGCAGCTTGCGCTTGCGCGCGGTCGCGAACAGCCCCTCGGCCTGCAGCTTCTGCTTGAGCTGCTCGAAGGCCACCGCCAGCGCGCCGGCGCCGGTCGGCTCGATGGCGGCGACGGACAGCTGGAAGCGGCCGCGTCCCTCGTAGATGGTCAGCCGCCCGCGCAGCCGGACCGCCATGCCGTCGGTCACCGTGAAGCGCACCCGGGAAGCCTCCCGGGAATACATCACGCACTCGATGCAGGACTGCTCGTCCTTCAGGGTGAAGTAGAAGTGCCCCGGCCCCGAGCGCTTGAAACCGGAGACCTCGCCCTCGACCCGGACCTCGGCGAACCGGCCCTCGAGGGTGAGCCGGGCAGCCCGGACCAGGTCCGAGACCCCGAACACCCGTGGCGCCGGCGCAACGGCCGCCCCGAGCGCATCGCCGGGCTCGGGCTCGCGCGCGAGCGCGGGCTGCGTGCGGTCGGCCGCGCCCGTCGCCACCAGCTCGGCGGCCTCGCTGAACGCCAGATCCATCTCCTGCCGGCCGCCCCGCGCACCGGTCCCCGTCGCCACGGCGGCGGTCGTGACCCGCTCGGCGACCCGCTCCCCGGTGGCGCGCGCGGCCGGTGTCTCGACGTCGAACAGCGCCGCGAACCCCAGCTGACGCGCCGGCTTCGCCGCAGCGTCCGCCTGGTCACCTTGGCTCTTGGGCTTGGGGGGCGGCATGGCGCGCCAATCCTAGCTCGAAAAGTGGGTCGGGTTTCAGCGTCCGGAGCGCGCGGCGGCGCGCTCGTAGTCCGCGGCGCTGGCGCGCACCAGCTCCACGTCGTGCAGGGCGCGGTTCTGTCGTTCGGCGGAGGTGCGCGCGAGGCCCGAGTATCCCCAGCCGCCGTCGGGTCCGCGTCGAAAGGGCAGGCGGGTTCCGTCGGTCAAGATCGCCTCGCGCACCGGCTCGTCCCCGGAGTCCGGGTCCGGGCCGGCGGCGGGCGCGGCCGCCGCGGCGGGCGCGGCCGCCGCGGCGACCGTCTCGAACCTCTGGACGGGCGGGAGCGGAGAGGCGAGCTGCGCCAGCGCACCCTGCCCGAGCTCATCGGCGAAGAGGGCCCGCGCGCTGCCCAGCACGGCACCCTTCTGGAAGCGACGCAGCTCCCGCTCGCGCTCTGGGCCTTCGGGATAGTTGCTGAGGATGATGTCGTAGGCCTCCCGGTGCGACTTCTGGATGGTCATCCAGGCCCAGCGGCTGCGCTGATCGAGCACATCGAACAGGGCAGCCGGATCCCGGTTGGCGACCACGTTCTGCAGCCGCGCCAGCGCCTGCTCCGCCGAGCGCGCCTGTCGGCGACAGCCGGCCCCTCCATGGAGCGCCATCCCGAGGACGAGCACCAGCGCGGTGGATGCTCGGATGCTGCTGCGTTGCACAGCGCCCTCATAGCGAAAACCCCAAAGGGCCGCAAACCCCTTCTGTGCTAGTCTCGCCACGCTTCGACGCCCATGGACGATCCGGCGAACACAGGCTCAGCGTTCCCCGCGCATCCTCCCTCCATGCCCGCGTCGTCGGCCACGGACGCGGAGGAGTTCGCGCGGATTCGCCGCCCGACGCGCCACCCGGCGCTGGCGCTCGGCGCCGGCGTGCTGGCGCTCTTCTTGATCGCCAAGATGCGCACCGACCTGGCCTTCTTCCTGTCGACCCCGACCGCGGAGGATCTGGGCGAGGCCCGCACGCTGCTCGGATCCGAGCGCGGCCGGCAGGTCCTCGACCGCGAGAAGAACCGCCTGGTGCGGGTGCACGGGACCCCGGACCGGGAGAGCGCGCTCCAGATCGACACCAAAGGCTCCTGGACGTTCACCCAGTTCTTCCGCCTGCTCGGAACCGACGGCCGACTGTTCGTCCACCGGCGCGAAGATCCGCTGCCGGCGTTCCGGGCCGAGCGGGACGTCTTCGAAGGACGCCTGCTGCGCTTCTCGGATCTCTCGTTCGAGGACGCCATCCGGGCCTACTTCACCGAGCACGTCAGCGCCACCCACTTCTTCGCGCCTGCCGATCTGCGGACCCGGCTCGCCGCCGGGATCGGTGAGACCGTGGCGCTCCAGGATCTCGCGGGCGACCGGGTGATCCTCGGGCGCAACGACATCCTCGCCGTCGAGCTGCGCCAGCCCGACCTGATCGAGGTGGGGCTGTCGAACCGCCGTTTCCCGAGCGCGGAGGCGGCGCGACAGGCCTTGCTGGCCCGCGCCCTCCAGGTGGTCGGAGCTGGTCGGTCGGCGGCGGAGCGCCAGATCTTTCGACTGGAGGTGCCGGCGGGCGGACGCGATGCCCTGTTCGCCGCCGTGACGACCCTCGATCCCGAGGCGGATCTCCGCCAGGTGCGGGAGACCGTGAAGGTGCGGCTCGGCGATCTCACCGTCGAGGCCAGCACCCCGCCGGGCAGCCTGGTGGCCAAGCAGGTCGCGGGGGTGGGGACCGGGGCTCCCGACACCGAGCGCGTCCTCGCGAACATCGAGAGCGTTCGAACCCTGGCCAGCGTGCAGATTCCGGACGATGCCTACCTGGTGGTCGAGGCGGAGACGCCCCGCGAGCACCTGCCGGAGGCGGCGATGGCCATCGTGCTGGTGGTCTTCGCGAGTGTGAACCTGGCCGGTCTGATGAGGGGCCTCCGCGCATGAGCCTGCGAATCCACGACACCCGGGAGAAGAGAAAGATCGAGTTCGTGCCGCTCGAGGCCGGCAAGGTCGGCATCTACGTCTGCGGCGTGACGGTCTACGACATCTGCCACGTGGGCCACGCCCGGACGGCGGTGGCCTTCGACGTCATCGTCCGCCACCTGCGGGCCTCGGGCTACGAGGTGCGCTACGTCCGCAACATCACGGACGTCGACGACAAGATCATCCGACGCGGCCATCAGGAGGGCCTCAGCCCGGAGGCGGTGGCCGAGAAGTACACCCACGAGATGGCGGTGGACTGGCAGGCCCTCGGCATCGAGCCACCGAGCGAAGAGCCGCGCGCGACCGCCCACATCCCCGACATCGTGGCCTTGATTGGACGGCTGGTGGCCGAGGGCCTGGCCTATCCGGTGGACGGCGACGTGTACTTCTCGGTGCCGCGCTTCACGAGCTACGGGGCGCTCTCCGGACAGAACCCCGACGATCTCAAATCGGGGGCCCGCATCGAGGTCGGCGAGCATAAGCAGAGCGCGCTCGATTTCGCGCTGTGGAAGGGCGCCAAGCCCGGCGAGCCGCAGTGGCCGAGCCCCTGGGGCCCGGGGCGCCCGGGCTGGCACATCGAGTGCTCCGCGATGGCCTACGAGCTGCTGGGGGAGCGGTTCGATCTGCACGGCGGCGGCGCGGACCTGATCTTTCCCCACCACGAGAACGAGCGGGCGCAGTCGGAGGGGGCCTTCGGGGCCGGGACCTTCGCTCGCCACTGGCTGCACTCGGGGATGGTCAACTTCGGCGGCGAGAAGATGTCGAAGTCCATCGGGAACGTGGTCAGCGTCCGTCAGATCGCACGGACCCACGATCTCGAGGCGCTGCGCCTCTTGATGGTGGGCGTCCACTATCGCAGCCCGGTGGCCTTCGAGATCGCGCGCGACGCGCAGGGCGCGGCGGTCTATCCGGATCTCGACGCCGCCGAGGAGCGGCTGGATTACTTCTACCGGACCCTCGAGCGCCTCGACGGGGCCGTGGGTCCCACCGCCGCGTCCAGCCCGGGGCCGGTGCTCGCCCCCGCCGACCGAACCGCGGACGACTTCCGCGAGGCCATGGACGACGACTTCAACACCGCTGCGGCGGTGGGTCGGCTCTACGAGTCCTTCGTGCTCGCCAACAAGCTGCTCGACGAGCCCAAGGCCGCCGCCAAGGACGTGCGCCTGCGGACCCTGGCCAGGCTGCGAGCGGAGCTGCGGGCGTGCGGCGAGACGCTGGGGATCTTCCGGCGGGTGCCGGGGGAGTTCTTGCTGGCCCGCCGCGCCCGGCTCTGCGTCCGACGGAGAATCGACGCCGAGGTCATCGAGGCCCGGATCACCGAGCGCACCCAGGCCCGGGTGGCCAAGGACTTCGCGCGCGCCGACGAGATCCGCGCCGAGCTCAAGCAGCGCGGCATCGAGCTGATGGACACGGCCGCCGGAACCGGCTGGCGAATCACCTAGAAATCGGGCCCACGGCGGCGGCCACGATCACGGGACTGTGCTGGTCGCTCAGGTGAGGTTGGCGGCGCCGGAGGTCGAGGACGAGGGGACCCCGACCGCGCCGCCGCTGCCGCTGCCACCGCCGCTTGCGCCGTTGCTGCCGTTGCTGCCGCTGCGGCCTGGCGAATCCGGCTGCCGATTCTCGTTCACTCGCTCGCGCAGCTCCTTGCCGACCTTGAAGAAGGCCAGTCGCTTCGGACGCACGTGCACGGTTTCTCCGGTGCGGGGGTTGCGACCTTCGTATTCCTTGTACTCACGGATCGAGAAGCTGCCGAATCCGCGAATCTCGATGCCTTCCCCGCGCCGCAGGGCTTCGACCATGCTGTCGAACACCCGCCCGATGAGGATCTCCGCGCGGCCGCGAGGAAGCTTCAATTTCTCCGCGACGACGTCGATCAGGTCGGCCTTGGTCATGGGAACCGCGAAGAACTGTACCCAAACCCGCGATCAAGATCAAAGGTTACGGGGCCTTAGCAGATCTCGAGGGATCTGGAGGGCTCTCAAGGATCTTGCCGGCCCAGCAGCGCCGCCACCGGCTCGCGCCTCAGCCCAGGGTGTGCGGGCCACAGCGCCGCCGCGCTGCGATACCGCGCTCGGGCGCCGGCGGTGTCGCCGTAGGCGGTCCGCACGATGTCCCCGGCGGTGAGCCAGAAGGCGGCGCGCTTCCCGGCCTCGACCGCGGGATCCACGGCCAGGGCCTCGAGGAACGCCAGCGCGTCCGCCCATCGCTGATCCGCCAGCGCCAGAGCCGCCAGGATCTCCCGCGCCCCCTGCCGGGCCGGGTGGGCCGGCAATCCCTCGGTGAGGGACATGACCTCCCCGAGGCGCGCCAGGATCCGCCCGCGCCGCTCGCTCTCGATCCCCACGAGCAGCCGCGGCTCGAGGCGCATGGAGGCCCAGCTGTCGGCGACGTCCCGCAACCCGCCCCCCCCCGCCGCGGTGTCAGAGAGCATCCCGCCAACCTTCTGGATCGCCACCGTCCGCTGAGCCACGTGCAGATCGGACAGCCCGGCACGCAGCGCGAGGTGCGCCCGGGTGGTCGCGTCGAGATCCGCGCCGTGTCGATCGCGGAGGTGCTCGGTGGCCCGCCAGGCGTTGTCCCACTGCTGACGCTCGAAGCAGATCTCGGAGAGCCGCTCGAGGGTCGGGCGATAGGAGGTCATGCGGGAATAGGATCGCGAATAGAACGTCAGCGCCCGATCGATGGCGCCCATCGCTTCGGCGGCCCGCCCCACGCGGTAGTAGTGATCGGCGGCCCCGTCCACCCCCACGTTCGCGGTGAGCATGGTCTCGAGCGCCTGCGCCGCCGCCTCCCAGCCGCCGAGCTCCAGCCGGGCCTCGAACATGGCCCGCAGCGCGCGCGGCTCCACCGGATCGAGGGCCAGCGCCACCTCGAGCACCTCGGCGGCCCGGGGAGCGTCGTGGAGCTTGTCGAGCAGCTCGATCCCGAGCTCGACGTGCAGGGCCAGCCTGTCCTCGGCCGACACGTCCGCGGCGCCCTGGGCCAGCTCGACCTCGCGCTCGAGGAACTGGACCGCCTGCGCGTGCTCGCCGCGGAGCTGGGCGTGACGCCGCAGGGCCGCGAGGGCCGGCGCGAAGCGGGGATCCGCCGCGACCGCGTTGGCGTAGGCGGCGAGCGCGGCGTCCTCGGCCTCGAGGCGCTCGCTGGCTCTGCCGATCCCGAACCAGAGCTGGGCGGCCACGGTCCCGGTCGCCGAGGCGAGGCGGCCCTGGAGGCGCTGCCGGAACGCACGAAAATCCCCGCGTCTCTCGGAGAGGCGTTCGAGCGCGACCATGGCGCTCGGGTTGGCGATGTCGAGATCCATGGCTCGACCGAGATCGCGATCGGCCGCGTCGAGGCGGCCCGCCTCGATGAGCACGTTGGCGCGATCGACGAGCGCCATGGCCTTCTGCGCCGGGCGCGGTGCAGCCAGCGCGCGGGCCGTGTGCAGGGCGAGCATGTCATCCCTCCGCCGCCAGTCCTCGTCGGCGAACGTCAGCGGCTCGGTGGCCGCGCGGCTCGGGGCGGAGGTGGGAGCATTCGCCGGGCCCGCAGCCGCGGCGGAACCAGAGGGAGCGGCAGAAGCGGGGACGGAGGCGGCGGCGCTCGAGCTGGCGCTCGACGGACCGGCGCCGGCCGCGAGCTCGGCAATTTGACGGTAGAGCGACAGGGCGCCGGCCACGTCGCGTTGCTCGACGCGACGGAACTCGGCCAGCCGCCAGAGCGAGTCGGCCCGCCGCGCTGGCTGCTGCTCCCGCGCGCAGGCCCAGGAGAGGAGCTCGGACAGCCGGGCGTGGTCCTGGGTCTCGGCCAGCATCCGCTCGGCGCCCTGGCGCGCCTCCAGGTCGTCGGGATCGTGCTTCAGGACCTCCAGCCAGGCCGAGGCGGCCTTTCTCCGCCCGCCCGGCAGCATCGCCGCGCACCGGCCGAGCTCCCGCAGCAAGACCAACCGTTCGGCCGGCGCGGTGACCTTCTCCACCGCGGCCGACAGCAGCCCGAGGGATTCGGCCCGGCGACCCTCCGCCTCGAGTCGCCGGAGGGCTGGTGCGAGAGCCCCGCGCGCATCCGGCGATTCGGAGAGGGCCCGCAGGCGAAGCTCGAGCGCGAGCTCGGCGTCTCCGAGCTCCTCCCAGACGTCGGCCTCGGCCGCCCTCAGGTCGGCGCGCGCGCGCGCCTCCGGCGCGTGCTCGGCGTCCTCGCCGAGCGCCACCGCGAGCTGCGCGAGATCCCCCGAGCCGCGGAGGATCGCGCGCCGCAGGCGCCTCAGCTCGGCCGGCGCCTCGACCGGAACCGACGCGATGATGAGGTTCAGGATGCCAAGCAGCGTCTCGCGGGCCGGACCCGCGCCGGGAACGTCCGTCGCCGAGTCCGTCTTGGCCTCCGTCCTGGGGCCCGCGATCGAGCCCTCGGCGGAGGACGTGGGTCGGGCAGCCGCCATCTCGGCCGCCACCCAGCGGGCGCCAACCGCCGCGCGAGAGCTGGGATGGGCCTCGGCCTCGAAGGCGCGCTGCCACAGCAGGCGCGTGGTCCAGGCTCCCCGAGCGCCGCCGAGCCCGTCCGGGCGGGTGGCGGAGGACGCGGTCTGCCCGTCGCTCCACGGCGGCTCGCCCCCCGCTGCCAGCTTCTGGAAACCAAGCGCGACCACCCCGGGGATGCCCGTGCCGGCAAGGTCGAGATCGCGGGGGATCTCTCCCTCGGAGACAAGGGCGGATCCCAGGGCGGATCCCGGCGGCGCCGCTCCTGTGGCACGGGTCAACAACCAGCGCTCGTATGCGCGCCAGGCGGCGAACGCCGAGGTGGGAGCGAGCGGCGCAGGCGGTGCCGGTGGCGGCCCCACGGCGTTTGGGTCCACGCGAGCCAGCGTCTCGTCGGCTCGGCCCGCGGCGACGACGGGCGCCACGAGCTCGTCGTCGATCTCCACGGCGCCAGCGTCGCCACTCCACGCCCGACCGAGCTCCAGCTCGCCCGCGCCGACCGCGCGTCGCGCGAGATCCGCGAGAAACGCCGACACGGCCGCGGGGGCATCCACCCCAGACGGCGCCGACGCCACCCCGGCCGCATCCGGTCGCTCGAGGAGGGCGCGGCGCACGAGGAGCCCATCGCGCGCGAAACCCGCCCGGGTCATGGAGTCCGCGAGATCGAGGAGCCGCGGCTCCACGTCGGGCTGCTGGTGGGCCTCGAGTCGCGCCGCCTCGACCGCCAGCCGTCGCGCGCGAACCGACTTTCCTTCGGCCCAGGCCGCGCGTGCCGCCTCCACCAGCGACCGGGGTCGGCCAAGCTCGCCCGCCGCAGGCCCGCCCGCAGGCGCGATCGCCAGCTCGCCGCCAGCCTCGCCGATCGACCGCGCGACCTCGGCCGCGGCCGGCGACGAGACAGGCGGCCGCGCCGCCGCGTGGCTGCTCGTCGCCGCGCCTTCGTCCGCCCTGGGGCCTCCCGCGGTGGCGCCGGGCGGACCGGGCGGGGCAGATCGCTTCCCGGCCCCTCCAGCGGATCGGGGCTCGCCACGCTCGCGACCGCGGGCCGCGCGCGGCGCAGGGGGAGTCGCCACGGAAGGCGCCCCCGCCGCCTGACGCGGAGGCGGGCCGGCGCCGAAGCGGGCGGAAATCCCGCGTGCCGCCAGGGCAACCATGGCGCCCGAGAGCGCTCCGTGGTCTTCGGAGGCGGTCGACGCGGCCGACAGACGGGCGAGCTCGGTCGCCGCCGACGCCGCGTCACCCGCGGCGGCCAGCCTTTCGGCCAGACGGATCCGCAGTCGCGCACGCACGGCGGGGTCCTCGGTCGCGAGGATCCGCCCCCGCAGCTCGTCGAGGAGCAGGGCCGTGACCGGGAAGGCCCCCGCCCCGACCACCGCCGACACGCGGGCGTGCGTCGGCGAACCGGCGGCCAAGTCCGAAGACGAAGCAGGGACCTGGGGCAGGGGCCGAGAGTCGGTGGTCGAGTCAGGCGGCAAGCCTGGTCGACTTTACAACCGATCCGCGTCGGTCTGCTAAAGTGCGCGCCTTCCGGCCATGAACCCCACTCGTCTGCCCCCGGGCGTCTCTCGCGCCGATACCTCGCCTTCCGGGGCCCGGGCGCCGGTGTTCGTGGCGATCCTGGCCGGCGGCGGCGGCACGCGCCTGTGGCCCGCCAGCCGCCGCCGCCGACCGAAGCAGCTGCTGCGCCTGGGGGGCGCGGAGTCCCTGCTGGCCGCGGCGGCGCGACGCGCCCAGCAACGCTTCGGCCTCGACCACATCCTGGTCGTCACCGCGGCCGACCAGGAAGCCCAGATTCGCGACGAGATCCCGGGCCTTCCGCGCGACAACGTCGTCGTCGAGCCGGAGCCCCGCAACACCGCAGCCGCGGTCGGGTTGGCAGCGGTGGTGGCCGCGCGCCGGGGAGGCCTCGGCGCCCGCCTGGCCGTGCTTCCGGCGGACGCCCACATCGGCAACGAGGTGGCGTTCGATGCCGCGGTGGGTCTGGCGCTCGACCATGCGGACCAGGCGATCGTGACGATCGGGCTGCGCCCGAGCCACCCCGAGACCGGCTTCGGCTACATCCGGATGGGCGAGGTGGTCGCGACGACCCGCAGCTCGGGCCACGGGGATTCGCCGCCGCCCTCCGACAGCCCGAGCTCCGACAGCGGCGCGGTCCGCCGGGTGGCGGGGTTCGTCGAGAAGCCGGATCGCGCGCGCGCCGAGGCCTACCTGCGCTCGGGAGACTACCTGTGGAACTCGGGGATGTTCTTTCTCACCGCGGGTCGGATGCTCGAGGAGGCGCGGCGCCACCTGCCCGACCTCGGGCGGGCCCTCGACGGGTTCCTGGCTGCCCCGGACTTCGCCGCCGCCGTCCGCGAGGGCTACGCGCAGGTGCCCGCCATCTCCATCGACCACGGGATCATGGAGCGGGCCGAGGGGCTGCGGGTGGTCCCGGCCGAGCTCGGCTGGAACGACGTCGGCAGCTGGAGCGCCCTCGCGTCCATTCGACCGACCGATGCGGCCGGAAACGTGCTCATCGGCGACGGGTTCATCTCGGAGACCCGCGGCAGCGTGGTGCTCTCGGAGCCGGGGGCGCCTTTTCTCGGCGTGGTCGGGGTGGAGAACCTGGTGGTGGTGGCCACGCCGGATGCTGTGCTGGTCATCCCCAAGGACCGCGCCCAGGATGTGAAGACCATCGTCGAGGCCATCAAGGCCCGCGGCCTCGCTCACCTGCTCTGACGGAACGGAGAGTTGCGCACCCGATGAATCCCCGCGTCTTTCGCGAATACGACATTCGAGGCCAGGCCGAACCGGACTTTCCCGACGACTTCGTGCAGCGGCTCGGATGGGCGATCGGGACCCAGCTGCGCGCGGGCGGCGCGCGCACCCTCACGCTCGGGCGCGACTGCAGGCTGTCCTCGCCGCGCATCCACGCGACGCTGCGGGCCGCGTTGCTGGCCACGGGCGTGGACGTGATCGACGTGGGCATCGTGCACAGCCCGGGCCTCTACTTCTCGGTGTTTCACCTCGGCGCCGACGGCGGCGTGATGATCACCGCCAGCCACAACCCCGGCGAGGACAATGGATTCAAGATCGTGGAGGGCCGGACGACCATCCACGGCGCCGCCATCCAGCGCCTGCGTGAGATCGTCGAGACGCGCGCGTTCCACCTGGCCGAGCACCCGGGGCAGCTCACCAGCCACGCGATCTTGCCCGACTACATCCGGTACGTGGTGGACAACATCCGGCTCGGCCCGCGCCGGTTCAAGGTCGTGGTCGACGGCGGAAACGGCACCGGAGGACTGGCGGCCTTGCCGATCCTGCGGCAGCTCGGCGTGGAGGTCGAGCCGCTCTACTGCGAGCCCGACGGGCGGTTCCCCAACCACCATCCCGATCCCACCGTGCCCGCCAACCTCGCGGACCTCATCGCGCGCGTGCGCGCCACCGGCGCCGAGCTCGGCATCGCCCTCGACGGTGACGCCGATCGGGTGGGGGCGGTCGACCGTCACGGGCGCATCATCTGGGGCGATCAGCTGGTCATGCTCTTCGCGCGCGAGATCCTCGGCCGCCGGCCCGGCGCGACCTTCGTCAGCGAGGTGAAGTGCAGCCAGGCGCTGTTCGACGAGATCGACCGGCTGGGCGGACGCTCGGTCATGTGGAAGGTCGGCCACTCGCTGATCAAGGCCAAGATGAAGGAAGAGAACGCGGCGCTGGCCGGCGAGATGTCGGGACACATGTTCTTCGAGGATCGCTGGTTCGGGTTCGACGACGCGGTCTACGCCGGCACCCGCCTGGTCGAGCTCTTGTCCCACTCGGCGGAGCCCCTCGAGGCCCTCTACGATTCCCTGCCGGTGCTGCACAACACCCCCGAGATCCGGCGGGCCTGCCCGGAGGAGACCAAGTTCGAGGTGGTGCAGCAGGTGGTGCGGGAGTTTCGCGCCACCCATCCGGTGGTGGACATCGACGGGGCCCGCATCCGGTTCGAAGGTGGCTGGGGGTTGGTGCGGGCGTCGAACACCGGAGCGGTCCTGGTCCTGAGGTTCGAGGCAGACTCCAGGGCCCGCCTCGCCGAGATCCAGGCGCTGGTCGAGGATCGCCTGGAGGCCATCATGCGGACCACCGGGGCAGAGCTCGGCCGCGGCTGACCCGTCTCCTCATCGTCAGTCGATGCAGAGCATCGGCGGAGGCGCGTCGAGCGGGACTGGACCGTGGCTCGAGAAGCCGCGCGGCAAGACCCGGACGCACCCGAACACGGTGACACGGTCGGAGCAATGCCCGATGAAGTACCCCGCCGGGTGTTGCAGGGCGAGCTCGGTCCCGGGGTCCTCCGCTGCCACCACCTCCTTCTGGGGCGGCTCGCCCAAGAGACACTGACCCTCGCAGGCCGCGCCGTCGCGGCACACCCGCCCGGCATCGCGCGCCCGGCAGTTGCAGCCCTCGACCTGGGCGATCCCCTGCTTGCCCCAAACTCCGTCGCAGGTCCGGCACGCCTCGGGAGTGGTGGCGCTCGGCGACCCGACCACGGCCGCCGGCGCGGCCGGCTTGGTCGAGTGGCTCGCGGTCCGGCAGCCCATCCCCCCGAGCCACGTCAGGCTGACCACCAGGAACACGGCGACGACCCGCACGCGCGCATCGTTCATCCCCCAACGCTACCCCAAAAATCCCCCCACTTGCCCGTCCTCGTCCTCGTCGCCGTCCTCGTTCTCGTTCCCCGTCGCACCTGGTCCTGGCACGAGGACCAAGCCGAAGAAGACGAGGCCTGCCCAACTTTCGACCTCACCCCGGCCAAAGCCAGCTCGCCGGTGTCTCCCCCGTGATCACGTACGCGAACTGGTAGGCCACGGCGGCGAGCGCGAGGAACGGACCGAACGGCACCTCGACGTGACGCAAGGCAACCTCGGCCCCGGGGGGGGCCGTGATCTCGGGCGTCGGCCGGGCCGCCCTCCGTCGCACCAGCAAGGTGGGGACGGCGATGAGGGTCCCGAGCACAGACGCGAGGAAGATGGTCGGCGCCAGCGCCTTCCACCCGAGCACGGCGCCGATCAGCGCCAGCAGCTTTCCATCCCCGAGCCCCAGCCCCTCGCGCCCGAGGACGTGATAGTAGAAGTCGGCGATCAGGCGCACGAACAGGTATCCGACCACCATGCCGATCGCCCGCCCGCCCCACGACACGTCGTCCACCGCGAAGCCGGCGACGAAGAGCAGCAACGCGCCCGGGATCGTGAGGACGTCTGGCAAGCGCTTGGTGTCGAGATCGATCGCCGCCAGCACCAGCAAGAGCCCGGTGAAGGCAAAGTAGAGGGTGAAGCGCGCCAGCCGCCAGGCCAGGTCGAGCTCGGGTCTGCGCGCCACCACCGCCCACCACAGCCCGGCCGTCAACCCGGCGGTCAGGCCCTCGACGAGCGGATAGCGCAGGGAGAAGCGCGCGCCGCACGCGCGACATCTGCCCCGCAGCCACAGGTACGACAGCACCGGCACGTTGTCGAAGGCGCGCACCCGGGCGCCGCACGCGAAGCAGCTCGAGGGCGGACTCACCACCGAGCGGCCGAGGGGCAGGCGAGCGATGACCACGTTGAAGAAGCTCCCCCAGATCGCCCCCCACACCACGGCGAACCCGAGCCCGATGGGTCCCGAAAGCAGCTCGGAGATCAGTTGGGAGGGCGCGTCCACGCGGGCTCTCGACAATGCTAAGGTTGGCGGCGAGTGGCCGGAAACTATTTCGTCATGGCAACGCACGCAGCTCGGCTGGCGTTCGGGCTCGCCCTCGCCCTGGTCCTGCTCCTGGCGCTGGCCAGCGGCGGGTGCCACGAGCGGGCCCGACCGCTCACCAAGCCCGCCGCGGCCGTGGACGCCGCGCTGCAGCCCGAGCGCTTCGCCAGCGCGCTGCGGAAGATCGGCCGGGCCCATGTGCGGGCCCTGACCCGATTCTTTGCTGGCCCGAACGCCGCAGGGCTCGAGGGCGTCAGCACCGAGACCGACATCTGGATCGACGAGCACGGGAACTGGCGCATGGTCGACATCAACGATCGCGACGGCGGACGCGAGGTGGTCCTGCACGGACAGGAGCTGTCGGTGGCCCTCCGCTACGGCAAGATGATTCGCCGCCCCGCCGAGGAGCCGGAACCGAGCCACCTCTTGCAAGAGGGCCTGGGCGGACCCTTCGCCGCGTGGAACCTGTTGCGGGAGAGCAGCACGGTCGATGACTTCGGGGACGAGCAGCGAGGCGGCCGCAAGGTGCACCTCTACAAGATGACCAACGCGCGCCGGACGCGGGAGCGTGGAGCCGTCCCCCCCGTTGGCACCGACCGTCTCGCGTGGCGCAAGACGGTGCTGGCCGGCGCGGTCGAGGGCACCGTGGTGGTGGACAGCCTGACCGGCGCCCCGCTGCTGGCGGAGCTCCGCGCGCGCTACAGCATGCGCCGACCGACCGGCACCCCGGGGCAATGGGCTCCCATGGTGGGGGCGCTGGAGGTGCGAACTTCCGTGGAGGAGATCGGTGCCAGCCCCGAGATCGCCCCGGCCGAAGCCGAGGATCCACCGCAGCGCATGCGCACGGTCCCGGACGAGAAGGCGTTGCTCGGGGGCCTCGCCCGCGCTCCGAACACCTCCACCTCGAGCGCGAAGGGGCCTCCATGATCTCACCATCCGACGGCAACTCCGACCCCGGGCAGGGAACCGGTGGATCCGGTGGCGGTGGGGGGGGCGAGCGCAACCCGAAGGACGCCGAGCCGGCGCGCGAAGCCGAGATCGTGTCGTTGCCGGGACGGGCCGGCCGCGGGGCCGAGGGCCCCACCGCCCACCTGCTGGCGCAGCGCAGGTTCATCGTCCGGCGATCGTTGCTCGCCTCCGCGGTCGGGGGAATCGTGCCCCTGCCCGTGATGGACGACTACCTCGCGGGCCGGATCCGTGCCGGGATGCTGATGCAGATCGCCGAGCGGCGACGGGTGGACCTGGCGCCCTCGTCCGCCGAGCTCCTGGCCGATCCGCGCGAGGGCTCGGCGGCTCGCAACGCCACCATGACGGCCGCCACCCTGGTCGCCCTCAAGCTGGCCTGGCGCAAGGTCTTCATGTTCATGGCGGCCGGACGTCGCGCCGAGGAGATGACCACCACCTTTCAGGTCGGCACCATCTTCGACCACTTCTGTGCTCGGCTGCAGGTGGGCGCGGGCGTGGATCGCCTGGCGGCCATCCGCCTGCGGGGCGCGACCTTCGCCGCCATTCGCGAGACGGAGCGGTCGGCGTTGATCGTGGCCTTCGCCGAGGGGGGGCGGATCCTCGGCCGGTCGGTGGGGGAGGCCCCGGCCTGGATCTCGCGACGGTTGCACAAGGCCGTGGAGCGCTACGTGGCGAGCGGAGGCAATCCCGACGCGATCCCCAGGGTCGACGCCGACGACGCCAACGATGACCCTGACGACCCTGCCGGCCCGGACGGGCCCGCGTCGAGGCAGTGGCTCGACCGGGCCACGGTCGAGGTCGAGTCCCGCCTCACCGGAGTCGGCAACCGCTACCTCGAGGCCTTGCTCGACAACTTCGAGAGACACTGGCGCAGGTCGGCGTGAGGCGGGATCCGCGGAACGCGACACGCTGTGCCTTCCGCCGCTCCACGAACTCGAGCTCGGACTCGAACACGCGCACGAACATGGCGCGCACGCCGGGCCGTCCTTCCCTCCCCCCCGAAATCGCTGGAAAACGGGGCCCTGGCTTTGCTACGATTGGCGTATTGATGAATCTTGACGCCGTAGTCGGCCATTGACGCTAAAACCCACAAAGAACAGCAAGGGGAGGGCGGCGGCGAGATCGGGCCACAAGCCTGCTCGTCCTTCGGGTGGGTCCTCCGCCGGTGGCGGTGGCAAGAAGCGGTCGGCCGCATCCAGCGGCGCTGACGGCGGTCAAAAAGTGCCTGCGGCCACCGCGGGGGTCAAGCGCGGGGGCCCGAAGCGGGCGACCGCCGGAACCACCCGCCCCGCGGCGAGCGCGACGCCCGCGAGCAAGAAGCCGGGCAAGGCCCCTCGCAAGGGCTATGGCGTGCACCGCGCCCCGGGGCGGGTCCAGACCATCGGTGCTCGCCCACCGGAGATGGACGCCCCCGTCGACGACGCGCGCGCCCGTCAAACCGCCGAGTCCGAGGCCACCGCCCGAGCGGCCATCGAGGCCGCCCTCGACAAGAAGGCCCTGATGCCGGTGCTGATCGACGTCTCGGCGATGGCCAGCTACACCGACTTCATCGCCATCGTCAGCGGGCGAAGCGATCGCCAGGTGGATGCCATCGCCGATGGCGTCACCACCGCGATGAAGGCCCGCGGCCGCTATCTGCTCGGGCAGGAAGGCTCGGGCAGCGGGCGCTGGACGCTGCTCGACTTCGGCGACGTGGTGATCCATGTCTTCTATCACCCGGTGCGAGAGTTCTACGATCTCGAGAGCCTGTGGGTCGACGCGCCGCGGATTCCGCTCAAGGTCCCGCCCGAGGCCATCTTGACCCAGCCCGACGCGCTCTACGGCAATCCCTGAGGCAGGCGCGGCGGAAGACGCGCCACCGACGCCGGAGCCGGAGCGATGAAGATCGTGATCCTCGCCGTGGGGCGCCTGCGCGACCGCCACCTCGCGGCCATCTGCGACGATTACCTCGGCCGCATCCGGCACCACCTGCCGATCGACGTGGTCGAGGTCGAGGACGACGCCGCCCTGTCGCGCCGCCTCGGGTCCGGGCCAGCGTCCGAGGTGATCGCCCTCGAGGTCGACGGCGAGGCGTGGGACACCGTGCGCCTGACCCGCTTCGTCGAGGAGGCGATGGTGCACGGCACCCGCACCGTGACCTTCCTCATCGGGGGCAGCGACGGCCTGCCGGCCTCGGCGGTCGCCCGCGCGACCCGCAAGCTGTCGCTGTCGGCCCTGACCCTGCCCCACCGCCTCGCTCGGATCGTCCTCGCCGAGCAGCTCTATCGAGCGCTCTCCATCATCAAGGGCGAGCCCTACCACCGTTGAATCGGGGACGTGGCTGGGCAATTGCATCGGGGACGTGGCTCGCTGCCGCTCGCAGGTCCCCGCACTCCTCTCGCTCCGCACGGCAAAGCCGCGCTACGCTCGCCCACGAAGCGCCCCTGAAGCGAGCCACTTCCTTCAATCACCGCGGCGGCGGCCGTCAGGGTGATTCGTCGTCGGAGCTGAGGGCCTTGATCTGGCGACGGGCCTCCCCGACATCGTCGCCCGTGGGCGCGAGCGCCAGGTACTGCCGATAGGCGGCCAGCGCCTCGGGGGTGTCGCCCCTCGCCCGGTAGGCCTCGGCGATCCCGAACAGCGCTGGACCGTGCGTGGGATCGATGGCGAGGGCGCGCCGGAAGAAATCGATGGCCTTGAAGTGACGCTGATGCTCGAGGTGGACGTACCCGGTCCCGGTGAGGGCCATGACCCCATCCGGTCGCATCGCCAGCGCCTGCTCGTAGAGCTTGCTGGCCCGAGCCATGTTCCCGTGCGCGCGCAGGCGGTTGCCCTCGACGACCAGCTTCTCGTACGAGGGCGGGCGGGCGTCGCCGGCCGGCGCGGCGCCTGGGCCCGCGCGGTCGGCCGGGTTGGCGGCGGCATGGTCCTCGCCCGTGTCGACGACCGCCCCCGTCGATGCGGGCGGGGCGACTCGGGCCTGCGGACGGCCGCCGCCGGCAACCGGGCCTCGGGGTGGGTCGACCGTGCTGCCTGAGCCTGTGCCCGTGCCCTGCGGAGCCGACGCTCCCTGTCCGGGGGGCCCGGTCGAGCCAGCGCTCGACCCCGGATTCGGCGCGGCGTTCGGGGCCGAGCTCGGGACAACGGTGGCCGTCTCCATCGCGCGCGCGGGGGCGGGCTCGTTCGCCGCGACCGCTGCTGGCGCCGACGCCGGACCGGGACTTCGGACACCGGCGGACTCGGCGGGCGCCGGTTCCCCGCCTGACGGAGACACCGACGACCCAGGCCCCACGCCCCCGGCCGAGCGGTACCACAGGTAGGCCCCACCCGCCCCGGCCAGGACCAGCACCAGCGCCGCCCAGGCCAGCCCCCCCCCGCGGCTCGGGCGCAGGAGCTCGAGATCGGATGCCCCCGCCAGCGCATCGTTGGGGAACGCCACGCTCTCGGTGATCGCCGCCCGTCTCTTGCCAGTGCCCGGGACAGTCCGGGAAGACCCCGGCAAAGCTTGCGTGGGAGCGAGCGCGCCTGGGCGGGGCGTCGGCGACCGCGCCCGTGACCCACCCGCGCTCGGCCCGCGCGCATGTGGGCGAGAGGCGTCCGCCGGGACGGGCGGCGGCATGGGCCCGGCTCCCGACACCTCCCGTGGTGCAGGTACCGGGGCAGCGGGAGCAACCCCGGGTGGCGGCGCCGATATCGCCGTCACGTCGGCGGAGAGCTCCGCGCCGAGCCCGTTCGCGGTGGTCCCGGGATCGAAGAGGCGGCGGTCGGGAACCGTGGGACCGTCCTCGGAGGCGCGGCGGAAGGCCTCGGCGACGGGCACGCTGAACGAGATGGTGGGCTCCATTCCCGCGTCAGCGGTCGCCGCGGCCGGGGGCCTCCCCGCCGAGGTGGCCCCGCCGCCGATGTGGTTGCGCCCGGGCTCAGCCGCCGCCCGGCTCCGCTCGACGCCGGGGGCACCGCTGGCGCCGGCGCTCCCCTGCAGCCGCGCCCGGTCGGCCTCCTCGACCACGTTGAAGAAGGGCAGCAGCTCCGGAAGCTCGCCGAGCAGGCGGAAGGGCCCACCCGAGTGCGACACCCGGTCCTCCCGCGTCACCCGACGCTCGACGATCCACTTTTGCAGGGTGTTCAGCTCTCGAAACCGGTGGACCTTGCCGTCCTCGGTGTCGAGCGTCCACTCGGGGCTCGCCGGAGCCGGCTCATCGAGCCGCCCCCCCCCACCGCCGAGGCCCGGCTCGGCCGCCTCGCTCGTCCGTCGGCCCGCGCCGCCGGGGCTGGCCGCCGTGATCCGACCCTGGCGGCGCACGAAGAACGTGTGCCCACACGTCGTGCACTGCACCGAGGCACCCGCGTCGGTGACAATGTCGTCGTCGAGCTCGTACTCGGTTTGGCAGCGGTCGCAGCGAACGTCCATCGTGATGGCAGCCCCGAGCTGGAGGGAGGCGGTAGGACATGACCATACCATGATCGAGCCAGGTCGGTTCGAGCCGAGATCGGTTCGAAACCGGGAGCCGTGGTTCACAGGGATTCGGGGAACAGCGCGTAGAGCTGCGGCGGCAAGCGCTGGTCACGTCCGAGCGACATGAGATTGCCGAGGTGGTCCACCCTGAAGCCGAGGGCGTGGGCCCGCCGCAGGACCTTGGGGGTGGCCGCCGACGCGCGCATGACGGCCGAGCGTCCTGCCAGCGCCTGACAGGCTGCATCGAGCAGGTCCGCCAGGATCTCCTCGGAGCTCGCCACCGCGGGGCCGATGATCGCCCGGGCGGGCAGGGCGCGCAGAAAGATGAACCCACCTATCTCGTTCGCTTGCTCGTTCGCTTGCTCGTTCGCTTGCTCGCGCGCTCGCTCGGTGCCGTCTGCCACCTCGGTGAGCAGGAGCGCGCCGGTGGACAGCAGGAGGCCCATGTCCCGCGAGCGGTTGGCCCCGAGCATCCGGAAATCGAAGGCCTCCAGGCGCTCCCGATCCTCGGGACGGTACTCGCGGATGGTCGCGGATACCGAGGTCGGCTTGCGAATGTCCCCCGCCATCAAGTACGGCGCGACGTCGCGCACCGCCCATCCGAGCTCGGAGTAAAGGCCGAACGAGTCGGGGTTGAAGCTGTCCTGGAAGAGGCGCAGGCTTGCGCAGCCCTCGGCGAGCGCGGTGAGGTGGGCCATGAGCGCCCGCCCGATCCCGGGTGGACCACCCGGGCGAGCCGCGAGTGGTCCGATGCTGGCCACCGGTCCGCGAAGGTGAACGAACCCCACCCCCACGAGGCCGCCGCCCGACTCGGCCACCGCGCATCCCTCGCGGTCGAGATCGAGGTAGGCGCGACACAGCCAGATGGCGCTCTCGAGGTTGGGAAAAGGCGGCACGTGTCCGCGCTGCCGGTACACCTGCGAGAAGGCCGACACCAGGATCTCCGCCGCGCGCTCGCAGTCCGAGTCGCGCATCGCCCGCACCGAGATCACGGGCGGCTCCACCGCGGGAAAGCGGTCCGGGTGCGCGGGCGAAGGCTCATACGAAGTCTCGCCGCTGGAAGATGAGCATGGCGAGCCCGAGGACCAGCGCCGAGTACCCGAGCGCATACGCCGTGGCGGACGCCAGGTAGGGACCCGCGACGAAGCTGGCGTGCACCGACACCGCGCGCCCATCGACGGAGGTGCCCGAGGGGTAGAAGAGCTGAAGGTTCGGCAGGAAGGCCGCGCAGAGCTCGAGGATCCGACCGACGGGTCCACCGAGGCGCCCCGCCAGCTGGCGCAGATCCGGCACCGAGCGCCCGACCACGAAGATCCCGAGCGAGAAGAGGCCGGAGAGAAACGGGCTCGAGAAGGAGGAGAACCACACCGCCACCGAGGTCATGATGGTGACGTTCATGAAGAGCAACCACAAGGCCTTCGGCAGGGCGAGATCGAGCGCCTCGCGGCCGCCCTCGACCATCAAGGTCGCCGCCAGGACGCCGCCCATCACGCCGACCTCCACGGCCAGCGTGGCCATCACCCCGGCCCATTTTCCGAGGATGAACTCCCAGCGCGCGATGGGCTTCGGCAGGATGGTGTACACGGTCTTGAGGGCGAGCTCCTTGTAGAGCAGGTTGACGCCGATGAAGATGGCGATGAGCACGCCGAACACGTCCACCCCGAACAACCCGACGTCGCGAATCATCCGCCGATCTTCATGCACCGACAGCTGGCCGAGCGCCAGGGCCGACACGATGATCGCCGCGGCGAAGACCAGCAGGCTGTAGAGCACCTTGTTGCGCACCGCCTCGCGAAAGGTGTTGCGGGCGACCGCGCCCACCCGCCCCAGCATCACGGGGCGGACCTCGGCTCCCGCAGAGCCTCGACGCGATCATCCTGGCCTGGACCTGCGCCCGGGCGCGGCGTGGTCGAGGCTGGCTCGGGCTGGCTGGCCTCGCGCAAGAAGAGATCTTCCAGCGATTCGCGGCGGGGGGCCACCGTCACCACCCGCGCGCCGAGGCCGAGCGCCGTGCGCAGAAACTCGTCCACGTCGACCCCCGCGGGGAGCTCCACCGCGAGATCGCCCTCGCCGGCGGCGGGAAGCCGGCGCGAGCCGTCCGGGATGGCGGGGAGCCGGCCATCCACCCCGGCGCGCAGCACCACCTCGGTCGCGAGCAGCCGTGCCGACAGCAAGGCCCCGAGCGGGCCGACGCTCCGCAGGCGCCCGGACACCGCGATGGCCACGCGATCGCAGGTCATCTCCACGTCCGGCAGGATGTGGGTCGAGAACA